>JAAIGF010227938.1_pt1 | contig 16213 bp, 14 predicted proteins | sample 6487441 | NCBI WGS metagenome assembly JAAIGF01 (sample SAMN13974129, study PRJNA590717) | phyllosphere metagenome | biome: pepper field; feature: multiple bacterial spot infested pepper fields; material: pepper leaves; isolation source: leaves from pepper fields | host: Capsicum annuum ... | reverse complement strand
GTACGCTTGTCAACCTAACGTTAGTATAGAGACGGCACAATACGCGGTTAACGGACAGAAACTATACCGCACACACTGCGAAAATTGCCACGGCGCGCAGGGCGAAGGATTGGGGACGCTCTACCCGCCTCTTACTGACAGCAGCTATTTGCGCACCAATAGAGAAAAATTAGCATGTATCGTCAGAAATGGATTAAACGAGCCTGTGCAAGTTAATGGGAAGACGTTTGAAGGATCGATGCCGGGCTTGCCGCAGCTAAGCACCATTGAAATTGCTTACATTTTGACTTACGTGACGACCAACTTTGGCCAGCAAACAAGCACATATTCGCAGGAAGACGTGAGGAAAAGTCTGGCAAATTGCCCGTAAAAAAATAAGGTTTCCAAACGGGGAGAATGGAAACCTTTACTAACCAATTATAAACCTAAATTATGATGATACAAATATAAGTAGCGTGCCTATTTCGCACAACAGCTTACCTGATATTTAACAATAATTTAACCAAACGTTCAAACCCCGCAAACCGCCTATCCTTAGTTAAACGTATTTATAACAAATATTTGACATTTACGCCATTTCTTTTTTACTACATTTGCAACCGAATGAACGTTCAATTGATAAATAAAAAAGAAGCAATATTTGAAAGTACCCTCACGCTCATCAATGAGAATGGCTTTCACGGCACACCAATGAGTCAAATTGCTTCGCATGCTAATGTAGCAACCGGTACAATCTACCATTACTTTGCATCGAAAGATGAATTGATCACCGAGCTTTTTGCATACTGCCGGGTGAAAACGAATGAGCATATTTTCAATGTAGAAAAAGGTCTCTCGTATAAAGAGAAGTTTTTTTACATCTGGAAGCGCTTAGTAGACTATTATCTGGCGAATAAAAAAATCTTTTGGTTTGTAGAACAGTTTTATTCCTCTCCTTACTATGAGCTCATCCAGCAAACGAAAAACCCGACGTATTATGGAGCAGACAGAATGCGTATGTTTTTTCAGGAAGGCATAGACTCAGGGATCATTCGAGACGTGAGCTTTTCTACGCTCATTTCGCTCTATATAGGTGCAGCGACCTCGCACGTAAAAATGTCGACCTATGGCTTTTGCAAAACAACGACCAAAGGTCGCGAAGATTTAATTGAAATTATTTGGAATGGTGTTAAAAATCAATAATATGAGATTCAAAAAAGTTGTTTTATCTTTCTTTCTGGCATCCTGTATCGCCGGCACAACCTATGCCCAAACGACGGACGAATCAGGAAAACTAAATAGCAATGCGACGTTAGATGAGTTAATAAACTTCGCGTTACGAAACAAAATCGAACTGAAACAAGCCAACATCGACAAAGAGATTGGCGAACGGGAAATTGCATCGGCGCTATCGGGCTGGTTTCCGCAAATCAATGCAACGGGATCTTTAGCACACGCTATCCAAATACCGACCAACGTTATCAATGGCCAGGTTATCCAAATGGGCCAAAAAAACACGAGTGCATTCGGCGCAAGAATTGACCAGGCGATTTTAAGTCCGGAGCTCTTTCAGGCCTCGCGTGCGGCCAAATATGTGCGCTTACAACAAGATCAAAACATTGAAAGTACGAAGATTAATACGGTGGTTGATGTCAGCAAAGCTTACTATGATATCCTAACTTCGGAAGAATCCATCAAGATTATCAAGGAAAACATCGTTCGCCTGCAGAGACAATATAGCGAGGCAAACGCGCGTTACGAAACAGGATTGGTGGACAAAACAGATTTCAAGCGCGCCTTGATTTCGTTAAACAATGCCAAGGCTGAGCTAAAAACCGCAGCAGAAATGCGTGATTACAAATACGACTACCTAAAAATGTTGCTGGGCATGAACACGAAAGAAAACATGAGTCTTTCTTTTGAAAACCAAGCTATGGAGAGTAACATCTTGCTGGATACCACCGAAATTTTGAGCTATGCTAATCGTGTAGAATTTAGGCAGACGGAAACTCTGAAAAACATTCAGAAGCTTAATACACAGTATCAAAAGTGGCAATTTTTACCGCAATTGGGAGCGTACGGTATGTATAATGCCAATTTCTTTAACAATAATTTCAGTCAGCTTTATTCGACCAATTTCCCAAGTTCTTCTGTCGGACTGTCATTGAGCATACCTATTTTTACAGGTACCAAACGCTTGCAGGAAATTCGGAAGTCGGAACTACAGGAAGAACGTATTGAATGGGATTTGCTGAACCTGGAAAACCAGATTAGCACGGAGTATTCTGCAGCAATGGCCAGCTACCGCTCTAATATGAACGAATGGCGTAATTCGAAAGAAAACATGGAATTATCGGAGGATGTGTACAATACCATCAAATTGCAGTACGATGCGGGAGTAAAAACCTACCTCGAGCTGATGACGGCAGAGACCGACCTGAAGACCAGCCAGTTGAACTACTTAAATGCGTTGTATGCGGTATTATCTAGCAAACTGGATATTCAAAAAGCCTTAGGTACCGTCGATATTACGAAATAACAACAACCCTTATCAAACAAGAAATACACGAAACCATGAATAAGAACTATTTATTTTCCGCATTAGTCATAGGTTCAGGATTGTTCTGGCAGTCCTGTGGATCCGGCGATGGATCATCCAAACAGCAGCAAGCAGCCGCACAAGGACAAGCTGCCGTACCGGTATCTACCACAACAGTCGAAAAACAGATTGTTTCTGGAATAAAAAGTTACCCAGCAAGTGTAGTTCCATTGCAGGAAACGCAGATATTAGCCGAAGTGAGCGGTTATATAACCAAAATATATGTAGCAGACGGAGCATCCGTATCCAAGGGACAACCTTTATATGAAATAGACCGCATTCGTTACCAAGCGGCCGTTGATCAGGCGAAAGCGAACTTGGAGATTGCAAAAACGACGCTTCAACGCTTAGAGAAAGACTTGAATAGATACCAAACCTTATCTGAAAAAGATGCGATTGCTAAGCAAACGTTAGATTACGCTGTTACGGATGTAAACAATCAGAAAGCGCAAATTCAGGGAGCGCAGGCAGCATTAACGACGGCCGAGACGAACCTAAAACGTTCGGTTATTCGTGCACCATTTGCTGGCGCAGTCGGCATATCACAAGTGCGTACCGGCGCATTAGTAAATGCCGGAACAACATTATTAAACACCGTAAGTTCGATCGATCCTATTGCGGTAGAATTCCAGATAAACGAAAGAGAGATTGCCGAGTTTGCGGCCTATCAGTCTGGAAAATCGGCAACCGAAATTACAGTTTCGTTACCAGATGGCTCTGCTTACAGCAATCCGGGAAAAGTAGCCATCATTGACCGCGCAGTAGATCCGGCAACAGGAACAATTAAAGTGCGCGCGACGTTCAACAACGCGCAAAACACCTTGCGCGCAGGCATGAACCTGACGATGAACGTTAAGAGTACGTCAACGAGCGAGCAAATGATTATTCCGTTCAAAGCCGTTCAGGATCAGCTGGGCGTATACAACGTATATGTGATAAACGACAGCAGTCAGGCAGAAATGCGCCCTGTTAAACTGGGTTTAAAAGTGAGCGAAAACGTCGTCGTGGAATCGGGTATTGAAGCGGGCGAAAAAATTGTAGTAGACGGATTGATGAATGTAAGTCCGGGTGCGAAAGTCGCCGAAAACACAGCGGCAGCCGACAAGGCCGCACAGAAATAGTTGTTGAAGTCCTAAACAAAACGAATTAACATGATATCAGAAGTATTTATAAAAAGGCCCGTCACGGCGATCGTTATCTCGATATTGATTATGATTATCGGTACGATATCCATTATGACGTTGCCGATCAGTCAGTACCCCTCCATTGCGCCGCCTACGGTAACCGTAACGGCCAACTATACCGGAGCAGACGCACAAACGGTGGAACAAACCGTAACAACACCGATTGAAAGTCAGATCAACGGTACACCGGGCATGATTTACATGTCGTCCAACAGTACTTCCAACGGACAATCGACCATCACAGTGACTTTCGAAGTAGGAACAGATATCGACATTGCGACGCTTGATGTGCAAAACCGTGTAGGTATTGCAGAGCCAGCGTTACCAGAAGCTGTTCGCCGCTTAGGTGTAACCACACGGAAAGCGAATACGGATATCTTAATGTTGGTGTCCTTAGTTTCTCCAAAAGGAACACGCGACGATAAATTTTTGGCCAACTACGCCAACCTTTATGTGAAAGATGCGATCTTGCGTGTGAAAGGCGTCGGCGATGTTACGGCCTTTGGTCAACCCTTCGCGATGCGTGTTTGGCTTGATGCCAATAAGCTGGCGACTTTGAAATTGACGCCAGCAGATATTTCCAGTGCAATTTCTGAGCAGAACTTACGTATTCCGGGAGGATCTGTCGGTGCGCCGCCTTTACAAAATTCGCAGGTATTCGAATATCCGGTTATCACCGATTCAGACTTATCATCTGTCGAGGATTTTGAAGACATCATTATCAAATCCAATACGGACGGATCAATTGTGTTGCTGAAAGACGTAGCACGTGTAGAGCTCGGTCAGTTTAGCTACGCTACAACGACTCGTACCGATGGCATGATATCTACCGGTATGATGATTGCGCAAACGCCAGGAGGTAATGCGGTGGAAACCGCCGAAGGCATTTACTCGGCTTTGGACGAGATGAAAAAATCATTCCCGCAAGATGTAGATTATGTAGTCGGTTACGAAACAGTATCTGTAGTACACGCTTCTATTGATTCGGTTATCCATACGCTGGTAGAAGCTTTGATTTTGGTTACGTTGGTTGTATTCTTTTTCTTACAATCGTGGAGAGCGACGTTAATTCCTGTTCTCGCCATTCCGGTATCTGTTGTCGGAACCTTTATTTTCTTCACCCTCTTCGGTTTCTCGATCAATAACCTGACATTATTAGCCTTCGTACTGGCTATTGGTATTGTGGTGGATGATGCCATTGTTGTGGTAGAGGCGGTACAACATTACATAGATCATTACAAAATGAGCGCGCGTGAGGCAACGATGCACGCGATGAAAGATATTACGGCACCCGTTATCGCTATTGCGTTGATTTTGGCTGCGGTATTCGTGCCGGTAGGTTTTATACCTGGCATGGTCGGTAAACTTTACCAGCAATTTGCTATCACCATTGCCGTTTCGGTTATGCTTTCCGCCTTTATTGCGTTATCGCTGACGCCCGCGTTGTGTTCGCTCTTGCTAAAACCTACATCCGTAAATAAAGAAGCTAAAGGACTCAACAAATTCTTTTACAAATTTAACGTATGGTTTGAGCGGGTTACACACAAATACTCCAATGGTGTAAAAGCCTGTATTCGTAAAGCGCCGTTAGCCTTGATTATTTTGCTTTGTATTTTTATCGGCACGGGCTACATGTTTAAAACAAAACCTACCGGTTTTATCCCGACGGAAGACAACGGTTCCTTTTTTGCCGGTGTAAACTTGCCTGAAGGCTCGGCGGCCAGTCGTACGAATGCGGTTTTGGAAGAGCTTAATACGCAATTCCGGAAAGACTTTCCAGAGATTGAGCACATCACGCTTATCTCCGGTATCAATATCTTAAACCGATCATTTAAATCAAATGCAGCGACGCTATTTGTCTCCTTGAAGCCTTGGGCCGAACGTAAACGCACAGCGGCAGATATTACGGGCGCGATCATGGGGCAGTATGCGGCTTACGGAAAAGCACGTATTCTGGCCGTGACACCACCGGCCATTCCTGGTCTAGGTACATCGGGTGGTTTCTCGTTGATGATCCAGGATCAACAAACCGTGGATATCAAACAATTTGAAGGCGTAGTCGGTAAATTTTTAGCGGCCGCCAACCAGCGTCCGGAAATTGGAATGGCTTACACCTTGTTTAACTCCAATTCACCTAACTTTAAAATTACGGTGAATAGAGAACAAGCGAAGAAAATGGCCGTTCCGGTGTCGTCAATATACAGCACGATCTCTGCTTATTTAGGTTCGTCTTACATCAATGACTTTACGCGCTACGGACGTAACTTCCGAGTAGTGACACAAGCAGACAACAACTATCGGATGAATATTGAAGACATCAACAAGCTATACGTAAACAATGCCGTTGGTGCGCCAGTGCCTTTAGGTACATTAGTAACCTGGGAATTGGTACAGAATCCGTCGATTATCAACCACTATAATATTTTCCGGAGTATTGAGGTCAGTGGATCGGCAGCACCGGGCTATAGCTCGGGCGATGCCTTAAACGCCTTGGAAGAAGTGGCGGCAGAGACTTTGCCAAATGGTTATTCGTATGATTTCTCTGGTTTATCCTTGCAGGAAAGTCAATCGGGAAATACGACCGTCATGATCTTTGCGCTATGTATTATTTTCGTGTTTTTGCTATTGGCATCCTTGTACGAAAGCTGGTCAGTACCATTTTCGATTTTACTATCGGTGCCTCTTGGTATTTTCGGTGCGATTTTAACATTAACGCTTATCCCAAGCTTAGATAATAACATCTATGCACAGATCGGTTTGGTAACGATCATCGGTTTGGCAGCGAAAAACGCGATCCTAATTGTAGAATTTGCGAAAGAACGCGTTGACATCGGCATGCCATTAATGGATGCGATCATCGACGCGGTAAAATTGAGGCTTCGCCCGATCATCATGACCTCGTTTGCCTTTATCCTGGGTATTATTCCATTAATGCTCTCCACCGGTGCCGGCGCTTTTTCACGTCAAACAATTGGCTGGACGGTATTCGGCGGTATGATGGCCGCAACATTACTAGCTATATTTATCGTGCCGGTGCTATTCTATGTCATTACCAAAATGGCGTATGGCAAGAAAAAATTAGCCGAACTGGAAGCTTCCTTCGATGAAGAAAAAGCAAAAAATCTAAGTGCACACTAAATGCCTGGACATTTAGCATCTTAAAAAAAGGACGTCATATGCGACGTCCTTTTTTTTATGCTGTTTTTATGTTTGCTCTATTTTTTTAACCTTCTTTGATTCCGACAAAAGATGCAAAGCACAGGTTTTTATGCAAAATATCAACGCTCCTAAATCCAACTTTTTTTAATAAATCCAGTTGATACATCAGATCGCGCGGACTATCTTCTTTCTCGATGTAAGCAAAAACATGATCGCGATACGCTTCGTCTTTCAAGCCCGATAAATAATCTCCATAGTAACCCGTATATAGGAGTGTTTGCAGCTTTTCATCACGTTGATATACCAGATCAAAAATCCAAAGACTCCCCCCTTCTCGCAGTAAATTGTACAATTTTCGGAATGATTTTTCCCAATCCTCATCATCGCGAAGATGATGAAGCACAGCTGTGGCGATGATAACATCATAATGACCTTCTTTTAGCTCAGCAGTGCGAAAATCGCCTTTTACGATAGTTACGTTTGCCGTTGTACAGCTTTGTACACGTTGCAAAGCCCTATCCAACATCGGCTGGCTAAGGTCAACCAAGGTAATATCAGTTGCCGCTACCTTTTCCAGCAATTTTACCGGATAGTTACCCGCACCACAGCCAATATCCAACACCGAACCCAACTGCGGATACCGCTGCGCAATTGCTGAAGTGATTAATTCCATATTAAAACGAGCATCAAGCGTCGTCTGCTGGCCGGTTTCCAAATTGGAAAACCGATCTACATCCCCGTCAAATCGCTCTTCGATCTCTTTAAGCGTTGATTTCATATCTTTTTTAACTTATGATTTTTCACTTTTGAATTTTAACTTTTTACTTTTGACTTCTTACTTTTCACTTTTGACTTTTTACTTTTTACTTTCCCACTACCGCCATACCAACATCTTCCTATTAATTTTTTAAATTTGGTAGAGACGGTCGAAAAAAAAAGTCGATGTCGCTTACATACAAAAGAAAGAGGAACACGCCGCATTTTTGGCGTACGCCGAAATTTAGCTAAAAAAAACACCAAATGAAACTATACACTATTGATACAGGATTTTTTAAATTGGATGGCGGTTCCATGTTTGGCGTCGTTCCCAAATCCATTTGGCAACGCACAAACCCGGCTGATGAGCGCAACCTCTGCACTTGGGCTACTCGTTTGCTCCTTATTGAAGATGGAAAGCGGCTAATCTTAGTAGATACCGCTATAGGTGATAAACAAGATGAAAAATTTTTTAGCCATTATTTTATGCACGGTGATGCGACGTTAGATGGGTCACTTGCGCAACATGGTTTTCATCGGGACGATATCACTGACGTCATCCTCACCCACCTGCATTTTGATCATTGCGGCGGCGCTGTAAAACGATCTGGAGAGCGACTGATTCCGGCATTTAAAAATGCGGTTTACTGGAGCAATGAGCAGCATTGGGATTGGGCGATCCATCCAAATCCTCGAGAAAAAGCATCCTTTCTGAAGGAGAATATTCTACCTATCCAAGAAAGCGGACAATTGCAGTTTTTAACCGAAGGCGAAGCTTTTTCTCCCAATATCACAATGCGCTATGCACACGGTCATACCGAGTCGATGATGCTTCCGCAAATACAATACAAAGGAAAGTCGATATTATACATGGCTGATTTATTACCATCAGTAGGACATATTCCTTTGCCATACGTCATGAGTTATGATGTTCGCCCGTTGATCACTATGCAAGAACGGCAGTCTTACTGGCAGGAAATTGTAGCTAGCGAGTATATTTTATTCTTAGAGCACGACCCCGTGCATGCTTGTTGCACCCTGCAACAAACGGAAAAAGGTATTCGCTTAAAAGAAGCATTTACTTTGGCAGAGGTGTAAAAAAACAAACAGCCAAGCGAAAAGCTTGGCTGTTTGTTTTTTACACGTAGCAGTCGTTACTCGACAGGTTGAAGATATTGCGCATAACAATAGCCTTCTTCTCCCGTTTTGCTGCGCACCAGCCACCATTGGTCGTTGGCACGGCTTATCAATGTAATAATTTCGTCCTTCGCAACTTTGCCCAGAATAGGCTGATCGGTGCCCGGTCCTTTTCGAATATTTAAATTCGATTCTTGGGTGATCACGCGCACCTGCATACCGCCCACTGCTGCCGTAACATCAATATTCATCACCACATCACCCGACAGGTAGTTTGGATCAATCTGATTATAGATATCCCAAAGCTTATTTTTTACATCAGCATTTGGCGCAGTCCCACGGATGTGTAAAACACCATCCTGCTCTTGAAAACTTAAATCATCGATACCAGCAGTTTTTGCCGTATCAAGAAGCACCTTATATTTATCCAAAAGTCCCATAATAATCTATTCTACAGCTAAATTTTATTTAAAAGCCTACTTTACAGTCAACAAAGACATATCCACTTTCGCAGGATTGAGCTCGTCAATGCCCATCTTCAGTTTGCGCACTTCATTTTGCTCGATATCGCCAGCCAGGTGTACGACACCGTCTTTTACACGAACCTGAACGGTCGGAAATTCGCTCGCAACGGCTTCAACTTTGCTTTGCAGCGCTTGATCGGTCGGGTTAATCTCTTCCGGAATGCTGGCAACCGTCAGTTCATCTACAACCGATTTGATATTTTGAGAATCAGCATTTTTCACCGCTTCCGTTAGCTTTCGGCGTTCTTCCTCCGTCGTGACAATACCCGACAGCGTGACTTCGCCCTTTTTTACAGCCACCACCACGTTGGGGTTTTCGGCTGTCTCCTGCTCTACGCGAGCCTTGATATCGGCATCAGATACCTTCGGTTTACAAGCCACAGCATAAGTCAATACGAAAGATAAACATATCCAGGTAAACCAATTTCTACTATTGAAGTTCATCGTAACAAGTTTAATTATTGTGTAATCCTATTATATACCTACTTTATTAAGTGAACAACAGGCTGCGGCAATTGTTTGAACTTTGTAGAAGATGCCTGCTTAATAAATGGCTTGAATAGTTTGGCTGTTGCCGTTGAAAACAATGACTTCACCGATGACCTTTCCGAGCAGTAATTTTCCAATGGGTGATGAAGCAGAAATAATCATGTAATCGTTGGCCGCGATATATTGCTTACCTAAACTAATCGCAATAAAATAAGATGCTTTATCAGTCACCACCACCGCCCCAACAGCACCTGACGTTTTAACATCCAGCTCCAACTGCTGTAACACCACCGCATCTTTCTTGGCCTGCGCCAACTGATCTTGGTAGCGGTTTAAATCTTGCTGCACCATTTCACGGGTAGTCTCATACTTGTCGCCAGCGCTACTCTTCGTGTCGTTTTCAATGGCATCTTGCGCATGCTCCATCGCCAGCACGATGTCCTTGATTCGATCCTTATTTTTAGCTACACAGAAATCCAGCAGTTCTTTTTTTATCGTAAATTCCATAGTTATACACAAAAAAAAACGCCAGACACAAGGCCTGGCGTCTATCATTACTAATTTGATTATTAATCTTTGTCGGTCTTTTTTAATTTCTTTTCGGCATCTTCGGCTACCTGATTTGCCTTTTCACCGGTCTTTTCGATTGCTCGATCAATGGCATTACCCGTTGCACGCGCGGCCTTTCCTGTAGCATCTAACGCTTTTTCCGTACCAGTTTCAATGGCATTACCTGTGCGTGTAGCCGCTTTTCCGGTTGCGTCGATCGCTTTTTCTGTACCTTCTTCCACAGCATGACCGGCATTTTTAGCCGCCGCCTTTACTTTATCCCACGCCGTATTGGCGTCGTCCAAGGCTACTTTGGCTTCAGCCTCTGCTTTTTTATCGCCTTTTTTCACTGCAGCATCCAGGTCAGCTTTTGCTTTATCTACATCAGCTTTTGCCCGGGCAATCTGCGCATCCATTTCTTCATGCGCGTGCGCAGCATGCTCGTCTACTTCTTCCAGCGTATGATCCAGGTGCTCACCGGCAGACACTTCACCATCTTCATTTTTATCCTTTGATCCGGAATTATTACACGCCGCGAAACTTAATGTTCCGGCAACAAGGGCCAATAATGCTATCTTTCTCATGGTTTCTTACTTTTGTTTAAATAAATAAAATGATAGTCAACGCTTTTAATCATCAACTTTTATACCAAAAGTGGATTGCCAACTATTTCGCGTAAATGGTTCCTTTTGCAGCTTCCAGTGTATTCTTTAGCAGACCGACGATGGTCATTAAGCCTACACCACCGGGAACGGGTGTAATCCAGGACGCTTTCTGCGCTACAGCTTCAAAATCGACGTCCCCATATAATTTAAAACCAGATTTCGTTTCGGTGGAGTCTTCCCTGTTAATTCCCACATCGATAACCACAGCTCCCTCCTTTACCATCTCCGCTGTTACAAAGTTTTTGCGACCAATAGCAGCAACCACGATATCAGCCGCCAAAACCTCCGCTTCTAAATTTGCTGTGCGGCTATGCGTCAAGGTAACTGTGCAATTTCCCGGGTTACTGTTTCGGGCAAGCAAGATGCTCATAGGCGATCCAACAATATTACTGCGTCCAACAACCACGGCTTTTTTACCAGCAGTTTCGATTTTATAGTGATCCAACATCAACATAATACCGTAAGGCGTCGCCGGAATAAAACAAGGCAAGTTACGTTGCATTCTACCCAGATTTATCGGATGAAAACCATCCACATCTTTGCGGTAATCGATTGCTTCCGTAACCTTATCGGGATCGATATGCTTAGGCAATGGCAATTGAACGATCAATCCATCAATCGTCGGATCCTGGTTAATTTCTTCGATTTTCGCGATGAGCTCCGCCTCGGTAATATCCACCGTGTAACGAATATTGGTCGATTCGAAACCTACCAACTCACAATTGCGCATCTTGCTGGCCACATACGTTTCGCTACCGCCATCATTGCCTACCAAAATGGCAACCAAATGAGGCTTACGTCCCGATTGTGCGGTAAAGGCTGCTGCCTCTACCTTGATATCTTCTTTTATTTTTGCTGAAACTAGCTTACCGTCTAATAAGTTCATTTTTTTACTAAGTAGTATGGTATTGGGTAATAAAATTGATTAATCCAATTTGAGTACAGCCATAAATGCAGATTGTGGAATTTCCACATTCCCCACTTGACGCATACGTTTCTTTCCTTTTTTCTGCTTTTCCAATAGCTTACGCTTACGGGAAATATCGCCACCATAACATTTTGCCGTGACGTCTTTACGCAGGGCTGAAATCGTTTCACGTGCAATGATTTTTGCACCAATTGACGCCTGTATACGAATTTCAAATTGTTGGCGAGGCAACAGCTCTTTAAGTTTTTCACAAATCTTCTTTCCAAAATCGTACGCGTTGCTGCGGTGGATCAAGGATGATAAGGCGTCAACCGGTTCGTCGTTCAAACGAATATCAAGCTTGACCAAGTCAGATTTTCGGTAGCCAATCTGGTGGTAGTCAAACGAAGCATAGCCTTTCGAAATGGTCTTTAATTTATCGTAAAAATCGAATACGATCTCGCCCATCGGCATTTCAAACACCAACTCTACCCGATCAGACGTGAGATAAGATTGATTGATGATCGCTCCCCGCTTTTGGATACAGAGCGACATCACCGGGCCAACAAAATCAGCCTTCGTGATAATATTAGCCTTGATATACGGTTCCTCGATAAAATCCAGTTTACTCGGATCAGGTAAATCAGATGGGTTATGCACCGTAATTTCTTCCTGCTCTTTGGTCATAAACGCTTTGTAAGAAACGTTTGGAACCGTCGTGATCACAGTCATATCAAACTCACGTTCCAGGCGTTCTTGAATAATTTCCATGTGGAGCATACCCAGGAATCCGCAACGGAAACCAAAGCCTAATGCGGCCGACGATTCCGGCTCGAAAACCAGCGACGCATCATTGAGCTGCAAGCGATGCATGGATTCCCGAAGTTCCTCAAAATCTTCCGTATCCACCGGATAAATTCCGGCAAATACCATCGGCTTTACTTCTTCAAATCCTTGGATGGCCGAAGCACATGGCCTGTCGCGATGCGTAATGGTATCGCCAACTTTAACCTCACGCGCTTCTTTAATACCCGAAATAATGTAACCCACGTCGCCCGTTTTGACCACATCTTTCGCCACCTGATTTAATTTCAGTGTACCTATTTCATCTGCAAAATATTCCTTACCGGTAGCCACAAACTTCACACGATCGCCCTTTCTGATTTCGCCGTTTTCGACTTTAAAATAAGCCATGATACCGCGAAACGAATTAAATACCGAGTCAAAAATCAAAGCCTGCAAAGGAGCCGTCGGGTCGCCTACCGGTGCTGGTATACGTTCCACGATCGCACGCAAAATATCAGGCACGCCCATACCGGTTTTTCCGGAAGCTGGAATAATTTCTTCGCGTTTACCACCGATTAAATCAATAATCTGATCTTTAACCTCCTCAGGCATAGCACCTGGAAGATCCATTTTATTTAAAATAGGAATAATTTCTAAATCATGTTCCAACGCCAGATAAAGATTGGAAATGGTTTGCGCCTGGATTCCTTGTGAAGCATCTACGATTAAAAGCGCCCCTTCACATGCCGCGATAGAACGCGAAACCTCGTAAGAGAAATCGACGTGACCAGGCGTATCAATCAAGTTAAGTATATATTGCTGACCATCTTGGGTATATTCCATCTGGATAGCATGGGATTTAATGGTGATACCACGCTCGCGTTCCAGATCCATATTATCCAACAGTTGGGCTTGAGCTTCCCGCTGCGTGATGGTGTTCGTATATTCCAACAAGCGATCCGCCAACGTACTTTTCCCGTGGTCAATATGCGCGATAATACAAAAATTACGTATTTGCTTCATACAGATTTTTATCCAATTATTCTAAATGGCAAATATAATTTTTTTAAAGGAGATAATCAGGGTTAATGCTGTAAATAAAAATGGAACGATGTAAAAAGACAAAACCATCCGCAACCTACTATTCTTAATGAAAATCACATGCACTTGACATAACTCGTTTAAAAAGCAAGACTTTTTTCAATAAAAAAAACCGCACACCAAGCGGCGTGCGGTCATTTCATAATTGGATCTAGTTAGTTGTATAATATCATAGTTTTTCGCCATGTTGCGAAAGATCAAGTCCTTCGGCCTCTTCATGTGCGCTAACGCGCAGTGGCGTAATTAAATCTGTTACTTTCAATAAGACGAATGCAAGCACTAAAATGAATACGCTCGCCCCTACCAAGCCGATAACGTGCGCGGTAAACAAGCCTGTTTCTCCGTAAAACAAACCATTTGTTTCGACGGCGCCGTTGATTGCGGAATGCGCAAATACACCAGTCAACAGCATGCCCACCATTCCGCCGACACCGTGACTAGGAAATACATCAAGCGTATCATCAATATTAGATTTCGTACGCCATTCGATCAACAAGCGGCTAATGATCGCTGCGACAGCGCCAATGACGATCGAGTGTGGGATCGTTACAAAACCGGCAGCCGGTGTGATCGCTACCAAGCCAACAACGACACCAATACACGTGCCCATTGCCGAAGGCTTTGTGCCGCGCGCAGCATCAAACAAAATGTACATCAGCGCTGCTGCACCTGAAGCCGCTGTGGTTGTAGCCAAGGCCGTCGCTGCCAATGCCGTTGCGCCAAATGCTGATCCGGCGTTGAAACCAAACCAACCAAACCATAACAAACCTGTACCTAAAAGTACGTAAGTAATGCGTGCTGGTGTGTGTTCTTTACATTCACTACCTTGCTTTAAGTAAATAGCAGAAGCTAAAGCCGTCAATCCGGCAGACATATGCACCACGGTTCCTCCGGCAAAATCCAACACGCCCATTTTAAACAAAACTCCATCAGGATGCCAAGTGGCATGTGCCAGCGGCGCGTAGATGAAGATAAAAAACAAGCAGATAAATAGAATATAAGACGTGAAACGAATACGTTCTGCAAAAGCACCGGTGATCAATGCTGGCGTGATAATCGCAAATTTAAGTTGGTACATGGCAAACAAGACAAATGGAATGGTTGGTGCGCCATCCCAAGGTGCATGATCCAGTACGCCGTTAAACATGAAAAAGCTCATCGGATTACCAATTATTCCGCCAATAGAATCGCCAAACACCAAACTAAAGCCGAAAGCAATCCACATTACCGCCACCACAGCCATACAGATAAAACTTTGGAGCATGGTCGAAATAACGTTTTTCTTTTTAACCATACCGCCATAAAAGTAAGCCAAACCAGGTGTCATAATCAAAACCAATGCGGTAGACGTTAACATCCAGGCTACATCTGCTGGATTATACTCGTAACTATTAGCATTTGTAGGTAGCGATGGGTTAAAAAACGCTATAACTACTAGAGCTACCATAACAAAAAAAGGAAATAAAGATTTTTTCTGAGCCGTTGACATAAAATTAACTGTTTAACAATGCAATTATATACAAAAAACACAACAAATCAATGCTAATTTTAAAATTTCAAGAAATAAAACAGCTTTTTATTAGATAAATCAAAAATAAAAGACAATATCATACAATCGAAACTAATCCACAAACGAAAAACCAGTAAAATACCAATAAGGCCAGTTACCATTTCGCAAAATCATTAAAAAAACAGTATATTGTATATTCAATCAACGCTCATGAAAGTATATATATCAAAAAAAATCCCAGAACCTGGGATCGAAAACTTAAGAAAAGCAGGATTTGAGATCAGCATAAACGATAAAGGCTCTAGCTTAAGCAAGGAAGAACTTACAGCGGCATGCCAAGAGGTAGACTTTTTAATGAATATTGGCCAAGCGAAGCTTGATGCTAGTTTTTTTAGACAGTGTAGTCATTTGAAAGGAATAGCTTTGGCGAGTGTAGGTTATGACCACGTGGATCTTGCAGCGGCCAATGCTGCGGGCATCCCGATTAGTAACACGCCACACGTGCTTGACGAGGCAACAGCTGATGTGGCCTTTTTACTTATGCTATCGGTGTCTCGCCTTGCCTTTTTCCGTGCAAACCAGGTGATTCGTGGGGAATGGAAAGATTTTGAATTCACAAAAGATCTCGGAACGACGCTGCAAGGCAAAACGCTAGGCATATTTGGACTTGGACGAATAGGATTGGCGCTGGCACGAAAAGCACAGGCAGCCTATAGCATGAAGATCATCTACCATAACAGGCATAGAAATACAGAAGCCGAACGCCTGGTGGATGCAACCTACGTCAACTTCGACGATTTGCTGACGCAAAGCGACGTTATCTCGGTACATAGCAACTTAAGTCCAGAAACGGAGCACCGATTTAATG
>JAAIGF010387935.1_pt1 | contig 16244 bp, 18 predicted proteins | sample 6487441 | NCBI WGS metagenome assembly JAAIGF01 (sample SAMN13974129, study PRJNA590717) | phyllosphere metagenome | biome: pepper field; feature: multiple bacterial spot infested pepper fields; material: pepper leaves; isolation source: leaves from pepper fields | host: Capsicum annuum ... | reverse complement strand
CCTCTTCTTGGGCGAGGACGACCACACGACGGGCACGGTCGGTGAATCTCTCGAACATCTCAGTCCCTCCAGAAATGGGCTGACAGGCACGCCTCCGCGCGCCGTACATCGAGAGTAACCAGCGCCCGGATGCCGCGGACGCGTGTTCGCCGTGGGCATACCGTCATCGCGACGGCTCTTGCATGACGTATCGATAGTCGTTACCGTATCGACAATCAATAACAACGATCATCGATAAGGAGCGTTCCATGGATTCCCCCGACCAGCGCCCGCGCGTCCTGTCGCGCAGCGACACCATCGGCTTCGTCCTTTTCATCGTCGGCGGCATGGCCATCGCGGTCGCGGCCCTCGTGCAGACGATCGCCGGGCTCGGACCGGCCCTGCGCAACCAGGGCGTGCAACTGACCGCACCCATCGTCGGCGCGACGGTCGACGCCCCGATCGGCCCGAACGGCGCGCCCGTCGCGGTCGCGCTCGACACGGCGACCATCTTCGCGCCACCCCTGCAACCGGCGGCGCAAGGGGCTCTCGTGATCTCGTACGCGATCTCGGCCGCGGCCGTCATCACCGTCGTCGTCCTGTTGCTCGTCCTGTGCTTCGGCATCCTTCGCGGTCGCATCTTCCGTCGTCGCCACACCGCGATCGTGTCCGCCGCCGGCATCGTCGCCATCGCGGGGATGTACTTCGTGCCCTTCTTCCATAACATGGCGGTCAACGGGGCGATCGCCCTGCTGTCCGACTACACCTACGACCGGAACGTGAACGCCTCGGTCGACCTGCTGCCCATCTTCGCGGTGGCCTTCGTCGCCGCCCTCGCGGGCACCGCCTTCGCGGTCGGCGATCGCCTGCAGCGCGACACGGAAGGACTGGTGTGATGACGAACCCTCCCTGGGTGTCCCCGCGGATGGAACGTGGCATCGTGCTTCTGTTCCTCGCCGCCGGGCTCGTGATGGGCTTCGCGCTCGCCCTGCCCGCGATCCGCGCCGCGGTCGACATCGCGGGCGGCACGGGAGCGATCAGCCTGCTCACCGACGCCGAGGTGCCCCGCAGCGCGGCGGCCGAGGGCGCCGCCCTGTCGTCCGCCGTGTTCGAGTCGGCGCGGGTCGTCGCCTCCGGTCTCAGTGCCCAAGCGCGCACCATGCTCGTGCTCGGCGCCGCCTTCGGTGCGCTGACCACGGTGCTGACGGTCAGCGCCGTCATGCTCTTCCTGCTTCTGCTGCTGTGGCGGCGACCGTTCCACCGCGCCCTCATCGTGGCGACGCAGGTCGCAGGGTGCGCCCTGCTGCTCGGCGGGATGCTGTCCGCCGGGCTGGGGGGCCTCGGTCGCATGATGGCCGCGGACGAGCTCAACCCGGCGGCGGGAGGCGTCTTCGTCGTCGGCTTCGCCTTCGACCCCGCCTGGGTCCTCGTCGGAATCGGCGTTCTCGCCCTTTCGGTCGTCTTCGCCTACGGCACTCGCCTGCAACGCGACACGGAAGGACTCGTATGACTCCCGCCGCGGACGAGGGGCCGACCGGCATCCACTGTCGTCTCGACGAACTCCTCGAGGAGCGCGGCATGACGCTCACGCGCCTCAGCGAGATCGTCGGCGTCTCGGTGGTGAACCTCTCGGTGCTGAAGAACGACCGCGCACGCGCGATCCGCTACTCCACGCTCGCCGCGATATGCCGCGCGCTCGACTGCGAGCCCGGCGATCTGCTGGTGCTGGCGCGCTGACCCTCGCTCGAGCACTGCGCTGCCGCGGCGTCACCTTCGAGGGCGCCACTTGTCGCCCCCGAACGCAATTTCGCGTCATTCGCCGCCCTCGAACCGGCGCAGCCCGCAGCCTCGACGCGTCGAGGGCGACACATGACGCCCTCGAACGCGATTTCGCGCCATTCGCCGCCCCAATACCAAGCAGCCCACGCAGCCCGCGTCGACGCTTCCAGGGCGACACATGACGCCCTCGAACAAGGGATGCCGCAGTATGCCGCTCTGCGTCGGCGACGTGGAAATCGGGGGCTCCCGAGTCGGCCGCTCCGAGGCGACATGTGGCGCTTCGGAGCGAGTTCTGCGGCACAACGCCGCCCTTGAGGCTCGGGCCGGGCCGATCCGCATTCCGCAGCGCGCTCATGCCTCGCCGGCGCGACGCACAGCCGCCCTCGTACGCGACGCGCACGACGACCCTGCGCGTCAGCGCGGCTGCCGCGAGCCCCAGTGCGTCAGCACGGCCGCGCGACCCCCTGCGCGACAGCGCGACAGCGCGACAGCGCGACAGCGCGACAGCGCCACAGCGCCACAGCGCCACAGCGCCACAGCGCCACAGCGCCACAGCGCGACAGCGCGACAGCGCGACAGCGCGACAGCGCGACAGCGCGACAGCGCGACTGCGCGAGCGCCTCGCGCACCCGCTTCGCTAGCGCGCCCGGGTGGGCGAACAGGTCGGCCGCGGTGACGCGCACGATGCGCCACCCGAGGTCTGCCAGCCTCTCGTACCGTTCGATGTCGCGGTACCACTGAGCACGATCGGCAAGGTGATGCTCTCCCTCGTACTCGAGGCCGAGCGAGGCCGCGGGGTAGGCAAGGTCGAGGCGCGCGACGAAGCGCCCATCCGCATCGCGGACGACGTGGGCAGGCACCGGCTCCGGGAGCCCGGCATCCACGATGGTCAAGCGCAACCACGTCTCCGGACGCGATGAGACTCCCCCTCTGATGCGAGGTAGCGCACGTCTGAGTTCACGCACGCCGACCCTCCGCCCCGCCGAGACGGCGCACTCGAGCTGCTCGAGCGTCGCGAGGGGTGGCGGGTCGTTTCGATGCTGGGGACCACGGACAAGCGCGTCGGCTATCGCCACGAGATCGTACGGGTGGCCGATGACGCTCGCGAGCTGCGCCCAGGTCGACGCCGGTGACGAGAGCGGGATGTCGAATCGCGGATGCCTCTGGACACTCACGTGTGCCGCGCGAACGACGCGCCCGCGCACACCCCGTCCCTCCGGAGCCCGCCGGGGTGCGAGGACAGCGACGTCGACATCCCCGGACAGAAGACTCTCGGGGATGGGCAGCCCCCAGCAGACCGCCGCGCTCAGGTGGCTGAAGAAGGTGTTCGCGATCATCCGCGTGGCGTACGCGCGGACAGCGTCGACGTGAGTGAGCGACTCGCTCCCGACCACCCGTACGCCATGGAAGGGACGGGTCAGGTCCGGCGACCGCTGGCGAGCTCGGCCCACCCCCTGAGTTGTCGCCTGCGCGACAGAGAACCCCAGACCCAGGTCGGGAGGAAGAGAAAGGCGCGTCACACGAGAACTGTGACGCACTCGACGGCCTGGCGCGGGACGAGACGCCGGAATTCGGAACGAAGCGGCCGAACGTCAGGCTGGGGAGGAGGGTCAGCGCACGCCGAGAACGGGGATCGGGCCGTCGGATGCCACGTTCCCCCCGGAGAGCGTGAGCTCGACGTCGCCGGTCGGGATGACGCCGCCCACGTCGGCGAGGGTCACCCGCGGAGCCATGTCCATGGTGCACACCTGGTCTGCGGGCGGGGACGCGAAGGTGATCTGGGCGGTTCCGCCGTCGGCGGTGACCGTCTCGACGACGGGGCGGCAGCTCGAGCTGCCCCAGGTCAGGATGGCCGCGGTGGTGCCGTCGACCCATCCGGCGCTCGGGCTGAACTCGGGCACCTCGGCCGGAGTCGTCGGCAGGCCGGCGAGAATGGTGCTCCCCTCCACCGCCCCGGTGAGGCGGATCTCGAGTCCGCTCGTCGGGTCGGTCCCCGCGGGCAGGGTGACGGCGGTCGCACGCGGCACCATGTCGCGCGTGCACGCGGTGTCGGCGCTGTCGGCGAGGGTGACGGTGAGGATGCGTCCCTCGAGGGTCGGCACGTCGGTGGCGATGGGCGCGCACGACGAGCTCCCCGACGTCACGACGGCGATGCTACGGCCCTGATCGAGCCACGCGGCTCCCACGTCGGCCGTGGGCGCCGAGGTCTCGGCATCCGGGGTCTGGGGTGCCGTGGCGGCGCCGGTGGCGCATCCGGTCAAGGCGCCGGCGAGCAGCAGCCCTGCACCGAGCAATCCGACCAGTGACGAGCGACGGGACATGGAGACCTCCGAGGGGGCGTGGCGGGACGACCCCTTCATCCTGGCGAAGGTTCCTGGATGCCTCCGGCGAACCGCCGAGCCGGCGACGCCTTATTGCAGGGCCGAGGTCAGCCGCGCGAGATTGTCGAGGATCGTCGAGCGCAGCGGTTGCCGGCGCCATTCCTCGATCGTGAGTTCGCGGCTGAGCCCGCGGTAGGCGTCTTCGACCGCGCGCATGTCGCGGACGAACTCCTCGCCGCGCACCAGCATGGAGACCTCGAGGTTCAGACCGAAGGAGCGCATGTCCATGTTGCTCGAACCGATGACCGCGACCTCATCGTCGATCGTGAGGCTCTTGGAGTGGAGGATGAACGGCTTGCGATACATCCAGATGACGACGCCCGCGTTCAGCAGGGCTTCGTAGTAGCTGCGCTGGGCGTGGTAGACCATCGCCTGGTCGCCCTCTTCGGAGACGAACAGTTCGACGTGCACGCCACGCTGGCACGCGGTCGTGATCGCCAGGAGGAGGGCTTCGTCGGGGACGAAATAGGGGCTCACGATGATGATGCGTTCGCGCGCCGCGAAGAGCAGGCCGAGGAACAGCTTGAGGTTGTTCTGGAAATCGAAGCCGGGACCGGACGGAACGATCTGGCAGTCGAGGTCGCCGGGACCGGACTCGACGCTGAACAGGTCGATCTCGTCGGTCAACGTCTCGTCGGTCTCGCTGTACCAATCGCTGAGGAAGACGGCGTTGATGCTGGCGACGACGGGGCCCTGGACGCGCACCATCATGTCGACCCAGTGCAGGCCGCGACGGATGTTCTTGCGCAGGTTGTAGGAGGAGTCGGTGACGTTCTGCGAGCCCATGTAGGCGACGGTTCCGTCGATCACGAGCAGCTTGCGGTGGTTGCGCAGGTCGGGGCGTTGCCAGCGACCGCGGAGCGGCTGCACCGGCAGCAGCAGGTGCCAATGCGCGCCCATGGCGTCCAGGCGCCGGAGCGTCTGCTTGTAGAAGGGTTTTCCGCGGTTGGCCCAGTGATCGAGGAGGACGCGCACGACGACACCGCGCGCGGCCGCCTCTTCGAGTGCGCGGAAGAAGTTGTCGGTGGAGTCGTCGGTCTGCAGGATGTAGAACTCGACGTGAACGTAGCGCTCCGCCTGGCGGATGGCCTCGGCCATGGCATCCAGGCTCTGCTGATAGTCGGCGATGAGGGTGGCGGCGTTGTCACCGGCGATGGGCATCGCGCCGAGGTTGCGGTTGAGCCGGACCAGGGAGCGGAACCAGTCCGGCGCGTTCGGACGCAGGGTGCCGAAATCGAGCGAGGCGCTGGTGTCGTGAATGTAGTGGTTGATCGCCGCCTGCTTGCGGCGTCGCTTGCGCGGAAGGCGCGGGTTGCCGATGAGCAGGAAGAGGAACACCCCGACGAAGGGGATGAAGTAGATCGCGAGCAGCCACGCCATCGCGGCCGTGGGCCGGCGGTTGCGAGGAACGATGATGACCGCGGCGATGCGCACGACCAGGTCGACCACGAACAGCGTGATGACGAGCCAACTCGCTTCGAAGGTGAAGTCGAACACGGGTCCTCCTGGGCGGGCTGAGCCCCCAGCGTAGTGAGTGCGTCCGACAGAGCTGTTTCGACGGCTAGCGGCTTGACGAATCGCCCGCCGCGGATACCGGGGGCAGTCCGCGCTTCGCGCGCTCCTGGGCCTCGATACGCGAGTAGGCCTTGCGCTCGGTGCGATCCATGCGGATGACGCCGCGAAGGATGAAGAAGAACGTCACCGACACCACGATGGTGGGCAGGATCGCCCAGAGGACTGCGACCCAGTAGTTATCCACACGTCCAGAGTACCCGGGCCGTCTGAGCGAACGGCGGGAGCGGCTCCTCCCCATCCGACCGATTCGCCGATGCCTCCCCGGATGCCACGATTCCGCGCACGGGCCGCACTGCTTCTGCGTCAAGGTCGTGGCCATGTCCACCACCATCAGCGCCAGACGCCCCGCCGACTTCCTCGCCCTCGTGCCGAACCTCCTCGGCTTCCATCCCGTCCGCAGCCTCGTGCTCGTCCCGTTCGTCGGATCGCGCACCCTCGGCGGCTTGCGCGCCGACCTACCCGACGTCGCCGACAGCGATGACCTCGAGAACATGGCATCCACGCTCATCGGCCTGGTCTGCAAGGTCTCGCAGGTCGACGCGGTCGCCGTGGTCGTCTACACCGACGTCCCGCTCGCCGGCGACGCTCCGCTCGCTCATCGTGCGCTGGTCGACGCCGTGCTCTCGCGTGCCGACATCTGCGGCCTCCGTGTGGTGATGGCGGTCGCTGTGGGCCCCGATGCCTGGGTCTCGTATCTGGATGCCATCGGGCCCCGGCCCGTGGACGAGCTCCAATCGACCGGCTCGACTCCCCTCCCGGCCCCCGAGGTGGATCAGCAGGCTGCGGCGGAACTCCCCCGCGTCGACCTCGCGCGCCGTGAGCGCGTGGCCCGCCGGCTCCGGCTGCTCGAATTGGAGGCCGAGGCCCCGACCTGCGACACCGCCGCGTCCGGCACGCGGCACCCGCGGGCCGCGCACGCCCTGAGCCAGGTCGACGATCCGCCGCTGTTGTTCGAGGACGTGCTCGAACGCGGTGCCGATGCTCTGGAGATCGACGATCTCGCCGCGATGCTCTACGCCTTGCGCCGACCCTTGCTCCGCGACGTCGCGCTGACGCAGTGGGCGTCCGACCTCGCGATGGGCGATGAGGCGCTGGCGGCGCAACTCGCCTCTCTCGACGGCGAGCCCGTGCGTCCCGACATCGCCGAGGTCCTGATCGGAGAGGCGCCGCGCCCCGACCCGCAGCGCCTTCGGACGGCACTCGAGATCTGCCGCCTCGTGGCGGCGGTGTCGCCGACGGTGTTCCGTCCCGGCCCCCTCTCTGCGGCCGCGTGGACATCATGGGCGCTCGGGCGCTCCACTCACGCCGCGGTCTACGCCCAGCAGGCGCGGGCGATCGATCCCGACCACGGGCTCGCCGGCATCGTGCTCGCCCTAGTCGACCATCAGCGCCTGCCGGAGTGGGCTTTCGTCCGCTCCGCAGACGGCGGCGCAGCGCCTACTTCACCAGCGGGAAGAGGATCGTCTCGCGGATGCCGAGCCCGGTGATGGCCATGAGCAGACGGTCGATGCCCATCCCCATTCCGCCGGTGGGGGGCATGCCGTGCTCGAGGGCGCGCAGGAACTCCTCGTCGATGGGCATCGCCTCGACGTCGCCCCGGGCGGCGAGCTTGGCCTGTTCGGTGAAGCGCTCGCGCTGGATGACGGGGTCGATCAACTCGGAGTACCCCGTGGCCAGCTCGAACCCGCGGACGTACAGATCCCACTTCTCCACGACGCCGGGGATGGAGCGATGCTCGCGGACCAGCGGGCTGGTGTCGACCGGGAAGTCCATGACGAAGGTGGGGCGGGTAAGCCCGCCCTTGACGAAATGCTCCCACAGCTCTTCGACCCACTTGCCGTGCGTCTCGTGCGGCGGGGCGTCGACGCCGGCCGCCGCGCCGATCGCACGCAGGTCGTCGAGCGAGGTCTGCGGGGTGACGTCGTGACCCGAGGCTTCCGACAGCGAGTCGTACATCGAAATGCGGTCCCAATCGCCGCCGAGGTCGTACTCGGTCCCGTCGGCCCAGGTCACGGTCGTCGACCCGGCCACGGCGACCGCGGCGTCCTGGATGAGCGCCTGGGTCAGGTCGGCGATCCCGTTGTAGTCGGTGTACGACTGATACGCCTCGAGCATGGCGAACTCCGGGCTGTGCGTCGAGTCGGCGCCCTCGTTGCGGAAGTTGCGGTTGATCTCGTAGACCCGGTCGATCCCGCCGACGACGGCGCGCTTGAGATAGAGCTCCGGGGCGATCCGGAGGAACAGCTCCGCGTCGAAGGCGTTCGAGTGCGTGACGAACGGCCGTGCGCTCGCACCGCCGTGCTGCACCTGGAGCATGGGCGTCTCGACCTCGACGAAATCGCGGGCGGAGAAAGTACGCCGCAGGCTCGCGTTCACCGCCGCGCGGGCGAGCACGGTCTCGCGGGCGCGGTCGCGGACGATCAGATCGAGGAAGCGGCTGCGTACCCGGCTTTCTTCACTGAGCTCGGTGTAGAGGTTCGGAAGAGGCAGGACCGCCTTGGCTGCGATGGTCCACTCGGACACCATGATCGACAGTTCACCGCGACGGCTGGAGATGACCTCACCCGAGACGAAGACGTGGTCGCCGAGGTCGACGAGCTCCTTCCACGCCTGCAGCGACTCGTCGCCGACGTTCGCCAGGGACACCATCGCCTGGATCCGACTCCCATCCCCGGCTTGCAGCGATGCGAAGCAGAGCTTGCCGGTGTTGCGGCTGAACACGACACGTCCGGCCACTCCGGCGGTGACCCCGGTCTCTGCGCCGGCCTCGAGGTCGCCGTAGCGCTCACGCAGAGCGGGGATCGTGTCGGTGACCGGCACGGCGACCGGGTACGGACCACCCGCAGCGTCGGCCCGTTCGGCCAGCAGCCGGTCGCGCTTAGCGAGGCGCACCGCCTTCTGCTCGAAGACGTCGTCTTCGGTGGGCTCGGCGGTGTCGTTCGCGGGCGCGTCGGTCATCGTGAAGGCTCCTCGGGGTCGCTTCTCAGTCTATTCGCCCGCTTCCGGCAGCCCCGCGCGGACGAGGGCCGGCCGGCCGGCGCGGGAGACCGGCGGTGCGAAAACCCGCGTCGCGCCCGCGCGGTTCTCCCCCCGCCGCTGACCCGGCCGGAGGGGATGCAGACGTCAGGGCAGGAAGATCTCCGCGTTGTCGATGAAGCGGTGTCCGCCGACCGTCGCGGCGATCAGCGCGAACGCGGGCCCGGTGTGCCCGTCGCCCACCGGGAGGAACGTCGCGGGGTCGACGACGGACAGGTACTCGAGGGTGATGCGCGGCTCCCCCATGAGCGAAGACTGCGCGGCCGCGATGCAGGCGTCGACGCCGAGGTCGGCGTTCGACGCCGCCGCGTCGAGCGCGAGCGGGAGCTTGGCCACCGCCCGTCGGTCCTCGTCGTCGAGGAGCGCCACACGGCTGGACACGGGCACCCCATCGGCGGTGCGGACCGTCGGCACCGTCGCCGTCTCGACGGCGAAATCGAGGTCGCGGATCATCCGTCGGATCAAGAAGATGCGCTGTCGGTCACGCTCGCCGTAGATCGCGACGTCGGGTCGGACCAGGTGGAAGAGCTTCGCCTCGACGGTCAGGACGCCGTCGAAGTAGAAGGGACGCAGACGGCCCTCGTACCGCAGCCCGACATCGCCGGCCGCCACCCGCAGCGTCGCGGTACCCGCGGGGAGGAACTCCGCGGCCGACGGCGCGAACACGAGGTCCACGCCGAGGTCGCGCAGCAGCTCGGCGTCGACGTCGGGGGTACGCGGGTACGACGCCGTCTCGTCGGCCGTGCGGAAGCGGAGCGGATTGACGAATGTCGAGACGACGACCCGATCCGCGTGGGCGCGCGCCGCGCGGATGAGGTCGACGTGCCCGTCGTGCAGCGCGCCGAGTGTCGACACGAGGGCGACGCGCGGACGGTCCTCCGGCTGATCTACGCCTCGGAGCTCGCCGAGTCGGGTGCGCAGATCCTCGATGGTGCGGATCATCCGTCGATCGTAGCGTCGGGATCCACGACGTCGCGGGCGGGTCCCGCTCCCTCGATGAGCGCCTGGTCGACGCTCGATCGCACGAGCGCCGAGAGATACCCACCGGGGTTGTCGATGCCGACATCGGTGAGCAGTGCGCTCGCCTGGCGGACGATCGACCGGGAGAACTCAGTCGCGGTGGCGATCGCCTCGGCATAGGCGACCCGATCCCCCTCGGCCACCACGACGGGTTCGCAGCCCAGCTCGACGGCCAGCGCCTGGGCGATCGGCAGCACGGGTCCCGGCGCCGTCACCGCGGCATACCCCTGCGCGAGCTGACGGAGGTCCATCGAGGTACCGGTGAAGGTGATCGCGGGGTGAATCGCGAGCGGGATCGCCCCACCGCGCAAGGCGGGGGTCAGGACATCGCTGCCGTAGGCGGGGTCGGTGTGCAGCACGAGCTGGCCGGGCTGCCAGGCCCTCACCTCCGCGAGCCCCGCAACGAGCCCCGGAAGCTGGTCGTGCGGCACGGCCACGACGACGAGTTCGCTTCGGCGGACGACCTCCTCAGGCGCGAGGACGGGCAGTCCCGGCAGGATCGCCTGAACGTGGTCATCGTCGGAACCCGAGGTGATGCCGATCAACGCATGACCCGCGCCGGCCAACGCCGCCCCGATGACGGGACCGACCTTGCCTGCCCCGATGATCCCCACGCCCAGACGCCCGTCGCGCATGCCGCTCATCCCGCCCACCGGTGACTGCGGTCGTCCGCCGCCGCGGCGACGGCGGCCGCCGAAACCTGTTCGAACACCCGCACCGCGTCGTCGCGGTCGATGACGCCCACCGACGTCTGCACCGAGCCGGAGATGACGTGCGCGGTGATCGTGGCGGTGCTCATCGACCGCGCGAGCGGACCCTGGTGCATCCCGACGGACTGCAGACGGGCCAGCGGGAACACCGAGAGCGCCCGCCACAGCCATCCGCGTCGCAGGAAGAGGGCGTCACCGGTCAGAAGGAAGCCGTTCCGACGCCACGACAGGGGGCGGAGCAGGCGGCCGCGCGCCGGCGTCGTCGTGTAGGGATCGTCCTCGGCCGGACCGAGGATGCCGTGACGGAAGACGTACGTCCACTCCTCTCGCGGCAGCCCGGGCGCGAGCACCGCGAGGACCCGCTCGACATCGTCGCGTGTGCCCACCGGGAGCACGGCGGCGAACTGGTCCGTGCTCGTGTCCGTCGCCCCGCGGCCCGATAGGCGGTTCACCGACACCGACCACCAACCGAAGGGACGCCACATCAGCGGCTGGCGCACCTCGATGGCGTGCACGCGTCCGGGCGGAACGATCTCACTGACCGTCGTGAACAGCCCGAAGGTGACGCGCACCCCGTCCGTGGTCGGTGCGATCGAGTACCGCAGGCCGCGGGCGATCGACCGCACGTAGTAGGCGCCGAACCCGAGGAACGCCGGAACGACCGAGAAGAGAATCCAGAACGTCGAGAGCGACGCGGCGACCGCGATGCCCACGACGAACGCGATCAGCAGCAGCGTCGACCCGCTGAGCACCCGGGATGCCACGAGTCGGCCGAGCGGGATGCGCACGACGCTTTCCGGCTCGGCGTCCGACAAGTCCTCGCCATCGACGATGCCCTGCAGCCCCGCCCCGACGACGTCCGCCGCCTGTTGCACGCGTGATCCCGACGCGGCGCGGCGCTCGGCCGCCTCGGCGCGGCGCCGGCCCGAGGCGAGACGCAGGATGTCGCCGCGTACCGTCTCGGCGTCCCGCGCACCCAGGTACTCGAGCTTCACGTTGGCGTCGAGGCCCGCCCCGACCACCTCGAGTTTGGCCATGCCGAGCAGCCGGGCGATCAACGGCCGCGTCAGGTTGACGCCTTGCACGCGGTCCAGCGGCGCGCGGCGGTGCGTGCGGAAGAGCACTCCCGAGCGCACTTCGACATCGTCGTCGCCGATGCGGAACGTGTGGAACCGCCACGACAGTCCGAAGGCCACGAGGAGCACGACCAGCACCCCGATCACGACGGCACCCGCGATGAGGATGAGGTTGTTGCGGAGGATGAAGTCGACCGGGTCGGGCGGCAGCTCGCCGGGCGGCAGGTCGGTGAAAGCGGGGAGGAACAGCTCCAGCAGACGCTCGCGCAGGTTCGCGACGACGATGCCGATGATCACGAGGAGGAACAGACCTCCGCGCAGGAGCGGCGTCAGCTTGTGCAGCCGCTTCCACTCGCCGTCGCTGAGCGGCGAGCGCACGCCCGGACGCGCGGGCGTCCCGCCGGATGCGGCGCCGGAGGCGGTGGCATCCGGAGCCGTGCCCCGCCTCGCGTCGGAGTCGGGAGCGGCGGCATGGGAGGGCGGAAGGCCGCCGGGGGGCGTGTGCGGATCGGTCACAGGCCGGTCCGTCGGGTCTCTGCGACGTCGATGAGGGTGTCGCGCAGCTGTTCGGCGGCGGTCTGAGTGAGGCCCGGCAGGGTGACGCCGGTCGAGGCGGCCGCGGTCACGAGCTTGAGCTGGGCGATGCCGAACCCACGGTCGAGGGGTCCGTGCGTGATGTCGACGAGCTGCATGCGGCCGTAAGGCACCGCCACGACCCGCTGCCACAGGATGCCGCGCCGGAAGACGAGGTCATCCCGACGCAGCTGGTAGCCGAACGACCGCGCCTGCCGAGGGGTGATCGCCAGGCCCACCGCGGTGATCAGCAGGACGATCCCCGCGGGGATCCAGTGCCAGGGGAAGCCGGTGAATGCCTGCAGGGCGATCGCCGCCGCGAGGACGAGGAGGAAGAACGCGCCCTGCGAGATGATCTGCACCCACACGTAGGCGCGGGCCAGCTGGTACCACGTGCCGTCACCGAGGGGTAGGCGACCGGCGCCGCGCGGCTCCGGGATCCGCGTGAACGTGCGCCCGCCGAGACCGTCGACGGACGGAACATCGAGGGACGGACCCTCGCTGGTCGACCCGTCGGCGCCTCCGGCGCGGTCGTCGGAGCGCAGCGCGGCGCGGGTCAGCGGGGAGGGCGCGGCAGCGACCCCGTCACCGGAAGGAGGGCCCGGGTTCGGGTCGCGCTCCGGGAGACCCGGGGTGTTCGTCATCATCGTCCTTCCGAAGGGTGCACAGCTGCTCGGCGATGAGCGCCGCGACGACGAGGACGGCTCCGCACACGGCCGTCGCGATGATCGCTCCCAACGAGCCTAGCGACGGGGTCACCGGTCGGGTGAGAAGGAAGGTGAGAAGCCCGAGCGCGAACCCGAGCCCGACGGCGCCCACGAGCGACGACGCTTTGGCCAGAACGGCCACCCGCACGGCCCGGAACGGGTCGACGCGGCGGCCCGTACGGCCACGACTGGCGCGGAAGATCGGCACCGCGAGCGCGACGACGATCGCCCCGAGCAGGACGAGCAGGATCGGCAGGCTCGCCGCGGGCGCGAACGTCGCCCGGCCCATCGAGGTGAGCGACGCGTCGAGCAGGAAGCCGAACACCCCGCCGATCAGCGCGGCCACGACGAGGCCCAGGGCTCCGGTCCGCTTCATCGTCCACCCCCGCGCAGCCCCGCGAGCAGAGCCTCGACCCGACCCTTCCCGGGGATCTCGGCATCCGGGTCGACCTCCACCCACGGGGCGAGGACGAACTCGCGCTCGTGCGCGCGCGGGTGAGGCAGGGTGAGGGTGTCGGTCTGCACGCGGACGTCGTCGTAGGTGATGAGGTCGAGGTCGAGCGTCCGATCCCCCCACCGCTCACGGCGGACCCGTCCGTGACGCGCCTCGATGCCGTGCAGGTGATCGAGGAGGGATGCCGCACTCAGCCGCGTCCGCAGGAGGGCCACCGCGTTGAGGTAGCGCGGCGCATCCTCGTCGGCTCCCCGCAGCGTGACGGCGACCGTCTCGAGCGGTGCCGACACCCGCACGTCGCGCGTCAGCGGCATCCGCCCGAGTTCGTCGACCGCGGCGGCGAGCGTTTCTGCACGATCACCGAGGTTCGCACCGAGAGCCACGACGGCGTCGACGGGGTGATCGGCGGGCGGGTCGCCGGCGCCGTGGGCGAGGCGGAGACTCATGCGCGCCCCCGCCGGATGGTGACCGCCACATCGGCGAACGGAACGGAGATCGGCGCCTGCGGCTTGTGCACGGTGACGGTCGTCATCCGGACGCGCTCGTCGGCGAGGATCACGTCGGCGATTCGCTGCGCGAGCGTTTCGAGCAAGTCGACCGGCTCGTTCTCGACCGCCGCGACGATGAGCTCGGCGAGCTCGCCGTAGTGCACCGTGTCGGCCACGTCGTCGGTCTCGCCCGCGCGCTGCAGCGAGAGGTGGAGCGTCGCGTCGACGACGAATTCCTGGCCGTCGCGCTTCTCGTCGGCGTAAACGCCGTGGTATCCGAATGCGCGGACACCCGTCAGCGTGATCTCGTCGGCGAAGTCCATCAGCCCTCCCAGGCGCGGGCGACGCGCAGGGCGTCGCGAGTGGTCGGTACGTCGTGCACGCGGACGGCCCAGGCTCCGGCCCGCGCGGCGAGCACGCTCGTCACCGCCGTGGCGAGGTCTCGCCTCTCCAGCGACGCGTCGTCGCCGAGCACCTCCCCGAGGAAGCGTTTGCGACTCGCGCCGACGAGCACGCGCGGACCACGCGCGACGAGCTCGGGCAGAGCCCGCAGCGTCTGCCAGTTCTGCTGCCCGCGCTTGCCGAAGCCCAGGCCCGGGTCGACGATGATGCGCGTCGCTGCGATCCCCGCCGCGGTGGCCGCGTGCACGCGCTCGGAGAGTTCTGCGACGACCTCGCCGCCGACGTCGTCGTAGTCCGCACGGGCGTACATGTCGGTGCTGTGCCCTCGCCAGTGCCCGAGGGCGATCTCGGCGTCGGTCGCGGCGACGGCGGCGAGCATGTCGGCGTCGGCGAGCCCGCCCGAGACGTCGTTCACCAATCGCGCGCCGGCGGCGACGGCCGCGACCGCGGTCGCCGCGTTCATCGTGTCGATGCTGACGACCGCCCCCTCGGCGGCCAGCGCCTGGACCACCGGCAGCACGCGCTCCTGCTCGAGGGCGGGCGACACCCGCTCGGCGCCCGGCCGCGTCGACTCTCCGCCGACGTCGAGAACGTCGGCCCCCTGATGGCGCAGCAGGCGTCCGTGCGCGATCGCCACGCGGGGATCGAGGTAGCGTCCGCCGTCGCTGAACGAGTCCGGCGTGACGTTGACGATCCCCATCACCAGGGTCACGGTCGACCGCCGATCAGAGCGACGAGCTCGGCGCGAGCCGCCGGATCGGTGTAGACCCCGCGGGCCGCAATCGTCACCGTCGAGGCATCCGGCTGGCGTCCTCCGCGCATCGTGACGCATTCGTGCACGGCGTCGAGGATGACCAGCACGCCGCGGGCGTCGAGGGCGTGGTCGATCGCGTCCGCGACCTGCTCGCCGAGCCGCTCCTGCACCTGCGGCCGGGCGGCGAGGATGTCGATGACCCGGGGCAATGCGCCCAGCCCGACGACTTCTTCACCGGGCAGGTAGGCCACGTGCGCGTGCCCGCGGAACGGGAGCAGATGGTGCTCGCACATGGACCGGAACGAGATGTCGCGCACCATGACCGCCCCGGACGGCAGCGTGTCGGGAGCGGGGCCGCGGCTGACCGAGATGGTGTGCGCGAGGGGTGCCCCCGCGTCTTCGCCGACACCGGCGAAGAACTCCGCCCACGAGTCGGCGACGCGAGCGGGGGTCTGCCGCAGACCCGGGCGGTCGGGGTCCTCCCCGATCGCCTCGAGCAGTTCGCGGACGAGTTCCGAGATACGGGCGCGGTCGACGGCCACGACGTCCTAGGCGGTCGCCGGTCGCGTCTGTCCGCTCGTGCGAGGCTGCGACTGCGTGGCGGTCTGAGGCTCGGCCTCCGTCGACGCGGCGACACCGGCCGGAGCGTGGCGGCGGGGTACGTCCACCGGGGGCAGCGACGAGACCGGCCGGTCGCCGGACGACAGCCACTGCGGGCGCGGCGGCAGACGCTTGACGTCCGAGAAGATCTCGGCGAGCTCGTTGTGGTCGAGCGTCTCTTTCTCGAGCAGGGCGAGTGCCAGGCGGTCGAGAACCTCGCGGTTGTCGTTGATCACCTGGTAGGCCTCGTTGTGGGCCTGCTCGATGAGGTTGCGCACCTGGGCGTCCACGCGCTCGGCGATGCGCTCAGAGAAGTCACGGCCGTGACCCATGTCGCGCCCCATGAAGACCTCGCCCGACGACGAGCCGAGCTTGACCGGGCCCACGTCGTTCGTCATGCCGTACTCGGTGACCATCTTCCGCGCGATGCTCGTCGCCTTCTCGATGTCGTTCGATGCGCCCGTCGTCGGGTCGTGGAACACGATCTCCTCGGCGACGCGGCCGCCCATCGCGTACGTGAGCTGGTCCTGCAGCTCGTTGCGGGTGACGGAGTACTTGTCGTCGAGCGGGAGCACCATCGTGTAGCCGAGCGCCTTGCCGCGCGGGAGGATCGTGACCTTCGTGACCGGGTCGGTGTGGTTCATCGCCGCGGCGGCGAGAGCGTGACCGCCCTCGTGGTACGCCGTGATGAGCTTCTCCTTGTCCTTCAT
>JAAIGF010064533.1_pt1 | contig 16269 bp, 17 predicted proteins | sample 6487441 | NCBI WGS metagenome assembly JAAIGF01 (sample SAMN13974129, study PRJNA590717) | phyllosphere metagenome | biome: pepper field; feature: multiple bacterial spot infested pepper fields; material: pepper leaves; isolation source: leaves from pepper fields | host: Capsicum annuum ... | reverse complement strand
TCTGGAGAGTCTGGCGCAGTTGGTAAAACTCCCGGGAAGGAGAGAAAGGGCCTTCCCGCGAGTGGTTAAGGAAAGACCGCAGAAATACGGAAAAGCGCATAAAAAATGCCAGTCAGTGGCTTAACTGACTGGCATTACTCCATTACTCCGTTTTTTTTGTCCTGTTTTTTATTAGCCACACGGCGGCCTCATTCAGCATCCCGCAGGATATTTCCCGACAAAATCAGATGCTGCTAGGCGTTATCGACAGCCTGTTTGTGCCGCTCTATTTTCTGTCCTTGCAGACGGTTATCCGGTTTAAGAACCTGTACTACCCCATTCGAAGAACGGTCATTTTGTGTGCGCCGATAGTGGTGACTAGCATGCTCCAGTCGTTGGTATATTGCAGCCTGCTGTACTCGCTTGATAACGGCAATTATGTGATGGCATCGCTCGACTGGGCGACCGAACAGATCGCCACCGGCGTTCTGCTGTTCCTGATTCTGACCGGATTGATGGCCTATAAACGGGCAGGCGCGCCATTATTAAAGGCGGTTCAGCGGCATAAAGCCGACGCGATGCTGATCGCCGCCTCGGTGCTGGTGCAAATTCTGCTGATACAAAGCAGCACGCTGGAACAAACCATCCTGCTGCTTATCCCGCTGGCGCTGGTTTCGATAAAACTGAATTTCTATCCGTCGGCCCTGCTGTCGGGCCTGACGCTATTCATCGTCTATACCCTTATCTCCACACGTTATTATGGCGACTACTGGAAAGACACCTCGCTTATCTATCTTGAAAACCTGATTTCCTATCGCCTGAACACCCTGATTTCCTGTCTGGTGATCATGCTCATTTGTGAAAAGAATTACGCCAAACGTTTCGCCATCAACATTATCAAGCGGAAAGTTTATACCGATTATCTGTCAGGGCTATACAACCGGAAATTCCTGTGGAAAAAGGTCCAGGAAATACCCAAAGAGGCCACGCTGTCGGTCTTGATCTGCGATATTGATAACTTCAAGCACATTAACGACACCTATGGGCACGGCAATGGCGATAAAATTATTCAGGCCGTCTCCCACACCATAAAAACGCATATTTCGCACCACGATCTCGCCGTGCGCTGGGGCGGCGAAGAATTTCTGATTTTGTCGCGCTCACCGGACAAACCGTATCTCAATACCCTCAGCACGCGCATTCTGGACAGCATCCGCGAGTTGCAGATTACGCTTGACGGCGACATTGCCCGGCACGTCACGGTGAGTATCGGCGGTTGCACATTCGAGTATCGGCAATCACCGGATTTTGTCATGGCGATCGAAACGGCGGATAAACTACTGTATCAGTCCAAGCAGGCGGGGAAAGATAGAGCTACCCTGCGCATTCTGGCGCAGGACACAAACGAATCGGAATCATACCTGCCCGTCTTACCGTCGGCGGAACACGAGAAACTGTAATAACTTACTCGCCCTGCAGCGTCGCCACCAGCGAACGGCTGCCGCCGTGATTGCGGTGTTCGCACAGGTAAATTCCCTGCCAGGTGCCGACATGCAGCCGACCATTGCGCACCGGCAACATCAGGCTGCTGCCCAGCAAACTGCTTTTCAGGTGCGCCGGCATGTCGTCGCTGCCTTCGTAGGTATGGCGGTAATACGGCTCGTCTTCCGGTACCAGATGGTTAAAGGCGCTTTCAAAATCCTGCCGTACCGTCGGATCGGCGTTTTCATTGAGCGTCAGCGAGGCCGAGGTGTGGCAGATAAACACATGCAGCAACCCCACCTTAACGTCACGCAGATCCGTCACCTGCGCCAGCACCTCATCGGTAATCAAATGAAAACCGCGGGCACGGGGTTTCAGCCGAATATCGTATTGTTTCCACATCTCACGTCTCCTGTGGTGATGAATGATTGCCGGAGGATGCCATAAAAAAGCGCGGCAAGCCGCGCTTAACAACCGCCGTCTGGAACTCGCTTAACCGCGTTCCAGAATCGGTTTCAGGAAACGGGCGGTGTGGGATTTCTCGCACTGCGCCACCGTTTCCGGCGTGCCGGAAACCAGAATTTCACCGCCGCCGCTGCCGCCTTCCGGCCCCAGATCCACGATCCAGTCCGCGGTTTTGATCACATCCAGATTGTGTTCGATCACCACAATGGTGTTGCCCTGATCGCGCAACTGATGCAGTACCGCCAGCAGTTGCTGAATATCGGCAAAGTGCAGGCCGGTGGTGGGTTCGTCCAGAATATAGAGCGTCTGCCCGGTGCCGCGTTTCGACAGCTCGCGCGCCAGCTTCACGCGCTGCGCTTCGCCGCCGGACAAGGTAGTGGCGGACTGCCCCAGTCGGATGTAGGACAAACCGACATCGATCAGCGTTTGCAGTTTACGCGCCAGCGCCGGGATGGCGTCGAAGAACTCGCGTGCTTCTTCGATAGTCATCTCCAGCACTTCATGGATGCTCTTGCCCTTGTATTTAATCTCCAGCGTTTCGCGGTTATAGCGTTTGCCTTTGCATTGATCGCAGGGGACGTAAATATCCGGCAGGAAGTGCATTTCCACCTTGATCACGCCATCGCCCTGACAGGCTTCGCAACGCCCGCCGCGCACGTTAAAGCTGAAACGACCGGGGTTATAACCGCGGCTGCGCGCTTCCGGCACGCCGGCGAACAACTCGCGGATCGGCGTGAACACGCCGGTGTACGTCGCCGGGTTGGAACGCGGGGTGCGGCCGATCGGGCTTTGATCGATGTCGATCACCTTGTCGAAATGCTCCAGCCCCTGAATGTCGCGATACGGCGCCGGTTCGTTCAGCTCGCCGCCGTTGAGCTGGCGCTGGGCGATCGGGAACAGGGTATCGTTGATCAACGTCGACTTGCCGGAGCCGGACACCCCGGTAATGCAGGTGAACAGCCCGACCGGCAGGGTGAGAGTCACGTCTTTCAGGTTGTTGCCGCGTGCGCCAATCAGCTTAAGGACTTTACCCGGATCCGCCGGAATGCGCTGCGTCGGGATCTCGATTTTGCGCGCGCCGCTCAGGAATTGGCCGGTCAGCGATTCCGGCACCGCCATGATCTGGGGGGCAGTCCCTTCGGCGATCACCTGCCCGCCGTGAACGCCCGCGCCGGGACCGATGTCGATGATATGGTCGGCGGCGCGGATGGCGTCTTCATCGTGTTCCACCACAATCACGGTGTTGCCGAGATTACGCAGATGGATCAGCGTCTCCAGCAAGCGCTCGTTGTCGCGCTGGTGCAGACCGATAGACGGCTCATCCAGCACGTACATCACCCCGACCAGACCGGCGCCGATCTGGCTGGCCAGGCGAATACGCTGCGCCTCGCCGCCGGACAACGTCTCCGCCGAGCGCGACAGCGACAGGTAATTCAGGCCGACGTTGACCAGAAAACGCAGGCGGTCGCCAATCTCTTTCAGCACTTTTTCGGCGATTTTCGCCCGCTGACCGCTCAGTTTGATGTTATGGAAAAACTCCATCGCGTGGCCGATGCTCATATCGGCAATCTGCGGCAACGTGGTCTGCTCCACATAGACGTGGCGCGCTTCTTCACGCAGTCGGGTACCGTTACAGCTGGCGCACGGCCGGTTGCTGATGAACTTCGCCAGTTCCTCGCGCACCGCGGTCGATTCAGTCTCTTTGTAGCGGCGCTCCATATTATTGAGCACCCCTTCGAACGGATGGCGGCGCACCGACGTATCACCGCGATCGTTGATGTATTTGAACTCGATGTTTTCCTTGCCGGAGCCGTAAAGAATGACTTTCTGAATCGCCGGGCTAAGGCTATCGAACGGCGCTTCAACGTCGAATTCGTAATGATCCGCCAGCGAGCGCAGCATCTGAAAATAGTAGAAGTTACGGCGATCCCAGCCGCGAATAGCGCCGCCGGCCAGCGACAGTTCGCCGTTTTGCACCACCCGCGCCGGGTCGAAAAACTGCTGTACGCCAAGCCCGTCGCAGGTCGGGCAGGCGCCCGCCGGGTTGTTGAATGAAAACAGCCTGGGCTCCAGCTCATGCATGCTATAGCCGCACACCGGGCAGGCGAAGTTGGCGGAGAACAGCAGTTCCGGCGCGTTCGCGTCATCCATATCCGCCACCACGGCGGTGCCGCCGGACAGCTCCAGCGCGGTTTCAAACGATTCGGCCAGACGCTGCGCCAAATCGTTGCGCACTTTAAAACGGTCCACCACCACTTCAATGGTGTGCTTTTTCTGCAACTCCAGTTTCGGCGGGTCCGACAGGTCGCACACTTCGCCGTCGATACGGGCGCGGATGTAACCCTGCGTCGCCAGATTTTCCAGCGTCTTAGTGTGTTCGCCCTTGCGCTCTTTAACGATCGGCGCCAACAGCATCAGCCGTTTGCCTTCCGGCTGCGACAAGACGTTGTCCACCATCTGGCTGACGGTCTGGGCATCAAGCGGAATATCGTGTTCCGGGCAGCGCGGCTCGCCGACGCGGGCGAACAGCAAACGCAGGTAATCGTGGATTTCAGTGATGGTGCCGACGGTGGAACGCGGGTTGTGCGACGTGGATTTCTGCTCAATGGAAATGGCGGGCGACAACCCTTCGATGTGATCCACATCCGGCTTTTCCATCAGCGACAGGAACTGGCGGGCATAGGCCGACAGCGACTCCACATAACGACGCTGCCCTTCGGCATACAGCGTATCGAACGCCAGCGAGGATTTGCCGGAACCGGATAACCCCGTCACGACGATCAGTTTATCGCGTGGAATAATCAGGTTGATATTCTTCAGGTTATGGGTACGGGCACCACGAATTTCGATCTTATCCATGCACACTTTTCCCGCAATAGACGCTGTTCTTTCATCCTTTCCGTACGAAAGGAAACCGGTAGAAACGGCCGATTATGGCATAAAATAAACTGAATGGATATCCAGTATCCGATTGCAAACAACGGCAACGCAGGAAAAAAGACCGGAGCTGGCTCGCGACTCTCACACCGGTATAATCTGCGGCACTGACATGCTAGAATTCTTCGCTTAAACTTTAAAAAGTGATTGATCAGGAGACACCAACATGGCCAGCAGAGGCGTTAATAAAGTGATTCTTATCGGGAATCTGGGTCAGGACCCGGAAGTCCGTTACATGCCGAACGGCGGCGCAGTCGCTAACCTGACTCTGGCCACGTCGGACAGCTGGCGCGACAAGCAGACCGGCGAGCAGAAAGAGCGCACCGAGTGGCACCGCGTCGCGCTGTACGGCAAGCTGGCGGAAATCGCCGGCGAATACCTGCGCAAAGGCTCTCAGGTGTATATCGAAGGCCAGCTGCGCACCCGTAAATGGCAGGATCAGGGCGGTCAGGATCGCTACACCACCGAAGTGGTGGTTGATATCTCCGGCAGCATGCAGATGCTGGGCGGCCGCGCAGGCGGCGGCGCTCCGGCCGGCGGCGGCATGGGCAACAATGCGGGCGGCAACGCGCCACAAGGCGGTTGGGGGCAACCACAACAGCCACAGCAAGCTAACCAGTTCAGCGGCGGCGGTCAGTCCCGTCCGCAGCAAAGCGCGCCGATGCCGAGCAACGAGCCGCCGATGGATTTTGATGACGATATTCCGTTCTGATAAGCGTCATCAGTGCCGGGGCCAACACTGGCTTCGGCATTATGTACAGGTTCAAGGATGAACCCGGTTACCACAATAAATTCAGAAAAAAGGACGAGGATATTGCCTATGTCACGTTCATTTGAATTGCAGAGAATTTCCGAAGCACACCGCCAGGCTATGTTGCAATCCGTCGAACAGGCATCAAACCGCGCCAGCGCCGCAGGTGTGGCGGCAACAGTCAGAACACTTTCTCAGTCGGATCTGAACGAGCTGATTCATCAGGCTATGAGTCAGGTATTACGTTCCAGTGACGAACAAGGGTAAAATTAACTGCTGCTTGAAAAACCTTTTATGTTAATAAAGGACGTTATTTTAGAGCGATGGAAAGCGATAATTCTTTGGTGATAGCGAATGAAAAATCATGGGTTTTTCAGTTACTGGTAAAAAGTCCAGAAGACAGTATTGGTTTGATAGCCTACTCGTTCTATAAACTTGAAAAAAACCAATACGCTGAAAAACTGCGCGCTAATGGTCAATCCGATCAGGAAATTGATCTTGCCGTAAAGCAATTTCATGAGCAGGTTGTACATACTCAACGACGTTTAGATGCTTACCGTGATAATGCCAGAACAATGTTTTCTCGCCTGTTGGAAGACTGGGAAGAGGAAATCAGGAAGGGTTATCAGCAGCAACTCGATATTATTGATAAGAAAAACTCAGAAATAGAAAATCTTAAAATAGAAATAGATAAAAAAATCAAACAATAGCTGAGAGCGACATAATAAAAAGTCGGGCCATTGAGAATGCCAAAGAAGAGGCCATTAAAGAATTTTTTCGAGCCGCATCAAGAAAAGAAAAACAAAAAACACCAATTGCATTACGTGTATTATCCTGGATATGGAGTGGTTTTTCGGGAATTATCGCCAGCATTATTTTATTTATTTTCCTCTATGGCATGGTGGGATTATTAACTACACCAGAAAGAAAATCACAAATCTGGCAATGGGGAATAGAATCATTTAAATCCTCATCCCCTTTACCGCCAATAGAAAACAGTAAACCACAATAAATACGATCAGCTGTATTATGGCGCTTATTTCCCCTCAACGCCCTGCTCTTGCAGGGCGTTGGTTTATGGTCACGACTCTTTCGCATCCAGCGCATCGCCGATGGCGTAGTAGTGCCCGCCCGCCACATGATGCAGGCTGCGCCATTTCGGGTCGGCGTCTTCAAAATGCCAGTGACCGTGGCTGAATACGTGCGAATCGGCCCAGGCGCCGATGACCTCGCCGATAAACAGGTCGTAGGTTTGCTGGTTGTGGGGTTCAGGAATCAGTTTGCACAGTAACCAGGCGGCGCAACCGGCAACCAGCGGAACATCCGATTCGTCGGAGCGAAACAGTTCCACCTGGCAGCGCGCCAGCTTATCCGGGTTATCCCGCAGGCTGATGCTGCCAACCTGATTGGTCAGTTCCAGCTGTGCCGCCGTCGGCACCTGAATGGCGAAATAACCGCTGTTTTCCAGCAGCTCGCGTGTTTTTGTCGCCTTATCCAGCACCACGGTCAGCTTGGGCGGTGCGAAATCCAGCGCACAACACCAGGCCGCCGCCATCACATCGTCCACACCGTCATGACAAGCCGATACCAGCACCGTCGGCCCGTGGTTAACCAGCCGATAGGCTTTTGCCAGTTCAACCGGTGAAATCGCGCTATTCATATTGACTCCTGCGTTATGCACTTTGCCCTTCACTTTACACCAGATGTTCAGAGGTAATCGCCCGTACACCCGCGGCAGGATTCAGCGCCGCCGCCAGCAACGCGTCCGCAATCCGTTCGGCCGGATTAATACGCCAGCTTAACGGCAGCAACGGATGTAGTACGCGCAGCGCCTGCTGCGCCACCCATTCGCCGGGCCGGCGCTCGTCACGCTCGCCGCCTATCAGACCGGGGCGCACCAGCGTCAGCGAGGAAAACCCCACCCCGGCCAGATCCCGCTCCAGCTCGCCTTTCACCCGGTTATAGAAAAAACGTGATGATACATTGGCGCCCGACGCCGAATTCAGCACGTAGGCCGGCGTGCCATGCGCGTGAGCCAGCCGCGCGGCTGTCAGCGGATAGTCGTGGTCAACCCGATAGAACGCCGTCTGACTGCCCGCCGCCTTGATGGTGGTGCCCAGCGTGCAAATTACCGCATCCGCCTGCCACCAGTCGGCGTCTTCCGGCAATTGTTCAAAATCCACCGGCGGCGCGATCAGTTTGTCATGAGCCGATAATGCACGACGCGCCGGCGCCACCACCTGCGTAATACGTGTATCGGCCAACGCTTTTACTAACGCCTGATGACCGACCAGCCCGGTTGCTCCGATCAGTAATAATCTCATGTTTATTTCTCTTTATTGGGTAATGAGGCAAAGCAGCTTCGAAAAATAGTAGATCACGCTAAGGGTACGCAGTCCGAATAGTGCGATCGCATTAATCGCCAGATATCACAAATCACCAATCGGGCTGAGTCATGTCCGACATAGCATTTAAGCATAATTGCAATCAATGGGCGGTGATGTTGCGGAAATAGAAACGAATGCCCCGTCGGTTGTTTGTGTTTCTAAAACAGATGAAATTCAAAGAACCGTACAATAACAATAGTTTTTCATTATTTCCCAAGCTGTAACAACGCACCGAAATGAATGAAGTCTAATTATAGAAATGAGCGGACCGCGCAACTTTTTGCGCAAGTCCGTTCAACCGGCAGATCCGTTCAACTCAAAGGTTGAGCTGCCTCACCATTATGGGTTGCAAACAATTTCCTTGCCTTCAACCTTCGAAAATTTGACCGTCTTGTCATTGATGCGCCAGGCGTGTTCAACCGTCCTTGGCCATGCTTTTTCCTCCGATGGGATAAACGTAACAAACGTATCGAAGGAATTCGAACCATCAACTACACACGAAACGATTTGTGCTTTAGGGTTTTCTTTCGGTGAAGGTGACGATAGGACGTCTTTGACGATTTCGCGACGCTCGAGTAAGAAATACTCCCGACCGCATATTTGCCATGACATAAGCGACCATAGATCACCATCACTTTCCATGCCGTAAGTCCCCAGATCTTTTAGATCAATACTCTTGTAACGCTCTTCAATGGCAACAACACGCTCATTTGGCATATGACGCCCGATTAATGCCGAGGGAATATCACTCTTACAGGTTATACCATCGAATGACTTCGCCGCTCCAATAGCGTGGGAAGAGAGTAAAATAAGGGGTAAAAGTAGACTGACAGAACGCCCCAAGGTCATGTATAGCCTCCGAATAGCTAATATAGAGATAATAAAATCATCAAGAAAAAAGATAAGAAAAACCTCAAATACGGGTTTAAAATCCTGACAATCGGCAGGGTCAAACCCAATAATTGCGTAACAATACCATAAGAATCAAGCACAAAAAAGCGCCAAATAGATTTAACAAAAGCAGGTAAAAAACATCACATCAAAAACAGAAGCAATAAAAAAGACAATAGAAATGAATAAATCATTTCAAACACCAGTAAAAATCATGATTAATTCAGTCAGAAATCCGAATGCTCTTTTCAGCATGAATGTCATCAGCAATACTTGCTGTACGACTTACAGCCACCTCATTTATAGCGAGTTCTAAAGAGGATAATTAATAAAGGAAAACCCATGATTCACGCCTCTCTCAATTATCTCGCAAGACAACTGAATCAATACCTGAAAAACATCCTGAATCTGCATGACGATGTCGTAGTGATAGCTAACCCGGCCGATGACGATGGCAAGATGTTTCCGCTGGCGAAAAATAAGCTGGTGGTATTTCTGTCGAATATTGAAAGGGAAACGCTGACGCACCGGGGCAATGCCGCCAATCCCGGTAACCGCTTCGCAGTCGCCACGCCGCCGTTATACGTTCGGGTTTCCATGGTGGTGGCGGCGAATTTTACCGGCGCGCAATACGCGGAGGGATTACAGGTAATTGCGCATGCGATGGCGTTCCTTCATAAGAATGCCCAGCTTAACCGTTATAACGCCCCAGATATGGACGAGGCAATTGAGCAAATATTATTGGAAATGGACAGCCTGCCGCGCCATGAGCTTGGAAATATGTGGAACATGCTGGGAATCCGCTATTTGCCGTCCGCAGTGTATCGCCTGCGGGTGAGAATCGCCGACAGTCAGGCGATTCAGTCTCAGTCGGAAGGCGTCGGGCAGTTGCATACTGTCGTGACAAAGGATTACGTGACAAAGGATTAATCACCATGAGCGATTACGGCCTGCTGTTTCAGCTGCGTATTGAGCACGAATTCTTTGCCGGCTGCGCCAGCCTGCCGTTTTATGGCGAACTGGCGCCGTCCAGCCAGCACGCCGCGAAACAAGCCGGACTGTTGTTTAAACCCTTGGCCGACGGGCTGATGGTACTGGCGGATCGGGCGCAGAGCGCCCTGCTCATAACGGAAGCGTTATCGCTGCAGTGGTGGTTTTGCAGTCGGGACGCCGGGTTTTTCAGCTATACCGCGATACCTGGGCTGGCGGAGCGGGATACGCCGCGTTTTCGCTACACGCTTGGCGAGTCGGAACCCGGCGAGGTGCGTTTGCAGGCGGCCAACGACACGGCACCGGCGGGAACAGCCAGTCTGCGCGCCCGGCCGGCGAGCCTGGCCTGGCTGGTTGATATTGAGATAAGCGCCGCCGCTATCGCTGCCTTTATCGATCATCAGGCGGCGCCATTATTGATTGTGCCGTTTCTCAGCCAACGGCGGCGCTGGAAATATCTGTTCACCGCGCCGTATGTGAATGCGCAATCGCGTATTCAGGATAGCCGTCAGGACAATCAGTTTGATTATCTGGGAACGGAAACCCTGGCTAATGGAAAAAGTGCGCAGGCGTTTATTTCCCGGGAGCCGTTAAAAATGCAGCAAAGGTCCGATTACCATTTTCAGCTTTATCAGGAAAACAAATTATTAATTGACCCATTACCCGTGGCGACACCGCTTAGTCAATGTCGATTAAAAATTGAAAAGACATCAGAAGTCGTTTCGGAAATCATTGTTAACTGACATACCGATTAAAAAGGGCAATAAAAAACAAAAAATAAAATATCAGCAATCAGCACATTACTCACTGGAGCAGGCACCATCCTTTATTATACGCGCCGTAATGCGGGGGGTGGATATATATACCTCAAATCAGAAGGAATCAAATTATGGGTGTAATGAAAACCCCAGGCGTTTATATTGTTGAGAAAAATGCCTTCCCCAATTCAGTGGTGGAAGTCGCCACTGCGGTGCCGGCATTTATCGGTTATACCGAAAAGGCGGAAAATGGCGGCGTATCGCTACGCAATAAAGCATGGCGTATTACTTCCATGTCGGATTTTCGCCATTATTTCGGCGGCGCGCCGTTGCATAAATTCGATATCGTCGAAAAAACCGACACGGTATTAGGCGACGCCGCGTTCAGTCAGGCCGGCAAAACCTATGCCCTCACCCAGGCCAATACCCGCTACCTGCTGTATTACAGCATGCTGTTCTTTTTCCAGAACGGCGGCGGCCCCTGCTACATCGTTTCGGTGGGCGGCTATCAGGACGCAATCGACGCTGATACCCTGAAAAACGGCATCACGCCGCTGCTCAAGGAGCCGGAACCGACAATGGTGCTGACGCCTGAAGCGGTATGCCTGAAGGAAGACGACTGCATCAATGTGCAGCAGGCGGTGCTGGCTCACTGCGGCGGCACAATGAAAAACCGCGTCGCCATTCTCGACGTCTGGGAAGGCTATAAAGACAGGCAGGACCCCAGCGGCGATTGCATCGCTACCTTTCGTTCCAAGCTGGGCATCAACTACCTGGACTACGCCACCGCGTACTACCCGTGGCTGAACACCTCGATCATTCAGGACAGCGACATCAGCTTCGCCAATATCAATAACCCGGACATCCTGACCACGGTGCTGAACGCCGAGATCGCCGGGGCGTTCAAAGATCTGGACGGGCTAAGCGCCGAGCAGTTGAACAGCGGCGGCAACAAGCTGAAGGCGGCCAAAAAGCAGCAGATGCTGGACGAAGTCGCCAAACTGACGGTAGATCAGAGCGAAGCGGAAAAAACGCTGCTGCACAAGATCCTGTTCTCCATCAGCCCCATCTACAAAAGCGTGCTGGAAAACATCCGGCGCCAGCAGAACCTGCTGCCGCCCGCCGCGTCGATGGCGGGCATCTACACCATGGTCGATAACGCCCGCGGCGTGTGGAAAGCCCCGGCCAACGTCAGCCTGAACGCGGTGGTTTCCCCCAGCGTCAACATCAGCGCCGACGAGCAGGAAGACCTGAACGTCACCACCCAGGGCAAATCCATCAACGCGCTGCGCACCTTCACCGGCGAAGGCACGCTGGTGTGGGGCGCCCGCACGCTGGACGGCAACAGCCTCGACTGGCGCTACGTCAACGTGCGCCGGACCATGATCATGTTGGAAGAGTCCATCAAACAGGCCGCCAAAGCCTACGTGTTCGAACCCAACACCGCCAATACCTGGGTATCGATGGAAAGCATGATCGAAAACTTTCTGTTCGGGATCTGGAAACGCGGCGGGCTGGCGGGCGCGTCGCCGGAAGACGCCTACAGCGTGGACGTCGGGCTCGGCAAGACCATGACGCCACAGGACATTCTGGAAGGGATCCTGCGCATTACGGTGCTGGTGGCGATCAGCCGCCCGGCCGAATTTATCGAAATCACCTTCCAGCAGCAGATGCAGAAATCCTGATTCTGACCGCTGACGATCTGATGTTTTATCACCTCTTCAAGGAGAACACCCATGGCAGATGACGGTTCCGCTCAGTCAAGCACCGTATGGCCGATGCCCAAATTTCACTTTGAAGTGAAATGGGACGGCGGCGCGGGCGCCAGCATGGTGGCGTCGTTTCAGGAAATTACCGGCCTGGATATCGAAGCCCAGATTATTGAATACCGCGCCGGCAACAGCCCGGTATTTTCCACCATCAAGATGCCCGGCATTATCAAATCCGGCAACGTGACCCTGAAAAAAGGCATTTTCGTCAAAGACAATAACTTCTACGACTGGTTCTCGAAAATAAAGATGAACACTATCGCCCGCACCGCCGTCACCATCAATTTGCTGGATGAAAGCGGCAGCCCGGCCATGACGTGGAAGCTGAAAAATGCCTGGCCGACCAAAGTCAGCGGCACGGATTTGAAATCAGACGGCAATGAAGTGGCGATTGAAACCATTGAGCTGGCGCACGAAGGGCTGGAAGTCGCGGTATAACCGCACCCGGTTAACGCGGCGGGCTGCCGCGTTAACCACACGAAAATGACACGACCCGGTAATGCCGATGCAAAAAAAATCGCCCGGCGGCGAATGGCCGCTACCCGCGTTTTATTTCAGCGTGAATATCGACAACAGCGGCGACGACCAGGCTTTTCAGGAAGTGTCCGGCATCGAATCGCGCATTGAAACCGAACCGTTCACCGAAGGCGGCAATAACAGCGTCTATTATCTGCCGACCGCGGTGAAACAAGGGCCGCTGACGCTGCGCCGCGGCCTCAGCCCTGCCGACTCGCCGCTGGTGCGCTGGTGCAAAAGCTGTTTCGAAGGACAGCTTAACCGCCCGATCGTCACCAAAGAGGTGAGCGTCAGTTTGCTGGATGAACAGGGCGACCCCTTGCGGATCTGGCTGTTTTATAACGCTTATCCGATCAGTTGGAGAATCGATCGCTTCCACGCCGCCCGTAATGACGTGGCGATTGAAGAGATCGTCCTGTGTTTCAGTCGTTCCAAACGCAAACAGTGACCCAGAAGGAAACATGATCATGGCGATAGAAGTGCGACAACTGACGATTTACTCCCGGGTCATCCAGCCGAATGAGCCGGACTCGCCCCATCAGGCGGAAAGCGACGCGGAAAACCGCGACGCCGGGCCGTCGGGCAACCCGTCCGCCACGCCGGGAGCGATCTCATTTCATCACCTGCAAACCGAGCCGCGGGAACGCTAACCGGAGCCGTTTATCATGCAGAAGCTGACTATCCGCACCCTCGACAAAAAACAGCAATTTGACGTGATGCTCAACCCTGCCGGCATCCGCCATGAACACGGCATCAATTACACCAACCGGTCAGCCGCGGGCCATCGCGCGCTCGGCAGCCTGGCGCCGCGGCTCGGTTTCGCCAGCTATCAGAGCGAAACGCTCAGCTTCGAAATGATGATTGACGGCACCGGCGTGGTGGAGCAGCCGCAAAAACCGGACGTCGCCGGTCAAATCACCCAGCTTAAAAACGTGGTGTACCGCTATGTCGGCGACAAGCACGAACCCAGCGTGGTGGTGCTGACCTGGGGCACGCTGTCGTTCAAAGGGCGGCTGACCCGCCTCGCCATCCGCTATTCGCTGTTCGACGCCGCCGGCGCGCCGCTGCGCGCCACCGTCGAGCTGCGTTTTGACAACTATCTGGACAGCAACGAGCAGGCGTTGCGCGCCAACCGCTCCTCGCCCGACCTCACCCACAGCGTGGTGGTGAAACAGGGCGATACCCTGCCGCAGCTGTGCCAGGCGATCTATCAGGACAGCGCCTATTACGTGGCGGTGGCCCGTTACAACAATCTGACCAGCGTGCGTCACATTGTGCCGGGCACCCGCCTCTACTTTCCCCCACTGGCCTAACGGAAGGACGATATGGCGGACTCCCCGGCAACACACAGTGACGGCGTGGTGACCTGCACCATCAAGAGCAACGGCGCCGAAATCGGCAACGATATCCAGCTGTTATCCATTCACGTCTGTAAACGAGTGAACCATATCGCCCGCGCGGAGCTGGTGATTCAGGACGGCGACATGCCGCAAAACCGCTTTCCGCTCAGCAGCGGCGACCTGTTCAAGCCGGGCAACAGCCTGACCATCGCGGCCGGCTACGCCAGTCAGGAACAGGTGCTGTTCGACGGGATCATCATTCGCCACGGCATCAGCATCAGCGGCGCCGGTCATTCACGGCTGGTGATCGAATGCCGGGACAAGGCGATCGCCATGACGGTGGCCCGCCGCAACGACAACTATCTCAAGCAGAAAGACAGCGACATTTTAAGCCGCCTGATTAGCCGCTGCGCCGGACTCAGCGCGCGCGTCGACACCACCCATACCCAGCACGACGAACTGGTGCAGTTCAACTGCACCGACTGGGATTTTCTGCTCACCCGGGCGGAAGCCAACGGGCTGGTGGTATGCAACGACGACGGCACCGTCGCTGTCGCCGCCCCTTGTCTGAGCGCCTCGCCGGTGCTGACCGTCACCTACGGCGACGACCTGATTTCACTCACCGCCGACATTGACGCCCGCCACCAATTTACCTCGGTGACCGGCGTTGGCTGGGATATCAAAAACCAGCAGCCGCTACAGGAAAAGGCCGCCGCCCAGTCCGTCAGCCGGCAGGGCAACCTGAGCGCCGACGAGCTGGCCCGCGTGCTGGGACTGACGGAATACCGGCTACAAAGCGCCACACCGCTGGCTAACAGCGCGCTGCGGGACTGGGCCCGCGGCCAGCAGGTCAAATCCGCCCTTTCTCGCCTGCGCGGCACCCTGACCTGCCAGGGCTGCGCTCGCGCGCGCATCAACACGCTGATCGAACTGGCCGGGGTCGGCGCGCGCTTTAACGGTCACCTCTACGTCAGCGGCGTCCGCCATCACATTCAGGACGGCCAGTGGCTGACCCACATCGACTTCGGCATGCCGCCGGCGTGGTCGGCCGAACACCGCGATCTGACGCCGCCGCCCGCCGCCGGTCTGCTGCCCGGCGTGGACGGATTACAGATAGGCATCGTCAAAAAACTGGATGGCGACCCGGAACAGCAGCATCGCATTCAGGTATCGGTGCCGGTGATGCAGGCGGAAAACGACGGCATCTGGGCGCGGCTGGCCAGTTACTACGCCTCAACCGGCATCGGGGCGCAATTCATGCCGGAGGTGGGTGACGAGGTGGTGTTGGGCTACTTCAACAATAACCCGTCGGACCCGGTGATCCTCGGCAGTCTGTACAGCAGCAAAAACCCGCCGCCGGTCACGCCGGACGCCAAAAACACCATCAAAACGCTGGTGACCCGCAGCCAGTTAACGCTGCAGTTCAACGAAGAGGACAAGGTGATCACCCTTACCACCCCCGGCGGCAATCAGGCGGTGCTGAGCGACAAGGACAAAACGGTGACGCTGCTGGACCAGAACGGCAACAGCGTAACGCTGGATTCCTCCGGCATCACGCTGGACAGCCCGAAGAACATCACCCTCAACGCCAAAGGAAAAATCGAACTGACCGCCGCCAGCGCCATCAATATCAGCGCCAAAGCCAACGTCACCGCCGAGGGAATGAACGTCAGCCTGTCAGCCAAAACCGGCCTGACCGCCAAAGGCAACGCCACCGCCGAACTGTCGGCCTCCGGCCAGACCACCGTGAAAGGCGGCATCGTGATGATCAACTAATACTGATTTAGGTTTGAACATGATAAGCAACACAGATGCAGAAATAGCATGGTCTTTCTGGCGTCAAAACTGTGCTGAGGCGGGCGACTTCGCCGGGTGAGCCGCATGGACGCGGCGAAAGCCCGTGCCGCGTCTGGAACGCGTCACGGGCGGCCCGAACAGCGAAGGCGAACGCCGAAGGAAGCGCGCAGCGCCACAGTTTAGCCTTCCAGCCAGTGGTCAAGGAGA
>JAAIGF010122525.1_pt1 | contig 16273 bp, 16 predicted proteins | sample 6487441 | NCBI WGS metagenome assembly JAAIGF01 (sample SAMN13974129, study PRJNA590717) | phyllosphere metagenome | biome: pepper field; feature: multiple bacterial spot infested pepper fields; material: pepper leaves; isolation source: leaves from pepper fields | host: Capsicum annuum ... | reverse complement strand
CGAGATGGCCGACTGCGGTCTCTATGCCGGCCGTGGGCGGATGAGCCGTGGCGACGCCCGCGTCGGTCTGCGCCTGTGGCGTGAGGCACTGGCCAATGGCCTGCCCGCACCGGCCCTGCGTCCGCTGCTGCTGCATCTGGCTGGCCTGCAGCGCAGCCTGGCCGACAACGTCCAGCGCTGCCCGGGTCGCTCGCGCAGCCGCAAGCGCCAGGTGTTCGGCCGCATGCAGCGCGCCCGCCTGTACCTGGAAGGCAACAGCCACCGCGTGGTGCGCATCGGCGAACTGGCCGAGCTGACCAACTTCTCCAGCTGGTATCTCTCCAAGACCTTCCAGAGCCTGTACGAGGAAAGCCCGCAATCGCTGTCCGCACGCCTGCGCCTCGAGCGTGCCGCAGACCTGCTGCGCGACACCGACATGATGGTGGGTGAGGTGGCAGCCGCCAGCGGCTTCGACAACTGCTGCAGCTTCGCCCGCGCTTTCCGCGCGCGCTACGGCACCTCCGCTTCGCGTTTTCGTGAGAACGGTGCGAAGCTTCCGCCACAATCAGCAAAGTCTCCGGGTGTGTCGCGCAAATACAGCGCTGCAACGCAATCGTAACGTGCTGGGGTGTTTTAACACGCTGCTAACACGTACCTTGGAGAGATTGATGAACTTCCGTAATCCCGCAGTGCGGCTCGGCCTCCTGCCGGCCGGCATTGCGCTGGCGCTGACGCCTGCGTTTGCTTCCGCCCAGGAAGCCGCTTCCGGCACCACTGACCTCGATCGTATTTCGGTCACCGGTTCGCGCATCCGCAGCGCCAACATGGAAACCGCGCAGCCGGTCATCGCACTGCAGCGCGCAGACATCGAAAAGCAGGGCTTCACCAGCGTTGCTGACATCGTGCAGAACCTGGCTGCCACCGGCTCGCCGGCGATCAGCCGCAGCGATGCGCTGTCTTCGGGCGAAGAAGTCGGCGGTCAGTTCGTCGATCTGCGCAACCTCGGTCCGGAGCGCACCCTGGTGCTGCTGGACGGCAAGCGCATGGGCACCAGCACCGGTGGCTATACCGACCTGGCCTCCATCCCGACCTCGGTCGTCGAGCGCATTGAAGTGCTGACCGATGGTGCTTCGGCCATCTACGGCTCCGACGCCATCGCCGGTGTGATCAACATCATCACCCGCAAGAACTTCGATGGTCTGGAAGCAAGCATGTACACCGGCCAGTACGGCCAGGGTGACGGCGAGCAGCAGACCTACAACTTCGTCTATGGCCAGACCGGCGAGCGTGGTTCGATCACGCTGGGTGCCGAGTACAGCGAGCAGGACGAAGTGAAGGCCAAGGATCGCGCGTTCAGCCGCTATCCGAACGGCCGCTTCCACCCGACCCCGACTGCAGACGATGCCAATGGCTGGTCGGCAGCCTCCAACCAGGGCGTGCTGATCGACGGCGACGACAACTGGTACGTCCGCAACCCGGGCGCCGCCGGTACCTCGCTGTCGGACTTCCACGACTTCAGCACGGCTGACTACACCAATGCCAGCCAGGAAATGTGGCTGCAGAACAAGCTGAAGCGTCGTTCGGTCTTTGCCAACGGCAACTACGACTTCAGCGACAACATCCGCGGCACCGCCAGCGTCCTGTACACCAAGCGTACGGCGACCTCGCAGATCGCCGGCTATCCGTACCAGTCGGAAGTCTATGGCACCGCGCTGTCGGGTCAGAGCATCTACAACCCGCTGGGCGAGGATGCGAACTTCATCCGTCGTGGCTCGGAAGTGCCGCGCCAGACCGAGTCCGAGCAGGAAACCTTCCGCTTCAGCGCCGGCCTGGAAGGTTCCTTCCAGTTCGCTGACCGCTACTTCGACTGGGATGTGGGCTACGTCTACAACCAGAACAAGGGCGTCAAGACCGGCACCGGCGACCTGTTCATCCCGAACGTGCAGAACGCGGTCGGCCCGTCGTTCGTCGATGCTGGCGGTGTTGCCCGCTGCGGTACCGAAGGCAACGTGATCGCCGGTTGCACCCCGTGGAACCCGCTTGCGCCGTACGGTTCGACCGAAGCCGGTTCGCTGGCTGACCCGGCACTGCAGTCGTACCTGTTCCTGCCGAGCCACGACACCTACACCAACACCACCAAGGTCTACAGCGCCAACCTGGCGGGCAGCATCGCTACCCTGCCGGCCGGTGACCTGGCCTTCGCAGCGGGTTACGAGCACCGCGAAGAAAGCGGCGAGTACAACCCGGATGCACTGCTGCAGTCGGGCCTGAGCACCAGCCTGGCCGGCGCACCGACCAAGGGTGACTACGAGCTCGACGAGTTCTACCTGGAAATGAACGTGCCGATCCTGGCTGACGTTGCATTCGCCAAGGAACTGTCGCTGGATGTTGCCGGTCGTTACTCCGACTACAACACCTTCGGCGATACGGTCAACTCGAAGTTCGGCCTGAAGTGGAAGCCGACCGACGACCTGCTGATCCGTGGCACCTACGCCACCGGTTTCCGCGCACCGAACATCTCCAACATGTACGGCGGCGTCTCGCAGACCTTCGACCAGTACACCGATCCGTGTGATTCGAGCTTCGGTTCGGCTGCACGCAATCCGTCGGTGGCTGCGGCCTGTGCGGCGGCTGGCGTCCCGGCCAACTTCCACCAGATCACCTCGGGCGGCGCGACCTCGACCGGCCCGGGTACCCAGTCCTACAGCGCCTTCGAATCCGGTTCCAACCCGGAACTGAAGCCGGAAACCTCCAAGACCTGGACCGCCGGCTTCGTCTACAGCCCGAACTTCGTGCAGGGCCTGGACGTCAGCCTGGACTGGTGGAAGATCCGCATCGAGAACGTCATCGCAGCTGAGTCGGTCACCTCGATCCTCAACAACTGCTACGTCCTGGGCATCGAAGCCGCCTGTAACCGCTTCGAGCGTGGCACCAGCGGCCGTACCGCCAACCAGGTGGTCGACGTGACCCGTACCCTGGTCAACGGCGGCTACCAGGAAACGGCTGGCTACGACCTGGGCGTCAAGTACCGTCTGCCGGAGCTGCCGTTCGGCAACTTCGTCATCGACTGGAAGACCACCTACGTTGACTACCTGGAATACAAGGCGGACAACGAAGCGGAAACCCCGGTCGAGCAGTTCACCGGTTGGGAAGGCAACTTCCGCGTGCGTTCGAACCTCAACGTTGATTGGAGCTTCGGCGACTTCGGCGTGAACTGGGGCGTGCGTTACTACTCCGGCATGAAGGAAGCGTGCTCCTACGATCTGGACGGCGGCCGCGAGTGCAACCTGCCGGACTTCAGCTCGTCGTACACGCTGGCACAGCCGAGCCGCAAGGTGGGTTCGAACACCTTCCACGATCTGCAGCTGCGCTACAACGCACCGTGGGATGCCACCATCTCGCTCGGCGCCAACAACGTGTTCAACCACGAAGGCCCGGTCATGTACAGCCAGCCGAACTCGAGCTTCTCGTACTACGGTGGCTTCGACATCGGTCGTTACTACTACCTGAAGTACACCCAGCGCTTCTGATCCATCGAAGCCTGGACGCAACAAAAAGGAGGGCGGACCGCAAGGTCCGCCCTTCTTCTTTGTGCGGCATGCAAGGCATGCATCAGCAGCTTTCCCTGAATCTTGCGTAGGGAAAATCTGAGTGGCGGGAGAGGGTGATTCCCATCACGGTCGGGTGCTGTCGCATCCAGCACATTGGTGCGGTCCAATACCGGACGACTGGAGATGGATATGAAAGCCACGCTCTTGCGCAAGCTGTCTGCCGCGGTGCTGATCTACGCCACGCTGGCCGGGTCGGCTTCTGCTCAGAACCTCATCGTCTGCGGTGGTGGCCGCTATTGCGAGGAAGTACGTCAGGAATGCCTCGCGGCAGGCGGGTCTGCGGTGATGTGCCAGCTGCAATGGCGCAACTGCGTACTGGATGCCTGCCCGCAGCGTGGGTAAGCGCGTGGCGCGTCCCGATGGGGCGCGCCACCTTGATGCCGGCCTTACGCCTCGGCGGGTGCCAGCCCCATCAGCCTGTTGGCATGTTCGCGCCACTGCGGCAGCTTGTTCAGCACGCCAGCGCGCTGCAGGTAGTCCTCGTCCACCGGGTCGCCGTTGACCAGTGCCAGCGCCACGTGCACCGCACCGGTCACCCAGAAGCTGCGCGTGTTGGCGCGCTGCGGCTGCAGGTGGAAGGCCACGGCTTCGATGATCGGCATCGGCAGGCCCCACAGGCCCAGCAGGTAGGCACCGGCTTCGGCATGGCCCGGGCGCGGATCGTCGGCCAGCGCCGGTTCACTGCGCTCGTTGCGCACGCCCGGCAGCAGCAGGCCGATATCGGCGAGCAGGGCGGCGGTCGCACCCAGCTCCGCGCTGGATTCGGGCAGCAGGCGCGCGGCCAGGCGCGAGGCCATCAGCGCACGCTGCTGCAGCGAATTGCGCTCTGCAGCCGACAGCGTCGGCGCGGAAAAGACTTCGCTGGCCAGCACCAGGTCGCGCAGCGTGGCCAGGCCCAGGCGGGTCACCGCGGTGCGCAGGTCGGCAATGGTGCGGCCTTGGCTGAAGAACGCCGAATTGGACAGTTGCAGCACCTTGGCCGCGATCGCCGGATCGGCGGCCACCAGCTTGGCCACGTCGGCACTGTCGGTGTCGTCGTCATGCTCCAGCGCCTGGGTCAGGCTCAGGTACAGGTGCGGCGGCGAGGGCAGCTTCTCGATACGGCCGATGGCATCGCGCAGGCGCGGGCTGTCGAGCACCTCGCGCAGCTCTTCCAGGCTGGTCAGCGCTTCCAGCAGCACTTCCGGCGCCAGCGGCAGCGGCAGGAAGCGGTGGGCCACGCCGATCAGGCGCGCCGGCGGCGGCCGGTTGCCATGCTGGGCATCGACCAGTGCGATACGGATGGTTTCAGGCCGCAGCGTGCGGATCTGACCGAGCAACGTGGTTGCATTGAGGTCGGGCAGCTGCGGGCAGACGATCACCGCATCCACGCCCTGCGCTGCCACCGCGGACATCGCAGTGTGGCCATCGAAGGCGGTCAGCGGCTGCCATTCTTCCCCAAGATCGGCAATGAACTCGCTCAGCTCAGCCGGCAGGCTGTCTGAATCCCCAACTAGCAGAATACGCACGACACATTCCCCTGGCTGTCCCGACGGCGCGCGTCGATGACGTGTGAAGTGACGCAATTTACCTAATACGGCGCCAACAGTGATGGGCCGCAGTGTTGAAACGTGACCAGCATCGCTCCGGCGCGTGGCACCGGAGCGATTCTGTTCAGACTCAGGCCTTGCTGTCGAGGTGGCGCTGGTGCGCCTCGATCAGGATCTGCTTGGCCTCGGCCGCGCCACCCCAACCGTCCAGCTTGACCCACTTGCCCTTTTCCAGGTCCTTGTAGTGCTCGAAGAAGTGGCCGATGCGCTCCAGCCAGTGGCTGGACACCTGGGCGATGTCTTCGACGTGGGCGTAGCCGCTGAAGATCTTCGAGACCGGCACGGCCAGGATTTTCTCGTCGCTGCCAGCCTCATCGCTCATCTTCAGCACGCCGACCGGACGGCAGCGCACGACCGAACCCGGCACCAGCGGCAGCGGCAGCACCACCAGCACGTCGGCCGGGTCGCCATCGCCACACAGGGTGCTTGGCACGTAGCCGTAGTTGCACGGGTAGCGCATCGGGGTCGACAGGATGCGGTCGACGAAGATCGCGCCGGTTTCCTTGTCCACTTCGTACTTGACCGGCTCCGAGTCCTTGGGGATCTCGATGATGACGTTGATTTCTTCCGGCGGGTTCTTGCCGGGCGAGACGAGTTCCAGACCCATGGTGTGCTCCAGGTGGGGGATGTAGACGGATAGCGGATCATTTTATGCCTTTGCCGTCCGCTGTGCAGGGTAGGTCGGGGCCGACCTTCGTAGTGGGCGCCGGAGGAGGCCCTGGAGCGGGGTTTCCCGATGGGGGCGGAGCGTGGGGCGGCGCAGGCTGGAGCTTCATTCCCGAGGAGCACCGCCATGACCTGGATACGCTGCTGTGGCCTTGCCGTACTGCTGTCCGTCGCCCCGCCGGCGGTGGCCGGCAGCCATGTCGACCTGGTCGATTTCCCCACCAGTGAAGCCAACTGGGACCGCTTCTACGACCTGGAAGCGGCCCTGATGCGGGGTTTCGACCGCATCTGTGCCGATACGATCTGCGCGGGCGACTACAGCAATTACCGGGTCATGCAGGTGCGCTGCGCCGTGCAGCTGGCGGCGGCGGTGGTCACCCGCTGCGCCTGGGTGGTGGCGGCCAGCGAGCTGCGCGTGCAGCCCGTCACCGGCGAGGTGCAGGTGGACAACGGCCGCTGGGTCTGCCCGGTCGACCTGCTGCCGGGCGTGCCGGTGGAGCAGTTCCACGCGGTCCTGTCGGGGCCGGATGGCGTCGAGGCCCCGTTCCCCGGCCTGGGGCGGGGCCTGTTCGATGGCCTGCTGGGCTGCCTGCAGGGGCAGGGCAACGCTGGGAGGCAGGGATGATGCGCGCGCCACGAATGATGATGGGGCTGCTGCTGTGCCTGGCCAGCCTGCCCGCTCTCGCCGCTGACCGCTACGTCGACGCCCGCCTTTACCCGGACCAGGCCAGTGGCTGGGAGCGTTTCCGCAGCGTCGAGCGTGCCTTGGTGGCCGGCTTCGATGACGTCTGCGGCGATACCTTCTGCGAGGGCGAGTACTACAACCTGCAGGCCATGCGCCTGCGCTGCGCGGTGGAGCGGGCCAGTGGCCAGGTGGCCGGTTGCATGTGGACCTTTGCCGGCAGCAACAGCTCGGTGCTGGGCGACGGCCGTATCGATGTCGACCTGCGCAGCTATGCCTGCGCGCTGCCCCTGGCCGCAGGCACGCCGCTGGAGAGCCTGCTGCAGGCGCTGGAAGCCGTGCCTCCACGGGATTCCATTGATGTGCCGTTGCCCGGCACGTCGGTCAGTGTCTACGACGGTCTGACCGAGTGCCTGTGACCAAGGGATTTCAGGTCGCAGCGGTGGCCTGAACAGCGTCCTGGTGCAGCGCTTCGTTCAGCTCATCCACCACCGTCGTCCAGGCAGCGTCCGCCTGCAGCGATTCGGCAAGGAACTGACGCTGCGCATCGCTCCAGAACGGGGCGTCGGCCACCCCCACCCCGGTGTCGAGCTGGTGGCTGCTGATGAAGCTGGCGATCGCCTCGGGGCTTTCTTCAAGGCCCAGCTGCAGGAACAGGTTGGTCATGCTCGGTTCGGTGGTGATCATTGCGACAGCCTGGCAAAGGAAAGGTAAGCTGCATTATCTATGTCTCCCGTCGTCCCGTGATGAACACCCCAGACGCATGCGGTCGCAACCGCAGCGCCCTTCTGAAAGCCGCAACGCGGGCCAGCCACGACGCGCTGGACAAGCGCATCATGGCCGAAGGTATTTTTGCTGACCGCGCCCGCTTCGGCAGTTTCCTGAAAGTGCAGTACCGCTTGCATTGCAGTGTTGATGCGCTCTATGGCATGCCGACGCTGATGGCTCTGCTGCCCGATCTGCCAGAGCGCCGCCGGCTGCAGCAGGTCTGCCGCGACCTGCAGGATCTGGGCGTGGATCTGCCTGCGCGGGACCCCGATGCCCGGCTGCCCGGTGCATCGCTGCCGGAAGCATTGGGCTGGATGTACGTGGTGGAAGGGTCCAGTCTCGGGGCCGCCGTGCTCTACCGGATGGCCGCCGCGCTGGGGCTGGACCATCAGTTTGGAGCAAGTCACCTGGCCGCTCACCCTGGCGGGGTGGCGGCGCACTGGCGCCGCTTCACCACGGCGCTGGATGCAGTGGCGCTGACACCTGCACAGATCGATCAGATGATCGACGCCGCCAACATTGCTTTCCGCAGCGTCCACGCCCACGTCGAGAAGGAATTCGCCCGCTGAACGGCCCTGTAGCGCCGGGCCTGCGCTGGGCTGCGCCAGCGTTGCTCTATCATCGATACGACCGTCAACGGATGACCGGAGGCTGCAATGACAACACGGACCTTGCGGGTGCTTGCCTGGTGCAGCGTGGTCTTCGCCGCCTGCGTGGCCTTTGTCTCGCTGGCACCGTTCACGGCCGCCGTCATCTTTACCTGGCCGCTGCTGGTGTTTGCTGCGTTCTGCATCTGGCGTGGCGCGCGCCTGCCCGGCGTGCTCTGCGCGTGGCTGGCGTCGCTGGCCTTCATCTCCAGCCCGCACAGCACCTATGACGGGTGGGATACGCCCATCTACGTGTGCTGGGGAACTGCCGTAGTGGTGATGGTCGCCCTGCGGTTGCGGAACTCCAGGCCGTAGAGTCGAGCTTGCTCGACTGCTCTTGCGATGCAGGCCAAAAGCAGTCGAGCAAGCTCGACTCTACGGGGCGTGGCGACCCCATCCACGCATGGCGTGGATCTACAGCAGCGGCACCAGCAGCAGCGCCACGATGTTGATGATCTTGATCAGCGGATTGATCGCCGGGCCGGCGGTGTCCTTGTACGGGTCGCCGACGGTGTCGCCGGTCACCGCGGCCTTGTGCGCCTCGCTGCCCTTGCCGCCGAAGTGGCCATCCTCGATGTACTTCTTGGCGTTGTCCCAGGCACCGCCACCGGTGGTCATCGAAATGGCCACGAACAGGCCGGTGACGATGGTGCCGATCAGCAGGCCGCCCAGCGCGCGTGGCCCCAGCAGCAGGCCCACCACCACCGGCACGGCCACCGGCAGCAGCGAAGGCACGATCATTTCGCGGATGGCCGAGCGGGTCAGCATGTCCACGGCCTTGTCGTACTGCGGCTTGCCGGTGCCCTGCATGATGCCGGGGATCTCGCGGAACTGGCGCCGCACTTCCTCCACCACCGCACCGGCCGCGCGGCCGACCGCTTCCATTGCCATCGCGCCGAACAGGTAGGGAATCAGGCCGCCGATCAGCAGGCCGATGATCACCGTATGGTCGCTGAGGTCGAAGCGGAACTCCTGGCCCGGGTTGGCCGCCTGCAGGTTGTGGGTGTAGTCGGCGAACAGCACCAGCGCGGCCAGTGCCGCCGAGCCGATTGCATAGCCCTTGGTCACCGCCTTGGTCGTGTTGCCCACGGCGTCCAGCGGATCGGTGATGTCGCGGATGTCCGAGGGCAGCTCGGCCATCTCGGCGATGCCGCCGGCGTTGTCGGTGATCGGGCCGTACGCATCCAGGGCCACGATCATGCCGGCCATCGACAGCATCGCAGTGGCGGCGATGGCGATGCCGTACAGGCCGGCCAGCGCATACGCACCCCAGATCGCCGCACACACCGCCACCACCGGCAGCGCGGTGGACTTCATCGAGATGCCCAGGCCGGCGATGATGTTGGTGCCGTGGCCGGTGGTCGAGGCCTGCGCCACGTGCTGCACCGGCTTGTACTGCGTGCCCGTGTAGTACTCGGTGATCCACACGATCAGGCCGGTCAGCACCAGGCCGATCAGCGCGCAGCCGTACAGCGCCAGCGGGCCATGCACGTTGTCGCTCATCAGCCCGGTGGTGATGGGATAGAACGCGATGGCCGCCAGCACGCCGGAGACGATCACGCCCTTGTACAGCGCGCCCATGATCGAGGCGCCGGGCTTCACCTTCACGAACAACGCGCCGATGATCGAGGCGATGATCGACACCCCGCCCAGCACCAGCGGGTACAGCACCGCATTGGCACCGGCCTCGCTCAGCATCAGGCTGCCCAGCAGCATCGTGGCGATGACGGTGACCGCATAGGTCTCGAACAGGTCGGCGGCCATGCCGGCGCAGTCGCCCACGTTGTCACCGACGTTGTCGGCGATCACCGCCGGGTTGCGCGGGTCGTCCTCGGGGATGCCGGCTTCCACCTTGCCCACCAGGTCGGCGCCGACGTCGGCACCCTTGGTGAAGATGCCGCCGCCGAGGCGGGCGAAGATCGAGATCAGCGAGGAACCGAAGGCCAGGCCGACCAAGGCGTGCAGCGCCTGTTCCATCGGCAGCCCCATGCGCAGCAGCAGTGCGTAGTAACCGGCCACGCCCAGCAGGCCTAGGCCGACCACCAGCATGCCGGTGATGGCACCGCCGCGGAAGGCCACGTCCATCGCCGCGCTGATGCCGTTGCGCGCGGCCTCGGCGGTGCGCACGTTGGCGCGGACCGAGACGTTCATGCCGATGTAGCCGGCCGCGCCGGACAGCACCGCGCCGACCGCGAAACCAATGGCCGTGTACCAGCTGAGGAACACGCCGACCAGCACGAACAGCACCACGCCGGCCACGCCGATAGTCAGGTACTGGCGGTTGAGATAGGCGCGCGCGCCTTCCTGGATCGCGGTGGCGATCGCGATCATGCGTTCATTGCCGGTGGGTTGGCGCAGGATCCAGCGCGCCGAGATGATCCCGTAGAGGATCGCGAGAATGGCGCAGCCCAGCGCCAGTGACAGCCCATGACGTTCCAGCATCAGACCCCTCCGCAGAATGGATGGTGAGCATCCAGTGGCGATGAACCGCACCACGAGGGGGACGACGGGTTGCAGCCTGTAACCAACCCGTGCCGACCGGAACGGTCGTCCGACGTATGGCGGTGTTCAGCATTCCCTGGTGCCCGCAGTATGCGTCCCTCCGCGCCCGGATGGTAGCGCCGGGCCGCGCCCGGCGAGCGCAGCGGCGCGCGCGCACCTTTGCACCCCGTTAAGCCACCCTCTGCAAGCCTGCGCACAGTCCTGACGGAGATTCCCCATGCGCCTGTCCCTGCTGATGCTTGCCGCCCTGGTCCCGGCCTTGCCGGCCCTCGCGGCGGAAACCCCCGAACTGCAGCGGGCGGTCGGCGCACCCCAGGCCGTAGGCGCGGTGCATACGCTGCGGCAGATTCCCGAAGCCTGCGCACGCCTGGAAGGCGTGTTCACCGGCCAGGCCGCCGAGCCGTACCGCTTCTCCGCCGTGCGTACCAGCGAGCAGTGCCAGCCGCGCGCGCGCTTCGTCGATTACGCCAAGGCGCAGCCGAGTGCCGACAAGGGCTGGAAGCTCAACGACGTGATCCGCGTGCCCAATGCCGCCTGCCCGGCGCAGCAGGCGGTGGTGCGGGTGTGGCGGCTGCCGGTCAACAACACCCAGGCGCTGGACGGCCAGGGTCAGTCGCGCATCTATCTGGAAGAAGCGAAGAAGCAGGCGGCCGCCGGCAAGATCCCGCAGGTGACGATGTTCGCCGCGCAGCTGCAGGTGGAAGGCAAGGCCTGTAATTGATACAGGTGGGTGCCGACCGTGGGTCGGCACCGATGTCGCATCCACGCACGGCGTGGATCTACTGCGACGCGCCATCATCCCCCAGCCAGCGTCGCCCCACGCGCCACCAGCAGCTCGCGCAGCGCCTTGCGATGGCAATGCGCCTCCTCTTCGCAGTAGCAGCCCACGGCGATGTCGCTGTGCTGCGACAGTGCCGCCAGCAGATCCAGCGCATGGGCGGCCTCGGGCGCTTTCATCTCGGCCTTGAAGTGACGGAAGAAGGCGTTCCAGTCCGCCGCAGTCTTCGCCGCGTGCGCCAGCTTCACCAGCGCCGGGCTGGGCGACAGGGTCGGAAACCACACGTCATACCAATCCTGCCGGGCGAATTCGCTGCGCGGCACGCCCCGTGGCGGCCGCCGCACCGTGCCGATGCGCAGGCCCTCGCCGGGCGCGCGCGGGCTGCCGAGTCGAACAACGCGCAGTGCCATCGCCTTCCTCCACAAAAAGGGGACGGAGGGGATTAAGTCGTATCCGCCCCATTGCCGGTGCCGAGGGAGGACGACGGGGCAGAAACGACTTAATCCCTTCCGTCCCCCTTTTTTTCGGTCAGCCCTCGAACGCGGGCAGCTTCTGCTTCACCGCCACGTTCTTCAGGGTGACGTACTTCGGTAGGCCGTCAGTGCCGTAGGGCAGGGGGGCTTCGCCCTTGATCAGCGGCGACAGGTAGGCGCGTGCCTTGGCGGTGATGCCGAAACCATCGCGGCGGATGAAGCCGGCCGGCATCTTTTTCTCATGGTTGGCGATCTTCGCCAGCGGCGCGGCCTCGATCTTCCAGCGGTAGGGCGCGTCGCTGCTGCGCACGATCACCGGCATCACCCCGTTCTGGCCCTTCAGCGCGAGCTGCACGGCGGCCTTGCCCACCGCCTGCGCCTGTTCCCAGTCGGTCTTGCTGGCCAGGTGCCGGGCCGAGCGCTGCAGGTAGTCGGGCAGGGCCCAGTGCACCTTCAGGCCCAGCTGGTCCTTGACCCGGCCGGCCAGGTGCGCGGCCACGCCGCCCAGCTGCGAATGGCCGAAGGAATCCTTGCCACCACCGGCATCGGCGACGAAGCGGCCATCGGCGGTGGCGATGCCCTCGGAGGCCACGACCACGCAGTAGCCGACGCGCTCGACCACGGCCTTGACCTTGGCCAGGAAGGTCGCCTCGTCATAGGCACGCTCGGGCAGCAGGATGATGTGCGGAGCCTCGTCCTCGCCATTGCCGGCCAGGCCCGCGGCGGCGGCCAGCCAACCGGCGTGGCGGCCCATCGCCTCGTAGATGAAGACGCGGGTGGAGGTCTCGGCCATCGCTGCCACGTCCAGCGCGGCCTCGCGCACCGAGACCGCGGTGTACTTGGCCGCCGAGCCGAAACCCGGGCAGGTGTCGGTCACGGCCAAATCGTTGTCGATGGTCTTGGGCACGCCGATGCAGGTCAGGTCGTAGCCGGACGCCTTGGCCAGCAGCGACACCTTCAGCGCGGTATCGGCCGAATCGTTGCCGCCGTTGTACAGGAACCAGCGCACGTCGTGGGCGCGCAGCACCTCCAGCAGGCGGTCGTAACGGGCACGGTCGGCCTCCAGCGATTTCAGCTTGACCCGGCACGAGCCGAAGGCGCCGCCGGGGGTGTGGGCGAGGGCGCGGATGGCGGCGGCACTCTCCTTGCTGGTGTCGATCAGCTCCTCGCGCAGGGCGCCGAGGATGCCGTTGCGGGCAGCCAGGACCTTGATGCCCTTGGCCCGGGCCTGCTCGATGACCGCCGCCGCGGTGGCGTTGATGACCGCCGTGACGCCGCCGGACTGGGCGTAGAGGAGGGTGCCGTTGCGCATGCTTCTACCTGCTCGGTGAGGGGGACATTGCAGAGACATTACCCGGATGCGCTAAAGTGGCGCTATTGCGGTGCAGCGATACCGGTCCGTCCGGGGCGCGAACCTTCTTTGTTTTCAACACGTTGGAGTCAGGTCAATGCGATTGGTTCTGTTGGGACCGCCCGGTTCGGGCAAGGGGACGCAGGCGACGCGCCTGAAGGAAAAGCTGGGCATCGCCCATATTTCGACCGGTGACATGCTGCGCGCGGAAATCGCCGCGGGCTCGGAGCTGGGCAAGCAGGCCAAGGCGGTGATGGATGCCGGCAACCTGGTGTCCGATGACATCCTGCTGGGCATGCTGGAGTCGCGCCTGACCCAGGCCGATGTCGCCAAGGGCTTCATCCTGGACGGCTACCCGCGCAATGTGGCCCAGGCCAATGCGATGGACGGCCTGCTGGCCAAGATCGGCCAGCCGCTGGACGCGGTGGTGCAGCTGGACGTGGCCACCGAGCTGCTGGTCGAGCGTATCGCCGGCCGCGCGCAGGAACAGGGCCGCGCCGACGACAACCCGGAAGCGGTGCGCCAGCGCCTGCAGGTCTACAACGACCAGACCGCCCCGGTGGTCGACTTCTACGCCGGCCGTGGCACCCTGGCCCGCGTCGATGGCGTCGGTGACCTGGACGAGATCGAAGCCCGCATCCTGGCGGCGATCAACGGCTGATGGCGGTTGGCCGGCCCTGCGCCGGCCACCCTGCAGCGACAACGAAACAGGCCTGATCCTTGCGGACCAGGCCTGTTTCGTTTCATAGGTGCCAGCGATGAGCTTGCTCAGGGCTCCGCAGCATGAGCTCCCTTGGGGATGGCCTCTTGGGGAGTAGGACCGGTTCGGGTACTACGGCTGGCTTCCTGAATTGTGTACGGGTTCACATACCTGCGCTATCAGGAATTCCCTGACAGACGATTGGACTTTTCTCACAAGCGCTGTAGGAGTTGTCTGACCCCGCTGCCGACAATGGCCCTATACAGCCGTGATCGGTCACAATCCCCGGTCATGAGCAGCGTACATATCCTTGCAATCGCCGGCACCTTCATGGGTGGCGTGGCCGCCCTGGCGCGGGAACTGGGCCATACGGTCAGTGGCAGCGACCAGGCCATCTATCCGCCGATGTCCACCCAGCTGGAGCAGCTGGGCATCGTCCTGGACCAGGGCTATCGCGCCGACAGCGTGCCGCCGGGCACCGCCGAGGTGGTGATCGGCAACGCCCTGTCGCGCGGCAACCCGGCCGTGGAGGCCGTGCTCGATGCCGGCCAGCGCTACATCTCCGGTGCCCAGTGGCTGTCCGAGCAGGTGCTGCCGGGCCGCGACACCCTGGCCGTGGCCGGCACCCACGGCAAGACCACCACCACCACCATCCTGACCTGGCTGCTGGAAAGCGCCGGGCGTTCGCCGGGCTTCCTGATCGGTGGCGTGGCCGAGGATTTCGGCGTCTCCGCCCGCCTGGGCCAGGGCCGCGAGTTCGTGGTCGAGGCCGATGAGTACGACACCGCCTTCTTCGACAAGCGCAGCAAGTTCGTGCACTACCGGCCGCTGGTGGCCATCCTCAACAACCTCGAATACGACCACGCCGACATCTTCCCGGACGTGGAGGCCATCGAGCGCCAGTTCCACCACCTGGTGCGCACCGTGCCCGCGCGCGGCCGCCTGATCGTCAATGGCGAGGACGCGCACCTGGCCAAGGTGCTGCAGATGGGCTGCTGGACCCCGGTCGAGCGCTTCGGCTTCGACCCGTCGCTGGAATGGCATGCCGAGCTGCTGGCCGCCGATGGCAGCGCCTTCCGCGTGCATCACCGTGGGCAGGCGCTGGGTGATGTGCACTGGTCGCTGCTGGGCCGCCACAATGTACTCAACGGCCTGGCCGCACTGGCCGCCGTGCATGCGGTGGGCGTGGCCCCGGCCGAGGTGATCCCGGCGCTGGCCCGCTTCCGCAGCGTCAAGCGCCGCATGGAAGTGATCGGCAGCCATGACGGCATCACCGTCTACGATGATTTCGCCCACCACCCCACCGCGATCGCGACCACGCTGGATGGCCTGCGCGCCAAAGTCGGCGACGCGCGCATCGTGGTGGCGATGGAGCCGCGCAGCAACTCGATGCGGCTGGGCGCACACGCGCAGGCGCTGGCACCGTCGCTGGAACTGGCTGACGAGGTGGTGTTCCTGCATCGGCCGGAACTGGCCTGGGATGCCGCTTCGGTGATCGCCGCCGTGCGTGGCCAGGCCCATGCCGTGCCCGATACCGATGCGCTGCTGGCACAGCTGCAGTCCAGCGTGCGCAGCGGTGACCATGTGGTGTTCATGTCCAACGGTGGCTTCGACGGCGCGCCGCGCCGCTTCCTCGCCGCCCTGCAGGCCCGATGAGCACCGACGTTTCGCTGCCGCTGTTTCCGCTGCACACCACGCTGGTGCCCGGCGCGGCGGTTGGCCTGCGCGTGTTCGAGCGCCGCTACCTGGACCTGGTGCGCGACACCGGCCGCAGCGGCGAGGGCTTCGGTGTCTGCCTGATCCTGGAAGGGCAGGAAGTGGGGGAGCCGGCTACCCCGGCGGCCTACGGCGTGCAGGTCCGCATCGAGGACTTCGATGTCGGCGCCGATGGCGTGCTGCAGCTGCGCCTGCGCGGTACCCGGCGTTTCCATGTCGAGCGTACCCGCGTGCGCGACAACGGCCTGGTCGTGGCCGATGTGCGCTGGTGCGAGGAAGACCCCGATGACGAACTGAAGCCGCAGCATGCGCTGCTGGCCACGGTGCTCGGGCACATCATCGAACAGGCCGGCGAAGCCTATGCGCCGGCCAACCCGGCGTTGCTGGACCAGGCCAGCTGGGTCGGCTGGCGGCTGGCCGAACTGCTGCCGCTGGGTGAGCAGCAGCGGTTGCAGCTGCTGCAGATGGACGACCCGCACCAGCGCTTGCAGCAGCTGCTGGGGTGGATGCCGTAAGCGCCATCCACGCATGGCGTGGATCTACGCCGCCGGGCATGGCCCGGCGCTACCCATCCACGTCCCGGTAGCGCCGGGCCACGCCCGGCGGATCCATCACGTCATGGTCCACGTACCGGTAGCGCCGGGCCATGCCCGGCGATCCATCACGTCATGGTCCACGTACCGGTAGCGCCGGGCCATGCCCGGCGGGTCCATCACGGTGACATCCACGTTCCGGTAGCGCCGGGCCACGCCCGGCGGATGCATCACGGTGACATCCACGTTCCGGTAGCGCCGGGCCATGCCCGGCGGAT
>JAAIGF010330800.1_pt1 | contig 16282 bp, 18 predicted proteins | sample 6487441 | NCBI WGS metagenome assembly JAAIGF01 (sample SAMN13974129, study PRJNA590717) | phyllosphere metagenome | biome: pepper field; feature: multiple bacterial spot infested pepper fields; material: pepper leaves; isolation source: leaves from pepper fields | host: Capsicum annuum ... | reverse complement strand
TGGAGTTTACCGTGCCACGGACTGTTGCCAGCCGCGCGGTGCGCTCTTACCGCACCCTTTCACCCTTACCTGATCCCGTTTCCGGGCCATCGGCGGTTTGCTCTCTGTTGCACTGGTCGTAGGCTTGCGCCCCCCAGGCGTTACCTGGCACCCTGCCCTGTGGAGCCCGGACTTTCCTCCCCTCTGCCTGTCTCCCCCGAAAGGGACGACGACAAAGCGGCGACTGTCTGGTCAGCTTCGGCGCAGGATAATAGGCGATCTGACCACGTTTGTCACTCTTCTTGCTGCGCCAGCGCATATTTATACAGCGCATTTTTTTTCACGCCGTGGATCTCCGCGGTCAGCGCAGCGGCTTTTTTCAGCGGCAGCTCCGCCTGCAGCAGCGCCAGCGTACGCAACGCCTCGGCTGGCAGCGCCTCCTCATCTGCCTTATGTCCCTCAACAATCAGCACCATCTCGCCCTTGCGCCGGTTCTCATCTTCCCGCACCCAGGCAAGCAGCTCTCCCACCGGCGCGCCATAGATCGACTCCCAGGTTTTGGTCAGCTCGCGCGCCAGTACCACATAGCGCGCTGCGCCCCATACGGCTGCCATATCCTGCAGCGTATCCAGCAGTCGATGGGTCGACTCATAAAACACCAGCGTACGCGGCTCTTCGCTCAGCGCGCGCAGTGCATCGCAGCGCCCTTTGCTTTTCGCCGGCAGAAACCCCTCGTAACAGAATCGATCGGACGGTAATCCCGCCGCGCTTAATGCTGCAATGGCTGCACAGGCGCCCGGCAGCGGCACAACGCGCACGCCCGCCTCGCGGCAGCGACGCACCAGATGGTAGCCCGGATCGTTGATCAGCGGCGTGCCGGCATCGGAGACCAGGGCGATACTCTGCCCCTCCTGTAGCTTCGCCAGCAGCACATCCGCTTTCTGCTGTTCGTTATGATCGTGAAGTGCGAACAGTCGCGCATTGATGGCGAAATGTTGTAGCAACAGCCCGGTATGACGTGTATCTTCCGCAGCGACCAGATCGACGCTCGCAAGCACCGTCAGCGCACGCTGCGTGATATCACCCAGGTTACCGATCGGGGTAGGAACGATATAGAGCGTACTGGCAGAAATCTCTGCCCGATCGAGTTGTTTCATTGTCTCATCCGAATTGCCGATTTAATATTGAGCATCAAGAAAAAAACATCACTGGATACAGTATGCTTCCTTCAAAAGTCGTACGTCGTAAAGCAGGACGCTTTGTACCTGTTCTTCTCGCCGGGCTGATTCTGGCCGCCTGTAGCGGTCAGGGTCCGCAGCAAACCTCTAACGTCAATATTCAGGGGCCCGCAACCGGACGCTCTGACTATTATCTGCAGCAGGCACAGCAAAGCAGCGATGATAGCAAGACCGACTGGCAATTACTTGCCATCCGTGCCCTGTTGAAGGAAGGAAAGTATCCTCAGGCACAAACGCAGCTTGGCCAGCTGCCGCAGCAGCTCTCTGATGTGCAGCAGCAGGAGCTGCAGCTGCTGCGCGCGCAGCTGCAGATTGCGCAGCAGAATTACAGCGGCGCTCAGCAGCAGCTCAGCCCGATTAAGGTAGCCGATCTCTCTTCCGATCAGCAGGTACGCTACTACGCACTGCAGATCGCCGCGGCGCAGAACCGGCCATCGCTGGCGCTGCTGCGCGCCTATATCGCGCAGGAACCGCTCTTAAAAGGTGACGAACACCAGAGTAACATCGACGCGACCTGGCAGGCGCTGACCCAGCTGACGCAGGACCAGCTTAACAGCGTTGTCATCAATGCCGATGAAAATACCCTGCAGGGCTGGCTCGATCTGCTCAATACCTGGCACGCTAACAGCCAGGATCCGCAGATGCTGAAGGCGGCCATTAGCGACTGGCAGACGCGCTACCCGCAAAACCCGGCGGCAAAAACGCTGCCAGCGCAGCTCAGCCAGGTCAAAAACTTCAGCCAGGCTTCCACCAGCACCATCGCCCTGCTGCTGCCGCTGAACGGTCAGGCGCAGGTGTTTGCGAATGCGATTCAGAAAGGCTTTAACGATGCAAAAAATGGCGTGCTGAGCGCGGCTGCCCCGGCACAGAGCAGCGCGCCGGAAAGCGCTACTGCCCAGCCTGCGCCGGACGCGACAGCGGATAGCGGAGCGGCCAACAGCGTGGTTAGCCCGGCGGCCGCCAGCATGCCTGCGCAGGAGAACACGCAGCAGCAGCCTGCTGCACCAGCCTCTCAGCCAGCCGCCAGCAGCGCACAGATTAAAGTGTACGATACCAGCAGCCAGCCGATCGCTCAGGTCATGCAGCAGGCGCAGCAGGATGGCGCCACGCTGGTCGTTGGCCCGCTGCTGAAAAATCATGTGGAAGAAGTAGCAAACAGCCAGACCCCGCTCAACGTACTGGCGCTAAACGAGCCGGAACAGATCCAGAACCATCCGAATATCTGCTATTTTGCGCTTTCTCCTGAAGACGAAGCGCGTGATGCAGCGCACCATATCTATGAGCAGGGCAAGCGCCAGCCGCTGCTGCTGCTGCCGCGCAGCAGTTATGGCGACCGGGTCGGAAAAGCGTTTGCAGAAGAGTGGCAGCAGCTGGGTGGTGCCACGGTGCTGCAGCAGCGCTTTGGTGGCGTGGCCGAGCTGAAACAGGGCATTAACAGCGGAGCCGGTATTGCGCTGAGCGGCACGCCGCTGACGGTACAAATGGAGCAGCCGCAAAGCGTGGCCATTGCAGGCCTGACGATCCCGGCGCCGCAGAGTAGCACCCCGGCACCGGCGGCTGACAGCAGTGGCGGTAGCGTGGACGCCGTTTACATCGTCGCCAGCCAGAATGAGCTGCAGCTGATCAAACCGATGATCGCCATGCGCACCAGCAGCCGCAACAGCACGGCGCTTTATGCCAGCTCGCGCAGCGCGCAGGCGGGCGCCGGTCCCGATTTCCGGCTGGAGATGGAAGGCCTGCAGTACAGCGATATTCCGCTGCTCTCCGGCGCTAACCCTGGCCTGATGCAGCAGGCAGCGAAGACGTTTAACAACGACTATTCGCTGGTGCGCCTCTACGCGATGGGCATCGATGCCTGGACGCTGGCAACGCAGTTTAACCAGATGCGGCAGGTAGCCGGCTTTGCCATTGATGGCAACACCGGTAAGCTGAGCGCCGACACGGATTGTGTCATCAACAGGAAGCTGGCATGGAACCAGTATCGCCAGGGACAGGTCGTTCCGGTACAGTAAACCGCCAGCGTATCGGCGCGGAGCATGAACAGCAGGCGCGTCACTATCTGGAGCGCGCCGGGCTGAAGTGGGTCGCCAGTAACGTCCGCTTTCGCGGAGGTGAACTTGACCTGATTATGCGCGACGCCGACTGCTGGGTATTTGTAGAAGTGCGCTACCGGCGCGATGCGCGCTACGGCGGAGCAGCCGCCAGCGTGACGCGTCAGAAACAGCAGAAGCTGCTGCGGGCAGCGGCGCTCTGGCTGCTGACGCGCGGCGGCAGTTTTGAGACGGTCAATTGCCGTTTTGACATCATTGCCATTACCGGGCGCGAACTGACGTGGCTGCCCGCTGCTTTTAATGCCAATGAATAGAACCAGGTGGTCTTGTGCAGGACAGAATTAAAGCGTGTTTTACTGAAAGTATTCAGACGCAGATTGCCGCAGCCGAAGCGCTGCCGGATGCGATCTCCCGCGCCGCGATGACGCTGGTGCAGTCGCTGCTGAATGGTCATAAAATTCTCAGCTGCGGTAACGGTGCCTCAGCGGCCAATGCGCAGCACTTTGCGGCCAGCATGATTAACCGGTTTGAAACCGAGCGTCCCAGCCTGCCGGCGCTGGCGCTGAGCGCAGATAACGTTATGCTCACCGCCATCGGCAACGATCGGCTGCATGATGAGATCTACGCCAAACAGGTACGGGCGCTGGGTCAGGCGGGTGATGTGCTGCTGGCGATCTCAACCCGGGGTAATACCCGTGACATCGTTAAAGCGGTTGAGGCGGCAGTGACGCGCGATATGACTATTGTCGCGCTGACCGGACACGACGGCGGCGAGCTGGCTGGCCTGCTCGGCCCTCACGACGTGGAAATCCGCATTCCCTCTCATCACAGTGCGCGCATTCAGGAGATGCATATGCTGACGCTGAACTGCCTGTGCGACTTGATCGATAACACCCTCTTTCCCCACCAGGAATGACTGAAGGAGCTTACATGAAAGCATTGAACGCTATCGCCCTGCTGTTAACGGCCATGCTGCTGCAGGGCTGCGTGGCAGTGGTTGCCGGCGGTGCCGCTGTTGCCACCAAAACCGCCACTGACCCCCGCACCGTGGGTACGCAGGTTGATGACGGTACGCTGGAGCTGCGCGTCTCTAACGCGCTGGCAAAAGATGAACAGATTAAGAAGCAGGCGCGGGTCATTGTTACCGCTTACCAGGGCAAAGTGCTGCTGACCGGTCAGGCACCGTCTGCCGATCTCGCCAGCCGTGCCAAACAGATCGCTATGGGCGTCGACGGCGCAACAGAGGTCTACAATGAGATCCGCACCGGAGAGAAGGTCAGCCTTGGCACCTCTTCTTCCGATACCTGGATCACGACCAAGATCCGCTCGCAGCTGCTGGGCAGCGATCAGGTCAAATCGTCTAACGTGAAAGTGACGACGGAAAACGGGGAAGTCTTCCTGCTGGGACTGGTCACGCAGGAAGAAGCCACGGCGGCGGCAGATGTTGCCAGCCGGGTCAGCGGCGTGAAGCACGTGACAACCGCCTTTACCATTCTGAAATAATCTTCATTCTTACTGTGAGGGCGGCGCTGGCCGCCCTTTTTTATGCCGGTAAATCGATCACCAGCGCACGCAGCGGCGTCTCTGCCTGCAGAATAAGCTGCTGCTCATCACGAATAAACGCACCGTCGCCGCACTGCAGCTGCTGCTGATTCGCGCTGCTGCTGCGCACATCCAGCGTGCCGTGAATCGACTGCAGATACGCGCGCGCGCCGCGCAGCTGCACAATCTGCTCCTCTCCCGGCGCTAACGTCACCTGATACACTCTCGCATCCTGACGCAGCTGCAAACTCTGGTCTGCCCCATCAGGCGAGGCCAGCAGCAGCGGCGATGCGCCATTGAGCGTCATCCGCTGCTGCAGCGGGTTTTCCCGCTCCGGACAGGCGCTCAGCCAGAGCTGCAGGCGCGTCAGCGGCCGATCTTTGCTGAGGTTTATCTCGCTGTAGCTTACGCCCTGCCGCGCAGACAGCAGCATCGCCTCACCTGCCCGTACGGTCAGGCGCTGTCCCTCGCTGTCGCGATACTCCGCCTCACCCTGCAGCACCAGATTCAACACATCAACCTGCGGATAGGTGCGGGGCTGAAAAGCGGCACCCGGCGCCAGCACCTCCTGGTTCAGCACGCGCAGCGCGGCGTATCCCATCAGTTTGGGATCAAAATAGTGGCCAAAAGAGAAGCTATAGCGCGCCTGCAACCAGCCAAAATCAGCCTGGCCACATGCGGACGCGCAGCGGGTTGTCATCATGCTATACCTCCGGTGCACTGCAGGAGACGCTCACTGCAGGCTTAATCGGTTTATGGTAAAAGGCTGGACGGCGGAATGTTAGCCAGTTAATCTGCCTGGCATATTCAAATTTACTGACAGAGAATCAGTATGGCTAAAGAGCGTGCATTAACGTTAGAAGCGTTACGGGTAATGGATGCGATTGACCGGCGCGGCAGCTTTGCCGCCGCGGCAGATGAGCTGGGTCGCGTTCCCTCTGCGCTGAGCTATACCATGCAGAAGCTGGAAGAGGAGCTGGATGTGGTGCTGTTCGATCGCTCCGGTCATCGCACCAAATTCACTAACGTTGGCCGGATGCTGCTGGAGCGCGGTCGCGTCCTGCTGGAGGCCGCAGACAAGCTCACCACCGACGCAGAAGCGCTGGCGCGCGGCTGGGAAACGCAACTGACTATCGTAGCGGAGGCACTCATCCCCACCGACCTGCTGTTTCCGCTGGTCAGCAAGCTGTCAGAAAAAGCCAACACGCAGATATCTCTGATCACTGAAGTGCTGGCGGGCGCGTGGGAACGTCTGGAGCAGGGCCGGGCGGATATCGTCATCGCACCTGACCTGCACTTCCGCGCCTCCAGCGAAATCAATACCCGCAAGCTTTACACCATTATGAGCGTCTATGTCGCCAGTCCTGACCACCCTATTCATCAGGAGGCAGAGCCGCTTTCGGAAGTCACGCGTGTGAAATATCGCGGCATTGCCGTCGCTGACACGGCGCGTGAACGTCCGGTGCTGACGGTACAGCTGCTGGATAAGCAGCAGCGTCTTACGGTCAGCAGCATGGATGACAAGCGGCGGGCGCTGCTGGCGCGACTGGGCGTTGCCACCATGCCTTATCCGATGGTAGAGAAAGATATTGCCGAGGGCCGGCTGCGCGTGGTCAGCGCTGAGTATACGCGGGAAGTGGATATTATTATGGCCTGGCGTCGCGACAGCATGGGTGAAGCCAAAGCCTGGTGCCTGCGTGAAATCCCGAAGCTGCTGGCTAAGCGCAATCAGGCCTAGTCAGGGGCGGCCCAGACACTCTATCGCCACGGTTTTAAAATGGTCAAAGTCACGGCACTCCCGCAGGCGCGGCATGGCACGTTCGCGCAAAAAGGTGACAAACAGATCGTAGAGCGCCATCGCCTCTTCATATTCACGTTTGCTGATAGCCAGCAGAAAGATCACGCAGGCGGTCTCATCACCCCAGCTGACGCCATGCGGCGCAATAACGGTATAGACCGCGGTTTTCTGCGCCAGCAGGCCGAGCGCGTGCGGCAACGCAATGCCATCCCCGAGCAGCGTGCTGACAATCGCTTCACGCTCAACCACGGATGGATAAAAGTCTGCTGCAACAAAGCCCTGCTCCTGCAGGCGATCGCACAGCAGCGGAAAGAGCGCCTGCTGCGTCAGCGGCTGATCCAGCACCATAAAATGCTGCGCGGAGAAATATTTTTCCAGCATCCACGGCCGGGTGCGGTCCACCAGCACCAGCTTGCCGAGCTGCTCCAGCTGAAAGCCGGTCGGAAAGGGCGACATCACTACCACCGGCCGGTTCTTTTCATGCAGCCGCACCGTAGAGATAACAAAATCTTCTTCAATCCGCTCCCGCAGCGCGTAGTCGCGCTGTGTCAGCCGGGCGGTGACCACCAGCTGCGGATATTTGCGCAGCAGCAGCGCCTCAATCATCCGCAGCGTTGAGGTTCCGCTATCGCACACCAGCAGTACGCGCGGGTGGCGCTGATAGCCAACGTCATAGTGCCGCTCCAGCCCCACGCCAATATGCAGCACCAGAAAGCCAATCTCATTTTCGCTCAGCGTATAAGGGGTATATTTGCTCCAGCTGCTGACGGCGGCCAGCGTCACATCCCACGCCAGCGGATAGTGCTGTTTTATGTTGCTCAGCAGCGGATTGGGAATATGGATCTGATAGCGCACCCGGGTGATCATCGATTTGATATGGGTAAGCAGATCGGCGCGCAGCTGCTCGTCGTGCTGCAGCTGGTAGGCATAATGCGTATTGATATAACTCAGCAGCCAGCTCACCAGCGCGTCAGCGTCATCTGCATTGATGGTGCTTGGCTCCAGCGCCTGGATCTGACGCGCGGCGATATTGACGCGCAGCCAGTTCTCTTCCGCCCGCGATAAGGCTTTGCCGGTAAGCGGTCGCAGCTGATGCACCAGCGCGTGCGCCGCCTCACGCACCTCTTCGCCTACTTCTTCTGCGCCCGGATCGCTGAGCGGAAAGCCTTCGCTGATGCGGCGTACTGCTACCGCGCAGTAGATCAGCAGGTAGCGCTCGCCCTCATCGCTGAGACGAATAGCGTAACGGCTGAGGCAGTGCTGCAGCAGCGGCTGCAGCTGCGTCAGCATATCACTGCGCAGTACTTCAATACTCAGCAGCGGGCTGTCGGGCGTCTCCTGGTCGATCTGCCACAGCAGATCGGTAAGGCAGGTGCGGATAGCCGTCTCGCTGCCAAACAGCTTCATGCCGTAGCGCGGTTTAGTTTCGATATGCAGATGATAGCGCCCCAGCCACTCCCGCACCTCTGCCATATCCCCCTGCAGCGTGGCGCGACTGACAAACCACTCTTCCGAGAGATCTTCCAGCCGCAGTGACCAGGCCGCAGTAAGAAAGCGGCTGAGCAGATAGCGAACCCGCTCCTGCGAGGTGCGCGGCACCCGCAGCGGCGCGCTGCTTTGCTGCTGCAGCGAATCAAAGCGTGCCGCGTCGGCCACCTGCAGCTGATAGCCGGCGCCGCGCGCCAGCACAAACTGTGCGCCGTGCTGCTCCAGCAGCGCGTTCAGCGCCGCAATGTCGGTGCGCACCGTGCGCGTAGAGACCGAGAAACGCCGTGCCAGCTCATCCTGCGGCAGCGTTTCATGCTGCAGTGCGGCAAACAGCTGCGCCAGACGCTGATTAGGAAATCTCACAAAGCCTCACCCGTAACGAAGTTATTGCAGCAGTGCCTTGCACGTTGCCAGAAGCTGGCGCACATCGTCAATGCGCGTCTCACCGCTTGCGCTGTCGATAATTGAGCTGTAAACGTGCGGGATCACTTTACTGACGCCCGCCTCCAGCGCGATCTGCACGATCTCCGCAAAATTATGCAGATCGATACCGCCGGTGGGCTCCAGCCAGAAATCGCGCCGGGCGCACGCCTCTGCGACCGCGCGATACTCCGCCACCGCGCTCAGACCGCCCATCGGAAAAAATTTTACCGAGCTGCCGCCCATGTCCTGCAGCATGGCGATGGCGCTGTCGATCGGCACAATCGCTTCCGCCGCCTGCGAGCTTAGCGAACCGGTTGAGATCTTCACTTTCCCTGGCGTCCCGCTGGGGGAGACCAGACCATTTACCACCGTCTGCGACTGTCCCAGCAGCGCACGGCTGGTCGCGACTCCGGTAAACACCTGATTGACATGCTGCGGCTGCAGCACCGCTGCCAGTTCGCTCACCATAGCAGACTGACGCGGATCGCCGGCCCCGAGACCGATAGAGAGCGCGTTATCAATCAGCGCGGCGTAATCGCGCATGTCAGCCAGCGCCGCGTCGTGGCTGGCATAATTTTTTGACAGCACGCCAACCAGCACATGCCCTTCTGCTGCCAGCCAGATGTCGCGTGCGTTCTGCTTTGAGCCCGCCAGTACGTTGAGACAGAGACGATCCTGATAAAAATCGGGGGTCAGCTTCATGCGTTGTTCCTTTCTGCCAGCAGCGCGTCAATACGGCTGAAGATAGTCTGCAGCTGCGCGGCAGTAACGCTGCGCACGTCGGCTTCGATAATGCTTTCGTTTGCCTTATAGCCGCGAAAATAGATAGCGATGTCACCGTTTTTCAGCGCCTGGACGAGATCGCCGGTTGCCCAGCCGGTCAGCGCTTCATCGAAATGGATCTCTGTACGCGCAATATCGCGCCCGGCGCTGTCCCATACCACCCGCGCGGTGACGCCCGGCAGCTGGTTAAGCTGGTCGATAAATGGCGTCATGTGCTGAACCATCTCGCTGCCGCTGGTTTTTGGCTGCGACAGGTAGCGCTCAATGGCCTGCGTCAGGCCCAGGATCCCCTCTTTGCCCACTTTCATCGCACGACCGATGCCGTTGCTCTGCCGTTTTACCCATTCGACACAGCGGCTGCGTCCTACCACCAGTCCGCTGGAGGGACCCTCTATCGCCTTGGCACCGCTGTAGATCACCAGGTCGGCACCCATCTGGTAGTAGCAGCGCAGGTCTTCTTCTGCCGCCGCATCCACAATCAGCGGGATGCCATGCTGCTGCGCGACTTCTGCCGCCTGCGCCACGCTGAGGTGGCTTTTTTGCACGCAGTGGTGCGATTTTACGTAGAGCAGCGCTGCCGTAGCCGGCGTGATCGCCGCTGCCAGCTGCGCGGCGGAACACTCGTTGCTGTAGCCCGCTTCCACCAGCCGGCCACCGCCCAGCGCGACCATGGTGCCGACCGGCGCGCCGTAGTTCACGTTGTGCCCTTTAGGCACGACGATCTCATGCGGAACCGTGAGCGGCGCCGCGTGCAGGTTATCCAGCAGCCAGGCGTTATCTTTCACAATGACCCCGGCCACACACTGAGCGATACCCGCCGAGGCGCAGGAAACCACGACGGCGCTTTCTGCCTGCAGCAGTCCGGCAATGTAGTCACCGGTATGGTTCACCAGATCTTTCATTTCAAAGTAGTGGTTCAGGCCATAGCTGACGCTTTCCACCACCTCCGGTGCCGGCGTCGAGACGCCCAGAATAGTCATACGGCCTGACGCATTGATCACCTGTTTCAGGTGATATTTTTCATAAACTGAAGACATGATGACGCTTTCCCTCTTCGGTCAGATGCCACTGGCCTGCCACTGTCACAGCCACCGGCAAAAAATGGTGCTCTCCCGCCACCTGTTCGCCCTCTGCATCGGTAAACGGACGGGTCTCCTGATTCACACTGAAAATAGTCAGATCGGCATCGCTGCCCGGCGTCAGATCGCCTTTGCCGCTGAGGCGCAGCGCCGCTGCTGCCTGGGTTGTCACGCAGGCGATCACCTGCGGCAGCGTCATGCCCAGCGCAAGAAACTTAGACATCACGTGCGCGAGGCTGTGTACCGGCCCGTGCAGGCGGTTGCGACAGTAGATATCGGAGCTGATGGTATCGGGCAGAATGCCGCGGGCGATCGCCTGTCGCGCCACCGCAAAGCTGAAGCTGGCGCTGCCGTGCCCGATATCGAGCGTGACGCCGCGCGCCAGCGCCTGACTGACCGCCGCTTTCAGCTCACCCTGCGCGGAGAGAATGCGGTTAGGTTTGCCGTTAAAGCAGTGGGTGATGATATCGCCGGCGGTCAGCAGCTCAGCGATCTCCTCCAGCACCGGCGGATCGTTACCGATATGTACCATGAGCGGCAGATCGCCGGCAGCGTGCTGGATCGCTTTGGCGCGGATCAGCGGTGCAATGCCGTTTTCCCCGACCACGCTGCTGCTCATGCGCGCTTTCAGACCAACAATGAAACCGGGATGGCGCGTGACCGCCTGCACCACCGCTGCTTCATCAATCTGACGCATGTCCGCCAGTTCGTTCTGGGTGACTATCCCGGTGCGGGCAACGTTGAGCAGCGCCCTGACGTCGGTGGTGGCGTGGCGCGTCAGCTGCCGGAAGTCATCGATCTGGTCGGCGCCGGTGCTGCCGGCATCCACCACGGTGGTGACGCCCTGCGCAACGCCGACAGCGTCCGCTTCATCGTGGTAGACAGGCGATTTTGCATAGCAGTGTACGTGGCTGTCTATCCAGCCTGCGCTGACGTACCAGCGCCCGGCCAGATCGCGCTCCTGCTGCGCGCTGCCCGTGACGTTGCCGACGACGGCGATTTTGCCGTCGCGAAGAGCGATATCCACCAGCTGCTCATCGCACAGTCGTGCGCGGCGCAGAATCAGATCAAACATGGTTACTCCTTACTGCGTTTGCGGCCAGGGGCGCATGAATGCGCTCCCTACATCCTTACCCCAGGGTCGCCATTCATGGCGCCCGCCCTGTTACAGCGAAATCGGGAACATCGCGCCCAGCACCATGGCACCCAGAATTGCGCCGCCGGTAATCGGCTTGTTCCACAGGTAAAACAGCAGAGCGCCAGCGAGCGAGCCCAGGCCAATGGGAATAGAGGCTGCCATCGCCGACAGGATAATCAGCGGGCCGAGAAAGCGTCCGGAGGCGTTGCCTGCGCCCATCATCACATCGGCGCCATAGGTGGAATCGCTCTGGTTGATGGTAAATTTGCGCGCCAGAATAATGACGTAACCAATCGCCACCCCGATCACCAGACCGGTTACCAGCGAAGCCGCAAAGTTCGCGACCGGAAACACAATGCCTGCGCCCAGCAGCAGCGCCGGCACGCCCAGCCCGACGCCGGTCTGGATCGCACCGCCGATATCCAGAATACCGACCAGCGAGCCTTCAATGATGCGGGCAAACAGAAAGCTGGCGCCAAACGCGGCGACCGCGCCATAGACGCCGGTCTCCATGCCGGCGCGCAGCATCGACACAAACGCCACTTCGTTAAAGGCGCCGATTCCGTAGAGGTAGTACATATGCGTACCGGCAAATACGCCGGATGAGAGCAGACCGACAAAAATCGGGAAGGACCAGTCGGCATACCAGAAGCCGCGATTTTCATGTTCGTTCATGGATGGCTCCTTATTTGCCGCTCAGGCTGTTGTGGATCATGTCAAGCCAGCCAGGGACGCCGAGCTGGAAAGATTGCAGCAGTTTCATATCGAACCCGCGGAAGAAGCCGCTCAGTACAAACAGCAGCACAATCGCCGCCATCATGACTTTCGTCACCCGGTTCCAGCCGCTCTCCTCTACCCCTTTCCCAATCAGGATCCCCAGCACCAGCCCCGGTACGGCATTACCCATAATCAGCTGCGCCAGGCCGCCAAAGATGGTGGCCCAGAAGCCCGATTTTTTGCCGGCGTCGATGGCTGCCAGCCAGAAAATGACCGGCATGACGGTGTTTACCAGCAGGTTAGCCGCCGGCACCAGCACTTTGACTGCCGTCACCTGCAGCGCAGCCGGTACGGCTGAGGCGGTGCTGTTCAGAAAAGCCACGACGATCATGCCGATGATGCCGCACGCTATCGCCATACGCTTCGGGTTATGCAGCGTCTCTGCCACATTGCGATTTTTGACCATCAGCGCCGCAGCACCCCAGTTCGGCAGAATGCGGTGATCCACATCCTGCGTGAAGGAGCCAGCCGCCACAGAGGACGCCCAGGCGTTGAAAAAGAAGCCGAGACCAAAAGAGAAATGGGAAGCGGGGTCGCCTTCACACGAGTTAAGCTCGCCCAGGGTACGAAATGCACCCATGCCCTGTGTGACCGGTGCGTGGAACATGCGCGCTGCGCCGGCTCCCACCCCGACGCCGACCAGCCCGCCGATAATTAACGACTTAAACAAAATGATGAGAAACATAGTGTTGTACCCTTTATTGTCATTGTTGCGCCGGGTAAGCCCGCTCTCCTGGCGGGATAACGACCAGACCAGCGCGTTCAGGGTGTCGCCGTAAATGTCACGCTTTCCATATCGATAACGGTGACGCTGACGCTGATTTCCAGTTCAACGCTGTAGTGATGCCGCTCGCGCGCCAGGAAAAAAAACAGAAATTTTTCCCGCCGGGTACGCACCCTGGCGTGCAGCACCCGCACATCCAGCGGCTCAATGCGCAGCAGCAGCTTCTGGCTGTTGCGCAATACCTGCTGCTGCACGCTGCTGAGCGCATCGGCAAAGGCTTTTGCTTTGGTATCGCCTTTCCCCTGCACGATAACCTGCGTCTCATAGTGCTGTTTCATACGTCAGCTGCCGTGCTTCTTGTTCCAGGCCTGCACCAGCCGTTCGCCCAGCTCCTCTTTGTCCATAAAACCAAAGCCCAGCACGGTTGCCCCTTCGTTGATCGCCGTTACGCCCTCGTCTACCGAGCGCATGCCATGTTTCGCCCGGTAGCCATATTTGTTCTGCGCGGTGATAGCACCCGCGCCGCCGCTGCCGCAGAAAGAGATGCCGAAATCAGCGTTTTCCGCTTTCATCACATCACCCAGCTTCATATCGGCTGCCACGCCCGGCACCACCACCGCGCGTCCACCCGCTTTTTCAATGCCGGCAGCCACTTTCTGGCCTTTACCCAGACGATCGCCAATCACCACTGTCACCATGTTCACTTCCTCTCTGTTTATGCGTCGTTACTTTTCGCCACTTCAATATGCACCGAGAGCAGCCAGGCCTCTTCCACCGGCAGATTGCCGAACAGATCGACGATCTGTTGCGCCAGCTGCAGGCTGTCAGGCGGAATATCATCAAACAGCTCCGCTTCTACCTCCGGCAGCGCCTCGCCGTTTAGCGAGCGGCTGGCCATCGCCTGAACGTGCGAATTCAGCATCTGCTGCTGCACCGGTGTGGGGCTAATCTGGTGCGCGGTATAGAGGATCGCGATTTGACTTAATATGCGATCCGCCAGCGCCTGAACGGCTTCTGCGTTCAGCGGGACAGCATCACTCCTCACCCTTCTACTCCTGTTTACGGCAGATAATTCGCGTTAAAAAACAAACTACGCGTTCCGTCCGGCCGTGTGGAGACGCACTTTTTCCACCCTGAAACGGAAATGTGGCAACGCGCGGTGCGTCAGATCGCAGACAGCACATATCGCGCATGCCAGCGGCTGGCATGCATCAGGCGTGCGGGAAAGTTATATATTTGCAGAGGAGTGTGCAGGGGAGGATCGGTAAAGCGGGCCAGCACGCAGGCTGGCCCCGAGTATCAGCGGAATTTCTTATGGTTGGTATTGCGGATATCTTCCAGTTTTTTCGCTTCGGCTTTTGCCTCATCCAGCTTGCTGGCCTGAGCGAGCTTGTCGACCACGTCAATCTGCGCAATCAGTGCGTCAAGACCGGCGTGATAATCTTTGATCTGTGCGCTATCCGCCGGCTGCCCTTCCAGCTTGTCCGGCGTGGAATTTTTGGCATCCTGCGCGGCCTGGCGCATTTTACCGAGCGCAGTATGCATCTCCTGCGCGTCATCCGTTTTCTTCACTACGCTCAGGTTCTCTTTCAGCGTATCCATATCCTGTTCAAGATCTGCCGCCAGCACGCTGGCAGAAGAGAACAGTAACGACAGAGACAACATTGCAATTAAATGCTTACGCATGACGTGTTCCTTTTAATTATTATCGGGCAAAAAAAAAGCAGCCTTGCCGGCTGCTTTCTGGAAGCGATGTCGTTATTGTCCGGCGATTTTCATCTCCGGCAGCAGCACCGATCCGCATTGTATATTGCTGCGGGTTTCAATGTCGTTACCGACCGTAACCATATTGCGCCACATCTCTTTAAGGTTTCCTGCAATTGTGACTTCGCTCACAGGATACTGAATTTCGCCGTTTTCAACCCAGAAGCCCGCCGCGCCGCGCGAGTAGTCGCCGGTCATGGCGCTGACGCTCTGACCCATCAGTTCAGTGACAATCAGGCCGCGTCCCATCTGTTTAACGAGGTCATCAAAGCTGTGGCCCTGACCGGCAATGCGCCAGTTATGTATGCCGCCCGCGTGGCCGGTGCTCTGCAGGCCAAGCTTGCGCGCTGAATAGCTGGTCAGCAGCCAGTTCTGCAGCACACCCTCTTTGATAATATCGCGCGCTTCGGTTCGCACGCCTTCACTGTCAAACGGCGTCGAGGCGAGTCCTTTCAGCAGATGCGGCTGCTCCTGAATCGTCAGCCATGAGGGCAGGATCTGCTGGCCCAGCGAGTCGAGCAGAAACGTCGATTTGCGATAGACGCTGCTGCCGCTGATCATACCAACCAGATGACCAAACAATCCGGTGGCGACCTCAGGTGCAAACAGCACCGGTGCTTTCATGGTTGGCAGCTTGCGCGGGGCAAGGCGGGCCAGCACGCGGCGGGCACACTCGTTACCGACCCACTCTGCGCTCTGCAGATCGTCTATCGAGCGGCCGATAGTATAGGCGTAGTCACGCTCCATATCGCCATCCTGCTCGGCAATGACACAGCTCGACAGCGAGTGGCGGCTGGAGCAGTAGCTCTGCAGCATGCCGTGACTGTTACCAAACACTTTGATGCCAACGTGGCTGTTGAAGCTGCCACCTTCCGTATTGGTAATGCGCTTGTCCGCCTGCAGCGACGCCTGTTCAGCACGCGCGGCCAGCTCGATGGCGCGATCGGCGTCGATCTCCCACGGATGGTAGAGATCAAGATCGGGTGCATCAAACGCCAGCAGTTCACGCTCTGCCGGTGCAGCGTAAGGATCGGGTGAGGTGTAGCGCGCAATGTCGATCGCTGCCTGCACGGTGCTTTTTATGGCATCGGGACTGAGATCGGTCGATGAGGCGCTGCCTTTGCGGTTTTGATGATAGACGGTGATACCAAGCGCACCGTCGCTGTTGAATTCGACGTTTTCCACTTCACCATAGCGCGTGCTGACGCCGATGCCGGTGGTTTTTGTCACCGCAACTTCCGCACCATCGGTGTGAGCTTTAGCGAGTTCCAGCGCCTGGGCGACAGCCTGTTCCAGCGCTTTACGTTGTTCTGCAACCTGAGTAGATACGTTCATCGACCTGCCGTCTAATCTTAAGTGTGAATCTGTTGAGTCTATCAGACTCAGAGAACAATTTCGCAGTCGCCCGATAAACTGGTAGGATTAGCCTCTTTTTTTAAGGAGCCAAGAGATGACCAGGCAGCCCGAAGACTGGCTCGACGATGTACCGGATAATCAG
>JAAIGF010077388.1_pt1 | contig 16318 bp, 10 predicted proteins | sample 6487441 | NCBI WGS metagenome assembly JAAIGF01 (sample SAMN13974129, study PRJNA590717) | phyllosphere metagenome | biome: pepper field; feature: multiple bacterial spot infested pepper fields; material: pepper leaves; isolation source: leaves from pepper fields | host: Capsicum annuum ... | reverse complement strand
GGTGAAAGCTCGATCTCCCTCACGAGGGCGCGAGTGAAACTCTCAGGCCCATGACAGAGGGGGAGTTCTCAGGCGCCGGCCGGCGTCTGTCCGTCATCGCGAACGGCAGAACTCATGACCGAAACCCCCGCTCCACCGCGCACGTCGCCGCTGCACGATCGGCACGAGGCCCTCGGCGCCTCGTTCACCGACTTCGGCGGCTGGAACATGCCCGTGCGCTACACCTCCGACCTCGCCGAGCACCACGCCGTGCGTCAGGCCGCCGGGCTCTTCGACATCTCGCACATGGCCGAGTTCCGCATCGACGGCGAGACGGCGGCCGCCTTCCTCGACTACGCGCTCGCCGGACGCCTGTCGACCATGAAGATCGGCAAGGCGAAGTACTCGCTCGTCCTCGCGGAGAGCGGGGGCATCGTCGACGACGTCATCGTCTACCGCACGGGGCAGCAGCGTTTCCTCGTCATCTCGAACGCCGGGAACCGGGATGCCGTGGCGGCGGCGTTCGAAATCGCCCAGGCGACATGGCGCCCCGCGTCGGACGCTTCGTCGGGCTCAGCGACCGACGCTCCCGCTGCAACCGAGGTCCCTGAGCCTGTCGGAGGGACCGGACCCCGCTCCTTCGCCTTCGTCGCCGGCTCTACCGGCTTCCGAGTCGAAGACGTCACCGACCACTACGCCCTCATCGCCCTCCAGGGCCCCGAGGCCCATGGCATCCTGAGCTCCACCCCGGGGGTCGAGATCACCGGCACGGCCCTCGACGAGCTCGGCTACTACGCCTGGACAGAGGGCACCTTCGACGAGGCGCCGCTCTTCGTCGCCCGCACCGGCTACACGGGCGAGGACGGCTACGAGCTCATGATCCCCACGGCCCAGGCCGCCGCCCTGTGGGATGCCGCGCTCGCCGCGGGCGCCGATCGGGGTCTCGTTCCGTGCGGTCTCGCCGCGCGCGACACGCTGCGACTCGAAGCCGGCATGCCACTGTACGGCCACGAGCTCTCGCGCGACATCGTCCCCGCGCAGGCGGGCCTCGGTCGTGTCGTCGCCGTCGACAAGGAGGCGTTCGTCGGAAAGGACGGCCTGTCGTCCGGACCCGCCGATGCCCCGGTCCTCGTCGGTCTCGTCTCGGAGGGCCGCCGCGCGGGTCGCGCCGGCTACTCGGTGCTGCACGGCGAGGACACCGTCGGCGAGATCACCAGCGGCGCCCTCAGCCCCACCCTCGGCCACCCCGTGGCCATGGCGTTCGTCGCACCCGCGGCATCCGCCATCGGAACCGAACTGTCCATCGACGTCCGCGGAACCCGTATCCCCGCGACCGTCACCGCCCTTCCCTTCTACCGGAGAAACGCATGACCGACCTCACCGCCCTCAGCTACACCTCCGAGCACGAGTGGATCTCGATCGACGGTGACGTCGCCACCGTCGGCATCACCGACTTCGCCGCCGACAAGCTCGGCGACGTCGTCTTCGTCGAGCTGCCCGGCGCGGACTCCGCGGTCTCCGCGGGCGATGTCTGCGGCGAGATCGAGTCGACCAAGTCCGTCGGCGAGCTCTACGCGCCGATCACCGGCACGGTCGTCGAGGTGAACGACGCCGTCGTCGACGACCCCTCGCTGGTCAACGCCGAGCCGTTCGCCGGCGGCTGGCTCATCAAGATCCGCGTCGAGGGCGACCTGCCCGGCGACCTCCTCGACCGCGCCGCCTACGAGGACCTCACCGCATGACTTCCGTCCTTCCTCCCCGCACGGATGCCGGGACCCCGGTCGCCTTCACCGACCGCCACATCGGCATCGGTCCCGACGCCCAGGCGCACATGCTCGAGGTCGTCGGGTACGACAGCGTCGAGGCGCTCGTCGAGACCGCCGTGCCGGCATCCATCCACGTCCAGCCCCGCGCGACGAGCTCGATCCCGACCGCTGCCACCGAGGCGGAGGCTCTGGCGGAACTGCGGGAGCTGGCATCCGCCAACCGTTCCGCCCGCCCGATGATCGGTCTCGGCTACTACGACACCTTCACGCCGTCGGTGATCGCGCGGAACGTCCTCGAGAACCCGTCCTGGTACACGGCGTACACGCCGTACCAGCCCGAGATCTCGCAGGGGCGCCTCGAGGCGCTCATCAACTTCCAGACGATGGTGACCGACCTGACCGGGCTCGCCACGGCGAACGCGTCGATGCTGGATGAGTCCACCGCGGTCGTCGAGGGCATGCTGGTTGCCCGTCGCGCGTCGAAGGCGAAGACCGACGTGTTCCTCGTCGACGTCGACGCGCTGCCGCAGACGAAGGCGCTGCTGCACCACCGTGCGGCGGCGGTCGGCATCCGCATCGTCGAGACGTCGTTCGAGGGCGAGGTGCCCGAAGCGTTCGGTGCGTTCGTGCAGTACCCCGGCGCGACCGGTCGCGTCTGGGACTTCTCGGCCGTCGCGGAGGCCGTGCACGCGAACGGCGGCCTGGTCGTCGCCGCGGCGGACCTGCTCGCGCTCACGCTGCTGCGCTCGCCCGGATCCCTCGGCGCCGACGTGGCGGTCGGCACGACCCAGCGCTTCGGCGTGCCCCTCGGCTTCGGCGGACCGCACGCCGGCTACATGGCCGTGCGTGCGGGCCTCGAACGACAGCTTCCGGGCCGCCTCGTAGGCGTGTCGCAGGATGCCGTCGGTGCCCCCGCCTACCGCCTGTCGCTGCAGACGCGCGAACAGCACATCCGCCGCGAGAAGGCGACGTCGAACATCTGCACCGCCCAGGTGCTGCTCGCGGTCATGGCCGCGATGTACGCGGTCTACCACGGGCCCGACGGGCTCCGCGCGATCGCGACGCGGGTCGCGCGGAAGGCCGATGCCCTGGCATCCGCTCTGCGATCGTACGACTTGACCCTCGCGAGCGACGCGTTCTTCGACACCGTGCGCGTGCACGTGCCGGGGCGTGCGCAGGACGTGATCGACCGCGCCCGCGAGCGCGGCTACCAGCTGCTGTGGGTGGACGACGCCACCGTGGGCGTCTCGGTGGACGAGACGACGACGGATGCCGATCTCTCGACGATCCTCGACGCCTTCGGTCTCGCGAGCGAGGAACTGCCTGAGGGTGAGGCGCTGCGCGGGGTCGATGAGGCCCTCCACCGCGACGACGACTACCTCACGCACCCGGTGTTCCACAGCCACCGCAGCGAGACCGCGATGATGCGCTACCTCAAGACGCTCGCCGATCGCGACTACGCGCTCGACCGCGGCATGATCCCGCTGGGTTCGTGCACGATGAAGCTCAACGCGGCGACCGAGATGGCGGCGGTGTCGTGGCCCGAGTTCTCGCGCGTGCATCCGTTCGCGCCCGAAGCCGACGTGCACGGGTACCTCGAGATGATCGAGCAGCTCGAGCGCTGGCTCGCCGAGGTCACCGGTTACGACGCGGTGTCGTTGCAGCCCAACGCCGGCTCGCAGGGCGAGCTCGCGGGCCTGCTTGCGATCCGCGGCTACCACCTTGCCAACGGCGACACCGCGCGCACGGTGTGCCTCATCCCGTCGTCGGCGCACGGCACGAACGCCGCCTCGGCGATCCTCGCGGGAATGAAGGTCGTCGTGGTCGCGTGCGACGAGGCCGGCAACGTCGACCTCGGCGATCTGCGCGCGAAGATCGCCCAGCACGCGGCGGAGCTGTCGGCCCTGATGATCACATACCCCTCCACGCACGGGGTGTACGAGCACGACGTGCTCGAGATCACGCAGGCCGTGCACGACGCCGGCGGACAGGTGTACGTCGACGGCGCGAACCTCAACGCCCTGCTCGGCTTCGCCCGCTTCGGCGACCTCGGCGGCGACGTGTCGCACCTGAACCTGCACAAGACGTTCGCGATCCCGCACGGCGGCGGCGGCCCGGGCGTCGGTCCGGTCGCGGCGAAGGCGCACCTCGCGCCGTTCCTGCCCTCGCACCCGTTCTCGCAGCGCGCCGAGCACGCGGGGGGCGTCTTCGACGGCGGCCCGGTGTCGGCCGCCCCGCACGGCTCCGCCGGCATTCTGCCCATCTCATGGGCGTACGTGCGCATGATGGGCGCCGAGGGGCTGCGTCAGGCCACGGCCGCCGCGGTGCTGTCGGCGAACTACATCGCCGCACGTCTGCGCGACCACTACCCGGTGCTGTACGCGGGCGAGGGCGGTCTCGTCGCGCACGAGTGCATCCTCGACCTGCGTCCCCTCAAGGAGCAGACCGGGGTCACCGTCGACGACGTCGCCAAGCGCCTCATCGATTACGGATTCCACGCCCCGACGATGTCGTTCCCGGTCGCCGGCACCCTCATGGTGGAGCCGACCGAGAGCGAGGATCTCGCCGAGCTCGACCGGTTCGTGGATGCCATGATCGCCATCAAGCACGAGGCCCTCGCCGTCGCGGCGGGGGAGTGGCCGACCGACGACAACCCTCTCGTGAACGCCCCGCACACGGCGGAGACCGTCGTGGTCGGCGAGTGGGAGCACCCGTACTCGCGCGAGACCGCGGTGTACCCCGTGCGCTCGCTCATCCGTGGCAAGTACTGGCCCCCGGTGCGCCGCATCGACCAGGCCTACGGCGACCGCAACCTGGTGTGCTCGTGCCCGCCTCCGGAGGCGTTCGCCTGACGCTGCGGCTGCGGCTGCGGCTGCGCCCGCGCCTCCCCGCGCCCGGAGTCGCCGAGACGGCATCGCGCTGACAACTCTGCTGCAGGCTGCAGCGGTTTTGTCACGCACGTGCCGTCTCGGCGTCTCTCGGACGCGTGCGCAAGAGGGCGCGGAGCGTCGTGAGCCGCGCGAGGTCTGGCGGGGCCTCGGGTACGAGTCCGAACGACATCAGGAGTGTGCGGAGTGCGTCACCGTCAGTCACGTCCTCCCAGCTCCAGTGGGCGACCGCCCTGGCTCCCCGTCGACGCAGGCGACGGTCGCGTTCCTCCCGCGCGCGAAGAGCAGAGAGCGGTTCACGGAACCGGCCGTCGTACGTGGCGTGGCCGTCCGCTTCCCCCGCGACACGTTGCACGGGCCACCACATATCCGTGCGACCGGAGGCTCTCTCTTCGTTCCGCGTGACGAGCGACATCGCGCGGGCCGTCGGGTCGGCCCTCAGCGCGGCGTCCGCGACGACGAGTCGGGCCGCGAGCTCGGTGCAGTCTCGAGCTCTGGCAGCCATGAGCAAGCGGAGCCGCCCGCGCGCACAGGCAATCGCACAGCACGCGTTGGGTAAGGTTCCCCTGTGCACCCTGGCCAGTCTCATGTACCTCGATTGACCACGCGTTCCCGGAGTCTGCTGCGCGCTGCCGCGCTGGTGGTCGTGGCGACGCTCGGGCTGTCAGCCTGCTCCGCCCCCGAGCCGGCCCCGGAGCCTGAGAAGCCGGTCCGCACCAGCCTCACCGTGGGCGTGGTCGGCTCCTTCACCAGCTTCAACCCCGCGACGACCCAGGGCGCGACGGCCGCGAACCGTGCGGTCGCCTCGCTCCTGGACGAGCGGCTCGGTTCGCTCGACGGAGACCTGCAGGTCGTGCCGAACAACGGCATGGGGCGTATCACGCGCGTCGAGGGCGACCCCCTCACGGTCAGCTACGAGCTCTTCCCCGACCGCACCTGGTCCGACGGCACGCCGGTGAGCCTCGACGACCTCCTCTTCGGCTGGGCGGTCTCGTCGCACTTCTTCGACGATGCGACGTACGACGACCAGGGCCGGATCGTCTCGGGCACGCAGTACTTCCAGACCGCGGTGCCGGCCGATCCCAACGCCCGGACCGCGCGTCCGAGTCTGAACCGCGCCAAAGACACGCTCACCCTGGTCTACGACGAGCCGTTCGCCGACTGGAACCGTCAGTGGATGCTCGATCGTCCCGTGCACGTCGTCGCCGAGAAGGCGGGCATCACCGTGCAGCAGCTCATGGCCGCGATCCTCTCCACCGCGGAAGGCGACCCCGCGGCCCCCGCGACGCCGAATCCCGTCCTCGCCGCGGCCGCCGTGGCCTGGAACACCGGGTTCGATGCGCCCGCGGGGGGAGTGCCCGACGCCTCGTCGGCGGTGGCGGCGGGTCCCTGGAAGGTCTCCGAGGTGAGCGCGGACGCCCTGACGCTCGAGCGACGCGACGACTACCAGGGCGCGCACTATCCCGGGCTGACCGGACTCACGGTCCGGTTCTTCCCTGATCGCGCGTCGCAGCTGTCCGCGGTGGCTGCGGGCGAGGTCGACGTCGCGAACGTTGGTGACCTCGATCCCACGCAGCTCGCGTCCCTCACCGACGCGGGCGTCCAGGTCACGACCGGCCCCACCACGCAGACTCTGCAATTGCGCTTCGCCGACGGCACGCCGGCCGACCTCCGACAGGCCGTCACGCTGTCGCTCGATCGCGACGCCCTCGTCAAGGAGCTCCTGCAGAAGGTCCGCCCCGATGCGCGACCGCTGCAGTCCTTCCTCTCCTCCCCGGCCACGGGGCAGCTCTACAACGACCTCACCTCGGGGAACAACGCACCCGGAACCTCGGCGGATCCGGATGCCGCGCGCTCCGCGCTCGAGGATCGCGCCGCCGTCCTCCGCGTCGCCTACGACGCCACAGACGAGCTGTCCAGCGCGGTGTTCACGCGGTTGGTGACGATGGGGGCGAAGGCGGGCATCGCCGTTCGCGCCGCCGCGGAGGGGGAGCAGGCGGAAGCCACCCTGTCCTGGGTCGGCGAGGACGAGAGCCTGTACCGCTCGTCGCGCGACCGACTGGCCGAAGGCGTGGACGGCCCCGACGCGCAGCGCGCGTTCCGCAAGCTCACGAACGACACCGACCCGGTCGACGTCCTCGCGAGCGCGAAAGACATCGACCGCTCGCTGTTCACGGCCTACGCCGGTGTCCCGCTGTTCGAGCGCACGGGGGCCGTCGCGGTGGGCAAGGGCGTGCAGGGCGTCGCCTACACCTCCGAGCCGGACGGCGTGCCGCCGTCCTTCTGGACCTGGTCGGTCACCACTCCCTGACCCGCTCGAGGATCCGGATGCCGCGCCCCGGCGACGGTCCCGACGTCAGGGCGTGGCGGTCGGGGTGGGAGTCGGTGTCGGGGTGAAGATGCCCGGCCACCAGGCGGCGGCCAGCGGGTAGCCGACGAACGCGACGATGTCGATGATCGTGTGCGCGACGACCAGGGGCATGACCCGGCCCCACCGCCGGTAGCACCACCCGAACACCAGTCCCATGACCACGTTCCCCAGCGCCGAAGGCCACCCCTGGTAGAGGTGATAGCTGCCGCGCAGCAGGGCCGTCGAGACGATGACCCCCGTCCATGACCAGCCGAGGCGTCGGAGGCGGTCGAAGAGGTAGCCGAGGAAGATCACTTCCTCGGTCAACCCGGCGCGCAGCGCCGCGAGGATCAGGAGCGCGATCACCCACCACGAGGAGTCCAGGGGAGCGGGGATGACCGCGATGCTCTGCCCGAGCGCCCGGCCCGCAGCGTAGACCCCGATGCCGGGGACGCCGATGAGGGCGACGAGCAGGACACCACGGGCGGTGTCACCCCCGAAACGCCGGAAGTCGAGGCCGATGCGGCGCAGAGCACTGAGACCCGGCTCCCACAGCAGGTAGATCACCAGCGCGACGAGCGCGAGCGAGAAGAAGATGTCGAGGAACTGGTAGATCGCGTCCCACAGGGGCTCCGCGCTCCGCGATGGGTTGAGCTGCGTCTGCTGCTGGGAGATCGGGGCGCGCGTGGCGGCGCGGATGAACGACACCACCGAATAGATCGCCGATTGTCCGACCGTGACCAAGAGGACGAGCGCGATTTCCCACGGCAGCCGTCTGCGGCGATACGCGTCTTGTTCGATCCCTGGTTCGAAGAACGCCGTATCGCGGAGCATGTTGTCAGATTGCCACATGCAACCGCTCCCGAATTAAAGGTATGTAACGGTTTCCCCAGGAGTTTTGACCAACGCAGTGCGTTTCCTTATCGTTTCCGTATCCACGGCTCCCCCCGCTTGCGTTTGTTGCGCGGGGAATCGCCAACCTTGCACTGGAGGCAAAGTGTCTGAAAAGACTCGGCGCACGCGCGCCCTGACGGCGGGAGCAGGTGTCGCCGTTGCGGCGCTCGCCCTCGCCGGCTGCACCACGACGGCAGCACCCGAAGGCGGATCCTCCGCCTCCGGCGGCACCATCACGATCGCCACGACGAACGCGTTCACGTCGTTCAACGGCGACACCCCCGAGGCGAACCTCGACACCAACGGCATGGTGGGCTACCTCACCGGTGTCAGCGGCGGGCTGGGTCTCGGCGGCTTCCAGCGCCTCGACAAGGACTTCAGCGTCATCGACAACACCGACTTCGGCACGTACGAGAAGGTGTCGGACGACCCGCTGACGGTGAAGTACACCATCAACGAAGGCCTGACCTGGTCGGACGGCCAGCCCATCAACGCCGATGACATGCTCGTCAACTGGGCCATCAACTCGGGCTACTACGACGACGCCAAGCTCGACGAGAGCGGCGCCGTGACCAACGGTGGCACGCAGTACTTCACGCTCGCCGGCAGCACCGCGGGCCTCGACACCACGTCGTTCCCCGAGATCAGCGACGACAACATGTCGATGACGCTGACCTACTCGAAGCCCTTCGTGGACTACGAGCTCGTGAACCCCATCGGCAAGCCGGCGCACGTGCTCGCCGAGAAGGCCGGCGTCTCCGAGGAGGACTTCGTCAAGCTCCTCAAGGACACCCCCAAGGGCAACCCGGACGCGCCCGTCGCCCCCAACGCGACGCTGCAGGCCGCGGCCGACTTCTGGAACAAGGGCTACGACGTCACGGCCATGCCGACCGACGCGAGCCTCCTGGTCGCGAGCGGTCCGTTCATCGTGACCGACTTCACGCCCGAGCAGAGCATCACGCTCGGCAAGAACCCCAACTACAAGGGCAAGATGTCGCCCTCGTACGACCAGCTGATCATCCGTTTCATCGGTGACGCCAACGCGCAGGTCACGGCCCTTCAGAACGGCGAGGTCCAGGCGATCCAGCCGCAGGCCTCCGCCGACACGCTGACGGCGCTCAAGAACGCCAACGCGACGGTCCACTCGGGCAGCCAGCTCGCCTACGACCACGTCGACCTGAGCTTCGGTGGCGTCTTCGCCGACGCGAACGTCCGCGAGGCGTTCCTGAAGACGATCCCGCGCCAGCAGATCCTCGACTCGATCATCAAGCCGGTGAACCCGGACGCCAACGTCCTGAACTCGCAGATCTTCCTGCCCACGGACGGCGACCAGTACGAGACCGCCGTCGCGGCGAGCGGGTACGACACCTTCACCGAGCCCGACATCGAGGGTGCCAAGACGCTGCTGAACGGTGCGACCCCGACGGTCCGCATCCTCTACAACACCAACAACCCCAACCGTGTCGACAGCTTCCGCGCCATCCAGCAGTCGGCGCAGCAGGCGGGCTTCAACATCGTCGACGCCGGCTCGCCCGACTGGGGCAAGCTCCTCGGCAGCGGCAGCTACGACGTCTCGATCTTCGGATGGGTCTCGCCGGGTGCCGGTAACGCCGCTCTGCCGCAGATCTTCAAGACCGGCGGTGGCGGTAACTACAACAACTACAGCAACGCCACCGTCGACACCCTCGTCGACGAGAGCCAGGTCACGACCGACCCGGCCAAGCTCGCTGACATCAAGGTGAAGATCGACGCCGAGACGGCCAAGGACTACTACGGTCTGCCGCTGTTCCAGTCGCCCGGTCTTTTCGCCGACAACGGTTCCATCACGGGCGTCGACTACTTCGGTGGTCAGACGGGCATCGTGTGGAATGCACAGGAGTGGACGCTGGCGGGCTGATAGCCCGTTGATCCCACGCGAGGCGCCGGAGTCGCCCGACTCCGGCGCCTCGCTTCGTCTGTACGCGTGCGCCGAACCCGGACCGCACGCGACTATCCTTTCCTGGGCACCTACAGGTGCTTTTCCACCCGATCGAAAGAAGTCCTCCCGCGATGGTCGGATTCATCCTCAGGCGCATCGCCGTCTCGATCCTGGTTCTGCTCGCAGCATCGTTCATCATGTACGTGCTGGCCGCCAATTCCGGCGACCCCCTGCAGGACCTGCGCGACAGCTCCGCCACCAACCGTGATCAGCTCATCGCCGCCCGTGTCGCGGCGCTCGACCTGAACGTCCCGGTGCCCCTGCGTTACTTCCTCTGGCTCGGCGGTGCCGCGGGCTGCCTCGTGCCGTTCACCGGCGCCTGCAACCTCGGCCTCACCGTGTCGAACGCCTCCGTGCTCGACATCCTCCCGACGGCGATCGGTTCGACCCTCCAGCTCGTGACGGCGTCGTTCGTGCTGGCCATCGTCCTCGGCATCATCGTCGGCGTCGTCTCCGCGCTGCGGCAGCACAGCGGATTCGATTTCGGCATCACGCTGCTCAGCTTCTTCCTCTTCTCGCTGCCGTCCTTCCTCGTCGCTGTGCTCCTGAAGGAGTTCATGGCGCTGGGCTTCAACAGCTTCCTCGAGTCGGCGACATCCATCCCCATCTGGCTGATCGCGGTGTTGGCCGTGCTCACCGCCGTCATCTGGCAGGCCATGATCGGCGGCGACGCGCGTCGCCGCGTCATCGTCGCCGCGGTCTCCGGTCTCGCGACCGTCGCCCTGCTCGTGTACTTCAACGTCACGGACTGGTTCCGCAACCCGGGCCTCGGGCCCGTGGGCCTGCTCCTGCTGATCGCCGGCATCGTGGTGATCACGACCGCTCTGATCGCGGGCCTGCAGAACCGCCGCGCCCTCATCGTCGCGGCTCTCAACGGCGCGATCGCGTACGCGTGCTACTTCGCCCTGCAGGGACTCTTCGACATCTCGACCTTCAACACGATCATCATCCTCGGGGTCGTCGCGGTCGTGGTCGGTATCGTCTCGGGCTATCTGCTGGGCGCCCCCGACCGCGGAATGGCCGCGCGCATCGGCGCGCTCGTGGCGTTCCTCTCGGGTGCTCTCGTGGTCCTCGACCGGTACATGCAGTCGTGGCCGCAGTACGTCAACAACCCCCGTATCAACGGTCGCCCCATCGCGACCGTCGGCGCCAGCACCCCGGGGTTCACGGGCGACATGTGGATCAGCGGGATCGACACGTTCACCCACCTCCTGCTTCCGACGATCTCGCTGCTGCTCATCTCGTTCGCCGGATACACGCGGTACGCACGCGCCGGAATGCTCGAGGTGATGAACCAGGACTACATCCGCACCGCCCGGGCGAAGGGTCTGCCCGAGCGCACGGTGATCCTGCGCCACGGATTGCGCAACATGCTCATCCCGATCGTGACGCTGGTCGCGACCGACGTGGGCGCGCTCCTCGGCGGTGCCGTGATCACCGAGAAGGTGTTCGCGATCTCCGGAATGGGGCAGCTCTTCGTGACGTCGATCCAACGCGTCGACGTGAACCCCGTCATGGGCTACTTCATCGTCATCGCGATCACCGCGATCGTCTTCAACTTCTTTGCTGATCTCGCCTACGCCACGCTCGACCCGCGCGTGCGAGTGGTCGCATGATCGCCGCCATCCGAATCCCGGAGGTCCTCCGATGACCCAGATGCTCCCCGAACCGGCCAACGTCGACGCGCCGCCGCCCGCCGACGAACGCAACACCGTCGGGGTGAGCCAGGGACGGCTCATCCTCCGGCGCTTCCTGTCGAACAAGGTCGCCGTCGTCTCCGGCATCCTGTTCATCCTCGTGGCGGTCTTCTCGATCTCGGCGATCGGTCTGGGACCGATTCCCGGGTGGTGGAAGTACGACTACACCTCGCTGAACCCGCAGAACGACGGGGGAGCGCCCACGCTCTCGCTGTGGCCCTTCTCGGTCGGCGACCACCCGTTCGGTCAGGACCGCATCGGCATCGACTACTTCGCGATGACGATGCGCGGCATCCAGAACTCGATCCTCGTGATGATCGTGATCAGCGTGGTGGGTACGGCCGTCGGCACCGTGATCGGCGCTCTCGCCGGGTACTACCGCGGCTGGGTCGACTCGGTCCTCATGCGCATCACCGACGTGTTCATCGTCATCCCGATCATCGTGATCGGTGCGGTCGTCGGCCGCGCCACCGGTGGTCTGGGTGTCATCCCGCTGGCGTTCTTCCTCGCGATGATCTCGTGGACGACCATCGCGCGCCTCGTGCGCGCCGAGTTCCTCTCCCTGCGCGAGCGCGAGTTCGTCGAGGCCGCTCGGGTTGCGGGTGCCAGCGACGCCCGCATCATCTTCAAGCACATCCTGCCGAACGCCATCGGCGTGGTCATCGTCGCGGCGACGCTGCTCGCGGCATCCGCGATCCTCCTCGAGACCGCGCTGAGCTACCTCCAGCTCGGTGTGCGTCCGCCGGACGTGTCGCTCGGCCTGATCATCTCCGACAACCAGTCGGCGTTCCAGACGCGGCCGTGGCTGTTCTGGTGGCCCGCCGTCTTCATCGTGCTGCTCGCCGTCCTGGTGAACTTCGTCGGCGACGGTCTGCGCGACGCCTTCGACCCGCGGCAGAAGCGATTCTCGCTGCGGCGCACGAAGGAGCAGCCGGCGTCCTCGACGACGGCTCCCGCCAGCACGCAGGCGCGGGTGCACCCGGAGACGCCGTCGTCATGACGACCGTCTCGCGGCGGGTGTCAGGCCAGCGCTACGGCCAGCACCATTCCGGCGACACCCGCGATCAGCAGCAGCAGATTGTCGACGCGCGGGATCACGGTCACCGGAACCGACTCGGCGATGCCGGCCTCGACACGGCCGGCATCGCGCAGAGCGTGCCAGCGCGTGCGGACCATCTCCGCCGCGTTGCCGGAGTCCGTTCCGGGCAGTTCCCCCGGCCGGGTGTTCGGCGCTGTCACGCCTTCGCTGCGGCGGTGGGCGCGCATCGCGCGGAGCGATCCGGCCGCGCCCGGGGCGGGTGCGGCGGTCACACCGATCCGGCGTCCGGGCGTGTGCAGCTGCAGCGCGTAGCGGGTGTCGACGTGGATGAGCGCAGCCCACGGAACCCGGTAGCGCAGAGCGATGTTGTCGACCTGCACGGCCTCGTCGTCGACCGAGACCGACGGGGACCAGAGCACGGCCGAGACGGCCGCCGCGGCGCCCAGGGCACCGACGATCACCAGAGCGGGCGCGTCGGACGCGCCGGGCACCACGAGAAGGCCGATCGCGACCGCGGCGATGATCGCCCACGCGATGACGCACAGGATGCGGGTGAACGTCGAACGGAACGTCTGGCGTGGCATCCTCCGATTCTTTCATTTTCCGATCACTCACTCCCGCTGGGCGGGACCGAGAGGACAGTCTCATGAGCACGACCGAGACGGCGGGCGTCCCCGCCCTCCAGATGACCGACCTCAGCGTCGACTTCGCCGTCGACGACGTCTGGGTTCCGGCCGCGAAGAACCTGAACTACTCGATTGCGCGCGGCCAGGTCGTCGCGGTGGTCGGCGAGTCGGGGTCGGGCAAGAGCGTGAGCTCGATGGCCGTGCTCGACCTTCTGCCCAAGAACAGCCGCGTCACCGGCAGCATCAAGGTGAACGGCCGCGAGATCACGGGTCTGTCGGCGCGGCAGATGCGAGACCTGCGCGGTCCCGAGGTCGCGGCGATCTTCCAGGAGCCGATGACGGCCCTCAACCCCGTGCTCACCGTGGGGTCGCAGATCATCGAGGCGCTGCGTGCGCACACCCCGATCGCACCGTCCGCGGCGAAGGCGCGCGCGCTCGAGCTGCTGGGCATGGTCGGCCTGCCCGACCCGGCGAAGGCGTTCGCGTCGTACCCGCACCAGCTGTCGGGCGGTCAGCGTCAGCGCGCGATGATCGCGCAGTCGATCAGTCTCGAGCCCGCCCTCCTCATCGCCGACGAGCCCACCACGGCGCTCGATGTGACCGTGCAGGCGGAGATCCTCGATCTCATCCGTGACCTCCGCGACCGCCTCGACTCGGCCGTGCTGCTCATCACGCACGACATGGGCGTGGTCGCCGACCTCGCCGACTGGATCGTCGTCATGAAGTCGGGAGAGGTCGTCGAGCAGGGCCCGGCGACCGTGGTGCTCGGCAACCCGCAGGACGATTACACCAAGGAGCTCCTCGCCTCGGTTCCCCGCCTGGGTGAGACGCTCGAGGGGGAGGCCACCGTCGACATCGTCGGGGCTCTCGCCGCTGCCGTCGCCGAAGGCCCCGCACACACCGAGGAGCTCACTCTCGCCGCGGCCGCTCCGGTCATCGCGCATCCGGTTCTCGAGCTCGAGCACGTGTCGATCGAGTACGGCAAGAAGGGCCGCGTCGCCGCGTTCCGTGCCGTCGACGACGTGACGCTCGGGATCGCCGAGGGCGAGATCGTCGGTCTCGTGGGCGAGTCGGGCTCGGGCAAGTCGACGATCGGTCGCGCCGCGATCGGCCTGCAGCCGATCGCCGACGGTCGTCTGGTCGTCGACGGCGTCGACATCTCGAGCGGCTCGCGCAAGCTGATCAAGTCGCTCCGTCGTCGCGTCGGCATCGTCTTCCAGGACCCGTCGTCGTCGCTGAACCCGCGTCTGCCCATCGGCGAGTCGATCGGCGAGCCGCTGTTCCTGGCCGGCGAGGCCAAGGGGGCGGAGCTCGACGCGCGCGTGGAGAAGCTGCTCGACGAGGTGCGTCTTCCGCGCAGCTACCGCAACCGCTACCCGCACGAGCTGTCCGGTGGTCAGAAGCAGCGCGTGGGCATCGCGCGCGCTCTCTCGCTCCAGCCCCGTCTGCTCGTCGCCGACGAGCCGACGAGCGCCCTGGACGTCTCGGTGCAGGCGCGCGTGCTGGAGCTCCTCAGCGAACTGCAGAAGGAGCACCGCTTCGCGTGCCTCTTCATCAGCCACGACCTCGCCGTGGTGGATGCCATGGCCGACCGCATCGTCGTGCTGAACCGCGGCAAGATCGCGGAGCAGGGCACGCGCGACGAGATCCTGCGCGCCCCGAAAGAGGCGTACACGCAGCGCCTCATCGCGGCCATCCCGGTGCCCGATGTCGAGGTGCAGGCCGCGCGTCGCGAGCTGCGGCACGAGCTGCTGAGGGACACACCGGCCTCCTGAGGCCTGCGCGGCGAAGGGCGGGATTCCGACAGGAGTCCCGCCCTTTCTGCTGCCTGCCAGGGAAAGTTGCGGATGCCCGGTAGAGTAGGAGGGCCCGATTCCGGGCGACACCCCAATCTTTCCTGGAGACCCTCCATGGCGCACGCCCTTCGTCCTGACCTCCGTAACGTCGCGATCGTCGCGCACGTCGACCACGGCAAGACGACCCTCGTCGACGCCATGCTCCGCCAGACCGGCTCGTTCGGCGAGCACGCGCACGTCGAAGAGCGCGCGATGGACTCGAACGACCTCGAGCGCGAGAAGGGCATCACGATCCTCGCCAAGAACACGGCGATCACCTACAACGGCGTCCACACCGACGTGCCCGTGACGATCAACGTCATCGACACCCCGGGTCACGCCGACTTCGGCGGAGAGGTCGAGCGCGGCCTGTCGATGGTCGATGGTGTCGTGCTGCTCGTCGACGCGTCGGAGGGTCCGCTGCCGCAGACCCGTTTCGTGCTGCGCAAGGCGCTCGAGGCCAAGCTCCCCGTCATCCTGCTCGTCAACAAGACCGACCGCCCCGACGCGCGCATCGCGGAGGTCGAGGAGGAGGCTCACGACCTGCTGCTGGGGCTCGCCGGCGACCTCGTCGACGATGTGCCCGACCTCGACGTCGACGCGCTGCTCGACGTGCCCGTCGTGTACGCCTCGGGCCGCGCGGGCGCGGCGTCGCGCAACCGTCCCGACAACGGCGAGCTCCCCGACAACGAGGACCTCGAGCCGCTCTTCGAGGCGATCCTCGAACACGTTCCGGCGCCGTCCTATGACGACGAGGCGCCGCTGCAGGCCTGGGTGACCAACCTCGACTCGAGTCCCTTCCTCGGCCGCCTCGCGCTGCTGCGCGTCTTCAACGGCACGCTGAAGAAGGGCCAGACGGTCGCGTGGGTGCGCCACGACGGTTCCCACTCGAACGCGCGTATCACCGAGCTCCTCAAGACGAAGGCGCTGGATCGTTTCCCGGCCGAGTCGGCGGGCCCCGGCGACATCGTCGCGATCGCGGGTATCGAAGACATCACGATCGGTGAGACGATCGCCGACCCGGAGGATGTCCGTCCTCTCCCGGCGATCACCGTCGACGACCCCGCGATCTCGATGACGATCGGCACCAACACGTCGCCGCTGATGGGCAAGGTGAAGGGCCACAAGCTCACCGCGCGCATGGTCAAGGACCGCCTCGATCGTGAGCTCATCGGAAACGTCTCGCTGAAGGTCGTCGACATCGGCCGTCCCGACGCCTGGGAGGTGCAGGGCCGCGGCGAGCTCGCGCTCGCGATCCTCGTCGAG
>JAAIGF010002314.1_pt1 | contig 16323 bp, 12 predicted proteins | sample 6487441 | NCBI WGS metagenome assembly JAAIGF01 (sample SAMN13974129, study PRJNA590717) | phyllosphere metagenome | biome: pepper field; feature: multiple bacterial spot infested pepper fields; material: pepper leaves; isolation source: leaves from pepper fields | host: Capsicum annuum ... | reverse complement strand
TGGCGATGAGTACATTATTAGACAGCGGCGTCAAACCATATAATCACTATGGCGCTTATTTAAAGGAAAAGTATAAGGGGCAGCGTGTATTTAAAGTTATCGTGGATGGAAACTTTACTTGTCCGAATAGAGATGGTAGTAAGGGCTATGGTGGTTGCACGTACTGTAATGTAGACTCGTTTACGCCAGATACTGCACGTAAGATACCATCGATCCGTGAGCAGGTAGAGAGTGGCATTGAAAGAGCCCGAAAATCGTATGCTGCAGAGAAATTTATTATCTATTTTCAGCCCAACACCAATACCTATGCACCAACGCATCTACTAAAAATGATGTACGACGAGGCATTGAGTATAGATCCGGAAAATACATTGGGACTTTCGGTCGGTACTCGGCCGGATTGTTTGGATTTTGAGAAAATAGCGCTATTGGAATCGTATACGGATCGCTTAGATGTCGATCTGGAGATGGGCATGGAGTCTATTCACAACGATACGCTGGAGCGCATAAACAGGGGCTGTTCGCATGACGAATTTCTTTCTGCGATGCGCATGTTGGAGCATACAAAGTTGGAACTTTGTGTACATACTATTTTTGGATTCCCTTGGGAAACGGAAGAAATGATGTTAGCCTATGCCGAAGAGATCAATAGACAAAAACACATTAAGTTTGTTAAGTTACACCATTTGCACATCGTAGAAGGTTCGATAATGGGCGTGAAATATAAACGTGAACCCTTTAAGCTGTTTACCATCGACGAATATACCGACTTTTTAGCGAAGTTTATACCACTTCTACGACCTGATATTATCATTCAGCGCATCTTCGGTATCGCCGATAGAGAGCTGCTGATCGCACCAAATTGGGGGTATCCGAAGTCGAAGATTCAGACCCATATCGATAAAGGACTAGAGAGCAGGGGTGTTAAACAAGGCAGTCTCTATTTCGGATAACAAGATAAAAGGGGTGCACTATGTTGGATGCACCCCCTTTTTTGTATCATTTCTATACTATTGGTCTCCTGCTAAGATATCACGTAAATTTGCTGGGGAGTAATTAATAGATTTTAATGTTTTGTTGTCGCCCTCCCGAAACACCAAAAATAGGCCATCGACTTCTTTGTAATAAGATTGTACGCCCTTCGCTAAGTAGTGTGCCTGCGTGGCTTGCGCTTCTTGTTCTGATTGGCAGGCTTTGCTCATGTTAGAGCGTTGTACTTCTTCGAATAAGCTATTGAATTTATCTTTTAAGCCAAATTCCAAAACAGCCCCAGATAGTACATATTGGATATCGCACAGCGCGTCGGCAATTTCTACTATATCTCTATTTTCTATTGCTTCCTGCAATTCTTTCAATTCTTCTGCTATTAACGCTACACGAAGATCGCAACGCGATTGCGACGGAATAGTTGGTTCCTCAAGGATAGGATGTTGAAATGTCTTGTGAAATTCAGCTACGGACGTTAATGTTTTCGGATCTGTCATTGTTCTTTGTTTTGTGCTAAAATACGAAATTAAAGCCAAGAAAAAAGGCACTCGTAAGTGCCTCTTGTATTACTTTATCAAATGTTTTAACTGGATAAGTTCCCTTTCTTCTAGGTATCTCCAGCGTCCACGTGTCAAATCTTTTTTGGTAAGGTTGGCATAAACCACACGATCCAGTTTAACCACTTCGTATCCTAAAGATTCGAAGATACGTCTTACGATGCGATTTTTTCCAGAGTGAATTTGTATGCCAATTTCTCTTTTGCTCGCGCCCATCACATAACTTAAATCGTCTGGCTTGATTAAGCCATCTTCCAGCTGAATACCAAATTGGATTTTGTTGAAGTCGCCTTGCGTAAGGTTCTTGTTCAGTTCCACATTGTATATTTTACTGATGTTATTGCGTGGATGGGAAAGCTTTTCAGCAAGGTTACCATCATTTGTCAATAACAATAATCCTGTTGTATTTCGGTCAAGGCGTCCGACAGGATAGATTCTTTCCTTTGTCGCTTTGGAAACCAAGTGCATCACTGTACGACGTTCTTGTGGATCGTCGGTTGTGGTGATGTAGTCCTTAGGTTTGTTCAACAGCACATAGACCATCTTTTCGCGTTTTAGACGCTCGTTATTATATCGTATTTCGTCTGTAGCAGGATCTACCTTGGTGCCCAATTCGGTAACGACCACGCCATTAACAGATACTACACCAGATTCAATAAGTTCGTCTGCTTTACGGCGAGAACATATTCCTGCATTAGAAATATAACGGTTTAAACGGATCAATCCATCATCTTTAGGCTCTGCAGTTGCAATTTTTTTCCTAGGATGGAATGTTTTTACGCCGGTCTCGTTTTCGTCAAACCGGTTTTTATACGGGCGATCTGATTTATCAAAACGTTTGGTTGCATCGTAAGGTTTGCGGTCGCGGTCATCTCTGCCAGCAGCACGGCCTGAGCTGCTCCGTTGATCGGAGTCGCGTCTGTCATTTTTCTCGAATTTATTATACGGACGATCATTATCTCTACGCTCAGCCTTATCAAACTTGTTAAAAGAGCGGTTGCCATCCCGTTTGTCATTTCTGTCAAATTTGTTAAAGCTGCGATCGCCATCTTTGCGGTCGCCTTTATCAAATTTGTTAAAAGGGCGGTCACTGTCCTTTCTTTCACGCTTGTCGAATTTGTTGAAGGGACGATCGTTATCTCTTCTTTCTCCTTTTTCGAACTTGTTGTACGGACGATCGGTGTCGTTCTTTTCGCGTTTGTCAAATTTACCAAATGGCTTGTCGGAAGGCTTTCTAGCTGAACGGTCAGTACTAGATTTACCGAAGCTACTTTTTGACGACGATTGTTGCGAACGACCACTCTTGGACCCAAAGCTTTCGGAGCTGCTTCTACCTTTTCTGGAGTTGTCATCGCGACTGTTCCTGTTATTACTGAATGGCATATTTTTTTGGAATTAGGTTACAAAGTTAGCATTTTTATTAGAATACTGAAAAAAAATTTTGCGCAAGCTATTCTTCGTTTACACATATGCAAGCTTAGTTTTTACTCTTAAGGCGTAAGCTACGTCCATACCACGGTTTGGATCATAGGGAAATGCTTTGTATATTTGTCGGCTGAAAAATGAACCAAGCTATTTTTGATCGATTTGGGGTTTCTAATCGAAGAAATTCGTCGTCGTGGATAGGTAGCAGTAAGGGATTGAATGATTAAAAAAAAGGTACTATGTTCTTCTATAGTTTTATCAGTCATGTTGCTGTCGAAACTATATACAAACGCAAACGCTTCTTCTAAGAAAGACCCGATTCGAAAGGCTGTTCTAGAGCAAGTAGAGAAAAAGAAAAAGGCGATCGCGATGTCGCCGGAAAAACAGAAAGAGGCTTACTACAGCTCTATTCGATTTGCCAACAAGCGTCTTCCGCTACATAAACAGACGGTGGAGACAAAATTTGAAAGGTACCTAGCAACCTTCTCCTATCGCAAGCAGCAATCTTATGCTTTGCATACCAAAGCGGCAAAGCATCTTCCAAAAATTGCATCCATTTTAAAATCTTACGGTATCCCCGAAGATTTCAAATACATCCCACTTATTGAAAGTGATATGAATCCGCAGATAACCTCACATCGGGGGGCTGGTGGCTATTGGCAATTTATGCCTTCTACTGCTCGGCTTTACGGATTGAAAGTTAGTGGAGGACTCGACGAGCGTAAGGATCTCGTGAAATCGACACACGCCGCGGCACGTTATTTAAAAAGCCTGTATAAGGAGTTTAACGATTGGACCCTCGTAGCAGCAGCTTACAACGTAGGTGGCGGTAGCCTGAAAGCCGCTATCCGTCGGCAAGGTACTAGTGATTATTACAAATTGCGGTTGAACCAAGAAACGGGCTCGTATGTCTACAAATTGGCATCCATGAAACAGGTGATTGAAAATCCTAACAAACATGGCTATAAGCGTTATGCCAAACTGGATGATAAATACCAAAATATAAACGAACAGAACCTCCTGTAGTAGCAGGATATGTATACAAAAAAAAAGCCCTCGAGAGGGCTTTTTTTTATGCTTCACCTTTATTTAAAAACGTTATAAATAGCCGTTTTTGATAGTGATAAAACTCATTTTTTTCTTGGGTGTCTATCATTAGAATGTCATGCTAAACGCTCTACTTTTACCGCAGAAAACAATAATAAAAGTATGCAGTTAGAGCGTTTTAATTATGACAATAGGATTGTGCGCGACTTTGGTGTGGCGACAATTATATGGGGATTGGTGGGGATGTCCATCGGCCTGTTGGTGGCCTGTCAATTGATATGGCCCGAGATGAATTTCCTTACGCAATATACGACCTTTGGACGGGTGCGCCCCGTGCATACGAATGCCGTTATTTTTGCCTTTGTGGGGAATGGTATTTTTATGGGCGTGTATTACTCGTTACAGCGTGTGCTAAAAGCAAGAATGTTTAGCGATGTGCTGAGTAAGGTTCATTTTTGGGGCTGGCAACTGGTTATCGTGGCTTCAGCGATTACATTGCCCCTGGGCTTAACATCGTCGCATGAATATGCGGAGATGGAGTGGCCGATCGACATAGCGATCACCTTGATTTGGGTGGTATTTGGTATTAATATGTTCGGTACGATTATCAAACGTCGTGAGCGACATATGTACGTGGCCGTATGGTTTTACATTGCAACGTTCGTGACCGTAGCCGTACTCCACATTGTCAATTCTATACAGCTTCCTGTCAGCATGTGGAAGAGCTTTTACGTATATGCCGGCGTACAGGATGCATTGGTACAGTGGTGGTACGGTCACAACGCAGTTGCTTTTTTCTTGACAACGCCCTATTTAGGGATGATGTACTATTTCTTGCCGAAAATGGCCAATCGGCCAGTGTATTCCTACAAGCTCAGTATTCTACACTTTTGGTCTTTGATCTTTATCTACATATGGGCTGGGCCACACCACTTGTTATATACTTCATTGCCTTCGTGGGTGCAATCTTTAGGTGTAGTGTTTTCCATCATGTTGATTGCACCGAGCTGGGGCGGTATGATCAACGGCTTGCTGACTTTGCGTGGCGCTTGGGATAAGGTACGTACAGAACCAATGCTTAAGTTTATGGTGGTAGCGCTTACGAGTTATGGTATGGCCACGTTTGAGGGACCTATGTTATCTTTGAAGCAGGTCAATGCCATTGCCCATTTTACCGACTGGATTGTTGCTCACGTACACGTTGGCGCCTTGGGGTGGAATGGATTTATGACCTTTGCCATTTTATATTACCTTATTCCGCGCGTCTACAAAACGACATTGTACTCTAAGAAGCTGGCCAATGTACACTTTTGGATAGGTACCTTGGGCATCCTGTTCTACGCCATCCCGATGTATTGGGCCGCGGTGGTGCAAGGCTTGATGTGGAAGGAATTTACGCCAGAAGGTGTATTGAAATATCCCAACTTTTTGGCAACGACGTTGGAAATTATCCCGATGCATATGATGCGGGCCGTTGGCGGTGCCTTGTATTTAAGTGGCGCGATCATCATGACCTACAATTTGGTGAAAACTATTAAGCGGGGCAGCCTATTGGCTAATGAGGCTGCTGAGGCACCAGCATTGCTTCCTTTACAAACCGTCGAGCGTGCCCAGCATAGACGATTGGAACGCAAACCGGTGCTTTTTATGGTACTCGCGTTGATCGCCATACTTATAGGTGGGATTGTAGAGATGATACCGACGTTCACGGTGAGTAGCAATGTGCCCACTATTGCTTCGGTGAAGCCCTACACCGCACTGGAACTGCAGGGACGTGATCTTTATCTTCGTGAAGGCTGTGTAAACTGCCATTCACAGACGGTACGACCCTTCCGATCAGAGACCTCCCGTTATGGCGAATACAGTAAAGCTGGCGAATTCGTATACGATAGGCCATTCCTCTGGGGATCTAAACGTACGGGGCCTGACCTGCATCGCGTGGGCGGAAAATATCCACATAAATGGCATTTTGATCACATGCTTGACCCTACAATCACCTCGCCCGGTAGTATTATGCCCGCCTACCCTTGGTTAATAGACCAACAGCTGGATAACACCCTCTTGCAGGCGAAAATGCGTGCTATGCGCACGTTGGGCGTTCCTTATAGTACACAAGAGATCGATCAGGCACTCGTCGATTTGGAACAGCAAGCAAATGCAATCAGCAAGGAATTAGCGGCTAATCAAGTGGAAGTGCGCCCCGATCGTGAAATTGTGGCGATGATAGCCTACCTGCAACGTTTAGGAACCGATATCAAAGCTGTAGCGGAAGAAGAAGCTACGGCGAAAACAAACCAATAATACAAAGGAGTAACTATGTTTAAGCAAATAACAAACCTACATGGTGATGAGATTTATCTTATCACTTCCTTATGGATTTTTCTGGTGTTTTTTATTCTCGTGGCCTGTATGCTCGTATGGATGAAAAAAGAACATGTGAAATACATGAGCGATATTCCGTTTGATGATGCGGAAGATAAAAATGAGGAACCATTGAATAGAAATTGAAAATTATGAATACAGTATTAGTAGCCGTAGATGGCACGGCCAAGGCCGCGGAGTGGTATATGGGATCAGGGAACGTATATAATGATGTACTTATTATCGCACTTATTGTTGTTATGTTGGTGCTGCTCTCCTCATCTATCGTCGTACATCGGGCTTTCAAGGCCATCATTAAGCTTACGATGCCCGAACTGGCCGCTGAAGAGGAAGCCAAACGCGCAAAGAAAACAGATTGGCAGGCTGTTTGGAATCGGCTATTAAGCTTGCGGCCTTTGGCAGAGGAGAAGGATTTGGAGATCGATCATGAATACGACGGGATTAAGGAGTTGGATAACCCTATTCCGGCATGGTTCAATGCGCTATTTTACTCGACAATGACCTTTGGGTTGGTGTATCTGATGGTTTATCATGTTTTTGGTTGGGGATTAAACCAAGAGCAGGAATACAACAGAGAAGTCGTTTTGGCAGAGAAGGCCAAGCAGGAGTATTTGGCGCAGGCAGCCAATCTTATCGATGAAACCTCGATTACGGTGGATGAAAGCGGCGCTATGGCGGCTTCTGGAAAGGCGATCTTTATGGCTAACTGTGTTGCCTGCCACGGGAATGCCGGAGAAGGAGGGATAGGTCCTAATTTAACGGATGAATATTGGCTGCACGGAGCCGATATAAAGGACATTTTTAAAGTTGTAAAATACGGTGTTGCTGCAAAAGGTATGGTGCCTTGGGAGCAAACCCTTACGCCAGCACAGATTGCTGAGGTAAGTAACTATATCTATGCATTGCGTGGTACCAATCCGCCTAATGCCAAGGAACCACAAGGGGAGAAGGTTTCTGTAGATGAGATCGCCGTGGCGGATACGCTTGCTACGGTTGAATAGTATAAGAGAAAGAGCAAATATACAAGAAGCATGGAAACAGTGGGAACAGTGGCGCGAGATAAGACAAATCAAACACAGGAGAAGCGGAAGTGGATTTACGCTAAAAAGCCGAAAGGAAGGTATTATACTTATCGGCAGTGGGTAGGCTATCCGTTGCTGCTGTTCCTCTTTGCGGCCCCTTTCATCAAGATCAATGATCATCCCTTTCTGATGTTCAATATTCTAGACAGGAAGTTTTCCATCTTTGGAACGCTATTTTATCCGCAAGATCTATACATTTTTGTATTCGGCATGCTGATCTTCATGGTATGCATTGTACTGTTTACGGTAGTCTATGGAAGGGTGTGGTGCGGATGGGCATGCCCACAGACTATTTTTATGGAGCTGGTGTTTAGGCGCATTGAATATTGGATAGAGGGAGATTGGCAACAACAGAAAAAAAGCAACGAAGGGCCTGATTCCGATGCGCGTGCTTGGAAGAAATTTTTAAAGCACAGCATTTTCTTCGCATTATCATTTTTTATATCCAATATCTTTCTCGCCTATATTATTGGGATTGATAGTCTTCAGGCGATTATATTCGATCCGGTATCCGCACATTTTGCAGGATTTATAGCCATCCTGCTGTTCACATTAATCTTCTACGCTGTGTTTGCCCATGTGCGAGAGATTGTATGTACCACGATATGCCCTTACGGACGACTACAAGGCGTTCTGCTGGACGACCAAAGTATTACGGTAGCATACGACGCAGAGCGTGGAGAGCCCCGTAGTAAGAAGCGCAAGGAGCAGCAGGGGGCGGTGGGAGACTGTGTAGACTGCAAACTATGTGTTCATGTTTGTCCTACAGGGATCGATATCCGGAATGGCCTGCAAATGGAGTGTGTGAGTTGTACCGCGTGCATCGACGCATGCGATGCCGTGATGGACAAAATCGGCAAGCCTGCCGGTTTGATTGGTTTTTATCCGACGGCCAAAGTATTGAAAAAAGACGGCGATAGGAAGAGGAACTTCCGCGCAGTGGCGTATTCCGCTGTGTTGTGTTTACTTATCGCTGTTTTTGCGGTACTGTTGTTCAACCGATCAGCAATCGATGGACGTTTGTTACGAGCAAATGGTAGTAGTTACCTGTTGAAAGACGATGGTACGGTGGGAAACCTCTACACGCTGGAGCTGGTGAACAAGTCAGGCAAAGAGATGGCTTTTGTACTCGAAAGTGTCGATGCGCGCTATAGGCTACAGCAAGTCAATCCAATCCATTCGCTGAAAAAAGATGGTGCGGCTACGTTAAGTTTTTTCTTGTTTATGGATCGAAAAGAGGTGCAGCAATACAAGCAAAATGTGAAAGTTAAAATCGTGTCGGCGGGTCAATCGGTACATGTGATGAAAACAACATTTATTGCCCCGTTGCCACCTAAATAAGAAGAAGATGAACTGGGGAATAAAAATAATTATTGGCTTGGGAAGCTTTATGCTGCTTATAGTTGGCGCCGGTGTTTATATGGTCGTCAAAAATACGGATAGCCTGGAGGAAAGCGATTACTATGAGAAAAGCTTGACCTACGATCATGTGTATGCGGAAAAGCAAAACCTGCTGAAAGACCACGCAAAACCTACGGTTCAAGTTTTAAAGGATACCTTGTGTCTAAAATTTAAGGACACACACAATCAGGGTTTTCTGAAGCTTAAACGTCCTGCAGATAGCTCTTTGGACGTGACATTGCCCTTTGCGACGACCCAGGGAAGCTACAAGATAGCGATCACCTCTTTTGCGAAAGGCAATTGGCAGATGGAGATCTCCTGGAAGAATGATCACACATCCTATTTGTCGGATCACAACTTATATTTCTAGGCCATGAGCTACCACCATCTCGCTTTTTTTATGGGGCTATTTGCTAGCTTGCACTGTGTGGCCATGTGCGGACCGCTTATTTTGGCGATCGACAGACAGCTTGGTTTCCACTGGCGGGTATTCGCGCATCGTATAGTTTATCAGCTTGGACGAGTGTTGATGTACGGCCTTTTAGGATTGCTACTCGGCTCTTTGGGAAGCTTAGCCATTATGCAGGGCTGGCAACAAGGCGTCAGTATAATGATAGGCACTGTTTTGCTTCTTATTGGCCTATTATTTCTTTTTGGCAAGCGCAATACATCCGTTGCGGCATGGCAGTCTCGTGCGTTAGCTCCTTTCGCCAAACTGATGGGGAGGTGGCTGAACATGCCTGGCGGCATTTTTTTAGCGGGACTGCTAAATGGACTTTTGCCGTGCGGGATGGTTTATATGGCACTGGCATCCGCCATGAGTGCCGACTCGATTATGGATAGCTCCTTGTTCATGTTGTTTTTTGGTGTGGGTACTTTGCCTTTACTTGTGCTGTTTTCCTTTATCACGAGCATGCCGAAATCGTTGTTCAAGCGAGGTTTTACTCGGCTAATGCCCTTTTTGTACCTGTTGATGGGTACTTGGTTTATTCTACGGGGAGCAAACTTGGATATTCCGTATTTAAGCCCATTGTTGCATGTGGAGGGAGCTATACACTGCGCCTGAAAAGAAATGGCGGTACAACAATTTTTGCTGACCGCCATTGCATGCTTTTACAAAGCTAGCAGATATCTATCGCCAGCCACCACCCAAAGAGCGGTAGAGATCCACATAGGCCTGCAACTGCCTAGCACCGATATCAACAAGTGAGAGCTCGCTGTCCAGCGCGTTGCTTTGTGCTGTAATGACTTCGAGATAAGTCGCATACCCCCCTTTAAAGAGTAGCGAAGCATTTTTGACGGCCAACTGGGAGTTTTCCACCCGTTTGCGTGCCAGCTTGAGTTGCTCCACCTGTTTTTCAACGGTGACCACCGCATTCGACACCTCGCTAACAGCCTCCATCACCGACTGTTGTAAAGCTAGCTCAGCCTTATCACGTTCTAGTTTAGCCACTTCATATTCATTTTTCAGTCGGCCATTGCGAAAAATAGGTGCAGTCAAGTTACCTGCTATACCGCCCAAAAGGGCACCTGGTATGTTGAACCAATTTTTTGGCAACATGGAGTTGACACCAAATACCCCATTTAAGGAGAGCTGCGGGTAGCGCATGATTTGCTGTATGTTGGCTTGTGCATTGGCCGAAATCAGGTTGTACTCGGCACGCTTAATATCTGGTCTATTCCGGACTATTTCCAAGGGAGCCCCCAGTGTAATGCCATTTTCGGTGTTCATCAGGCTGTCTATTCGCTGGTTGCGTCCTACCGCTTCCGGCATTTGGCCGATCAGTACCCGCAAGGAGTTCTCTTGAATAGCAATTTCCTTCTCGATTTCGGGAACCAATGAGGCCGCCAGTAACCGTTGGGATTCCGTTTGCTGAATTGCTAGTGCGGTAATTTCTCCGGCGTCAAACTGCAATTTAATCATACGAAGCGTACTGTCGTTGAGCGTCAAATTTCGCTTGGCAACTTCAATTTGTGCATCCAACATGATCAAATTAAAATAGCCTTTTGCGATGTCGGACACCAACATGGTCTGTATCGCATTTTTTGCTTCATAAGAATCCAGAAATTCCGCTTTCAGCTGATCTTTCTGGTTAGCGATGCGTCCCCAAATGTCGAGTTCCCAGCTAAATTCTACGCCAGTGGCAAATTGCGACTGGTAGTTGAAAAGCTTGTCCGGTGCGGCTTCCGTTCCCTCCTGACCGTACCACTTGCTCGACGGACCTGCGTAGAAATCTTTGGAGCGGTATTGCCGGTTTACCGTAGCAATATTGCCATCCAAGGATGGTAGATACTCCAAGCGGTTCTGTCGTAGGTTGCGATTGGCGATTTCGATGTTTTTTAACGCCGTACGCATGTCGTAATTATTCGCAAGCCCGCTGTCGATCAACGATAGCAGTTGCGGATCGTTGAAAAAGTCGCGCCAAGATATATGTCCAAAGATGACCGTATCCTCCCGGTAGGTGATGGTGTCTCCGCGAAACTCTTTTGGAAGGCCCAACTCCGGTTGTTGATAAGGCTTCCCTACTTTGCAGGCTGAAGCTGCAAAGAGTAGCATGGTAATATATAGTAGATGAACAAAATTTACATACTTCATTCCTTAGTCCTCCGTTTTAAATCGTTGTTTTACTTTTTCGTCCAGTGTTTTGAAGACGACGAAAAGCATAGGTATAACAAATATGCCAAAGATGACGCCGGCGAGCATGCCACCAGCAGCACTAAAGCTGATGGAGTGGTTTCCTATCGCCGAAGGCCCTACCGTCCACATCAAAGGTATTAGACCAGCCACAAACGCTAAAGAGGTCATTAGAATAGGACGCAGTCTTAGTTTTGCGCCCATAATTGCCGCGTTGTAGACGCTCATACCTTTCTCGCGCTGCTGCACCGCAAATTCCACGATAAGGATAGCATTCTTTGCCAAAAGGCCAATTAACATGATGAGACCCACTTGTACGTAGATATTGTTTTGCAAACCGACGAGCAAAACGGTCACGAAGACACCTATCAGCCCAACCGGGACAGAGAGGAGCACGGCCCAGGGCAGAATATAGCTTTCATACTGTGCGGACAACAAGAAGTAAACGAATAGCAGACTTAGTCCGAAGATCAGAACGGTTTGTGAACCGGACTGCGCCTCTTCAAATGACATACCAGTCCATTCGTAACCATAATTTCCGGGCAATTGTTCATCGGCAAGCCGTTCTATTGCTTCCATCGCGTCTCCAGTACTGTAGCCTGGCGCAGGCGTAGCGTTTACTGTGATGGAGTTGTACAGGTTGTAGCGCGAGATTGTTTCTGGGCCGATAACCTTTTTGAGCGTCATCAAGGTGCCGACAGGAACCATTGCACCGTCCTTATTTCTAACAAATATAGAGTTCAGCGACTCTGGGTCGGTACGGAAGTCAAAATCCGACTGCATATAAACCCGATACGTTCTTCCAAAACGGTTGAAGTCTCCTGCATTGACACGTGCAAAATACATGCGTATAGTGTTCATCATTTCCCGTATATCAACGCCCAAGCTTTTTGCTTTCACCACATCGATGTCCGCTTCATATTGTGGAAAGTTGGAAGCAAATGATGTGTAGGCATTGGCAATCTCCGGCAGTTCATTGATTTGGTTGATCAAGGTATCGGCCACAAGGTCAAAATCACGGATATCACCACCCAAGCGATCCTGTAGAACAAGCTCGAGACCTGCAAAATCACCGAAGCCTTGAACCGTAGGGCGGGGGAATACTTTAAAAGTAGCCTCGTTTATTTGGGCAAGATCGGCGCTCACGCTATCCATAAACGTATCAATCGCAGGAATATCTTCACGTTCCTTATGCGGTTTTAGGTTGATGTAACCTGCCGCAAAGGCCGGGCTTGTACTTCCATCTAAGGCATTAAATCCGGATACGGTGGTCATTCCGGCCACATCGTTATACTTCTGGAGAATACTATCCGCTTTGCGCAATACCGCGGTAGTTCGCGAGAGGGAAGCGCCCGGCGGCATCACCAAGGCGTAGGTCACGAAGCCATCATCCTCGGTGGGGATAAAACTTTTAGGTGTTTTCACCAATAACAACACACCGATAGCACTGATGGTGATTAAACCCAACCAAGCGATCTTTTTGTGGCCTATTAAAAACTTCACGGCCGCAATATACTTGGACGTTAAGCGATCAAACGAAGCGTTAAATGCTTGAAAGAATCGGCCTTTGTATTGGTTGAACTTATTTTGTTTTTTCGTCGCCTCCGTTGCTTCTTCATCATGCTTGGCAGGTTTAAGCAGCAGCGCGCAGAGAGCCGGACTCAAAGTAAGGGCATTGAGTGCTGAGATCAGGATGGCCGTTGCCAAGGTGTAGGCAAACTGCCTGTAAAAGATACCGGCAGGGCCTTCCATAAACCCAACAGGCAGAAATACCGCGGCCATAACCATGGTGATGGATAGGATGGCGCTCGTAATTTCCGACATCGTTTCGAGCGTTGCGGCCTTGGCTTTCATGCCCGTGTCGTGCATTTTTTGGTGTATGGCCTCCACAACGACAATGGCATCATCCACCACGATACCGATGGCAAGCACGAGGGCAAACATCGTAAGCACATTCAACGAAAAGCCAAATAGACTTAAAAAGAAAAAAGTACCCACCAAGGAGACGGGGATGGCAATCGCTGGGATCAAGGTAGATCGGAAGTCCTGTAGGAAGATGAATACAATAATAAATACCAAGATAAAAGCTTCGAAGAGCGTATGTTTTACTTGGCTAATGGATTCATCAATCTGATCACGCACGCTATAGGAGATCTCATAATGTATGCCTTTAGGAAACGATTTAGACATATCTTGCAGTACTTCGCGTACCTGCATATCGATGGCGTGCGCATTGGATCCGCTGGTTTGCGTGATGTTGAGCGTCAAGCCCGGAAATCCGTTTACTTTATTGTCGCTACCCAAGTTGGTCGCACCGAATTCTATCCGCGCAATATCTTTTAAATACAGTACCGAACCATCTTTATTGGTTTTGATGACCATATTTTCAAACTCTTCCGGTTTGGAAAACCGTCCTTTATGCTTGATGACGGTTTCGAACACCTCGTCAGATGTCTCCCCGAACTTACCCGGCGCAATCTCGAAGTTTTGATCGCTTAGGGATTTGGTGATATCTTGGGGCACTAAATTATAGACAGCAAGCTTTTCCGGGTTAAGCCACACGCGCATGGAATAATCGCGGGCACCGATACGAGACACTTGCGCTACACCGTCTATCCGCAGCAAGGGGCGGATCATGTTGATCTGTGCGAAGGCCTGCAGGAAAGTTTCATCATACACCGAATCTTTGTGGTCCGAGTATAGGTTGATCGTCATAATGGCACCGCTTTGACGAGGTTGCACCGTAATACCGTTTTCATTTACCTCTGCAGGAATTGTACTGATAGCTTTGGATATCCTCGTTTGCACATTGACCGAGGCAATATCGGGATTGGTTCCTGTTTTAAAAAAAACCTGAATTGAGCCGGCTCCGGAGTTACTGGCTGAGGAGCGTATGTAGGTCATATCTTCCACGCCATTAATGGCTTCTTCCACAGGAAGCAAAACGCTCTCCGCTACGGTCTCGGAGTTTGCGCCGGGGTAGCTCAGCGAAACCACCACGCTGGGGGGAGCGATTTCAGGAAACCGGCTGATAGGTAATGTCTTTAAACCGACCAATCCCAGGATAACGAGAATCAAGGAAACTACGGTAGCCAGAATGGGTCTATTAACAAATGTTTTTAACATAAAAGTTTTTTATAGGAGACATATAGCCGCTAGCCCTATCGAAAAGATACGGGTTAGCCGGCATGGAGTATTACTAGGAATCGGCAACTATTTCTGTTGGATTGGAACGACGCTAGAACCATCTGTAATCTTATCCAATCCCGATAGGAGCACGCGGTCGCCGCGGCTTAATCCCGAGCCCACGATATAGTTATCTTTACTTTTTCCTTTTATTGTAATCGAACGTCTTTCTACTTTATTGTTGTTGTTGAGCACATAAACAAAGGTACGATCTTGCAACTCACTTGTTGCAATCTGCGGGATTTGGATAACGCCACGTTTTACTTCGGAAATTTTTAGGGTACCGGTGCTACCGTTGCGCAGGATGTTTTCGGTATTAGAAAAGGAAGCACGTAGAGAAATGGCTCCCGTGGTTCGATCGACCTGCCCGTTTATTGCATCAACGCGTCCTTTTTTAGCATATTCTTCCCCATCGGCAAGAATCAATGTAGCTTCCGGGAAGTTTAATTGATTGTTGCCCAATTTAATGCCTGCAGCACTATCTTGTTTCGCTTTTAATTTTGTAAAATAGAGGAAGTCTGATTCATTCATCGAGAAATAGACAAACACCTCTTGCACATCAGACAGCACAGTTAACGGTTCGCTATCACCTTTCCCCACCAAGTTTCCGACACGCTTTGGAATTCTTCCGATATAGCCGCTGACGGGAGCGGTCAAGATCGTAAATTCCTTATTAATTTGTGCACTGCGCACGGCAGCTGTGGCTTGATCCAGCGAGGCCATCGCTACGTCGTACTCCGATTTTGCCGTTTGCAGACGAACGTCAGAAATAACGTCATTTTCGACCAAGGGACGTAAGCGTTCAACTTCTAGCTTAGCATTTTCAAGCTTTGCTTTAGCGACGTTCTGTGTGGCCACCATATTGTTCAAAACCTCTTGATATGCGGACGCATCTATTTTAAATAATTTCTGTCCTTTTTGAACAAAAGAGCCCTCATCGACATAAATTTCCTGTAGGATGCCTTCTACTTGTGGGCGAACCTCTACATTGACTTTTCCCTCAATAGTGCCCAAATAATCTTTTACGGTGACGGCATCAGTTGTATCGACCGTATAAACAGGCAAGGCCAATGGTTTATTGTTGGTTTCTTTTTCCTCGGATCTACCCGTACTACAATTCGTCAGCGCGATGCCGGCTGCTAGAAATGTGCAAAGGAAAGCAAACTGTTTTAACTTAGAATTTTTTAAATTCATCTCTTCTTATTATCTTGTATGACCTGTAAAAAATTGTAACGGTTTAGTTACACGATATTTGCAAGTATAACACTTTTTATTGGGAAAATGTTGTCCGTTTAACAATTCTTAACGTTAATTTCATGAGCACATAATCCCATTTAGCAGTCTATTTTCGATGTTTGAATAACAATATATGGAGTATGTGCATCATATTTTTGCGTTTGTTCAGGAATGGTATTGGATTCCTTTGTTGGCGCTATATTTTGGGGTGATCAGTACCATTCTCATCGAGAATAGAAATCCGACGAAAACAATTTCTTGGGTCTTGGTTATCGCTTTTTTACCACTCGTAGGTTTGGTGTTTTATTACCTATTTGGGCAGAAGTTTCGCAAAGTAAAGCGCATCAAGCGTGTCAACCAGGCGCAGGCCATTCGTTTAAAAAAG
>JAAIGF010248234.1_pt1 | contig 16355 bp, 15 predicted proteins | sample 6487441 | NCBI WGS metagenome assembly JAAIGF01 (sample SAMN13974129, study PRJNA590717) | phyllosphere metagenome | biome: pepper field; feature: multiple bacterial spot infested pepper fields; material: pepper leaves; isolation source: leaves from pepper fields | host: Capsicum annuum ... | reverse complement strand
TCCGCGCCGTCATGGCACGCAGGTCGCGGAAACGACAACGCCCCGCGGGTGCGGGGCGTTGCCGGATGCTGCATGGAACCGGTGCTTACCAGTTCATGTTCAGCGAGACACCCACGGTGCGCGGTTCGTTGTAGACCGCGGCCATGTAGTTCTCGATCACGCCCTTGAGGTTCTTCTCGTTGGTGATGTTGCGCGCGAACAGCGCCACTTCGTAGGCACCGTAGTTGCCGGAGTAACCCAGCTTCAGGCCGCCTTCGAAATCACCCTTGGAGTTGAACTCCTTGCTGTCGTACAGGACGAAGCTGGTGTAACCCTGCTTGTTCCAGTCGGTGGACACGAACATGGTGCCGGCATCGCTGACCGGGAAGTCATAACGCGCAGCAAAGTTCACGTTGTACTTCGGCGCGTTCGGCAGCGGGTTGCCGTCGATCTGGGCGAAGGTGTTCGCACCGACCTTGATGGTCGGGTCGTTTACGGTGCACACCACGGCGCCGTTCAGCGCGCAGACCTGCGCATACACGCGCTTGTCCTGGATCTCGCTGTGCAGCAGGCTCAGGCCGGCGCTCAGGGTCAGGTTCGGGATCGGGCGCAGTTCCATGTCGGCTTCAAAGCCGTAGGCCTTGGCCTTGTCGGCGTTGAACAGCACGCCGTTGCCGTCCGAATCGTTGCCGTTGAGCTGGATGTCGTTGACGGTGTAGGTGAACGCGGTGGCGTTCAGACGCAGGCGGTTGTCCCACAGGCTGCTCTTCACGCCTGCTTCCCACGACAGGATCGTTTCCGAATCGGCGGTGGTGAAGTCGGCGTTGAACACGGCCGAACGGCCCTGGATGGTCGGGCCGCGGAAGCCACGTGCCACCTTCGCGTAGACGCTCACGTTCGGGGTGAACTGGTACATCGCGCTCAGGTCCCAGCTCGGGGTGGTGTCGGACATCTTTACGTCCGTACGGCCCTTGTAGGTGACCACGCCGGCAGCGGTGTCAGCGGTCTTCAGCAGGCGGGTGTGCTTCTCGTCCTTGGTCTGGCGCAGGCCGGCGGTGATGCTGAACTTGTCGGTGAAGGCGTAGCTGATCTGGCCGAAACCGGCCCACGAGGTGTTCTTGTTGCGCAGGCGCACCCAGTTGTTCGGGTTGCGGGCCGCGCCCTGCAGGAACCACGCGCGCTGGTAGAAGTCGGTGGTGTCGCTGCCGTTGAAGTAGAACGCGCCGGCCTGCCACTGCAGGGCGTTGTCGTCATGGCTGGCCAGGCGGAATTCCTGGGTCCACTGGTCCAGGTCGCGGATCTGGCCCATCGACTGGCCGTAGCCGTTCGGCACGCCGTTGACCGGGAAGTTCACCGCGGCGCCGCCGTCGGTGTCGCCACGGCTGTAGCCGGAGGTGGTTTCGTAGGCGGTGATCGAGGTGAAGTCGACCGCGCCGAAGTCATAACGCGCCTTCACCGAGCCGCCGTAGGTCTTGTAGGCCTGCGGGTTGTTGTCGGCTTCGTCGTAGGCGACCTTGTCGCGCGGCACGTCGGTCTGGTTCGAGCCCTTGGTCAGCGCGTTGCGCAGGAACAGGGTCGAGGTGCCTTCGTAGTCGCGGGCGTGGGCCGAGGCCAGGATCGAGAACTGGTCGCTCGGGGTCAGCAGCAGCTGCGCGCGCACGTTGCGGTCGTCAAAGCCGCCCATGGCGTTCTTCTTCGGGCTGACCGTGCCATCGGCGCTGGGGCCGGTGTAGGTGTTGTCGACGTAGTCGTCGCGGTGCTGGTACAGGGCCGACACGCGGAACGCGGCGACATCGTTGATCGGGCCGCCGAAGCCGCCGTCGATCGACACGCTGTTGTAGCTGGCATAGCTGGCGCTGACGCGGCCGCTGTAGTCTTCGCTCGGCTTGATGGTGTCGAACTTGACGATGCCGGCGGTGGTGTTGCGGCCGAACAGCGAGCCCTGCGGGCCGCGCAGCACTTCCACCTGGTCCACGTCATAGACCGGGTTGGACTTCAGCACCACGTGTTCCAGCACCACGTCGTCCTGGATGATCGACACCGGCTGCGAGGCACCCAGGTAGAAGTCGATGTTGCCCAGGCCGCGGATGTAGAAGCGCGGGAAAATGCGGCCGGTGGTGGTTTCTGCATACAGGCTCGGCACGCGGCCGGACAGCGCCAGCAGGGTGTCGTCGCCGCCGGCGGTGAAGTCACGCATGCGCTCGCCCTGCACCACGCCCACCGACACCGGCACTTCCTGCAGGTTCTGTTCGCGGTGCTCGGCGGTCACGGTGATCGTGTCAAGCGCGGTCGCGCTCGGCGCGTGGTCCTGCGCGGCGGCGCCGAAGCTGGCGGCCAGCGCCAGGCCCGCACAGGCCAGGGCCAGCGGGTGGCGACGGAAGGAAACAACGGACGACATGCCCGACGAACGGCGGGAATCGGTATGGGAAGGCATCGAGAGCTCTGAGGAGGCATCCGTGCGGCCTGCGCGAGCCGGGCGGTAGAAAAGGGAGACGCTGCGCAAGCGTCCATTATCGCCCGAATTGTTACGATTTCGTTGCGCACCCCGTCGCAGTCCGATTGCCGCCCGCTGCGGCAAAGTGGGAGGCGGCAGCCGATGCCACCGCCTCCCCGGGCCCTGCTCCCCTTACTCGCCTGTGCCCACCGGCGTGCGATCCAGCACGAAGCGGCCGGCGGCATCCTGCAGCGCATGCGCCTGGCTGCTCATCGCCCGCGCCGAAGCCGACGCCTCCTCCACCAGTGCCGCGTTCTGCTGGGTCACGCCGTCCATCTGCACGATGCTCTGGTTGACCAGTTCGATGCCGGCGGCCTGTTCCTGGCAGGCATGGGCGATCTCGCCCACCAGACCACCGAGCTCGGTCACCGACGCCACCACGTCCTGGATGGTCCGCCCGGCATCACCGGCCAGCACGTTGCCTTCGGCCACCCGGGCGACCGAATCCTCGATCAGCCCCTTGATCTCCGCAGCAGCCAGCGTGGAGCGCTGCGCCAGCGCGCGTACCTCGCTGGCCACCACCGCGAAGCCACGGCCTTCCTCGCCCGCCCGCGCCGCTTCGACCGCGGCATTCAACGCCAGGATGTTGGTCTGGAACGCGATGCCATCGATCACCGCGATGATCTCGGCGATGCGCCGTGAGGCGGCGTCGATCAGGCCCATCGTGGCCTGCATCTCCGCCATCGCCGCGCCACCGCGCCCGGCAACCTGTGCGGCCTCGCTCGCCAGCCGGTCGGCGCGGCGCGCATGGTCGGCGTTCTGGCGCACGGCCGAGGTCATCTCCTCGATCGACGCCGCCGACTCTTCCAGGTTGGCCGCCTGCTGTTCGGTGCGACGGGACAGATCGTCGTTGCCGGCGGCGATCTCCGCGGCCGCCAGGCTCACCGCGCCGGCCGCCTGCTGGATGCGGCCGACGATGCCGGTCAGAGCCCCCACGGTAGCGTTGGCGTCCTCGCGCATGCGCGCGAACACACCTTGCGACTGCCCGTCGATGCGGTGCCGCAGGTCACCCTCGGCGAGGTTGCGCAGCAGACCCGAGAGCGCCATCAGGTTCTCATCGGCCGTGCCCATCACGCTGTTGAGGCCCTGCACCATCTGCCGGAAATCGTTGGCGAAGGCCTGCGCATCACCGCGCACGCTGAAATCGCCGGCGGCAGCGGCGGCCACCAGGCGCTTGATCTCGCCATTGATGCCCTGCAGCTTCGAACGCACGCCATTGAGCGCGCCGGTGATCGCCACCTGCTCACCGGGCAGCACGTCCATCGTCTGCTGCAGGTCGCCCTCGGCGTAGCGCTCGACCAGGGCGACCATGCGCTGCTGGGTCTGCAGGTGCGCGGCCACCAGCGCGTTGGTACCGGCCACCATGGTGCGGAATTCACCCTCGAAGGCCTGCTCGTCGATGCGATGGCTGACCACGCCGGCGGAATGGCGTTCGCCCATCACCGCCTGCGCCTGCAGTATTTCCCGCAGCTTGGAACGCATCTGCTGCAGCGACCCGAGCACGCGGCCGACTTCGTCATCGCGGCGTACCTCGATCTCGCGGTCCAGGCGGCCGCTGGCGACATCGCGCGCGACCTGCGCGGCCGCAGCCAGCGGACGGCCCAGCAGCTGGCGCACCACCAGCACGATCAGGGTCACCACCGTCGCCAGTGCCAGCGCCGAGATCAGCGCGATGCGCAGCATCAGGCCGTTGAGCACCTCGTCCAGCACCGACTGCGGTTCAAGGCCCAGCACCAGCCACTGCCACGCGCCGTAGCGCTGCGCCGAGACAAACCAGGCCTGCTCGGTGCCGCCAGCGGCCGGGCGCAGGTGCAGGCGCGCCTGCGTGCTGCTGCCGTCCAGCAGCGCCTGCAGCGCGGGCAGATCCTGCGCGGCCACCTGTTCCTGCAGTACGCCACCCTCGCCTTCGGCGGCGGCCAGCACGCGGCCGCGCTCCTTGCCTGCGCGGGTGTCCACCACGATGAAGCGCCCTTCGCGGCCCAGCGTAGCCTCGCGCAGGCGCGTCTTCAGCGCGGCCAGGCCCTGCGAATAATCCTGGCCGACGAAGGCGATGCCGGCCACGCTGCCATCGGCGGCGAGGATCGGCATGTAATGGGTCATGTAGTCGGTGCCGAACAGATGCGCCGGGCCGGTGTAGCCCTGCCCGGCGCGCACCCGGGCATAGGCCGGATTGGCATGGTCAAGCACGGTGCCGAGCACGCGCTCGCCCTGCGCGTTGCGCAGCGAGGTGGCCACGCGCACGAAATCATCGCCGTCGCGCACGAACACCGTGGCCACGCCACCGGTGGCGTCGGCGAAGCGATCGACTTCGGTCGACGTCGGCCCGATCGACTGGTTGCCCAGCCGCAGGGTCGGCGCGCTGCGGCCGACCACGTCGATGGGCGCAGCGCCATCGGCCTGTGCCTCGCCCTGCGGCAGCATCGCGCGGAAGGTGCCGGCGATGCGCTCGGTGCTCTCGCTCAGGCTGCGGTCGTACAGCTGCACCGAATCGCGCATCAGCACGGTGGCGGTATCCAGGCCGGCGCTCACGCGCTGCTGGTAGCTGTCGGCGGTATCGCGGTAGATCAGGATCGCCAGCGCGGCGAAAGCGACGGTGGTGATCGCGGCCATCAGCAGCGCCAACCGCGAGGCGATGGTCAGCGAACGCGACGGCGGAGAGGCGGAAAAACGGGATGCAGCGGGGGTCATCATGGGGAAACAGATCCGTGGAAGGGAGCGCTCGAAAGCGTCCCCTGTTAACGGCACCGTTCCGGTCCTCTTTACGCCTCCCGCCTAGCCGGATCTGGCTATTGACGCTGCCAAGCCATTGATTCAGAAACCTTGTTCAGCTTCGCCACTGGCGTCGGTGGGCCCGGGGCCCAGCACCGTGCGCGCGCCGGGAATGCCATCGGCGCCTACGGTCGCTACCGCATGCAGCTGGTCCAGGCGGACGCGGCGCTCGCCGTCGGGCGCATCCAGAAGCAGGAACTCCTCCTTGTCCGCGGTGCTGACAGTGGTCCGCGCACGCGCCGCGAAGCGGCTGCCATCGCGCAGTTCGACCTGCAGCAGGGCGTGGTGCAGGCAGGCGATTTCCAGCACATCGTGCAGGTCGCACTCGATCGGGCGGTAATCGGTCATGGGGCGTCCCTCGGCGGTGAAGGTGCCCAGCCTGCCACGGCTGCCGGGTCGCTGCTTGGCAAGCCCCGGAGGCAGCGCTACACTGGATGCGCCGTGGGGCCATAGCTCAGCTGGGAGAGCGCGTCGTTCGCAATGACGAGGTCAGGAGTTCGATCCTCCTTGGCTCCACCACTATTCAGAGAAGCCCGTAGATCCCAGTGATCTGCGGGCTTTTTCTTTGGGCCGCCGTCGCGGTGGCGGTCACCCATCCCCACGCCCTGCGCTAGGATCATCATCTCGACACCTACCGAGGATGCACGGATGCATGCAGTCACTGCCCTGCTGGCGCTGGTCGCGCTGGCCGTTCCCGCCGCCCCTGCACTTGCCGCCGATGCCGCGCCGGAAGACAGTGCACAGTGGGGCCTGCGCAAGGAAAGCCCGATCAAGGTATGCCAGCCTGCTGGCCAGCAGGCCTATCTCGAACAGCCCGCAGCGTACGTCAGTTCGAGGCGATGATGACCTTCGCGCCGCTGGCCGAAGGCACGCCCGACTACCACGTCATCTACCGTTACGACGTGCACTGCGGCGAGACCACCACCGCGGTCTACATGGACATGTACCACTGCCCGGCCGTACCTGTGCCGCGCGCGCCTGCCGGGTTCACGCTGCAGGACTGAACGCCCGGGCAGCCACAGCCGTCGCCGCCCTCAACCCGGCTCCTGGCTCCCATCCTTGCGCTGCGGCCGTCGCGAATGCGCGTCATGCACCTGCTGGTCCTGCTGGCCAGGCCGCTGCTTTGCCACCTCGTCCTGACGGCGGTCCTGGCGGCTTTCCTCGGCACCTTCGCGGGCCTGCTGCTGGTTGGGGTTCTGCTTGTCGTTCATGGGGGCGCTCCGGCCGGCAACAGGCCGACCCGGTCAACGCACGCTAGACGCGCGCCGGTGATGCGATGGTCAGGCCGCCGCGAGCGCCGCGTGCAGGTCGCCTGCAGCTCAGGCCTGCACGCACTCGCGCACCGCGAACGGATGTCCGCAGGCACTGCATTCGGAATGACCGAAGGCCAGTTCCAGCAGCTGCTCGGCGCGGGCATCGCCATCGCCGCGCACCTGCTGCATCAGCCAGTGCTCGGCCACGCCGACCGGCTCACCCGGCAGCAGCGCCGACGTCGCCGACGGGGCGCCGAACACCGGGTCCTCATGGCAGACGAACGGCGCTTCAACATCCAGCGTGCAGTACAGATCAGCCGAACAGGCCACGCACTCCCCCACGAGCTCGCCCTCGGCAAGCCGGTCCAGATGCTGCGACCAGGCTTTTTCACCACTCAGCCCCAGCCAGGCCTGGCGCAGCCAGCCACGCTCGCCATGCCCATCTTCGGACAGCGGCACCGCTTCCCGGCCACTGCCCTGCAGGCGCTTCTGCACCTTGCTGCGCAACGCCTGGATGACATCGCCGTGCGGCACCAGTCCCGGGTCGCCCACGTCCGAGCCGGCGACAATCGCACCGGCCAGCAGCAACGCATCATCGCCGTCGCTGCGCCCGGTCTGCCGTGCGATCGAGAGCAGCACCGGCAGCGCGGCGTGGCTGGCCGGGTAGACCGTGCCCTGGTGGCACAGATGCGACCAGATGTCGTTCCAGTCCTGCTGGTGCTGCGGGTCCATCAGCGCGGCCAGCAGTGCACCCGCTTCAGAGGCGTCGCCATAGGCACACTGCAGCGCGCCCCAATCGATGGCATGAACGTCGGCGGTCCTTGGCATGTCCTTCCTTGGTCGATGCGGTAGGCGTCCAGCATGACCCATCAACGGGCCAATTGGACAGCGCGCTTGTGGCTGCAACCGACGCGCGGCCACAATCGGCACATCCACCGACGCACAAGGAAGCGCCATGAATCGCCCCGCCCTGCTGGCCTCACTGCTGGTCCCGCTGCTGCTGACGACCGGCTGCGCCCATCGCCTGGCCGCCGCGCCGCCGCCGGTGTCCGGCTACATCGGCAACTACGAAGCCGTGCGTGCCACGCAGGACGATCCAGCGCGCGGCATTTCCGGCACCTTCGCCATGAGCGTGCAGGCCGTCGGCAGCGACGGTGGCCGCATCTACCTCAACAGCGAACGCGACTACCGGCACCCGCTGAACATCACCCTCAGCATGGACGCCGCGCTGCGCCCCGCACTGGAAGAAGCGCTGGGCCTGAAGCTGGACTACCTGAAGAACCGCCGCCTGCTGGTAGGCGGCACCGCGCGCCGGGTCCGCATCGACTTCATCAACGCCAGCGGCCAGCCCAGCGGCAAGTACTACTACCAGACGCAGATCAGCGTCAGTGATCCACGCCAGGTGCGTTTCGCCCCGTGAGTGCGCGCGGCAGCGCACTGCGGGCGCTTGATTTCGATGCCGCCGACGGCAGCATCGGCCTGGGTGAGCTGCCGCTGAGGATCGGGCCGACGCTCACGCTGGCACAGGCCCACGCGGGTTTTGCCGCGCTGCTGCAGGACAGCCGCGACCTCGGCAACGGCTACCAGTGGCTGCACCTGCGAAGCCTGCAGCTGCAGGGCGTGCCGGCGGCAGTCGCCCTGTGCTTCCACGGGCAGGCGCTGTCGATGCTGTCCATCGGCGTGCAGCTGCCCGGCGCGCCGATGGAAGACGGCTGGCCCACCCAGGCCGCGATCGATGCCGAAGTCACGTTCATGCGCCGTGCCCTGGCCAAAGCGCTGGGACGCCCGCTCAACGCCGGCCGCGCCCGTTTCGAGTGGGGCGAGGCCTGGGCAGTGTTCGACCCGAAGGGCTTCATGGCCAGCAGTGGGTTGTCCTACCGCTAGCGCGGCGCCCTGCCCGGCCGAATCGCCGTGGCAGGTTCAATCAAGCTTCACCACCAGCTTGCCGAAGTTGCGCCCCTGCAGCAGGCCGAAGAAGGCTTCCGGGGCACGCTGCAATCCTTCCACCACGTCCTCGCGGTACTGGATGCGCCCTTCGCGCAGCCACTGCGCCATCTCGCGCTCGAATTCCGGCCACAGGTGCTTGAAGTCATGCACGATGAAGCCGCGCACGGTCAGCCGCTGGCGCAGGATCTGGCTGAACAGTGCTGGCAACCGGTCCGGACCCGGTTGCTCGACACCGCGTCCGTTGTAGGTGGCGATGGTGCCGCAGACCGGAACACGCGCGAAATCGTTGAGGAGAGGCAGCACCGCGTCCAATACATGGCCGCCGACGTTCTCGAAGTAGACGTCGATGCCATCCGGCACCGCGTCGCGCAGCTGCGCGGCGAAGTCTGGCGCGCGATGGTCCAACGCCACGTCCACGCCCAGCGTGTGCAGGTAGGCCTGCTTGGCTGCACCCCCGGCGATGGCCACCACACGCGCGCCCTGCAGGCGCGCCAGCTGGGCAACGGTGGCGCCGACCGGCCCGCTCGCCGCCGCCACGACCAGCGTCTCGCCCGGCTTCAAGCGGGCAATTTCATGCAGGCTGGAATACGCGGTGAAGCCAGGCATGCCGAACACGCCCAACGCTGTGCTCAGCGGCAACCCGGCCACGTTGAGGCGGCGCCCCAGCGCGGCGGCCGGCAGCACCGCATGGGTCTGCCAGCCACCCGGTGCCAGCACATGGTCACCCACGGCAACATCGGCCACGGTGGACTGCAGCACCTCAGACACGGTCTGCCCTTCCATCACCGCGTCCAGCGCTACCGGCGCAGCATAGGACGGGCCATCGTCCATGCGTCCGCGCATGTACGGGTCCAGCGACAGGTAGCGGTTGCGCAGCAGCACCTCGCCTGGCTGCAGTGCCGGCAGCGGGGCCTGCTCGAGGCGGAAATTGGCGTCGGTCGGCGCTCCCTGCGGGCGTGAGGCCAGGACGATGCGCGTGGTGTTGGTCGGGGTATCGGACATGGCAAGGGTCTCTGCTGCGGGCAGCATCGAAAAGGGAACGCCGACGGTACGCCTCCGCCCCGGCCTTGGGCGGCGACGGAAACAGCGTTCCACCGGCCGCTGCACACGCAGCCCGGCACAGCCCCTGCCGCTGCGACTTTGCCGATATCGGCGCATCGCTGATTTCCGTCGCGGAGCACGCTCGCGGTGCATGCCCCCGCGCTGCCGGCATCCCCCGCCAACCAGCGGCCCGCATTCCGTCGCGCACGCAGGATCAAGCACTTGCGCGCGCGCAGACGGCAATGTGAAGGTTTTTTGCCAAAACGCTTGCCGAATGCGGTCTACCTCCGTAACATGCGCGTCCTCGGCAGCGACCTCGCTGCAACGAAACAAGTGGCCGAGTAGCTCAGTTGGTAGAGCAGGGGATTGAAAATCCCCGTGTCGGCGGTTCGATTCCGTCCTCGGCCACCACTTTCGAAGGCCTGCAGAAATGCAGGTCTTTTTTTTCCGGCCCCCGCGTCCGCGCAGTTGGCCAGCCAAACTGGCCGAGTAGCTCAGTTGGTAGAGCAGGGGATTGAAAATCCCCGTGTCGGCGGTTCGACTCCGTCCTCGGCCACCAGTTTGAAGACCTGCAGAAATGCAGGTCTTTTTTTTGCCCACTCGCGGCATTCACACCCCACCACCGCCACTCGCCTACGCTCGAAGCTCTCGCCCGGAGCCTGCCCATGCCGATGCGCCTGCACCCTGCCCTGTTGACCTGTCTGCTGCTGGCCGCCGCGCCGGCGTTCGCTGCCGAACCGGTGCGCGCAGTCGAGGCCCTGGACATCGACCGCTATGCCGGCCAATGGCACGAAATCGCGCATCTGCCGGTGTCGTTCCAGAAGCAGTGCGTGGGCGAGATCACCGCCAACTACGGGCTGCGCCGCGATGGCCGCATCAGCGTCACCAATGCCTGCCGCAACCGCGAAGGCGAACGGGTGGTGGCCGATGGCGTGGCACGCCCGGTGGAGGGCCAGCCCGGCCAGCTGCAGGTCCGCTTCGCCCCGGACTGGCTGAGCTGGGTGCCGCTGGTCTGGGCCGACTACTGGGTGATCGCGCTGGACCCGGAGTACCAGTGGGCGGTCGTCGGTGAGCCCGACCGCAGGTACCTGTGGATCCTCTCGCGCCTGCCGGAGATGGACCGCACGCTGTTCGAGCAGCTCAAGGCCAAGGCCGAAGCGATGGGCTACGACCTGGCGCCGCTGAAGATGATGGCACCGCTGCGCGATCCCGCGCCCACGCCGGCCGACTGAACCCGCCCCTCCCGCCACGCACGGAGCACCCCTGCGGGCGCTTCGCGCGCGGCTGCGCGTCGCGCCCCTACCGTTGATGTTCACGCGCTACCCTCTGCGACGGGTCGCCGCGGGCGATCCATTCCACCATACGCCGTAGTATGCTTATCCCACGCACCCCCTACAAAGGACCTGCGCCCATGCTCCACCGTTTCCGTTTCGCCTTGATCGTCCTGTGCACCCTGGCCCTGGCTGCTTGCAGCGATGGCATCGTCAAGCGTGTTTCGGAACCGGCGGCCAGCCTGCAGCAGCTCACCGTGGGCGCCGACGGCAACTGGACCGTGGCCCTGCGCCTGCAGAACTACAGCTCGATGCCCATGACCTTCGACGATGTCTCGCTGACCCTGACCGTCGGCGACACCGAAGCGGGCACCCTGCAGGCCAAGCCGGCCATCTCCATCGGCGGCACCTCGGCCGACGTCATCAACCTCAACCTGGTGCCCAGCTCCGGCGCGCGCCTGGTCGTGGCCGACGCCCTGGCCGGCAACCGCACCCTGGCCTATGGCCTGAAGGGCACGGTGGCCGCCACCCCGCAGGAAAAGAAGCAGCGCAGCTTCGACATCAGCGGCCGCAGCACCCTCAACCAGGCCCCGGGCCTGCCCGGCGTGCTGCGCTGAGACTCCCCTTTCGCCGCGGCATCGCCTGCCGCGCCCTTTTGTCCTGATCGAGACGTCACCGATGAGCAGCTACACCGCCCCGCTTTCCGACCTCCGTTTCGCCCTGCACGACGTGCTCAAGGTCGAACCGCTGTTCGCCCGCCTGGGTTTCACCGACGCCACCGCCGACGTGGTCGATGCCGTGCTGGAAGAAGCCGGCCGTTTCAGCGCCAGTGTGCTGGCCCCGCTCAACAGCGTGGGCGACGAGATCGGCTGCGTGCTCGATCAGGCCACCGGTGAAGTGACCACCCCGCCCGGCTTCAAGCAGGCCTACGACCAGTTCGTCGATGGCGGCTGGACCGGCCTGACCGCTGCCCCGGAACTGGGTGGCCAGGGCCTGCCGCACACCCTGGGCGTGCCGCTGAACGAGATGATCAACGCCGCCAACCTGGCCTGGGGCAACTTCCCGCTGCTCTCCCATGGCGCCATCGAAGCGCTGAAGCAGCACGGCGAGGCCTGGCAGCATGACGCCTTCCTCAAGCCGCTGATCGAAGGCCGTTGGACCGGCACCATGTGCCTGACCGAACCGCATTGCGGCACCGACCTGGGCCTGCTGAAGACCAAGGCCGAACCGAATGCCGATGGCAGCTACGCGATCACCGGCACCAAGATCTTCATCACCGCCGGCGAGCACGACCTGACTGAGAACATCGTGCACCTGGTGCTGGCCAAGCTGCCCGACGCCCCTCCGGGCGCCAAGGGCATCTCGCTGTTCGTCACCCCCAAGTACAAGGTCGACCGCGATGGCAACGTCGGCGAGCGCAATGCACTGCGCTGCGGCTCGATCGAGCACAAGATGGGCATCAAGGGTTCGGTCACCTGCGTGATGAACTTCGACGGTGCGCAGGGTTACCTGGTCGGCCAGCCGCACAAGGGCCTGCAGGCGATGTTCACCATGATGAACACCGCACGCCTGGGCGTCGGCCTGCAGGGCATCGGCCTGTCCGAGCGCGCCTACCAGAACGCGCTGAAGTACAGCCGTGAGCGCCTGCAGTCGCGCGCGCTCAGCGGCGCCAAGTTCCCGGAGAAGGCCGCCGACCCGATCCTGGTGCACCCGGACGTGCGCCGCATGCTGCTGACCATCAAGTCGCTGGTCGAAGGCAGCCGCCTGCTGGCCCTGCACGCCGCCACGCTCATCGATGTGGCGCACAGCGCCGACGATGCCGCCGAGCGTGAGCGCGCCGACACCTTGGTCAGCTTCCTCACCCCGATCTCCAAGGCCTGCCAGACCGAATGGGGCATCGAGAACACCTACAACGCCCTGCAGTGCTTCGGTGGCCACGGCTACATCCGCGAGCACGGCATGGAGCAGCTGGCCCGCGATGCGCGCATCACCACGCTGTATGAAGGCACCACTGGCATCCAGGCGCTGGACCTGATCGGCCGCAAGACCGCGTCCAGCCAGGGCGCCGGCCTGAAGCTGATGCTGGCCGAGATCGAAGCCTTCGCGAAGGAACATGAGGGCAACGAGGCACTGGCCGAGTTCATCGGCCCGCTGCAGGCCAAGGCCGCCGAGTGGGGCAAGCTGACCATGGACGTGCTCAAGCGCGCCGCCGGCAACCCGGACGAACTGGGCGCGGCCAGCTACGACTACCTGTTCTATTCGGGTTACGTGGTGCTGGCCTACTGGTGGGCCCGCAGCGTGGCCGCCGCCGACGCCAGCGCGCACGGCGCCGCCTTCGCCCAGGGCAAGCGCGAAACCGCCCGCTTCTACTTCGCCCGCGTCCTGCCGCGCACCCTCGCCCACGCCGCCGCGATGCAGGCCGGCGCCGCCCCGCTGATGGCCATGGACGACGAGCGCTTCGGCGCCTGAGCCCGGCCCCGACACCCCGGTAGTACCGGCCGCTGGCCGGCAGTGGTAGATCCACGCCATGCGTGGATGTGGGGTCTGGATGTGGGGTCAGAGCCCTTTCCTGCGGAAAGGGATCCGACCCCGGCCATGTATCTGGAGGAGAGCCCCCCTTTGTTAAGGGGGGCGCGCCAACGGCGCGGGGGATAGGAGGAACGCGCGGACCCGAATCATTGCGACCTGGATATCTCCCTCCAGGCGATATCCAAATCGCAATGATTCGGGTATAAGCTGTTTTCCCGATGGAGACAGACACTACACGCTTGGGTCTGATCGAAGCCGGAGCCTCGATTTCTGCTCCGGGCGCCGCGTCATCGCCCAATGCCAGCCCGCTGCATCGCCCCGGCACCGTCCGCCTGCTCTCGCTTGACGCCCACGGACGCGTCCTGGATTGGATCACCTGGCAGGACGCCGCCTGTCTCTACGCCCGCAATGCGGTGTCCTGGACACTGGGCGACCCGTGCCTGCACATCCACGGCGGCACCAGCCGGCTCAGCGGCCTGCAGAGCGGCATGGACCTGCATCCGATCATCGCCGCCCGCGGCCACGCCCGCTCGCGCGCCCCGGACCCCACGCCGAACCTGACCAACCCGGCCCTGTTCGCCCGCGACGCCCACCTGTGCCTGTACTGCGGCCAGCAGTTCAACCGCCCCACCCTCACCCGCGACCACGTCATGCCGCTGTCCAAGGGCGGCCTGGATTGCTGGGAAAACGTGGTCACCGCCTGTTTCCAGTGCAACTCGCGCAAGAGCAACCGCACCCCGCAGCAGGCCAACATGCCCCTGCTGGCCATCCCCTACCGGCCCAGCTGGATCGAGCACCTGATCCTCTCCAACCGCAACATCCTGGCCGACCAGATGGCCTTCCTGAAGGCGCAGCTGCCCAAGCGATCCAAGCTCAGCACCTGAACACCGGCACCGGCAACCCTCACCGTCCTGTCACGGGCGGCGGCGTTTGCTTGCCCCACCCCCGATTGAGGGCGAAAATGGGCGTTCAGAATAAGTGCGAACACGATGATCGACTCTGCCCGCTATCCCCGCCTCGCGCGCATCCAGACGCCCGATGACCTGCGTACGTTCGACGAATCCGAAATGCGCGCGGTCGCCGATGAACTGCGCGCCTACCTGATCGAATCGGTGGGCAAGAGCGGTGGCCATTTCGCTGCCGGCCTGGGCGTGATCGAACTCACCGTAGCCCTCCACTACCTGTACCAGACCCCGCACGACCAGCTGGTCTGGGACGTCGGCCACCAGACGTACCCGCACAAGATCCTCACTGGGCGCCGCGACGAGATCCACACCGTCAAGCAGAAGGACGGTGTGGCGCCGTTCCCCAAGCGCGAGGAAAGCGAATACGACACCTTCGGCGTCGGCCATTCCTCCACCTCGATCTCGGCTGCGCTGGGCATGGCCATCGCGCGCCAGTCGCAGGGCGATGACCGCAAGGTCGTGGCCGTCATCGGCGACGGCGCGATGACCGCCGGCATGGCCTTCGAGGCACTGATGCATGCCGGCGGCATGGATCCGGAACCGAACCTGCTGGTGATCCTCAACGACAACAACATGTCCATCTCCGAGGCCGTCGGCGGGCTGACCAAGATGCTCGGCCGCGCCACCGGCAGCCGCACGCTCAACGCGCTGCGCGAAGGCGGCAAGAAGATCCTTGGCGACAAGAAGAACAATCCCGCGCGCTTCGTCAAGCGCTGGGAAGAACACTGGAAGGGCATGTTCGTGCCGTCCACCATGTTCGAGGAAATGGGCTTCCACTACACCGGCCCGATCGACGGCCACGACATGCCCGCCCTGCTGTCCACGCTGAAGACGCTGCGCGCCTCCAAGGGCCCGAAGCTGCTGCACGTGATGACCACCAAGGGCAAGGGTTACGAGCCGGCCGAGGGTGACCAGATCGGTTACCACGCGGTCGGTCCGTTCGATCCGGACAAGGGCCTGGTCGCCAAGACCGGCGCCAAGAAGCCGACCTATACCGACGTCTTCAGCGACTGGCTGTGCGATGCCGCCGCCGCCGAACCGCGCCTGTGCGGCATCACCCCGGCGATGCGCGAAGGCTCCGGCCTGGTGCGCTTCAGCAAGGAGTACCCGCAGCGCTACTTCGACGTGGCCATCGCCGAGCAGCATGCGGTGACCCTGGCCGCGGGCATGGCCACCCAGGGTGGCAAGCCGGTCGTGGCGATCTATTCCACCTTCCTGCAGCGCGCGTACGACCAGCTGGTGCATGACGTGGCCATCCAGAATCTGGACGTGCTGTTTGCGATCGACCGCGCCGGCGTGGTCGGCCCGGACGGTGCAACCCATGCCGGCAACCTGGACCTGAGCTTCCTGCGCTGCGTGCCGAACATGGTGGTGATGGCGCCGTCCAATGAAGCCGAATGCCGGCAGATGCTGAGCACCGGCCTGCAGCACCCGGGCCCGGCCGCCGTGCGCTACCCGCGCGGCACCGGCACCGGCGTCGATGCCGGCAACGACCTGTCGACCCTGCCGATCGGCAAGGGCGAACTGCGCGTGCAGGGCAGCCGCGTCGCGCTGCTGGCCTTCGGCAGTACCGTCGGCGCCGCCGAACAGGTCGGCCGCGAGCTGGGCCTGAGCGTGGTCAACATGCGCTTCATCAAGCCGCTGGACCGCCAGCTGGTGCTGGCGATGGCCAACAGCCACGACGGCCTGGTGACGATCGAGGACAACGTGGTGGCCGGCGGCGCCGGTTCGGCCGTGGCCGAGCTGCTGAATGCCGAAGAGGTGCTGCGCCCGATCCTGCACCTGGGCCTGCCCGACAGCTTCCAGCACCACGCCAGCCGCGAGGACCTGCTGGCCGAAGCCGGTATCGATGCCGCCGGCATCCGCGCGGCGGTGCTCAAGCGCTGGCCGAAGCTGGCCAGCGGCACGCCGCCGCTGAGCGCGGCGAGCTGAGTAGATCCACGCCGTGCGTGGATAAAGCACCGCGGTAGATCCACGCCATGCGTGGATGAGGGGTCAGAGCCCTTTCCTGCGGAAAGGGATCCGACCCCAACCTCGACGCCCCAGTAGATCCACGCCGTGCGTGGATAAGGGGTCAGAGCCCTTTCTTGCGGAAAGGGATCCGACC
>JAAIGF010385678.1_pt1 | contig 16369 bp, 12 predicted proteins | sample 6487441 | NCBI WGS metagenome assembly JAAIGF01 (sample SAMN13974129, study PRJNA590717) | phyllosphere metagenome | biome: pepper field; feature: multiple bacterial spot infested pepper fields; material: pepper leaves; isolation source: leaves from pepper fields | host: Capsicum annuum ... | reverse complement strand
TTGCTTACTACAGCACGCAGATGGTCGGCGGTATTCATCCTTCCAAGGGTGGCACCAACTGGACCGGCTCCAAGGGCGAAACCCTGCCGATCTTCGCAACCGTTGCTGAAGCCAAGGAAAAGACTGGTGCAGACGCATCCGTGATCTACGTACCGCCGGCTGGTGCCGCAGACGCGATCATCGAAGCGATCGAAGCGGAAATTCCGTTCATCACCTGCATCACCGAAGGTATTCCGGTTGCCGACATGGTTCGCGTCAAGGCTCGCCTCGACCGTTCCAACTCGCGTCTTCTCGGACCGAACTGCCCAGGCATCCTGACGCCGGAAGAATGCAAGATCGGTATCATGCCGGGCTCCATCTTCCGCAAGGGTTCTGTCGGTATCGTTTCGCGCTCCGGCACGCTGACCTATGAGGCTGTGTTCCAGACATCCAACGAAGGCCTCGGCCAGACGACGGCTGTCGGCATCGGTGGCGACCCGGTCAAGGGTACTGAATTCATCGATGTCCTGGAAATGTTCCTCGCAGACGAAGCCACGACCTCGATCATCATGATCGGTGAAATCGGTGGTTCGGCTGAAGAAGATGCAGCCCAGTTCCTGATCGACGAAGCGAAGAAGGGCCGCAAGAAGCCAATGGCTGGCTTCATTGCCGGTCGTACCGCGCCGAAGGGCCGTACCATGGGCCATGCCGGTGCTGTCGTTTCCGGCGGCAAGGGTGATGCAGAGTCCAAGATTGCTGCCATGGAAGCAGCGGGTATCAAGGTTTCGCCCTCCCCGGCGCGCCTTGGCAAGACGCTGGTCGAAGTCCTCAAGGGCTGAGACTGAAACCAATAGGGCGTCGGGCAGGGGCCGGTAACGGTAGCCTGCCCGAAGCCGCATGAAGAATAATCGATGCTTTGGCATCGCAGACTAAGCGGCAGGCCGTGAATGGCCATCAACGGGATTGAGGAGGCGGACGGTCAAGTCCGCGATAAAACAATGGCAAGGCAAGAAGCCAACGAGCAGTTTCAGGTCACGTCGTTTCTCGACGGCGCGAATGCAGCCTATATCGAGCAGCTCTACGCCCGGTACGAAGAGGATCCATCCTCGGTATCGCCAGAGTGGCAGAGCTTTTTCAAGGCACTGTCCGACAATCCCGAAGATGTAAAGAAGGCCGCCAAGGGCGCCTCCTGGAAGCGCGCCAATTGGCCGATCCCGGCCAATGGCGACCTGATTTCGGCGCTGGACGGCAACTGGGCGACGGTCGAAAAGGCCATCGAAAAGAAGGTTCAGGCCAAGGCCGAAGCCAAGGGCGCCGAGACCGGCAAGGCCGTCAGCGAAGCCGAAGTGTTGCAGGCGACCCGTGACAGCGTTCGCGCCATTATGATGATCCGCGCCTACCGCATGCGCGGCCACCTGCATGCCAAGCTCGATCCGCTCGGCATTGCAAGCCCGGTCGAGGACTACAACGAATTGTCTCCGAAGTCCTACGGCTTCGAAGAGAGCGATTACGACCGCAAGATTTTCATCGATAACGTGCTCGGCCTAGAATATGCCAGCGTGCGCGAAATGATCGACATTCTGGAGCGCACTTACTGCTCCACCATCGGTGTCGAATTCATGCATATGTCGAGCCCCGAAGAAAAGGGCTGGATTCAGGAACGCATCGAAGGTCCGGATAAGGGCGTTGCGTTCACTGCCGAAGGCAAGAAGGCGATCCTCTCCAAGCTGGTCGAGGCCGAAGGCTACGAGCAGTTCCTCGATGTCCGCTTCAAGGGCACCAAGCGTTTTGGTCTGGATGGCGGTGAATCGCTGATCCCGGCGCTGGAACAGATCATCAAGCGCGGCGGTCAGGACGGTCTCGAAGAAGTCGTTCTCGGCATGGCTCACCGCGGTCGCCTCAACGTTCTGACGAACGTAATGGGCAAGCCGCACCGCGCCGTGTTCCACGAATTCAAGGGCGGCTCTTTCAAGCCGGATGACGTCGAAGGTTCCGGTGACGTGAAGTACCACCTCGGGGCTTCTTCAGACCGCGAGTTCGATGGCAACAAGGTCCACCTGTCGCTGACGGCCAATCCGTCGCACCTTGAAATCGTCAACCCCGTCGTCATGGGCAAGGCCCGTGCGAAGCAGGACCAGCTGGCGAAAATCTGGGAAGGCGACACCATTCCGCTTTCCGAGCGCGCCAAGGTTCTGCCGCTGCTGCTGCACGGTGATGCGGCCTTTGCGGGTCAGGGTGTCGTGGCTGAAATTCTCGGCCTTTCCGGTCTGCGCGGCCACCGCGTCGCCGGTACGATGCACGTCATCATCAACAACCAGATCGGTTTTACGACGAACCCGGGCTTCTCGCGTTCTTCGCCGTACCCATCCGACGTTGCCAAGATGATCGAAGCGCCGATCTTCCACGTCAATGGCGACGATCCGGAAGCTGTGGTCTATGCGGCTAAAATCGCCACCGAATACCGCATGAAGTTCCACAAGCCTGTCGTCATCGACATGTTCTGCTACCGTCGCTTTGGCCATAACGAAGGTGATGAGCCTGCGTTCACACAGCCGAAGATGTATAAGGTCATTCGCGCTCACAAGACGGTTGCCCGCATCTATGCCGACCGTCTGATTGCCGAAGGCCTGATCAACGAAGGCGAATTCGAAAAGCTGAAGGCGGATTGGCGCGCCAATCTGGAGCAGGAATTCGAAGCAGGCCAGAGCTACAAGCCCAACAAGGCCGACTGGCTGGATGGTCAGTGGTCGGGTCTTCGCACCGCCGACAATGCCGATGAGCAGCGTCGCGGCAAGACCGGCGTTCCGATGAAGCAGCTGAAGGAAATCGGCAAGAAGCTGTCGACCGTTCCGGAAGGCTTCAATGCGCACCGCACGATCCAGCGCTTCATGGAAAACCGTTCGCAGATGATCGAAACCGGCGAAGGTCTCGACTGGGCAATGGCCGAAGCGCTTGCTTTCGGTTCGCTTGTTGTCGACGGTCACAAGATCCGCCTTTCCGGTCAGGATTGCGAACGCGGCACCTTCTCGCAGCGCCACTCGGTTCTCTATGATCAGGAAACCGAAGAGCGTTACATTCCGCTGGCAAACCTCGCTCCAACGCAGGCGCGCTATGAAGTCATCAACTCGATGCTGTCCGAAGAAGCCGTTCTCGGTTTCGAATACGGTTACTCGCTGGCTCGCCCGAATGCGCTGACGCTCTGGGAAGCCCAGTTCGGTGACTTCGCCAACGGTGCACAGGTCGTGTTCGACCAGTTCATTTCGTCTGGTGAACGCAAGTGGCTTCGCATGTCCGGCCTCGTCTGCCTCCTGCCGCACGGCTATGAGGGTCAGGGTCCGGAACACTCTTCGGCTCGTCTGGAACGCTGGCTGCAGATGTGTGCGGAGGACAACATGCAGGTTGCCAACTGCACGACGCCTGCCAACTACTTCCACATCCTGCGCCGTCAGGTGAAGCGCGACTTCCGCAAGCCGCTGATCATGATGACGCCGAAGTCCCTGCTGCGCCACAAGCGCGCAACCTCTTCGCTGACGGAAATGGCTGGCGAGTCCTCCTTCCACCGTCTGCTGTGGGACGATGCGGAAGTCATCAAGGATGGTCCGATCAAGCTGCAGAAGGATTCGAAGATCCGTCGCGTCGTACTCTGCACCGGCAAGGTCTATTACGACCTGCTGGAAGAGCGCGAAAAGCGTGGCATTGATGATGTTTACCTGCTGCGTATCGAACAGCTTTATCCGTTCCCGGCCAAGGCGCTCATCAATGAGCTGTCCCGCTTCCGCAATGCGGAGATGGTATGGTGCCAGGAAGAGCCCAAGAACATGGGTGCGTGGTCCTTCATCGACCCGTATCTGGAATGGGTTTTGGCGCATATCGACGCTAAGTACCAGAAGGTCCGTTACACGGGCCGTCCGGCTGCCGCCTCTCCGGCGACCGGCCTGATGTCCAAGCATCTGGCGCAGCTTGCTGCGTTCCTCGAAGACGCATTGGGAGAGTGAAAACTCTCCCCCTTCGACCCTCGCAAAAAAGACACCTGAATAACGGAACGATAAAATGGCCACTGAAATCCGCGTACCAACACTGGGTGAGTCCGTCAGCGAAGCAACTGTCGGCACCTGGTTCAAGAAAGTCGGTGATACCGTCAAGGCTGACGAGCCGCTTGTAGAACTGGAAACCGACAAGGTTACTGTCGAAGTTCCGGCACCCGCGTCCGGCGTACTGACCGAGATCGTTGCCCAGAACGGCGAAACGGTCGGTCTCGACGCGCTGCTCGGCCATATCGCCGAAGGTGCAGCGGGCGCTGCAACCTCCGCACCGGCAGCCGCACCCGCCGCTCCGGCTCCTGCCGCAGCACCGGCTGCTGCTGCACCTGCACCCACTGCAAGCGGTTCCGTTCCGGCGGCTCCTGCCGCTGCCAAGCTGCTGTCTGAAAACAACCTCTCTGCCGATCAGGTCGATGGTTCCGGCAAGCGCGGTCAGGTTCTGAAGGGTGACGTTCTGGCGGCTGTCGCCAAGGGCGTTTCCGCTCCTGCCGCAGCCCCTGCTGCCGCTTCCGCACCGCGTCCGGTTTCTGCCGAGCAGGATGCCGTTCGCGAAGAGCGCGTGAAGATGACGCGTCTGCGTCAGACGATTGCCCGTCGCCTCAAGGACGCGCAGAACACCGCCGCCATGCTGACCACTTATAACGAAGTGGACATGAAGGCGGTCATGGACCTGCGTAACCGCTACAAGGACGTGTTCGAAAAGAAGCACGGCGTCAAGCTCGGCTTCATGGGCTTCTTCACCAAGGCTGTTACGCACGCCCTGAAGGAGCTGCCTGCCGTCAACGCGGAAATCGATGGCAACGACATCATCTACAAGAACTATTGTCACGTCGGCATGGCTGTCGGCACGGACAAGGGTCTCGTCGTTCCGGTCATCCGTGATGCCGATCAGCTCTCCATCGCTGGCGTCGAAAAGGAACTCGGTCGTCTGGCCAAGGCAGCCCGCGATGGCTCGCTCGGCATGGCCGACATGCAGGGCGGCACCTTCACCATCACCAATGGTGGTGTTTACGGTTCGCTGATGTCCTCGCCGATCCTCAACGCACCGCAGTCCGGTATCCTCGGCATGCACAAGATTCAGGAGCGCCCGGTCGTCGTCGGCGGCCAGATCGTCATCCGTCCGATGATGTATCTCGCGCTCTCCTACGATCACCGTATCGTTGACGGCAAGGAAGCGGTCACCTTCCTCGTTCGCGTCAAGGAAAGCCTGGAAGATCCGGAGCGTCTGGTTCTCGATCTGTAATTTCTAGGAGGGTATCATGAACGCCGCCTCAGCCCATGCAACGTATCTCTTGACGCTGCTCAGCCTGAGCGTCGTTCTGCTCCTCATTCACATTCTCCTTCAGGGCGTTTCCGCCACGAAGGAACTCGGATCGGCGTGGAACGCCGGTCCGAGGGACGAACCAAGAGAACCCAAGGGTGTTGTTGCCGGAAGAGCCGTGCGCGCGTCTCGTAACTTTCAGGAAACCTACCCCGCCTTCATCGGCTTGCTGCTGGCAATGATCCTGACTGGCGATACGTCAGGCGTCGGACTTTTCGGCGGCACCGTGTGGCTCATTGCCCGCATTCTCTATATCCCGCTTTATCTTACCGGTGTTCCCTATATCCGCTCGATAGTGTGGGTCGGTAGTCTCGTTGGCCTTTTGATCATGATGATCGGGTTGTTTTTGTGATCAGAAAGAGCCTGACATATCTGGCGGCGGCTGGCGTTGCGCTTATGACAGCATCCGGGTGTGCTGCCGAAGGGTCGTTCGATCCTGCCAAGATATCTTCCAATCTGGCTGTTTTTACCGATACATCAAATTCTCTTGCTGACCGCAACCTGATTGAAGTGCCGGTGGGTGAACTTGCGCTTTCCGATGGTCGTCTCGTTGCGATGGACCCTCTCGTCCAGCCGGAGACGAAGCCGTTTGCGCGTCGTGTCGAGCCGGGCACTTATCCCGTATCTTTCATTCGCGGCACGGCGGAATATTCACGCCCCGCCTTTCTCGTTATTCGTTTTTCGAGTGAAAAGATCGAACGTTTTGAACTCGCCACGATAGAGGGGCAGGACGTCAATACGCTAAAGGACGATGAGTTTTTTGGCATCGGTGTCGACGCCGGGCTGGTCGCGTTTGCAAATGCCGACTACGGCGCTTCGCAGACGAAGTTTCAGGAGGCCGAGCAGTCGAAGCCGGGCAGCAGATACAGCAACTATTACGACGACAAGCTTTCCCACAGCATGACCGGCCAGAGGTCGGATGAGGCTACCATCGATAGACCGCTCGAAAGCGATGCGGGTGCGGCGGCGATCGTTCAGTCCGGTTGGGGAGATGGCTTTTATCCTACCTTCTGGGGATTGAACAAGGATGGGAAACCCGTTCTTGCTCTCATCGATTTTTTCGTCATCGAGAATGGCGATGGTCGTAGCGATGAGGAGAAAGAAGAAGCGTCCGTTCTCGCTCAAATGACAGAGCAGCAACAGGCCGATAACAAGGCTGCTTATAAGGCGCTTCAAGAAGGCGACGATAAGGGCTTTGCAAAATACGTGGCCGAGAAGAGAATTGCGCCCAAGGATTATATTTTGGGCCAGGGTGGCTCGTTTATGTTCGAAGTCATCCGGCAGGATCGTCCAGCGGCGCTGCGCGCGATGATCGAGGCCGGAGCGGATAATGCGCTTGGGCCGCACGATGGTCTGCTCGACAAAAGTTACGCCGCTTTCGCACATAGTATGAATGACTATGCGGCAAAAGAGAAGGCTGAGGGCAAGAGCACGCCTGCCCCTCGCTCAAAAGAACTCATGGACCTCGTCGCGGAGCTTGAGAAGCGCCCCGGCTCGTCCGATCAACTGAAATCAAGCACTCAGGAATAGGAATTAGCTATGGCATATGATGTAGTCGTTATCGGCACCGGCCCCGGTGGATATGTTTGCGCCGTCAAGGCAGCGCAGCTGGGTCTTAAAGTCGCGGTCATCGAAAAACGCGCCACTTACGGCGGCACGTGCCTGAATGTCGGCTGCATTCCTTCCAAGGCTCTGCTGCATGCTTCGGAAGTCTTCGCGCATGTCTCGCATGGCGTCGATAGCCTCGGCATTGAAGTGTCCGCACCAAAGCTGAACCTTGAAAAGATGATGGGCCATAAGGACGGCGTGGTGAAAGCCAATGTCGATGGCGTCGCCTTCCTTTTCAAGAAGAACAAGATCGATGCTTTTACCGGCACCGGCAAGGTCGTCTCTGCAGGAAAGGTTTCCGTCACCAACGACAAGGGTGAAGTTCAGGAAATCGAAGCCAAGAACATCGTTATCGCCACGGGTTCGGATGTCGCAGGCATTCCGGGCGTTCAGGTCGAAATCGATGCGCAGGTCATCGTTTCCTCCACGGGCGCGATTGCGCTGTCCAAGGTTCCGGAAAAGCTCATCGTTGTGGGCGGTGGGGTGATCGGTCTCGAGCTCGGCTCCGTCTGGCAGCGTCTCGGCGCGAAGGTTACCGTCGTTGAATATCTCGACAACATTCTCGGCGGCATGGACGGCGAAGTCTCCAAGCAGGCGCAGCGCCTGTTCGCCAAGCAGGGTATCGATTTCAAGCTCGGCGCCAAGGTGACTGCTGTTGAAAAGGGTGCGACGGGCGCGAAGGTCGTGTTCGAGCCGGTCAAGGGCGGTGCGGCCGAAACGCTGGAAGCCGATGTCGTTCTGATCTCCACGGGCCGCAAGCCTTACACGGATGGTCTCGGCCTTGCTGAGGCAGGCGTTGCTCTCGACAGCCGTGGTCGCGTTGAAATCGACGGTCACTTCAAGACGAATGTTGCGGGCATCTACGCCATTGGCGACGTGGTGAAGGGCTCGATGCTGGCGCATAAGGCAGAAGATGAAGGCGTTGCACTGGCTGAAATCCTCGCCGGTCAGCATGGCCATGTGAACTACGACGTCATTCCGGGCGTGGTCTATACCCAGCCGGAAGTCGCCTCTGTCGGCAAGACCGAAGAGGAACTGAAGGCCGCAGGCGTCGCCTACAAGGTCGGCAAGTTCCCGTTCACGGCGAACGGTCGCGCACGCGCCATGCAGGTGACCGATGGTTTCGTGAAGATACTCGCGGATAAGGAAACCGACCGCGTTCTCGGCGGCCATATCGTCGGCTTCAGCGCTGGCGAAATGATCCACGAAATTGCTGTTTTGATGGAATTCAGCGGTTCGTCCGAAGATCTTGGCCGCACCTGCCATGCGCATCCGACCATGTCTGAAGCTGTAAAAGAAGCCGCGCTCGCAACCTTCTTCAAGCCGATCCACATGTAATTGGACATATCGACTCGAGCAGAGCCGAACATTATATTTTGGTAAGCCGGAAAGCCGCATCTTGTTCTTCTCGATGCGGCTTTTATTATGAAGTCTTGAACCACTCTAATATGAGGATCGTCTTATGGGTTCAGCTTCGATTACCGGTTACAGCCTTCCACAAAAGGCGCTTCATTGGACGATGGCGCTCCTCATCCTGTTCAATCTCATTTTTTCCGATGGCATGGAGCATTGGAATCGGCTCGTTCGCCACGGTCAGCCGGTGACGCCGGAGGATATCTCCTCAGCCAACATCCACGCCTATGTAGGAATTGCCATTCTGGTGCTCTGTCTCATCCGGCCCTGTCTTCGCGTTGTGCAAGGCGTGCCAGAGGCACCGCTGGAAGAACCGCCTCTTGCCAAATTCGTGGCCAAGATCGCCCATTGGGCTTTCTACGCAATCTTCATCCTCATGCCATTCACCGGCATAGGTAAATACTATTTCGGCAATGAAACAGCTGGCCAACTGCATGGCGGCCCGCTCAAGCTGCTGCTGTGGGCGCTGATCGCGCTGCATATTCTCGGCGTGCTGGTTCATCAGCTCTATTGGCGGACGAACCTGTTACGGCGTATGGCTTAGGCGCTGTGAGCCTGAGTCCGCACGGACGCATCACCGGACGGCAGTGACAGTAAAACCCTTCTGACGCAGCAATTCGATAACGCCCTCCTTACCCGGCAGGTGAAGCGCGCCAACGGCCATGAAGACATTTCCATCCTCTAGATGCGGAGCCGCGCGATCCGCCATGACGTGGTTGCGGTCGGTGATGACGCGCTGTTCGAAGGCGGCGTATTCTTGCGTGCTTGCTTCGCCCTTATCCGGGTCGAGGCTCTTCATCATCGGGGAGATCGTGCTGATGTCGCCCTTCAGATAAAGGTCGATCATCGTTGCCATGACGTCTTCCATACGATCGCCAAGTTGTAGCATCTCGATCAGGGACTGCACGTGGAATGACATGGGCAGATCAGACAGTGCATTCATCTGCTCGACCAGCGTCTCGAGACCGACCAGCTGTTTGCCACTTTTCAATGCGTCATTTGCGAGTTTCATATCGAGAAAACTCGCACCTTTCGCTTTGCGAGCGAATTCGCAAGCGGGCAGGGCGACGAAACTCGAGAGAATCCAGGGTTTCATTTTAAGGACGGCATTCAGTGGAATGCCACGTTCCTGTAAACCGCGCTCGAGCTTTGCTGCGTCGTCTTTCGAAATCAGATCGGTGATCGACTTTCCGTCCGTAAACATGGTTAGTTCCGGTTTGGCGAAAATGGACGCCGCTGCTTGCTTCTCGCTGGTGATCTCGTCCGATTCAACGATGACTGTACCGGCCTCACTAAATGCCTGGCTCGCACCCTCAGGCATCTTCAGGACGCGCGGGTCGGAAATGTGCATCGTTCCAAGCAGCCAGGACGGCTGCTTTCCGTCCTTCTCTATTTTCCAGAAGATGCCAACGCCATTGGGTATCTTGGCCGCCTCTGCCACGATGTCGGCATAGGCTCTGGGGTCGCTCTTCTGCATGTCGGTCAGGATGTCGCTGCCGCCGCAGGTCAGCGGCTGCTCGGCGGCATTGGCGTCCGTCATCGACAGAAGCGTCACGAACAGTACGGCTAGCGCGGCGACATGGACGGAAGCCAGAAGCCACAAAAGCGCGTTGCCCAAACGGCCCATCAACAGCGATGTCAGGCCCTGCGGCCGCGAAAGAACGGTCATCGAATCACCTCGGTTTCCTTCTTATCGCTTATAGGGAAGGCTATTTGCACGGACGGTTAATGGTTATGGTTTCCAGATCGTTAATGCATTCAGGCGCGCGGGTGGGCATTGTCGTAAATCTCGAGCAGCCGTGCCGTATCGACACCGGTATAGACCTGCGTGGTGGAAAGGCTGGCATGGCCCAGCAGTTCCTGAATGGTGCGAAGATCGCCGCCGCCTGCCAGAAGATGGGTGGCGAAGGAATGGCGTAACGCATGCGGCGTCGCATTTTCCGGCAGGCCAAAGGCGCCGCGAAGCTTCTGCATTTCCCGCTGGATGATGGCGGGCTGCAGCTTTCCGCCGCGCGCACCGAGAAACATCGGCTCATCGGCAGCCAGGTGGTAGGGGCACAGTTTGCGATACTCTTCGACCACCTCCAGAACCACGGGCAGCAGAGGCACGAGGCGCATCTTGTTGCCCTTGCCGGTAATGCGCAGGCTGCGCGTGGCGGGCGTCAGGTCTTGTGGTGTGAGGGCAAGGGCTTCTGAAATACGCAGCCCGCTGCCATAAAGAAGTGCCAGAACAGCGGCGTTGCGCGCGGCAATCCATGGCTCTTCCGCAAGCTGGGCATCCGTTGTGGTGATCTTCAGCGCCTGCGTGTCTGTCAGCGGCTTGGGCAGAGACTTCGGCTGCTTTGGGGAGCGCATGGCCGTCGCGCCTGCGGCATTGACCATGCCTTTCTTTTCAAGAAAGCGGAGAAGAGAGCGAAGTCCCGCAAGATGTCTGCCCAATGAACGCGCGCCCGCGCCTTCCTTTCGGCGCGAGGCCAGAAAGGCGCGAAGGTCCGTCGGGCGCAGGTTTGCTATGTCCCGAACGCGCGCGGGCTGGCCGTTATAGCCGGTCAGAAACATCAGGAACTGGCGCGTGTCACGCTCATAGGCTTCCACCGTATTATCGGAAAGGCGACGCTCGCCTTCCAGTGCGGCGAGCCAGGTCTGCCGCTCGTTCAACAGTTCGGAATCGGCAAAGGTGAGGATTTCGTCCACGTCGTTTGTCCTGTTACGGTCTTGCGCAGCATAGGTGGCGGCAGTCAGCATTTGGTTAAAATGCGGGTGACAGCCAGCGTCGTCTGCCATAGAAGTTCGCTTTTCGTTTCCAAAAGGGCAATCTCGCCGTAGCCATGGCCAAAGATTCGACCGATCTTTTCGGTGCGCTGTTCGATCAGCCCACTGACCGCTCAAAGACCGGCTCTGCCGAGCCGACCGATGCCGTTCCCGTTCTGGTGCCCATGCCTGCGCCGGGTCCGTATAGCTATTCCGTGCCAGAAGACATGGTGGTGCAGCCCGGCTCCATCGTTCAGGTGCCTCTGGGGCCGCGGCAGGTCATTGGTGTCGTGTGGGACAAGACCGACGGCGCGTCCGTGGATCCGAAGAAATTACGACCCATCACCAAGACCTTCGATTGCCCGCCACTGCGGGACGAGATGCGTCGGTTCATCGATTGGGTTTCCGCCTACACACTGTCTCCGCCCGGTCTGGTAGCGCGTATGGCGCTTCGCGCACCTGCCGCTTTCGATCCCGAACCGATGATCGAGGGCCTGCGGCTGACCGAGGCGCGACCGGAGCGGCTGACGCCTGCACGCGAGCGGGTGATGGAGCTTGCCGCAGAAGGTCAGGGCTGGACCAAAAGCGGTCTGGCGCATGCCGCAGGCGTCTCGACCAGCGTTATCGAAGGTCTCGCCAAGCAGGGCATTTTCGAAACGATCTTCCTGCCAGCGCCGCCCGTCGTGGCCGAGCCGGACCCCAACTACACTGAATCCCGTCTGGAAGGACCGCAAAAGCAGGCTGCTTCCGAGATATTGGAGGATGTGCGGAAGGGCAGTTTCGCGGTTTCCCTGATCGATGGCGTCACGGGCTCCGGCAAGACGGAAGTCTATTTCGAGGCCGTGGCCGAAACGCTTCGGCAGGGCAAGCAGGTGCTGATCCTACTACCGGAAATCGCATTGACTGCGGCCTTTCTCGACCGCTTTCATGACCGGTTCGGCTCCCGCCCGGCGGAATGGCATTCCGATCTTTCGCCGCGCATGCGCGAAAAGGTCTGGCGGCAGACGGTCACTGGAGAGGTCCGCGTGGTGGCAGGCGCGCGTTCTGCGCTCTTCCTGCCGTTCGATAATCTCGGCCTCATTATCGTGGATGAAGAACACGACCCCGCCTACAAGCAGGAAGACCGTGTCTTCTATAATGCGCGCGACATGGCGGTAGTGCGTGCGCGGATCGGGGACTTCCCTGTTGTTCTCGTGTCTGCCACGCCATCGGTGGAAAGCCAGGTTAACGGGAATTCCGGGCGCTACAACACCATCCATCTGCATACGCGCTTTGGCGATGCGGCAATGCCGGATCTGCATCTGGTGGATATGCGTCGCCATCCGCCGGAGCGTGGCGGCTTTCTGTCGCCCGTGCTTCTGCGCGGAATCGGAAAGACGATAGAGAAGGGGGAGCAGGCGCTGCTGTTTCTCAATCGGCGCGGCTATGCACCTTTGACGCTCTGCCGTGTCTGCGGCCACCGCTTCCAGTGCCCTCAATGTTCCAGCTGGCTGGTGGAGCATCGCTTTCGCAACCAGCTTCAATGTCATCAATGCGGCCATAACCAGCCGACGCCGGATCATTGCCCGGAATGCGGCACTTTCGATCACCTCGCGGCTTGCGGTCCCGGCGTTGAGCGTATTGCCGAAGAGGTCGAGAAGCATTTTCCCGAAGCACGCACCATTGTTCTGTCTTCCGATCTCATGGGCGTCAAAAGGTTGCGGTTGGAGCTTGAGGCCATCGTCAAGGGTGAGGCCGATATCGTCATCGGCACGCAACTCGTGGCCAAGGGGCATAACTTCCCACTGATGACGCTTGTCGGCATTGTCGATGCGGATCTGGGTCTGGCGAATGGCGATCCGCGCGCGGCTGAGCGCACCTTCCAGCTGCTGTCACAGGTCACCGGCCGCGCAGGCCGCACCGGTCTCAAAAGTCATGGCCTTCTCCAGACTTATCAGCCGCAGCACCCCGTCATGCAGGCCATCGTATCGGGGGATGCGGGTGCGTTCTATGAACGCGAAATCATCGAGCGTGAGAAGGCACTGTTGCCACCCTTCGGTCGCCTCGCATCCATCATCGTCTCCGCCGATAGCCGCGCCGAGGCGGAAACGCATGCCCGCGCGCTGAGAGCTTCCGCGCCGCAAGCCCCGGGCATCATGTTACTGGGGCCAGCAGAAGCGCCGCTGGCGCTGATCCGGGGGCGCTATCGCTTCCGGCTTCTGGTTCATGGAAAGCGAAATTCGGATATGCAGTCTTTTCTGCGTGCCATGATTTCCAACGGACCGAAGGAGCGCGGCTCCGTGCATGTGCAGACGGATATCGATCCGCAAAGCTTCCTCTAAAATCCAGTGCGCACCTTCCAAGCGAAGGCTTCGATTGACGGGATAGGCGTAACCATCTTCCGGCACGCGCCGCGCCATGCCATAAGGCGGGTAGGGGATTCGCAATTTTGGGGATGATCGATGGAGTTCTACTTTCCAACCGAACTGGGTGAGCAACTGGCGTTCAGCGCGGCGGTGTTTTCGTCGCTGATTGGCCTGGTGATCATGTTTGCGCCCATGATCACATTCCGCTTGTTCGGTTTGCAGCTGGGAGATCGCCGCGATGGGCTGGTTCTGATCCGCTCATCGCTTGCCGGCTTTTATCTCGGTTTCGGTACCACTGCACTGCTCCTTGCCCAGCCCATGGTCTACCTGGCCTTCGGTGCGTCATTTGCTCTGGCGGCGTTCGGCGCGGTCCTGTCCATCCTGTCGGACGGAGGCGCAACGATGCGGAATTTATTACTTCTGGTTGTGCATCTGATTCTGTCCGCCCTGCCTTTGGCATACGTCTTTGGTCTCGTTTAACATGCGCTTCGATGCATTTAAGCCCGGCATTGGTGTCACGAACGCGTAATTCAGAAAATTAAACCGGTTTACCCCTTGTTCAAAAGAAGGTTTCCGCTATTACGCGTGTTGCGAGTCCCGGCGTCCTATGCTAGACGGACCGCGAAATCGATATAAGGCAGGGGGGAATTCCGGCCTTTTTCGGGGAAATTGAAACGAATTCAAGAATTTGACGAAGCTGAGCGATCAGCTCCGGTTTCTTGGATGAATAGCAGGGAAAAATTGCCCGTGGCAGATACCTCCCATGGAACATCCGGTGTAGCGGATAGGTATGCGTCCTCGCTTTTCGAGCTTGCTTTGGAAGCGGGTGTCGTTGAAGCGGTCGGTGCCGATCTCGACAAGTTTCAGGCTTTGCTCGACGAAAGCGACGATTTGAAGCGTCTGGTTGCGAGCCCTGTCTTTTCTGCTGAGGATCAGTCCAAGGCTGTTGCGGCAATCGTGGCCAAGGCCGGTATCGTAAGCCTCGCTGGCAATTTCCTCAAGGTCGTGGCCAATAACCGCCGCCTCTTTGCTGTTCCGGGCATGATTGCTGCCTATCGTACCATTGCTGCCGCTCACCGCGGCGAAGTCGTTGCCGAAGTTACTTCGGCTCATGCGCTCGACGAAGCGCAGGAAACTGAACTGAAAGCGGCGCTGAAGAGCGTGACCGGCAAGGAAGTGACGATCGCCCTTACGGTCGATCCCTCCATCCTCGGCGGTCTCATCGTCAAGGTCGGTTCACGCCAGATCGATACGTCTCTTCGCACCAAACTTTCCACCCTTAAGCTTGCACTGAAAGAGGTTGGCTGATGGATATCCGCGCCGCGGAAATTTCCGCAATTCTTAAAGACCAGATCAAAAATTTCGGCAACGAGGCAGAAGTCTCGGAAGTCGGCCAGGTATTGTCCGTCGGTGACGGCATTGCCCGCGTTTACGGCCTCGACAATGTTCAGGCTGGTGAAATGGTCGAGTTCCCAGGCGGCATCCGCGGCATGGCCCTGAACCTTGAAAACGACAACGTCGGTGTTGTTATTTTCGGTTCCGACCGTGACATCAAGGAAGGCGACACCGTCAAGCGCACCGGCGCTATCGTTGACGTTCCTGTCGGTCCTGAGCTGCTTGGCCGCGTCGTTGACGCTCTCGGCAACCCGATCGACGGCAAGGGCCCGATCAACGCAACGCGCCGTTCGCGCGTCGACGTCAAGGCTCCCGGCATCATTCCGCGCAAGTCGGTTCATGAGCCAATGTCGACCGGCCTTAAGGCCATCGATGCTCTGATCCCGGTTGGCCGTGGCCAGCGCGAGCTCGTCATCGGCGACCGTCAGACCGGCAAGACCGCCATCATTCTCGACACGATCCTCAATCAGAAGGCTATTCACGACAATGGCCCGGACAGCGAAAAGCTGTACTGCGTTTACGTGGCCATCGGCCAGAAGCGTTCCACGGTTGCACAGTTCGTGAAGGTTCTCGAAGAGCGTGGCGCTCTTCAGTACTCCATCATCATCGCTGCAACGGCTTCCGATCCTGCTCCGATGCAGTATCTGGCACCGTTTGCCGGTTGCGCCATGGGTGAGTACTTCCGTGACAACGGCCAGCATGCGCTGATCGGTTACGACGACCTTTCCAAGCAGGCTGTTGCCTACCGTCAGATGTCGCTTCTTCTGCGTCGTCCTCCGGGCCGCGAAGCCTATCCTGGCGACGTTTTCTACCTGCATTCCCGTCTGCTCGAGCGCGCCGCCAAGATGGGCGACGAAGCCGGTGCGGGTTCGCTGACGGCTCTGCCTGTCATCGAAACACAGGGTAACGACGTTTCCGCGTTCATTCCGACCAACGTGATCTCGATCACCGACGGCCAGATCTTCCTCGAAACCGACCTGTTCTATCAGGGTATCCGTCCGGCTGTTAACGTCGGTCTGTCGGTGTCCCGCGTTGGTTCTGCCGCGCAGATCAAGGCCATGAAGCAGGTTGCCGGTTCGATCAAGGGCGAGCTTGCCCAGTATCGTGAAATGGCAGCGTTTGCCCAGTTCGGTTCCGACCTTGATGCCTCCACGCAGCGCCTGCTGAACCGTGGTGCACGTCTGACCGAATTGCTCAAGCAGCCACAGTTCTCCCCGCTCAAGACGGAAGAACAGGTTGCGGTGATCTTCGCTGGCGTCAACGGTTACCTCGATAAGGTTGCTGTTGCCGATGTCGGCAGGTTCGAGCAGGGTCTGCTGTCCTACCTTCGTTCGGAAGGCAAGGGCATTCTCGACACCATCCGCACGGAAAAGGCTGTTAGCGATGACACCAAGGGCAAGCTGAAGACTGCTCTTGAAAACTTCGCCAAGTCTTTCTCCTGATTAGCCTCGTGACTGGGACGGATAACGGATGCCTTCACTAAAGGATCTGAAAAACCGCATTGCCTCCGTAAAGGC
>JAAIGF010222238.1_pt1 | contig 16432 bp, 9 predicted proteins | sample 6487441 | NCBI WGS metagenome assembly JAAIGF01 (sample SAMN13974129, study PRJNA590717) | phyllosphere metagenome | biome: pepper field; feature: multiple bacterial spot infested pepper fields; material: pepper leaves; isolation source: leaves from pepper fields | host: Capsicum annuum ... | reverse complement strand
GACGCTCATCCGCGATCCCGACATCATCCTCATGGACGAGCCGTTCTCCGCTCTCGACATCCAGACACGTCAGCTGATGGAAAACGAAGTGCTGGATCTGTGGATGGCCAAGCGCAAGGCCGTGCTGTTCATCACGCACGACCTGGACGAAGCCATCGCCATGAGCGACCGCGTGGTCGTCCTGTCGGCCGGGCCGGGCACGCATCCCATCGGTGAATTCGTCATCGACCTGCCGCGTCCCCGCGACGTGGCCGAGGTGCGCATGCATCCGCGCTTCGTCGAACTGCACGCCGCCATCTGGGACGTGCTGCGCGAAGAAGTCTTGAAGGGATACGCGCAGCAAAAGCGCGTCGCCTGATCCCGCCAGGGTGCGCCTGCCGCCACGCGCGGCGGGCGGCCGTCATCCAGGAAGTCCGAAATACATGTGGAACGCCATCAAACCCAGCCACAAGACCATGCGCTTGTGGCAAATCATGCTTCTGGTCGTGATCATCGCGATCTGGCATCTGATCACACGCGACCCGGCGGTCGCGTTTTTCTTCGGTGACCCGCTGAAGGTATTCGTGCGCGTGTGGCAGTGGTTCGTCACCGACGCCGACATCTACCCGCACCTTGGCATCACCCTGCTCGAAACCATGCTGGCCTTCGGCATCGGCACCATCACCGGCTTGGCCTGCGGCCTGTGGCTGGCACTGTCGCCGGTGGCGGGTGCCATCCTCGATCCGTACATCAAGGCCATGAACTCGATGCCGCGCGTGATCCTGGCACCGATCTTCGCGCTGTGGTTCGGCCTGGGCATCTGGTCGAAGGTCGCACTGGCCGTCACCCTGGTGTTCTTCATCGTCTTCTTCAACGTCTACCAGGGTGTGAAGGAAGTCAGCCCCGTGGTGCTGGCCAACGCCCGCATGCTGGGTGCGAATGCTCGCCAGCTGCTGCGTCAGGTCTACCTGCCGTCGGCCACCAGCTGGGTGTTCTCCAGCCTGCACACCTCGGTGGGCCTGGCCTTCGTGGGTGCGGTGGTGGGTGAATACCTAGGCAGCGCACGCGGCGTGGGCTACCTGATCCTGCAGGCCGAGGGGACGTTCGACGTCAATACCGTATACGCTGGGATCATCGTGCTGACGGCATGCGCGCTATTCCTGGACTGGCTGGTCGGGGTCGTTGAAAAACGCCTGATGAAGTGGCAACCGCGCAGCGGGGAAACTGAAAAGCTTTGAACCAGATACGCACGCTTCGGCGTGCGTATTGCTTTGTGCGAGGTCTACATGATTGCCTACACGACGGTCGGCACATTTGCGGAAGGCCCTGGCTTTCTACGATCCGCTCTTCGCGCGGATGGGGCTGGAAGTCTGCTGGCAGGATGATGCGGTGGTGTCGTTCGGCAAGAAGGACGACCTCACCGTGGCAAGGTTCTTCGTCGGACAACCGTTCGATGGCGGGGCGGCCACGACCGGCAACGGAGTGATGACGGCATTCCGCCTGGAAGAACCGGCGATGGTCGATTCACTCTACGAATCGGCACTGTCCAACGGCGGCAGCAGCGAAGGGGAGCCTGGGCTGCGGCCGCAGTATGGCGAAGGGTTCTATGCTGCGTATGTGCGCGACCCGGACGGGAACAAGCTGGCTTTCGTCGTGTACGACGCCTGAGTCACACGCCCCGCACCCCGGCACTCAATTCGCCATCATGAACCGCATGCGGAAGCGCTTGCCCTTGATGTTGGTGTTGCGCAGCTTTTCCACCGTGGCGTCCGCCACCTCTTGCGCCAGGGCGACGAAGGTGACGAAGTCGTTGACGTGGATCTTGCCGACCTTGTCGGCGGTCAGGCCGACTTCACCGGTCAGGGCGCCCAGTACGTCGCCCTTGCGCAGCTTGTCCTTCTTGCCGCCCTGGATGCAGACGGTGACCATGGGCGCGCGCAGGCGGGGGCCAGGGGCGGGCTTCAACTGGCTGATGTCACGCCATTGCAGCGGGCGGCCGACGTAGGTTTCCACGCGGGTGGCCCATTCCATTTCTTCCGGCGAACACAGGTTCAGCGCCAGGCCCTTGGCGCCACCACGGCCGGTGCGGCCGATGCGGTGCACGTGCACTTCGGTGTCGCGGGTCACGTCGACGTTGATGACGGCGCCCAGGTTGTCGATGTCCAGGCCGCGTGCGGCGACGTCGGTGGCGACCAGCACCGAGCAACTGCGGTTGCTGAACTGGATCAGCACGTCGTCACGGTCGCGCTGTTCCAGGTCGCCGTGCAGGGCCAGGGCGCTGTAGCCGGCGCGCGTCAGCGAGTCGGCGATCTCGCGGCACTGTGCCTTGGTGTTGCAGAAGGCGATGGTCGATTCCGGGCGGAAGTGGTCGAGCAGGGCGGCCACCGCACCGCTGCGTTCGTCTTCGTCGATCTCGTAGAAATATTCTTCGATCTGCGAGGCATCGTGCAGCGACTCGACCTTGATCTCTTCCGGACGCGTCAGGAATCGTGCGCTGAGCTTGCGGATGTTGTCGGGGTAGGTGGCCGAGAACAGCAGGGTCTGGCGTTCCTTCGCGCAGGCGGCGACCACGTAGTCGATCTGTTCCTGGAAGCCCATGTCGACCATGCGGTCGGCTTCGTCCAGCACCAGCGTGCGGATCTTCGACAGATCGATGAAGCCACGTTCGATGTGGTCCCACAGGCGGCCGGGCGTGCCCACCACGACGTGTGCGCCGTGTGCCAGCGATTCGGCCTGGGGGCGGATCGGGCTGCCGCCCGACAGCGTCAGCACCTTCAGGTTCGGCGCGAAGCGCGCCAGCCGGCGAATTTCCTGCGTGACCTGTTCGGCCAGCTCGCGGGTGGGGCAGAGCACCAACGCCTGCACGTCGAAACGGGCAGGGTCCAGGGTATGCAGCAGGCCGATGCCGAAGGCGGCGGTCTTGCCGCTGCCGGTCTTGGCCTGGGCGATGATGTCGCGGCCAGCCAGGATGAGCGGTAGGCTGGCGGCCTGGATCGCGGTCATCTCTTTGTAGTCGAGGCTGTCGAGGGTGGCCAGCATGGCCGGCGACAACGCCAGGGAGGAAAAAGCGGTCTGCGTCATGGTGCGGTCGCCGGTCGTAAAAGCGCGCAGTCTAGCAGCCGATGGGCACGCTTGCGGTGGCGCCCAGCCTACGGCCGAGCGTTTTCCTCGGGGTGAACCCGCTTGTGGGGAGCGGCGACGGTTCCTAGACTCGGACGACCGTTCATCGTCTCGCTGATCGAGACCGGTTTTTCCTGGAGTCTTGCCGATGTCCGACGCCGTGCTGCTTGCCATCGATGGGCCGATCGCCCGGATCACCCTGAATCGCCCTGACAAGCTCAATGCCCTCGACCTGACCAGCGCGTGTGCACTGCGCGATGTACTGCACCAGCTGCATGACAACGCCCAGGTGCGTGTCGTCGGCCTGGCGGGGGCGGGGCGGGCGTTCCAGGCGGGCGGCGATATCTCGGCCTTCAGGGAAGACGCCCCGCGTCGGGCCGCCGAACTCATCGAGCCCGTGCACGAGTGCATCCGCCTGATGGCGACCCTGCCGGTGCCGGTGGTGGCCAGCCTGCACGGCGCCGTGGCGGGAGCGGGCGTCAGCCTGGCGCTGGCGGCCGATCTGGCGATTGCTGCGGCCGACACCAAGTTCACCCTGTCGTACGCGCGTATCGGCACCAGCCCGGATGCGGGCGCGACCTGGCATCTGCCGCGTGTCGTGGGCCTGCGCAAGGCCATGGAGATCGCCCTGCTGGCCGATGGCTTCGACGCGGCCGAGGCGTTGCGGCTATCGTTGGTGAATCGCGTCGTGCCGGCCGACGCGCTGGCGGCCGAAACCGATGCCTTGCTGACCCGCCTGGCGCAAGGACCGACTGCCGCCTACGGACGCATCAAGCGGTTGCTGCATGAATCGGATGGGCGCACCTTGCCCCAGCAGCTCGACGCCGAAACCGCTGCATTCGTCGCCTCGGCGGGCACGGCGGACTTCGCGGAAGGGATGAGCGCCTTCTTCGGCAAGCGCCCGCCGCAGTATCGCGGTTACTGAATCCACCCATCGTCTTTCGTCGAGCTGCCATGACCCTGCCCGCCATCCTGCGCGACCTGCGCATGCCCGTGATCGCCGCACCGATGTTCATCGCCAGCGGCCCTGAACTGGTCGCCGCCCAGTGCAAGGCCGGCATCGTCGGTGCCTTCCCCGCGCTCAATGCGCGGCCCAGCGGGATGCTGGAGTCGTGGCTGACCCAGATCGAGGCTGAACTGCAGGCCCACCGCGCCGAGCATCCCGATGCACGCATCGGGCCCATCGCCGTCAATCAGATCGTCCACCAGTCGAACGCCCGTCTGGATGAAGACGTGGCGGTCTGCGTACGCCATCGCGTGCCCATCGTGATCTCCAGCCTGCGTGCACCGCCGCCGGCGATGCTGGGTGCCATTCACGGCTACGGCGGCATCGTGCTGCACGATGTGATCTCGGTCCGGCATGCGCGCAAGGCGCTCGATGCCGGGGTCGACGGCCTGATCGTGGTTTGTGCCGGGGCGGGCGGCCACGCGGGTACGTTGTCGCCGTTCGCCCTGGTGGGTGAGATCCGGCGCTTCTTCGACGGCCCGCTGGCCTTGTCCGGGGCGATCACGACCGGTCAGGCGGTGTTGGCAGCGCAGGTGATGGGCGCGGACCTGGCTTACGTCGGCACGCGCTTTCTGGCCACGCAGGAAGCGCGGATCGTCGAGGGCTATCGCAACGCACTGGTCGAGGCGGCTGCGGACGACATCGTCTACACCAGCTACTTCTCGGGCGTGCACGGCAACTACCTGCGCCAGTCCATCGTGGCGGCGGGCTTCGACCCGACGGCATTGCCCCAGGGCGACAAAACGAGCATGGATTTCGCCTCGACAGGCGACAGCGGTTCGTCGGAGGCCAAGGCGTGGCGCGACATCTGGGGCGCCGGGCAAGGCGTGGGGCAGATCGACGATGCGCCGCCGGTGGCCGAGGTCGTCGAGCGCATGCACCGCGAGTATCAGGCAGCCTGCCGACGCGTGCCGGTGGCGAGCGATGTCGTGTCGGCGATCGGATGAAACCCCGCGTGGTCTTTGCAAAAACCACTATGCTTGCCGGACTTTCGTAGGAAGCCACCCATGACCGTCATCACCTCCATCGAAGACCTGCGCCGCATGGCCGAGCGCCGCGTGCCGCGCATGTTCTACGACTACGCCGACTCGGGCGCGTGGACCGAATCCACCTACCGTGCCAACGAGACTGACTTCCAGCGCATCAAGCTGCGCCAGCGGGTGGCGGTCAACATGGAAAACCGCAGCCTCAAGAGCACCATGATCGGCCAGGAGGTGGCGATGCCGGTGGCGCTGGCGCCGACCGGGCTGACCGGCATGCAGCACGCCGACGGCGAGATCCTCGCGGCGCGCGCCGCCAGCAAGTTCGGCGTGCCGTTCACCTTGTCGACCATGAGCATCTGCTCGATCGAGGACGTGGCCGAGAACACCGATTCGCCGTTCTGGTTCCAGCTCTACATGATGCGCGACCGCAAGTTCATGGAGAACCTGATCAACCGCGCCAAGGCCGCCGGTTGCTCGGCGCTGGTCGTCACGCTCGACCTGCAGATCCTGGGCCAGCGCCACAAGGACTTGCGCAACGGCCTGTCGGCCCCGCCCAAGCCCACGCTGCGCAACCTGGTGAACCTGGCGACCAAGCCGCGCTGGTGCATGAACATGCTGAAGACGCCGCGCCGCACCTTCCGCAACATCGCAGGCCATGCCGAAGGCGTGGCCGATCTCAGCTCGCTGTCGGCATGGACGGCCGGCCAGTTCGACCCGCGCCTGAGCTGGGACGACATCAAGTGGATCCAGGACCGCTGGGGCGGCAAGATCATCCTCAAGGGCATCCTCGACGAGGAAGATGCCGAGCGCGCCGTGCAGTGCGGCGTCGATGCGCTGATCGTGTCCAACCACGGCGGCCGCCAGCTCGACGGGGCGGAATCGTCCATCGAGGTGCTGCCGCGCATCGTGCGTGCCGTGGGCGACCGCGTGGAAGTGCACATGGATGGTGGCGTGCGGTCGGGTCAGGACGTCATCAAGGCCGTTGCCCTGGGCGCGCGCGGCGTCTACATCGGCCGTGCCTTCCTGTACGGCCTGGGTGCCATGGGCGAGGAAGGCGTGTCCAAGGCGCTGAGCCTGATCCGCAACGAACTGGACATCACCATGGCCCTGTGCGGCCTGCGCGACATCCAGGACGTCGATCGCAAGATCCTGGTGCCGGGCACCTGGGACGACAAGGCGTCTGCCGAGCAGTCTCTGTTTCTTTGAGCCTGGCTCAGCGCAAGGCCTGCAGGAAGCAGGCCGCCTCGCCGAAACGCGCCAGCGGGTCGGCGGGTGATTCCGGGTCGGGCTGGGTGGCAGACGTCGCCCAGGCCGCCAGATAAGCGCCTGCCGAGCGATAGCCCGCGTCGGCAAGGCGTTCGGCCACCAGACCTGCATTGCGCCGCACCGTCGCGTCGGCGGGGCTGGCGCGGCGGCCGGCATGTACGGTACCGGCCAGCAGCGACAAGGCCTGTTCCAGCGGCGTGGCGGCGGTGTCGTCATGGTGGGGCAGGGCGGTCGGTGCGTCGGCCTCGTCCACGGGTTCCAGGTCGGGCACCAGCAGCCTGTCGGCCAGCAGCGACCATGGGTCGCATACCAACAGCCCATCTTCCACCCTGACCGGTCCGGCAATGCGTCGCAGCTTGCCGTAGCGGCCCGTCAGTGCGCGCGCCAACACCTCCAGCGCGGCAGGCGCCACGGCATCGTAATGGCGTTGCAGGCGCAGCGTGCCGCCATCGCCCGGCAAGGTGACGGCGCCATGCCAGCACTGACCGCCTTCCGCCAGCGTCTGGCCAATCGTGTCCGCCACCTCGAAGACGCGCACGTCGCCGGTCGCGTCGTGGCGGCGCACGAACGCAGGCGGACGGGCCGACAGGAACTCGGTCAGTTCATCGGCGCGGTCGACACTCAGCGGCGCACGCAACGCGGCGTTGCCGTCGTAAGGCATGGTCTGCGTCAGACCGCCGCGCTGGATGCCCAGGGCCAGGCGGCCATCCACGCGCCGCTTGCCCGAACTCGTGAGGATCTGTCCATGGGCGGCCGCGGCCAAGGACATGCCCGACGCCAACTGGCGCTGGCCCAGCACGGTGGTGGCGGGCACCTTGGTATCGCGCGCATGGGTCACGCGGCGCTCCAGCAGCATGACGGCACTGGTGTCCAGGTCGGCCATCAGCACGCTGGCATCGGCCTGGCCTGCGTCGCCACGCAGGCGTGCGCCCAGCGACACCAGACGGGTGCGGCTCATCGCGGTTTCAAGCGTTTCGCCGATGCCCAACGCCACGCGCGGGTCGGTGGTGCGGGTGCGGGCATACAGCTCGGTGGCCAGTTGCAGCGCCAGCATCTCGTTGTGGCGGGCGCTGCGTGCCGCGTAGGCGTCGATCTGCTGCGCCAGTCCGTCCAGGGCCAACTGGTATTGAACGGCACCCAGTGCGACCGCGGCGGCGCGGGCGTCTGCCAACGGCTGGGCAAAGGCGTCGGCGCCGCTGTTCAGGCCCACGTCCAGCAGGCGGGCCAGCAGCGCATCGCCTGCGGCGCGCAGCGCGTCATGTCGCGTGTCGGGGGCGGCGGTGGTCTGTGTTTCCGGCTCAAGGCGGGTTTCGGTCGCGCCACGTGCCTGACGGAAGGCCTGCATGGCCAGCGCCACGTGCACGCAGTTGCCGCCCGCCACGCAGTCGCAGCGCGCGTAGGCCAGCGCATGCGGGACCAGGAAGCGCACCGTCGCCATCGGCAGGTGGGCAGCCGGCACGGTTCCCTGTTCAAGCCGGACGTCGAGCCGCGCCGCACGCAGGCGGGCCAGTTCTGCTCGCAATGGGGCCGACAGCGTCGCCACAAAGGCATCGGCATCGAGTTCGGCCGGGTCCCAGGCGGTGGGGGCATTGGTGTCGGCACCGGGCTCGGCGGCGGCGTCGGAGCTGCCCTGGTTCTGCGCCTGGTAAGCCAGCACCAGCGTGACCCGGTGGCGGCACACGCCGCTGGCCGGGCACGAACACACGGCGTCGGCCAGGCCGCGGTTCAGCGCAAGCCGGGTCACGGTGCCATCGGCGAAGTCGGCCTGCACCGTGCCGTCCTCGGCCACCGTGATGGTGGGCGCCTTGCCTTCGGCCACATCGCGGCGGCTGCGTTTCACCAGGCCGACGTTGGCCAGTTGCGCGAGGCCGTCGTCGGTCAGGGCCAGCAAATCATTGCGGATCATGTCGTCACTGCCCGATCTTTTCTGCCAGCCAGCCGGCAAGTTCACCCGGCGTCATCGCGCCCACTTCGGCGCCTGCGGCCACCATCCGCCGCGCCATGTCACGGTCGTAGGCGGGGTTGGCCTGCGCATCCAGTGCCGCCAGACCCAGCACCAGCGTGCGCTGGCTGGTCAGGGCGCTGATTCGCTGCAACAGCAGGCGCTCGCTGGCCCCCTCGTAGAAATCGCTGATCAGCACCACGATGGTCCGCTCGGGCGTCTCGACCAGGCTGGCGGCGTAGCCGACCGCCTTCTGGATGTCGGTGCCACCGCCCAACTGCACCTTCATCAGCAGTTCGCAGGGGTCGTCGACGTCGCGGGTCAGGTCCACCACCTGGGTGTCGAAGGCGACCAGATGCGTGCGGATGCCCGGCAGCTTCCACAGGCAGGCCGCCGTCACCGACGCGTGGATCACCGATCCCAGCATCGAGCCGCTCTGGTCCACCAGCAGGATCACCTGCCAGGGGCGCATGTGCCGCTGGGTGCACGCGAAGAAATGCACGCGTTCGACCGTCACCCGCTTGGCCACCGGATCGTAGTGGCGCAGGTTGTCGCGCAGCGTGCGCCCCAGGTCCAGGTTGCGGGCGCTGCGCAGGCGCGTATGGCGGCGGCGATCCAGCGTGCCGGAGAACGCCACCGACATGTCCTTGGCCAGCTTCTCCATCAACTGGCGCACGACTTCTGCCACCAGTTGGCGGGCCAGTTGCAGGATGTCCGGCGACATCAGGTGCTTGGTACGCAGCACCGCGCGCAGCAGCGTTTCATTGGGCTCGGCGCGTTTGAGCACTTCCGGATTGGTCACCACGTCGTCGATGGCGAAGCGTTCGATCGCATCGCGCTCCAGGCGCTCGATGGTTTCCTTGGGGAACAGCCGGTGGATCTCGTTGATCCAGTCCGGCGTGCTCAGGCGCGATCCCTCGCGCCCGCCCTGGCGCCGCAGGTTGCGCCCGTCCTGCCCTTCGTCGCGCTGGTACAGCCAGTCCAGCGAGGCATCCATGGCCAGCGCATCGCCGGTCAGCGTGCAGCCCGCGGCGCTGCATGCGCCATCAGCGGACTCGCCGAGAATGAGGCGCCAGCGGGTGAGGATGTCGAGGTTGGCGGGAAGGGTGGTCATGCCGTGTCGTCCGGGCGTTGCACCAGCCGCGTCAGCCCGCGCAGGATCTCGCTGATGCTGACGGAATCGAGGTCGGCGAAGGTGCGCTTCTCATGGTGGTAATACTGGGCATCTTCCAGCGCGACGACGCTCAAGGTCTGGGTGGAAAGCGCGGTGTCGTAGGGCAGGACGCCTTCGTTCAGCGGCAGGTAGACCATGCCTGCCGCGCCATCGACATAGCGCACTGGCCGTTCCATCCAGATCGACACGCCACCGTCCTGCGGGGCGCCGAGCCGCCACCCGCCGGGGGCACCGCCACGCAGTCGGGCGGTCTCGATCTCGATGTCGGCGAAGCGGTCGATGGCACGGCGAGCAAGCTCGCTGTCGTCGAGGGCGTAGGTGTCACGCGTCAACTGCGCGAAGGGCTGCGAGATCTCGTACTCGCCGAAACGCAAGCCCCATGCCCGTATCGCGGCATCGTCCATGTGCAGCGGGTGCACCAGGCCGACACGGCTTTCGGCATCGGCCGACAAATCGAGCGTCACGGCATCGTCATCGACATCGGCGGCCGACAGATCCTCGGCCACCCGGAACGTCTGCACGGGCCGTTCGCGCCGATCATCGCTGGCGAATATGCCCCACACCAGGCGCTGTGCCAGATGACGCACCAGCGGATGCGCGGCGAAGAAAGTCTGGAACACCGCAGGCGGCACGCGCCGCGAGTCGGCCAGCATGACTTCCAGCCGCTCCAGTTGCAGCGAAGCGGCTGCCCGCGTGTTCTTCTTCAGGGCGGACCAGGTCGCGCTGGCCTGCTTCGCCAGATCGGCATCGTCGGACTTGACGGGCTTGGGCAGGTCTTTGAGGCGACGGCCATCCGCGTCCTTGACCCAGGGCTTCAGGAACTCATCGAAGCCCACGCGGAACTGGCGGGGGCCGAAGTCCAGCGTCATGCCGCCGCGCGCGTCCAGACCCAGATCGGGGGCGAGCCTGTCGGCCAGTTCCTCCGCCGACAGATCGCGGGCCTCGGCAATGGCCGCGATCTTCTCGCGCGCCTTTTCCTGCAGACCCTTGAACTTGAGCTTCTCGGCAATGCCGTTGAGGTACATCAGCGCGACATCGCTGCCGATGTCGGCGAGCACGTCCAGCCCGGTCACGGCGCGCGCGCTGAGGCCGTCGCCGGGCCATTTGCGAATCATGGCGGTCAAGCGGCGCGCGCACTCGTCGTCGCCCAGCCAGCCCAACGCGCGCATGGCCCAGTTTTCCTTGGGGGGCGCACCGGCTTCCAGCCATGCTTCGAAGACGTCCCAGGCGAAGTCGGCTGCGCTGTCAGGCGTCAGTGCAGCGCGTACCCGGGCAATGCCCACATAGGGCACGCCCAATGGGCTGATCGTCAGCATCTCGGCCAGCCCGCGCATGGCGTCATCGGACAAGGCACCGTGACCGTCCTTGAGTACCGGGCGAGTCAGCGCAGCAGGGTGGAACCACGATGGCAGGACGGGGGGCTTGGCCGGGACATCGTCGGCGGGATCGTAGGCAAGGATCTGGGCAAGCTTCGCTGCCATCGTCCGGTCGTTGGCTGCATAGACGGCGATGACCTCATCGAGCGCGGCCTGGCCGTCCGGGGCATCGCCCACGAACCACCGCAGCGTCTGTTCCGCCACGTCGCGGGCCGGGCCTGCAGGACCGACCGCATCGGGCAGCAGGCGCATCATGGCGGTGTGTCGATAACGACGCAGCCATTGCGCCGCCTGCGGGCGGAATTTCTTGACCCGGCGCATCAGGCCCGCGAGGTGCGGTGCCAGGTGGCCGCTGTCGACTGCCATCACCATGGGCAGTATCTCCTGGGGAGCAATGCCCGCCAGTTCTCCCAGGTCCGGTGCTGCCCGTTCACCGAAACGCGCAAGCATCTGGGCCGCGACCGCTTCCCATTCCATCCAGCTCTTGGCCACGATGCGAGGTTGTGCCCACAGGGCCAACGCCAGGTCTTCGTGGTGTTCGGGCAGGGCATGGTAGATGCCCACGTAGCTCTGGTAGCTGCCGACGGTCAGCGCCCTGGCATCGAGCTGCTCGAAACGCGCCGTCAGCCATGCCAGCCATTGCTCGCCAGACAGGGCGTCGGGGGCGGGCAATGGAGCCAACTCGCCCTGCAAGGTGTCGCCGAGCCTGGAGTCACCGTACTTGATGACCGGATCGCCCTGGTGGACGTAATGCCCGATCTGGTCGAGATCCCGGATCACGATGTCGGTATCGCGGCGATGCCGACGTTCTGTCTGAAGTTCGTTCGACGCCACCACGAAAGCAGTGGGGATCGGTGTGAGTTCGACGACATCGCCTCCTTTCTTGACGCGCCGGGGAGGAGAGCGCCAAGGCATCGTCTGCAACAGGGCGGGCAAGGCTTCTCGCGGGGCTGTCGGCTGGCTGCGGCGAGTCAGGAACGTATCCAGCGCAGTCCGGGAGGCATTGTCGAATTCGCTGGCCCACGACTGCAGCTTGGCCGGATCATGCTGCTCGGCCAGTCTTGCCAAGCCACCCTTGGCACTCGCGACATGACGGCGGCTGCTGATCAGCCCCAGCCATTGGCCCAGCATCCAGGCGGGATATGCCTGCTCGGCAGCGCGGACCGATGCCTGCACATCCCGATCGGTGTAATGCGGCATCAGTGTCGCCACCGCCTCATCCGCCCGGGATGCCAGGATGGCCCGGGAAATCGCCGCTTTGTCGTCCTCCAGCGGATGGTCGAGCAGCCAGGTCAGGGCTGGCAGTCCCGATTCGCCCCGTTGGCGAGCCGAGGCGATGATGGTCGCGTAGATGACATCGGGATCGACTGCCAGGCTGGTTCGGATCACGGCCGTGCGTGAGTTCAGCAGCCTGCCCCCGAGCTGGGCGGCGGGCGACTCGGCTTGCAAGGCCAGCAGCGACAGCGTTCTTTCCCAGCGGTATTTGTTGGGATCGTGTGCAGCGAGCTGCATGGGGATCTGCAGAAGATGCTGTGCCGGGCGGTCATCCGCAAGGATGAACGCCAGGAACGGCCCGGCATCGGGCTGCTGGGCCAGAGCCTGCAATGCATGCGTCAGCGTCGCGTCGTAATCGGTGTCGTCGGCGATGGCGGGCAAGGACAGCCGCAGCGCGATGGCCAGTGGCTCGTTCCACATGGCGGGGCCAGCGTACCGCCCCGTATCGTGATCGCGGAGGGGCAACGCGGCATCGATCATGGCCGCACCGCCCGCGGTGGCGACGCGCCATCGGACGAACGCCGTCAGGCAAGTCAACCGGGGATCCTGCAAAGCGGACTCGGCCAGTTCCGACCAGTCGCGCCAGGGCGGCTGCCACAAGCTCAAAAGGTCGCTGAGCCACGCGTTCAAGTCCGTGGTGTCGAGTCTGGTCGGTGCCGCCTGCGGGCGGGCTTGCAAGCGTGCCAGTGCCTGGGGATGCGTCGATGCCAGGGCGTCGGGCAACGCCGTTATCGCATGGCAGTAGGCGGCCCAATCCGTTTGGGCATCGGGTGCGAGACCAGGGCGGCTGCGTGTCGGCAGTGCGCGGTCGACCAGTTCGTAGCGTTCCATGCGGGATCGGACTCCTTGTTCAAGGTTGGGGAAACCGGCGCGTTACGCGCCTTCGCTGCGCGCCACCAGGCTGGGCACCCGCAGCAGTTCGCTGACGCTGATCGGGTCCAGTTCGCCGAAGGTGCGTCCCTGCTTGCCGCGACGGGTGTTGTTGCCCCACGGGTCGCCCAGGCCCAGCGTGCCCATTTTCTGCGTCTTGGGCTCGTACTCCTGCGCACCTGCGAAGATGCCGCCGTCGATGTGCAGATAGGCTTCACCGCGCCTGCCATCGGCAAAGCCCACCGGCCGCTCCAACCACATCGACACGCCGCCGTCCTGCGGTGCGCCGATCTGCCAGCCGCGTGTTCCCATGCCGCGCAGGCGCGTGGTCTCGACTTCGACCTCGGCGAAACGGGTGAGCAGGTTCGAATCGCGTTCGCTGTCCTCCAGCGTGTAGGTTTCGCGGGTCAACTGCGGGAAGGGCTGCGCGATCTCGTAGTCGCCGAACAGGGTGCCCCAGGCGGCGCGCGCTTCTTCGTCCAGGTGCAAGGGGTGGACCAGGCCGATGCGGCCACTCGCTTGCTCCGACAGGTCGAGATCGACCGGATCGTCGTTGACGTCGGCGGCAGTCAGGTCTTCCGTCACGCGAAACACCTGCGTGGGCAGGCTGCGCACGTCGTCGTCGGCGAACAGGCCCCATACCAGTCGCTGTGTCAGGTGGCGGATCAGCGGGTGGGTGGCGAAGAAGGCCTGGAACACCGCTGGCTTCACCCGCCGCGAATGCGCCAGCATGGACTCCAGCCGGGTGATCTGCAGCGATGCCACGGCGCGGGCATCTTTCTTCAAGGCCGACCACGTGGTGCTGGCCTGCTTGGACAGGTCCGCATCGTCGGACTTGTTCGGCTTGGGCAGATCCTTCAGGCGCTTGCCGTCGGAATCCTTCACCCAGGGCTTGAGGAATTCGTCGAAGCCGACGCGGAACTGGCGTGGACCGAAGTCCAGGTCCAGGCCGCCGCGCTCGTCCAGGCTCAGGTCGGGGGCCAGGCGGTCTGCCAGTTCTTCCGGCGTCAGGTCGCGGGCTTCGGCGATCGCGGCGATCTTCTCGCGAGCCTTTTCCTGCAAGCCCTTGAACTTCAGCTTCTCGGCGATGCCGTTGAGGTTCATCAGCGCCACGTCGCTGCCGATGTCGGCCAGGACGTCCAGGCCGGTGACGGCACGCGCGTGCGCCGCTTCGCCCGGCCATTTGCGCAGCAGCTTGGTCAGATTGCGGGCGCACTCGTCGTCGCCCAGCCAGCCCAGGGCACGCAACGCCCAGTTCTCTTTCGAGGGCGCACCTTCGGCCAGCCAGACCGAGAACAGGTCCCAGGCAAAGGCGGCGGCGCTATCCGGGGTCAGTTCGGCGCGGGTCCGTCCCACGCCCACGTAGGGGTCGCCCACCGCGCTCAGCATCAGCATCTCGCCCAGGCCGCGCAAGGCGTCGTCGGACAAGGCGCCCGCGCCATTGGCCAGCATGGGCCGCGTCAGCGCCGCCGGCTGGAACCAGGCAGGCAACCTGGGCGGCTTCGACGGCACGTCGTCCGCCGGGTCCAGCGCCAGAATCTGCTCGATGGCCTCGACGATCTTCGGTTCGACGGCCGCATAGGCGGACACGGCTTCGTCCAGGGCGGCCCGGCCATCTTCACGGTCTTCGACGAACCAGCGCAGCGTCTGCCCGGCGGCATCGCGCGCGGGGCCGGCCTTGCCCACCGCATCGGGAATCAGGCGCAGCAAGGCAGTGCGGCGATGGCGCCGCAGCCACGGCATGGCGAAGGTCCGCGCCTTCTTCAGCTTGGTCAGGGCGCGCGCGGCGTGCGGGGCGATGCCTGCGCTGTCGATGGGCAAGGCCAGCGGCAGCATGCGCAAGGGATCGGTACCGACCAGGGCGTCGAAGCCCGGCGCGGCGCGCTCGCCGAAGCGCTTGAACATCTTGGCGACCATGCCTTCCCACTGCAGCCAGAAGCTCAGCGCGACCGTCGGCATGTCCCACATGGCCAGGGCCAGTGTCTCGTGGTGGGTATGCATGACCGCATACAGGTTGGAATACTGCGTGCCACTGATGCGGGCATTGGCGTTGCGGGCGCTTTCCAGGCGCCGCTCCAGCCAGCGCACCCACTGTTCGCCCGACAGTTCGCCAGGGGCGGGAAGCGAGTCGGGCGCGGGCATCCGGGTCCAGCTCGCCTTCTTGTCGTGCTCGGCGCCATGGATGAAGTTGCCCAGGGTTTCGAGGTCTTCGATAAGAGGCGGCTTGTAGGGCAGGTAGATTTGCTCGTTCAGCTCGCCGTCCGCATAGGAAAACGGCGTGGCGATCGGTGTGAGCGACAGGGTGGCGACCGCTTTGCCGGACTTGGTCGCCGGGGTGCGCCACGGCATCTTGCGCAGGATGGCGGGCAGTGCCGATTCATCCGCCGTCGGCACGTGCCGCGCGGCCGTCGCACGTTCCAGGGCGGCCAGATCCCTGGCCGGCAGGCCTTCTGCCCACTGGCGCACGGTGTCTTCCCCATGCCGGAGGATCATGTCTGCCAGACGCGCCTTCACCGCTGGTTCGTTGCGGTTGCCTGCCGACAGACCAAGCAGTTGGCGGAAGGTCCAGACCGGGTAGGCGTCGGCAGCGGCATCGACGGCGGCCCGGATCCAGCGTTCATGGAAATAAGGCAGCAGCGCGGCCAGGGCGCCGTCCTCGCGGGTTTCCAGGATCGCCTTGGCAATCGTGGTGCGCGCCTGTTCATCGGTGTAGTACAGCAGCCAGTCCAGCGTGGGCAGGGGCGACTCGCCGTAGTGACGGGCCACCGATATCAGCGTCGCGGCGACGGTCTCGGGCGACACGTCCAGGTAGACGAAGAAGAACAGGTACTGCCGCTTCTGGCGCCAATGCGCGACCGTCGACGGCGGCGCGTCCACCAGCAGGGGCTGCATCCTGTCCGACGAGGCAATCGCCACGCCCGAGGCTTCGGCAGCCTGCAGCTGCGCAACGGCCTGCAATGGATGACTGGTCGCGCGGTCGTCTGCAAAGACGAAACTGAAGAAAGGTCCCAGGGTGTCGTCCTGCGGAAGACTGGCTTGGGCAGCATTCAATGCAGCGTCGTAATCGGCCTCGTCGGCAATGGCCGTGAACGCGCGGCGCATGGCGATCGTGTACGGCTCGGCCCATGCCAGGTTCTGGTATGGGCGCTGCTTGGGTGGCTCGGGGCGGGCCTGTCGCACGATGTCCACCATGGCCTCGGCGCCCAGCGTGGCAATGCCCCATCGAGCCAGGGCCGCCAGGCTGCCAATGTAGTCGACGATGTGGGCGGACTCCGGCCGGCGGTGGCGCAGGTCGCTGGCATTCCACAAGGTGTGGATGTCGGTCAGCCAGGTCTGCATGCTGTCGGCATCCACCTGGGGAGGCGTGTCCTGGTTGTGTTCAGCCACCCGGCGCAATTCGGCGGGACGCGACTTGGCATGGTCCGGCAAGTGGGACATGTG
>JAAIGF010104708.1_pt1 | contig 16433 bp, 14 predicted proteins | sample 6487441 | NCBI WGS metagenome assembly JAAIGF01 (sample SAMN13974129, study PRJNA590717) | phyllosphere metagenome | biome: pepper field; feature: multiple bacterial spot infested pepper fields; material: pepper leaves; isolation source: leaves from pepper fields | host: Capsicum annuum ... | reverse complement strand
TGTATGGCAGCAATGGATGCGGAGAAGTATCTAGAAGGTCATATGGTACATGACTGGAGCGAAGCACTCGATAAGTAAGATCACGTCGATCTCAAAGGGAGCCGTAGTGGCTCCCTTTTTTGCTGAGCAAGTGCAAGACAACAGACCCGCGGGTTTCGCTTGACCTAGGGGGGCGGTTCGCTTATAGTTGGATACGAACGTTTTCATTGTTCGGACGTGCATTTGGTAGTGATTTTCTGCCAATCCCAATGTCTTTTAACCGGATGTTCTTCGCATTTTCCCACTATAAATTTTGTGTATAGTCGTATTTTGGGCAGTATCCGCTCCAACGGAAATGGTACAATAGTATAGAATGTACAGTCTGTGTTTGCCTATGCCACAGCTCGCTGATCCAGCGATTCATTTCGTATTTTGCATAGATGCTATAGAAGACACAGTTCATATGCAGATCCATATATCAAACTTTGAGTAGAAAAGGTGGCTCGGTTCTATGTCTGAAAATATTTACGTCGGCGTCGACCTTGGTGGTACTGCCATTAAGGTAGGCATTTGCAATCATGAGGGAGAATTGCTTCACACTTACGAAGGCCCAACCGAAAAAGAAAAAGGGACCGATACCGTAATCGACAACATCGTTAAATATGTGCGTCTGATTGTCGAGCAATCGCCCTATAGCTGGGATCAACTTGTAGGCGTAGGCGCAGGTGTCGCTGGCTTTACCGATCTTCGTGCAGGTGTGATTTTGCTCGCACCGAATATCGGCTTTCGTGATGTGCCGATCCGAGCCATCCTTGAAGAACGTCTCGGCAAAACGATCCGTATTGATAATGATGCGAACGTGGCTGCACTTGGTGAAGCATGGAGTGGCGCTGGCAAAGGCGTAAATGACTGCGTATGCTACACGCTGGGTACAGGTGTTGGCGGCGGTATTATTATCAACGGCAAAATTTATCAGGGTTTCGCCGGACTTGCTGGTGAAATCGGTCATATCTCGGTCGTTCCAGATCTGGAAGCAATCCAGTGTGGCTGTGGTAAAATGGGCTGTCTGGAAACGGTCTCCTCGGCTACCGGTATTATTCGTATGGCGGTAGAAGCCGTAGAGCGCGGCGATCATACGAGTCTGTCTGGCATTGAGAAGATTACAGCAAAGGACATTTTCGATGCAGCCAAGGAAGGCGACGAAGTGAGTCTGCGTATCGTGAATCGTGCTGCTTTTTACCTGGGTAAATCCATGGCATCTATCGCAGCCACGCTGAACCCGGAACGCTTCATTATCGGCGGCGGCGTGTCCAAGGCTGGTGATATCTTGTTCAGCAAAATCCGCGAGGTATTTGCTGAGTTCACCCCAGAGCCACTACAGCAGGGCGTAGAGATTATTCCTGCGAAGCTTGGAAATGATGCAGGTATCGTTGGTGCAGCTGGACTATTGCTGCGCTAGGGCATGCAGGCTAAAGGCTAAGGCATCTGAGCCAGGATAGAACTCATACCAGTTATGGATGCTAGACTATATACGAACGGATAGAGAGGGGACAAAAGCATGAGCACCAGCGACAATTCAACGACCGCCACGATGGTCATTATTACCGGACTATCTGGCGCAGGTAAGACGATTGCAGTGCAAAGCTTGGAGGATCTTGGCTTTTTCTGCGTGGATAACCTTCCGCCTGTGTTAATCCCCAAGTTTGCCGAGCTGATCGAACAATCGAATGGTAAAATCGGCAAGGTTGCGCTCGTGATTGACCTGCGCGGCCGTGAATTTTTTGCCGCCCTCTCCGAATCACTGAATTATGTGAAAAATCACCATACGATTCATTCCGAGATTATTTTCCTGGAGGCCAACGATGGTGTGCTTGTACAGCGCTACAAAGAAAGTCGTCGTCGTCATCCGCTTGCACCGGAAGGGATGCCGCTGGATGGTATCCGATTGGAACGCCAAATGCTGGATGATTTGCGCAACGCAGCAACCCAGATTATTGATACGAGCACAACGAAGCCAGCGAAGCTGAAGGAAACGATCATTTCGCGCTTTTCGCATTTGGAAACGAATCGGTTGTCTATTAATATCACCTCTTTTGGTTTCAAGTACGGTATTCCTATTGATGCAGATCTGATCTTTGATGTGCGCTTCCTGCCTAACCCACACTATATCGACACGCTGCGTCCGCATACCGGACAGGACAGTGATGTGTACGAGTATGTGATGAAATGGCCAGAAACGCAGACATTTTTGACCAAGCTGCTCGATATGCTGCATTTTCTCATTCCACAGTACCGCAATGAAGGCAAAAGTCAGGTGATTATCGGTATCGGCTGTACAGGTGGCAAGCACCGCTCGGTCGCGATTTCCGAATATCTCGGTCGTATGCTTGGTACGAGTGAAACCGAAACCGTACGTGTCAGTCATCGTGATGCTGATCGTGATCGGCATTAAGGAGTGAACACCATGTCAATTTCACAGCCGGATTTGCCTGTGCTGCGCCCACGCATCGTCGTGATGGGTGGCGGCACTGGTTTGTCCGTTATGCTGAGAGGCTTGAAGGAAAAGCCACTAGATATTACAGCAATCGTAACGGTTGCGGATGATGGAGGCAGCTCAGGTATCCTGCGAGATGAGCTGAAAATGCCGCCTCCCGGCGATATTCGCAACGTGCTCACTGCACTTGCGGATGTAGAGCCGCTCCTATCGGATATGCTCAAGTATCGTTTTCAAAAAGGCGAAGGACTTGCCGGGCATAGCCTGGGTAATCTGATTCTGGCAGCAATGACGGATATTTCAGGTGACTTTGTTACCGCTGTACGTGAACTGAGTCGTGTATTTGCCGTTCGTGGTGAAGTGTTGCCTGCTGCAGAGCAGGCGGTCATCCTGCATGCAGAGATGGAGGATGGAGAGATCGTCACCGGAGAGTCCAAGATTCCCGAAGCGGGCAAGCGGATCAAACGTATTTTCCTTGAACCGGATCACGTGGAGCCGTTGCCAGAGGCGGTGAAGGCGATTCAGCAGGCAGATGCGATTCTTATCGGGCCTGGTAGTCTGTATACGAGCCTATTACCGAATCTGATGGTGCCGAAGCTTGCGGATGCGATTCTGGCGTCGAAGGCATTACGATTGTTTATCTGTAATGTAATGACGCAGCCCGGCGAAACCGATCATTATGCGGTAAGCGATCATCTGAACGCCATCTATGAACATGTAGGACATCGGCTGTTCGACTATGTGCTGGTGAACAATGAGCCGATTCCACTCAAAGTGCAGCAGCGTTACGCAGAGCAAGGCGCGAAGCCAGTCAAGCTCGACCAGGAAGAAGTGGAAGCAATGGGCTACCGGATTATCGCGGATAAAATGGTGATGTACGGTACGTATCTGCGGCATGATGCCGAGATGCTCAGCCACCATATTTATGAACAGGTTAAGAAACATATTTTATCGAAAGGGTGAGTCCATTGTCATTTGCGGCGCAAACCAAAAAAGAATTGACCATGATCGAAGCGGATGACTGCTGTGAGCAGGCAGAGCTGTCGGCCTTAATTCGGATGAACGGTTCGGTGCAGGTGTCCAACAAAAAGGTTATACTGGACATTTCCACTGAGAATGCCGCAATTGCAAGACGGATTTATTCCCTGATCAAAAAGCATTTTGCGGTCCATACCGAGCTACTTGTACGCAAAAAAATGCGGCTAAAAAAGAATAATGTATACATCGTTCGTATCCCGGCAGGTGTACAGGAGATTTTGAGTCAGCTAAAAATTGTGTCGGAAGGCTTTATGTTTACGCTAGGCATCAACAAGGAAATGGTGAGCAAAAACTGCTGCAAGCGTGCTTACCTGCGTGGTGCCTTTATGGCAGGTGGATCGGTGAACAACCCGGAAGGTTCCTCCTATCATCTGGAGATTGCATCCATGTATGAGGAACAGTGCCAGGCACTCGTTGATCTGGCGAATGAATTCGATCTCAATGCGCGTTGTATCGAACGTAAAAAAGGCTTTATTTTATATATCAAGGAAGGCGAGAAGATTATCGAATTCCTGAGCATTATCGGTGCGCACCAGGCGTTGTTTAAGTTTGAAGATGTGCGTATTATGCGCGATATGCGAAATTCGGTGAATCGGATCGTGAACTGTGAGACGGCCAATCTGAACAAAACAATTGGGGCTGCGGTACGCCAAATTGATAATATCCGCTTAATCCAGCGGCATCTGGGGCTAGATCAGCTTCCAGACAAGCTGCGCGAGGTAGCAGAGATTCGCCTCGCTCATCCGGATATGAACCTGAAGGAAGTTGGCGAAATGCTCAAGGGCGGCGTGAGCAAGTCAGGTGTGAATCATCGACTTCGCAAAATCGACGAGCTAGCTGAAAAGATGCGGAATGAGCATCTAGTATAAAATATCTGTTATGCGTAATGAGGCTTTATTTTTTTCTACTAAAGCGCATGTTATAATAATATAGTATGATGAATAAGTGTCACTAGCAAAGGCATCAGTGTAATAAACTTATAAATTGCAATGAATACGTATTATAGGGGGTAATTGCCACATGATCAAACACCCGGTAGTGGTTCGGTTGAAAACGGGATTGCACGCACGACCTGCGGCACTGTTCGTACAAGAAGCGAATAAATATTCTTCAGAAATTTTTGTGGAAAAAGACGACAAAAAAGTTAACGCTAAGAGCATCATGGGAATTATGAGTCTTGCGATTAGTTCGGGTACTGAAGTGTACATCAGTGCTGAAGGCGCGGATGCCGAATCTGCTGTAAACGCTTTAGTCGGTCTGGTAAGCAAAGAAGAACTGGAAAACCAATAAAAAAGCCCTTCATCGAGTAGATGAAGAGCCGGAACCGTCACCATAGGGTGGCGGTTTTTTTGGTTGTGTTGGTTGTGTCTCTTTATGGAAAAATAGCGCAAGCATGACGTGGTCAAACGAGAGCTACTCTTCAAGGAAAATTCCTTTTTTCGCAAAATTCAGCTTGAGCTGTGTCGCATTCCATGCGCTCTGGTAGCCGAATCCATCGCGTAATACAGTGAAAGGTACGTACATGCGTCCATTGATCACTTGAGCGTTCGGACCTTTCCACTGGTGATTGTTCAGGCGGATCGCTACGCCATCTGCGCCCATAATCATATCAATCTGGTCGTCATTTTGAAGCAGCGTGTAGGTTTTGACGGTAGGTTCGTAGCGGAGTGTCACACCGATCGAATCGCGTAGTAGCACGACCGGAATCATCGTACTACCATCAATGAGCAAGCCATTCTGTGGCAGGCGGGTGCCATTCCATTCCAATTTGACCTCGCGTGGTGCAGGTGTAGCAGGTGCTGCGCTTGCCGTAGGAATCAGACTACACAGCAGGAATACCGTGGCCATTACTAGAATGGAGTTTCGCAACAATTTCTTTTTCAACATGGTGACGCTCCCCTCTTTATGTTATCCCTGTCTCCAGTATTGCAGGCGTAGCGCCATATACTGTGCGGGATTATGTGAATACTGGAAAATAATGCAACCTAGCAATCAAACCCTTTTCTTTTATATACCCCAAATTACTCAAATATGTTGCAACATTCGCTAACACCTAATCGTTTACTAGGTAATTAAGACGAAAGGGTGAAACGATGATGAAACGAAATAAATCTATGGCTTCACTATTATTGGCGGGTACACTGCTAGCAGGCGTTATGATGAGCGTAACTTTACCAGGAGCGAGCTCTGCTTATGCGGCAGAGACAACGACACAAGCTACAGCGACAACTGGCGTAATCAATGTGAGCGGCAATGGCAAGCTGTCGGTTAAGCCTGATCTCGCGTATGTATCGGTTGGTGCACAAACTACAGCGGCAACAGCAGCCAAAGCACAAGCAGCGAATGCACAGAAAATGAGCAAAATTACGGCACTGCTGAAAAAATGGTCGATTCCTCAAGCCGATATTCAGACTGTCCAATTCTATGTTCAGCCTAACTACAACTATAACGACAAAGACGGGCAAAAAGTTACAGGCTATACTGCATATCATACGCTGCAAATCACATATCGTGATCTGGATAAAATCGGCCAGCTGCTTGATGATGCATCCGCTGCGGGAGCGAACAATGTAGGCTCCGTGAATTTTAGTGTAGAAAATCCACAAACCTACGAGGATCAAGTCATTGCCAAAGCGATGAGCGATGCAGCCTCCAAAGCAGGTTCCATTGCCAAAGCAGCGAATCGTACACTCGGCGAGCTGCTGTCTGTAAGTGAAGCTGGAGCAGATATGCCCCCAGTGATCATGCAACGCGCAGAGTCAGCTACACGCGATATGAGTTCCGGCGGAACTTCGATTCAACCGGGCATGATCGAACTCAACACTACACTGAATGTTCAGTATGCGATGAAATAAGAACATTTCCAATGAAGATGTCAATTTTGTAAAAAGGCATTACCTGCTGCACAGTCCTACGATTGTCCGAAGCCTCGGATACTTGTAACGGCTGTGCTGCTTTGTTTCCAAGGGTATAGATTTACAAGTAATACGAAGAATCCTTCACATCGTTTCAGTATAATACCTGTTTGCCAAACCTGAGCTATTGGAAAAATGGAAACTTTATTTACATTTTTATTACTTTTGACGATGATCCCGTGACTATGTTGTCATGCCGTTTTAAGCAGTTTGTAAATCAAGCGGTCGCGAATCCCCTTATACTGAACAATGTTGAGCTTGACTCTAACATACGAACAGGAGAGATTATGATGGATACGCAATATAAAATGAAAAATTCAATTCACCTCAAAAAAATCGCAGCACTCGTACTGGCAACAACACTCGCAGCAGCAGGAACCATCGCCATTGTACCTGGAGGTACCTCTTCCGTGTACGCCGCAACGACAAGCCAGAAAGTGAATAAGTCAGTTGTGAATGTGCAGGTAGAAGGCAAAGCTGTAGCAACACAGGGCATGCTTAGCAAAGCCGGCAAAACGCTGGTGCCGCTAAAAGACGCCGCAAAGGCGCTGGGTGCTACGGTTACTTATGATGCCAAAACACATAATGTGATTGTTACGAAAGGCAAGCAGACTTCTTCTTATATGATCTACAGTGATGCGGATACCGACAATTTGTTTGTCACATTGAATGGTGGCACATTAGGTGCCAGCTATGATGGTCAGGTTGTAAAAGGGGTATCCTACGTCGAAGCGAAGTCACTTTCTGAACCATTTGGTTATCGCACGGTTTGGAATAAAGCGACCAATACGGTCAACTTTACTACGGTAGGTATTAATAACGTTACCGTAACCCCAACGAAATTGGCTGATCCGATCCAAAATAAATACACAACCGTCAATGTCATCTATCCGGTCGTATCCGGGCTTGAAAACGAAGCTGCGCAAACCGCGATCAACAAAGCGATCAAATCGCACTTCGATCAGTATTTGGCAGGCATGAAAAAGCAAGTAGAAGAAGCGGGTGCTCCATACTCCAAAGATCTGAGCTATGAAATTGATGGCGGTTATCAAGTGACCTACAACCAGAATGGTGTCATTAGCTTCCTGCTTACGGATTACCAATTCCTCGGCGGTGCTCATGGAGATAACATCCTGACAGGCATGACCTTCTCTCTCAAAGATGGCAAAGCCATCAAGCTGGATGATCTGCTCAAATCCAACGCTTCGTACCGTCAGGAACTCAAAAAGATGCTGCAAGCTGATATTAAAAAGCAAAGCAACGAATGGGGTTATTCCCTGGAGCAATTTAATGATCTGAGTAAAGACTCCAGCAGCTACCTGAACAACTACTACCTGACCGATAGCGGCTTCAATATTTTCTTCCAAAAATATGATATCGCTCCAGGTGCAGCCGGCAATCCGGAGTTTAACTTTACATTTGGTCAAGTGTTGAAGGCTGGTGTGAACCCGCTAAAGGATTTTAAATAAGAGTTTTGAGATAAAGCTTTTAATATAAAGTGCAATTCAGTGCTTGGCACTATAAACGCGAGGTTGAATAAGAAAAGGATTTTTGCAAAGCAAAAAATCCATACAGATCAGCGTTTGGCACTATAAACGCGAGGTTGAATAAGAAGAGGATTTTTGCAAAGCAAAAAATCCATACAGATCAAATGAGTGATACTTGTATACAAAAAGCTGCAACTGCTTGTCTCGTTGCAGCTTTTGCTTTAATAAAAATTGCTAAAATACATTGTTATAAGCATATTATAAATCTTTAACTCATGGAAATGGTTGTATGAATCCTAATAGAAAAATATAGAAGAAACGAAGAGGAGAATTATCCAATGAGCACATCACATCAGATGAACAGCACGAGCCACCTAAAAAAAATAGCTGCACTCGTATTAGCAACAACACTGGCAACAGCAGGAACGATCGCTATTTTGCCTGGAAGTACAGGTTCCGTCTATGCAGCAACCGCCATTCATAAGACAAATACGTCTGCTATTCATGTACAGGTAGAAGGTAAAGCGATATCTACACAGGGCGTGCTGGGCAAAACCGGAAAAACGCTCGTACCTTTAAAAGAAGCGGCAAAAGCGCTGGGAGCGACCGTTACATATGATACAAAAACACGTACGGTGATTGTAACCAAAGGCAAGCAAGTATCCTCCTATCTCATGTATACCGATGGAGGCGCCAAAGATAATTTGTTTGTTACGTTCAGCGGTAGCGAACTTGGGGATATGTATGACGGTCAAGTCGTCAAAGGAACGACATATGTCGAAACAAAAGCACTATCCGAGCCTTTCGGTTATCGCGCCGTATGGAACCAAGCAACCCATACGGTGAATTTCACAACAGCGGGTATGAATGCAATCACGATCACACCTACCACATTAGCTGACCCGATCCATAACAACTATACCGATGTAGACGTCAAGTATCCGGTTATTTCTGGTTTGGATAATGAAGCGGCTCAAACGAAGATCAATGCAGCGCTAAAAGCGAAGGTAGATCAATGGATAGCTATAATGAAAAAGCAGATTCAGGAAGCAGGGAAGCCTGATTCGCCAAATCTGAAGTATGAAGTGGATAGCGGCTATAAAGTCACCTACAACCAGAATGGAGTCATTAGCTTCCTGCTATACGATTATCAATATCTCGGCGGTGCACACGGTGGAGATACATTAACCGGCATGACATTCTCACTCCAGGACGGCAAAGCGATCCAGCTGGACGATCTATTGAAATCGAATGCTTCGTATCGTCAGGATCTTAAGAAGCTACTACAAAATGAGATTAAAAAGCAAGATGGTGCGGAAGACGGTACACTGGATTCATTTAACGATCTGTCCAATAACTCCAGTGCTTATCTGAAAGACTACTATCTGACCGATCATGGTTTTACGATCTTTTTCCAGCAATATGCGATTGCGCCGTATGCAGCAGGTAATCCAGAATTCAGTTTCACATTCGATCAGCTGCTGAAAGCCGGAACCAATCCACTGAAAGCTTACCAATAACAATACGGCAGGCTTCTGTCTGATTAGCATGAGGTATACCTGAATCATAAACAGCATACAAATAACGGTACACAAATTAGCAAGCACAAAAAAGCTGCAACGGCTCATCCCGTTGCAGCTTTTTGTTATTTCTGCCTATACACAAATCGTAATTATACGCCTTGTGGAGGTGTTTTTTCGATAACTTTGTCGATCAGACCATAATCAGCAGCTTCAGCAGCAGTCATGAAATAGTCACGATCGGTATCGCGCTCGATGCGCTCCAATGGTTGACCCGTACGATCAGCCAGGATTTTATTCAGCTTGTCACGCATTTTCAGGATGCGGCGCGCTCTGATTTCGATATCAGTCGCTTGACCCTGTGCACCACCAAGCGGTTGGTGAATCATTACTTCACTGTTTGGCAGCGCAAAGCGTTTACCTTTGGCACCGGCATTCAGCAGGAATGCACCCATGCTGGCAGCCATGCCGACACAGATCGTGGACACGTCCGCTTTGATGAACTGCATTGTATCATAAATCGCCATACCTGCTGTAATCGAACCACCAGGGCTGTTAATGTAAAGGTGAATATCTTTTTCTGGGTCTTCGGCTTCCAGGAACAGCATTTGTGCAATAATCGCATTAGCTACGACATCATTTACTTCCGAACCGAGAAAGATAATGCGATCTTTCAGCAAACGGGAATAAATATCATATGCACGCTCGCCTCGGCTACTCTGTTCAACGACCATTGGGATATAACTCACTAGAAACCCTCCTTAAATTACGATCATCGTAAATGTCATTATATAGTGGAATCTCTGGCCAAACAATGAAAAGAATCATTTGTTCTTACCACATTATAGGGTAGTTCAAACTAAAAGTCAAAGAAAGTCAAACTATCCTTCTTAAAAATGCCTAATTTACTGGAAAATAGGTTAATGAAAAGGGAGCCTGCTCATTTTCGCATGTAATCCAGATATAAAAATAACCAGCATCTGCTGGTTAATGGGAATTCTGTCACGAATCGTGAACGGAAATAATATGTATTTAACAATTGTCTGTTATAACTGAACATGGAATGCTATGTCGTACAGCTGTAAAATAAAGTGGCGCGCCCGCCAAGAATCGAACTTGGATCTCAGGCTTCGGAGGCCTACGTCATATCCATTGGACCACGGGCGCAAATAAGCAACAGCAAGAATGATTATAGATGAAACCACTTTAAAAAGCAAGGTATATCGCCGCGATGAGGATAACGTCAACCTTCCACAAATAGTTGTCAGCAATACTTGCTTCTGCATCGAAAATTGGTTAATATAGATGTGGGACTTAAAAAGTTATGCCGGGACGTTTTGAGTCCATATACCTAAGCCTGGTTTAAATGATTAGGATTACACTGAGCGAGATAAGTTGCAGGAGTGGACAGCATGCGAAAATTATTAGAATTACAAAAGCAGCTTCTGCCCGATCTCACCGACGTACTCAAAAAACGATACGCGATTTTGCATCAAGTTATGATGACGGGAATGGTTGGGCGACGATCGCTCGCCGCCTCTCTGAACATGACCGAGCGCGTACTACGCGCCGAAACCGATCTGCTCAAGGCGCAGGGACTGCTGGAGATCGAAAGCACCGGCATGCGGGTGAGCGATGCAGGCAGACAACTGCTAGAAGAGCTTGAACCGTTAATGGAAGAACTGCTCGGTCTGTCCATCCTTGAGGATCGTATCCGAGAGGCATATGGACTACAGCAGGTCATTATTGTGCCAGGAGATTGTGATGCTTCGGCAAGTACGAAGCAAAATCTTGGACGAGCAGGTGCGAGAGCGCTGCTCAGTGTGATGCGTGAGGATGACATTGTGGCGGTAACCGGTGGTTTTACGCTGGCAGAGGTAGCTGAACAACTCAGCCCCACCTTACCAGCTCCGCTCAGGAATGCCTGGTTCGTTCCGGCAAGAGGCGGACTTGGCGAAAACATGGAATACCAGGCGAACTCCATCGTATCCACGATGGCGAAGCGGGTGGGCGCGCAGTACCGGCTACTGCATGTACCTGACCTGCTACGAAGAGACGCATACGAGCTGCTGTATGAAGACGAGAATGTACGCGAGATTGTCGAGTTCATTCGCCGTGCACGTATCATTATTCATGGCATCGGAGATGCTATGGAGATGGTTCGACGCCGTCGCCTTGATCCGCAGCTTGTCGAAGAGATTCAAGCGTCAGGAGCTGTGGCAGAATCGTTTGGTCATTATTTTAATGAAGATGGTCAAACGGTGCATCATATGCTCACGCTCGGTTTGCAACTGGAGGATATTGCGAATGCAGAGGTCGTGATCGGCATCGCCGGCGGCCGTAGCAAAGCATCATCTATTCATGCTGTACTTAAATTCGGCCAGGAGGATATTCTGGTCATCGACGAGGCGGCTGCTCGCGAGATCGTCAAGGAACTGTAAGCACAAAGCTTATATAGTACCGGATCTGCAGTAGCTGCCCGCAGAGACATGCTCATTTCGTACTTTTATTATCACTGTCTCGACTGGCTCTTCGGGGTCATGTCTTGATTGCATAAATTTCAACAAACTTATTTCTAGGAGGAATTAACTCATGGTTAAAGTTGGTATTAATGGTTTTGGACGTATTGGACGTCTTGCTTTCCGTCGTATTCAAGACGTAGCAGGTATTGAAGTTGTAGCAATCAACGATTTGACAGATGCTAAAATGCTGGCACATCTTTTGAAATATGATACAACACAAGGTAAATTCAACGGTGACGTTGAAGTACACGATGGTTTCTTCAAAGTAAACGGTAAAGAAGTTAAAGTTCTGGCTAACCGTAACCCAGAAGAACTGCCATGGGGCGACCTGGGCGTAGACATCGTTCTGGAATGTACTGGTTTCTTCACAACAAAAGAAAGTGCTGAGCTTCACCTGAAAGCTGGCGCTAAACGTGTTGTTATCTCCGCTCCAGCAACTGGCGACATGAAAACAATCGTTTACAACGTAAACCACGAAACTCTGGATGGTACTGAAACAGTTATCTCCGGCGCTTCTTGCACAACGAACTGCCTGGCACCTATGGCAAAAACACTGAACGATCAGTTCGGTATCGTTGAAGGTCTGATGACTACAATTCACGCTTACACTGGCGACCAAAACACACTGGATGCACCACACTCTAAAGGTGACTTCCGTCGTGCTCGCGCAGCGGCTGAAAACATCATTCCTAACTCCACTGGTGCTGCAAAAGCAATCGGTCTGGTTATCCCTGATCTGCAAGGTAAACTGGATGGCGGTGCACAACGTGTACCAGTAGCAACAGGTTCCCTGACTGAGCTGGTAACTGTTCTGGACAAAAAAGTAACAGTTGACGAAGTTAACGCTGCAATGAAAGCTGCTTCTGACCCAGAAACTTACGGTTACACAGAAGACGAAATCGTATCTTCCGATATCAAAGGTATGACTTTCGGTTCCCTGTTCGATGCTACACAAACTCGCGTTCTGACTGTTGGCGACAAGCAACTGGTTAAAACTGTAGCTTGGTACGACAATGAAATGTCCTACACTGCACAACTCGTTCGTACGCTGGAATACTTCGCAAACAAAGGCTGATCCAGCCCTCTACCTGAAATAAATATTAATTCCATAAAGCGGAAACAGAGCTCATTTGTTTCCGCTTTTTCTAAGTTGAATGCTCACCGGGAGTGTTCAGCCGTCTGAAAGGCGAGCGATTGTCTAACGGATGTTAGGTTGGATGGAATATCGGCATAATGTCGGTGGCAGAGATGGTGTGGATTAGCGGCAGCGCCAAGGCTTCGTGCTTTTGCGGCTGCTGTACATATCGGCAACATACTCTGTCCGGGCATATGCTCCAAACTACGGGCATGGAGGAACGACTAATGAATAAAAAAAGTGTACGTGATGTAGAAGTAGCTGGCAAAGTGGTATTCGTACGTGTAGATTTCAACGTACCTATGGAAGATGGCAAAATCACAGATGACAAGCGTATCCGCGAAACGCTGCCAACGATCAACTTCCTGATCGAAAAAGGCGCAAAAATTCTGCTCGCAAGTCACCTGGGTCGTCCAAAAGGCGAAGTGGTTGAGTCCATGAGACTGACTGCTCCAGCTGAGCGTCTGTCCGAGCTGCTGGGTAAACCAGTGGCAAAAGCTGACGAGTCCACTGGTGATGCAGTGAAAGCTCAAATCGCTGACATGAAAGACGGCGATGTACTGGTACTGGAAAACGTTCGTTTCCATGCAGGCGAAGAGAAAAACGATCCAGAGCTGGCAAAAGCATTCGCCGAGCTGGCTGATCTGTTCGTAAACGACGCATTTGGCGCGGCTCACCGTGCACATGCTTCCACAGAAGGTATCGCGCATCACCTGCCAGCAGTAGCAGGCCTGTTGATGGAGAAAGAACTGGATGTACTGGGTAAAGCCCTGAACAATCCAGAGCGTCCTTTCACAGCGATCGTGGGTGGTTCCAAAGTAAAAGACAAAATCGACGTGATCGACAACCTGCTGAACCTGGCAGACAACGTAATCATCGGTGGCGGTCTTTCGTATACATTTATGAAAGCTCAAGGTCATGAAGTCGGTCAATCCCTGCTTGACGAAAGCAAGCTGGACGTTGCACTGGGCTTTATTGAAAAAGCAAAACAACTGGGTAAAAACTTCTACCTGCCAGTCGATATCGTGATTTCTGACGATTTCAGCGCAGATGCGAACACTCGCATTGTTGAAGTTGGCGACATTCCTGCAGATTGGGAAGGCATCGACATCGGTCCAAAAACACGTGAGATCTATGCTGACGTGATCAAAAACTCCAAGCTGGTTGTTTGGAACGGACCAATGGGCGTATTCGAAATCGAGCCATTCTCCCACGGTACTCGTGCGGTAGCAGAAGCTTGCGCAACAACAGACGCTTACACTGTAATCGGTGGTGGCGATTCCGCAGCAGCAGCTGAGAAATTCCACCTGGCTGACAAAATGAATCACATCTCTACAGGCGGCGGCGCTTCCCTGGAGTTCATGGAAGGTAAAGCACTTCCTGGCGTTGTGGCACTGAACGATAAATAAGTTTACAATATAAGCAGTATGCACGCCTGCAGCAGTTAGGCGGCGTGCAAGTCTGGATTAGAAGGAGTGATACTTCAGTGAGAACACCAATCATCGCTGGTAACTGGAAAATGTTTAAAACCGTTCCAGAAGCTAAAGAATTCATCGAAGGCATCAAAGGCAAAGCAGAAGTAGAAGGCGTAGAGAGCGTAATCTGTGCACCATTTACCAACCTGCCTGCACTGGTTGAAGCTGTAAAAGGCACCTCCATCAAAATCGGCGCGCAAAACCTTCATTTTGAAGACAATGGCGCATTCACTGGTGAAATCAGTGGCGTAATGCTGAAAGACCTGGGTGTGGACTATGTGATCATCGGTCACTCCGAGCGTCGTCAGTATTTTGCTGAAACGGACGAAATCGTGAACAAGAAAGCACATGCTGCATTCCGTCACGGTCTGACTCCAATCGTATGTGTTGGCGAAAAGCTCGAAGAGCGCGAAGCTGACCAAACGAAGGATGTATGTAAAGTACAAACTGAAGGCGCGCTTGCTGGTCTGAGTGAAGAGCAAGCGAAAGCAACAGTTATCGCTTATGAGCCAATCTGGGCGATCGGGACAGGCAAATCTTCCACTTCCGCTGATGCGAATGAAGTTATTTCCTACATTCGTGGCGTGGTGAAGGACCTGTACAACGAAGAAGTGGCAAACGCAGTTCGTATTCAATACGGCGGTAGCGTGAAGCCTGAGAACGTGAAGGAGTACATGGGACAAAGCGATATCGACGGTGCACTCGTTGGTGGCGCAAGTCTACAGCCTGATTCTTACATTGCGCTCGTTGAGGGGGCGAAGTAAATGGCTGTACCAAAACCTGTAGCTCTTATTATCATGGACGGTTTCGGTCTGCGTGCAGAAGTCGAGGGCAACGGTGTTGCTCAGGCGAAAAAGCCGAACTATGACCGTTATATGTCACAGTACCCACATACGACACTGACGGCTTGCGGCGAAGCTGTAGGTCTGCCAGATGGTCAAATGGGTAACTCCGAAGTGGGTCACTTGAATATCGGTGCAGGTCGCACGGTATACCAGGATCTGACTCGCATCTCCAAGTCGATCCGTGACGGCGAGTACTTCCATAACGAAGCACTTGTTGGCGCATTCGAAAATGCCAAAGCCAACGGCAAAAAGCTGCACTTGTTTGCACTGTTGTCCGATGGTGGCGTACACAGCCATATCGAGCACCTGTTTGCTACTTTGGAAATGGCGAAAAAGCAAGACTTCAACGATGTGCTGATCCACGTATTCCTGGACGGTCGCGACGTAGCACCAGATAGCGGTAAAGGCTTCATGGAGCAATTGATCGAGAAGATCGGTTCCATCGGCGTTGGTACAATTGCCAGCGTACAGGGTCGTTACTATGCAATGGATCGCGACAAGCGTTGGGAACGTGTGGAGAAAGCATTCCGCGCAATCGCTTATGGCGAAGGCCCGCAGTTTGTAGATCCACTGAGCGTTGTTACGGCTTCTTACAAAGAAGAAGTATACGATGAGTTCGTGGTTCCTGCTGTGATCGTTGATGGAGAAGGCGCGCCAGTCGGTACAGTGAATAGCGGTGATTCCATCGTGTTCCTGAACTTCCGTCCTGACCGTGCCATCCAGCTGTCTCAAGCATTCACACAACCGGAGTTTGATGGCTTTGATCGTGGAAGCTATCCAACGGATCTGTACTATGTATGCTTGACGACTTACAGCGCGACAGTTCAAGGTCATGTTGCCTTTGGACCGAAAAGTCTCGACAATACGCTGGGCGAAGTGCTGGTACAGCACGGTAAAAAGCAGCTTCGTATTGCCGAAACGGAAAAATATCCGCACGTTACGTTCTTCTTTAGCGGCGGACGCGATGTAGAGCTGGAAGGCGAGACTCGTATTCTGATCAATTCTCCGAAGGTAGCAACATAT
>JAAIGF010004230.1_pt1 | contig 16444 bp, 12 predicted proteins | sample 6487441 | NCBI WGS metagenome assembly JAAIGF01 (sample SAMN13974129, study PRJNA590717) | phyllosphere metagenome | biome: pepper field; feature: multiple bacterial spot infested pepper fields; material: pepper leaves; isolation source: leaves from pepper fields | host: Capsicum annuum ... | reverse complement strand
TGTTGCAGCGACGCGTGGACATCGGCCGTACCGCGCGTTACCTGCGCGTGCTGCCGCGTGAGGGTGAGGAACTGCCAGCGTTGCGTGCGGTGGTAGCCGAACTGCCGGCGGCGCCGGCGACAAATCCCTGGGAATGGCTGTCGCTGCAGCCGCTGGCGCGGACCGGTGGTGTGTTCGAGTTCGAGCTGGAGGGACGCTTTCCGGTGACCCGGCTGGAGGTTGCCACCGCCGACAACAGCCTGGTGCAATGGAGTGCCTGGAGCCGCGATGATCCGGACGCCGATTGGCAGCGGCGGACCGCACCCTGGGTGGCCTACCAGGTGCAGGACGCGCGCACGCAGAGCCGCCGTTCCCCGCCGCGTGTGCTGGCCGCCGCCACCCGCGACCGGTACTGGAAGCTGGTTGCAGAACCTGCATCGGCCGCTGGATCACCGACGCTGCGGCTGGGCTACCAGCCGGAGGTGCTGATGTTCCTCAGCCAGGGCGCAGCGCCTTACTCGCTGGCGGTGGGCAGCGCGACCGCGACCCGTCGCGATGCACCGGTCGGCGTGCTGGTCGATGATCTGCGCCTGCGCAACGGCCCGACGTGGCAGCCTGCGCTGGCGCGCATGGAGGGCGAACCGGAAGCGCTGGCGGGCGACGCCGCCCTGCAGCCGCCGCGCGACTGGAAGCGCTGGCTGCTGTGGTCGCTGCTGGTGCTGGGCGTGCTGGCGGTAGTGCTGCTGGCGGTGGGCGTGTTGCGGCAGAAGCCGCCATCGGTGGAATGATGATCGAACGGCTGGCGTTCGCCCCGGGCACCAACGCGCGGACACGCGTCAGCCGTTGCCGTTGCTTCCAAGTCCGCTGCAAGGCGCCATCACCTCACCGTTTGCGATGCGTCGCCGCAGCCGGGACAATGAAAGGCTGCGCCCCCCGGCGTCCTCTTTTCCCCCTGACCAAGAGTTGCCCATGTCCATCATCCGCATGACCGACCTCGACCTCTCCGGCAAGCGCGTGCTGATCCGGCAGGACCTGAACGTGCCGATCGAGAACGGTAGCATCACTTCCGAACAGCGCATCACCGCCTCGCTGCCGACACTGCGGCGCGCGCTGGAGCAGGGCGCTGCGGTGATGGTGACATCGCACCTGGGGCGGCCGAAGGAAGGTGTCTGGAGCCAGGAGGAGTCGCTGCAGCCGGTCGCCGCGCGTCTGTCCACGCTGCTCGGCCACGATGTTCCGCTGCTGCGTGACTGGGTGGATGGCGTGGACGTGAAGCCCGGGCAGATCGTTCTGCTGGAAAACTGCCGCATGAACATCGGCGAAGGCAAGGACGACGAAACGTTGGCCAGGAAGTACGCGGCGCTGTGCGATGTGTTCGTGATGGATGCCTTCGGTACCGCTCACCGCGCACAGGCGTCCACCCACGGCGTCATCCGTTTCGCGCCGGTGGCGGCGGGCGGCCCGCTGCTGATGGCCGAGCTGGATGCGCTGGGCAAGGCGCTGAAGGAACCGGCCAAGCCGTTGCTGGCCATCGTTGCCGGCAGCAAAGTCAGCACCAAGCTGGAGCTGCTGGCCAATCTGGTCGGCAAGGTGGACCAGCTGATCGTCGGTGGCGGCATCGCCAATACGTTCATTGCCGCGGCCGGTCATGCGGTCGGCAAGTCGCTTTACGAACCGGATCTGCTGGATACCGCGAAGAAGATCGTGGCCGATGCCAAGACGCGTGGCGCAGACATCCCGCTGCCGGTGGACGTGGTGGTAGCCAAGCAGTTCCTGCCGGAAGCCGCCGCCGAAGTGAAGGCAGTCGATGCGGTCGCCGAAGACGATCTGATCCTGGATATCGGCCCGCAGACCGCCGAACAGTACGCAACGCTGATCCGCAACGCGGGGACGGTGGTGTGGAACGGCCCGGTGGGTGTGTTCGAGTTCGAAGCGTTCAGCAAGGGCACCGAGGCTCTGGCCAGGGCGATTGCCGCCTCATCGGCGTTTTCCATTGCCGGTGGCGGCGACACGCTGGCCGCCGTGGACAAATTCGGCATCGCCGAAGAGGTCGGCTACATCTCCACCGGAGGCGGCGCGTTCCTGGAGTTCCTGGAAGGCAAGACGCTGCCGGCCGTTGCCGCGCTCGAAGCCCGCGGCGGCAATTGATGGCTGTGGAGCGGCCCGTCGATGCGCAGCGCGCCGCGCTGTTCTTCGATCTCGACGGCACCCTGATCAACTCGGAAACCGGCATCATCCGCTGCATCGCGCATGCCTTCGAACGCGTGCAGCATCCGCTGCCGGCGCCCGCGGTGCTGCGTGGCTGGATCGGCCCTTCGCTGCGCACCAGCTTCGGGCCGTTGTTCAACGATGCCGACAAGGTGGAGCGTGCCGTCGCCTTCTACGGCGAACGGTTCGAGGCCGAGGGCTGGCGCGAACATGAGATCTTCGAGGACATCGAGCATACGGTGCGCGCGCTGCGGGCCCGTGGTCATCGGCTGGCGGTGGTGACGGCCAAGAACGAACCCCATGCACGGCGCATCGTCGAGCATCTTCCCTTTGCTGACTGCTTCGACGATGTCATCGGGGCGACGCCGGACGGCAGCCGCAGCAGCAAGCCGCAGCTGGTGGCCGAAGCGTTGCAGCGGCTGTCACTGGTCCCGGCGCAGTGCTGGATGATCGGCGACCGCCGCATGGACATCGAGGGCGCACGCCACCACGGCATGCGCAGCATCGGCGTGCTGTGGGGATTCGGCAGTGCCGAGGAACTGCGCCAGGCCGGCGCCGGCGCGCTCGCCGACTGCCCCTCGGACCTCCTCACCCTCATCTGAAAAATGGGGACGGAGGCAGTTAATTCCGATTAACCGCCTCCGTCCCCATTTGGGGGATGTCCTGCAGACATCGCAGGAGTCAGGCAGGACAGGGCTGTAACCGTGTACATGCAGCGTGAAGGATGTGCTAGTTTCCCTGCTTTATCGGGAGGCCAATCCACCATGTTCGAACGTCAGCGTCGTACCAAGATCCTCGCCACCCTCGGTCCGGCCACCGACCCGCCGGGCGTGCTCGAAGATCTGTTCCGCGCCGGCGTCAATGTGGTGCGCTTGAATTTCAGCCATGGCGACCCGTCCGGCCAGGCCAGGCGCGCCGCCGCCGTGCGCGCCGCCGCGCAACGCGTGGGCGTGGAAGTGGGCATCCTGGCCGATCTGCCCGGTCCGAAGATCCGCATCGACCGCTTCGCCGAAGGCAGGATCCAGCTCAAGGCCGGTGACCGCTTCGATCTGGTTGCCGACGCCAATGCCGCGCCCGGCGATGCTTCGCAGGTTGGCGTGACCTACCTGGGCCTGCCGCAGGATGTCGCCGCAGATGATGTGCTGCTGCTCGATGACGGCTTGATGCAGCTGCGCGTCACCGATGTGCAGGGCGAGCGCATCATCACCGAAGTCCTCAACGACGGCGTGCTGTCCGATCGCAAGGGCCTGAACAAGCAGGGCGGCGGCCTGTCGCTGGGCGCACTGACCGAGCGCGACAAGGAGCTGATCGGCATCGTGGCGAAGATCGGCGTGGACTTCATCGCCGTCTCGTTCTGCCGCAACGCGCAGGACATGAACGATGCGCGCGCGATCGCCCGCGAGCACGGTTGCAACGCCGCGCTGGTGTCGAAGATCGAGCGTACCGAAGCCATCGAGAACCTCGAAGAGATCGTCGACGCCAGCGATGTGGTGATGGTCGCCCGTGGCGATCTCGGCGTGGAGATCGGTGATGCCGAACTGCCGGGCCTGCAGAAGAAGATCATCAAGGCATCGCTGGCGCAGAACAAGGTGGTGATCACCGCCACGCAGATGCTGCAGTCGATGGTGGAAAGCCCCATCCCGACCCGTGCCGAAGTCCTGGACGTGGCCAACTCGGTCATCGATGGCACCGATGCGGTAATGCTGTCGGCGGAAACGGCGGCCGGCGCCTATCCGGTCAAGGCGGTAGAGGCGATGGCACGCATCTGCCTGGGCGCCGAACGCCAGTTCCAGACCGAAACCGACTTCAGCGCGTCGCCGCGCAATCTGGAGCGTGCCGATCAGGCCATCGCCATGGCCACCATGTTCGTGTCCGAACACATCGGCGTGCGCGCCATTGTGGCGATGACCGAATCCGGTGGTTCGGCCCGTTATCTTTCGCGTTTCCGCGCGGCGGCTCCGGTGTTCGCGGTGACCCGTCACGACGGTGCGCGCCGGCAGATGGCGCTGATGCGCGATGTCTTCCCGATCAACTTCGACAGCCGCGGCCTGACCCCGCGCGAGGCGGCGCGCGGCAGCATCCGCCTGCTGGTCGAGGCCGGCCTGCTGGAGCCGGGTGACCGCGTGGTGTTCACCAGCGGCGAGCACATGGAAACGCATGGCGCGACCAACACGCTGCGCCTGCTGGAAGTCGGTCCGGATGGACGCGCCAGTGGCCTCGGCGAGCTGTGACAGCTGATAGAGCGGGGCGTGATGGCTGAGGGAGTGTGACGACCAACGGTCGTCACCCACCAAGGGCAGCGTTTCCCACCAGGGCACCAGAGACAGGGCTCCGCACCCAGGGCAAGGTCATCCACCAGCGTGCGGAGCAGTTTCCATCCACAGGCAGATGGAATCGTTTCCAGTCCGCGTGAACGGAAAGGTCACGCCGTGGGCGGGCTATAATCGGTGTTTTCCCGCACCCGCCACAGGAAGTACATGAGCATCGAACAGCTGGCCGAAACCGCCCAGGCCATGGTTGCCCCGGGCAAGGGCATCATCGCGATCGACGAATCCACCGGTACCATTGCCAAGCGCTTTGCCAGCGTCGGCATCGAGAACACCGAGGAGAACCGTCGCGCCTACCGCGAACTGCTGCTGACCACGCCGAAGCTCAACGAGCACATCTCCGGCGCCATCCTGTTCGACGAAACCATCCGCCAGTCCACCAAGGACGGCGTGCCGTTCGCCAAGTTCATGTCCGACAACGGCATGATCCCCGGCATCAAGGTGGACAAGGGCGCGCATCCGCTGGCCGGCTGCCCGGGCGAGCTGGTCACCGAAGGCCTGGATGGCCTGCGTGAGCGCCTGCAGGAGTACTACAAGCTGGGCGCGCGTTTCGCCAAGTGGCGTGCGGTCATCAACATCGGTGAAAGCATCCCGTCCGGCACCTGCATCGAATCCAACGCCCACGCGCTGGCCCGCTATGCCGCGTTGTGCCAGGAATGCGGCCTGGTGCCGATGGTCGAGCCGGAAGTCATCATGGACGGCGACCACGACATCGAGACCTGCTACGAGGTCACCGAAGCCACCCTGCGTTCGCTGTTCGACGCGCTGTACCAGCAGAATGTGCTGCTGGAAGGCACCATCCTGAAGGCTTCGATGGTCATCTCCGGCAAGGGCTGCGACGAGCAGGCCGATGTCGAGGAAGTCGCCGAATCCACCGTGATGTGCCTGAAGAGCACCGTGCCGGCAATCCTGCCGGGCGTGGTATTCCTGTCCGGCGGCCAGACCGACGAGCAGTCCACCGCCCACCTCAACGCCATGAACCAGCTGGGTCAGCTGCCGTGGCCGCTGAGCTTCTCCTACGGCCGCGCCATGCAGCAGGCTGCGCTGAAGCTGTGGGCCAAGGACATGAAGGCCAACCATGCCGCCGCACAGAAGACCGTGTACGAGCGCGCGAAGGAAAACGGCCAGGCCGCCCTGGGCAAGTGGAACGGCTGATCCGCGTTCCCCTGCAGGCACGAACGAACGCCGGCCATGTGGCCGGCGTTCTGCTTTCAGGGATCGGGCGGGGTCGTCGAGAGCGCGGCGTATGCTGCGCGGCAATCCTCAGATTGCGGACGTGATCGCCGTGCCGGGGAGCGGTTCAGCGGCGTCCGGCGCATCCTGCCCGGACTGCCCCGCCGCTGCCAGGGCCTGCTGGTAGGCCTTGAACGTGGCGTTGTTGTAAGCGACCAGGATGATGCGGCGTGGCTGGCGGTGGCTGCGTTGCCAGGCCACCGTTTCGGTCGCGGCGATGCGCGCGGCCTGGTACAGGGGATAGCCGTACACCCCACAGCTGATCGCCGGAAAGGCGATGGACTGCACGTCCAGCTTTTCGGCCAGCTGCAGGGATTTCCAGTAGCAGTTGGCCAGCAGCGCCGGCTCATGACGCTGGCCGTCGTGCCAGACCGGGCCGACGGTATGGAACACGTACCGTGCCGGCAGTGCGTGCGCCGCGGTGGCGATGACTTCACCGGTCGGGCAGCGCACGCCCGGGCGTACCTGCGGCAGCCGCTCGCACTCCTCCAACAGGGCGGGGCCGGCAGCGCGATGGATGGCGCCGTCCACACCACCGCCGCCCAGCAGGGATTCATTGGCCGCGTTCACGATCGCATCCACCGCCAGGGTCGTGATGTCGCCCTGCCAAATCTCGATCTTCATGCGTCCTACTCCTGGCTGTCGGTTGATGCGGCGCAACGTCCAGCGTTGCCTGAGCTACCGTATCCGGTAGCGCATGCATGCTGCGTCACGACCGTCTCATCCGCTGCGATCCAGGGCGCTGCCGTGCCCGGCGCTTACGGCAGCCCGGCCAGCCAGTCCTCGTCGGAGCCTTCGTTCACATCGGCGAACAGCGGGGTGGAGAAGTAGCGTTCGCCGGTGTCCGGCAGCATCGCCAGGATCACCGAGCCCGCTTCGGCGCGTTCGGCCACCTGCAGCGCGGTGGCCATCGTGGCGCCGGCGGAGATGCCCACGAACAGGCCTTCTTCGGCCGCCAGACGGCGGGCGGTGGCGATGGCGCGGTCGTCGTCCACGGTGAGCAGCTCATCCACCACATCGCGGTTCAGCACATCCGGCACGAAGTCCGGCGTCCAGCCCTGGATCTTGTGTGGCTTCCAGTCATCGCCCTTCAACAGCGCAGCGCCCGCCGGTTCGGTGGCGACGATGCGGGTCTGTGGTCGCGCCACCTTCAGCACCTCGCCCACGCCGGTGAGCGTGCCGCCGGTGCCCCAGCCGCTGACGAAGTAGTCCAGCCGCCGGCCGGCGAAATCGCGCAGGATTTCCGCCGCCGTGGTATTGCGGTGCCAGGCGGGGTTGGCCGGATTGGCGAACTGGCTGGCCAGGAACCAGCCGTGCTGCTCGGCCAGCTCGGCGGCCTTGCGCACCATGCCGCTGCCACGTTCGGCGGCCGGCGTGAGGATCACCTTCGCGCCATAAGCACGCATCAGTTTGCGGCGTTCCACGGAAAAGGTCTCCACCATGGTCGCGACAAAGCGGTAGCCGCGCGCGGCCGCCACCATCGCCAGCGCGACGCCGGTATTGCCGGAGGTGGCCTCCACGATGGTGTCGCCGGGCTTGAGCAGTCCGCGCTGTTCGGCATCCAGGATGATCGCCAGCGCCAGGCGGTCCTTTACCGAACCGCCCGGATTGAACGATTCCACCTTGGCATACAGGGTGACGTGCTCCGGCGCGAGCCGATGCAGCCTCACGACAGGGGTGTTGCCGATGGTGTCCAGGATGGAATCATGCAGGGCCATGGGGGCGCTCCGGGAAGGGCCGCGGCAAACGCGGCAGAGAAGGGGAACCAGGGGCGGACACTCTCCGTCCTGACCGGTCGACCGTAGCGCTGCCATATGACAGCAGGAAATGACCAGATTCCCGTCATAGACAATATTTGGTTATAAGCTGGTGAGGGCAATTGCCCTACAGTGACTTTCCCCCCGCAGCCTGACCGTCATGACGCTGACCCAGCTTCGCTACCTGGTGGCCATTGCCGACGCCGAGCTGAACATCACGCTCGCCGCGTCGCGCGTGCACGCTACCCAGCCCGGTCTGTCCAAACAGCTCAAGCAGCTGGAAGACGAGCTGGGTTTCCTGTTGTTCGTCCGTCGTGGCCGCAGCCTGGAATCGGTGACGGCGGCCGGGGTGGAGGTCATCAGCCGCGCCCGCGCGGTATTGGCGGAAGCCAACAACATCCGTACCTACGCCGCCAACCAGCGCCGTGAAAGCCAGGGGCAGCTGGTGTTGACCACCACGCACACGCAGGCGCGTTTCGTGCTGCCGCCGGCCGTGGCGCGGATCAAGCAGGGCTATCCGCAGGTCAGCGTCCACCTGCAGCAGGCGGCGGAAAGCGCTGCCCTGGACCTGCTCAGCCAGGGTGATGCCGACATCGCCATCATCAGCACGGCCGGCGCCGAACCGACTGCCGGCATCGCCGTACCGCTGTACCGTTGGCGGCGACTGGTGCTGGTGCCCAAGGGCCATGCGCTGGACCGTGCCGGCCGTACCCCGGACCTGGCTGCGCTGGCAGCCCAGCCATTGATCAGCTACGAATCTTCCACACGCCCGGGCTCCTCGCTGCAGCGGGCGTTCGCTTCGGCCGGGCTGGCGCCGGATATCGCGCTGACGGCGCTGGATGCCGACCTCATCAAGACCTACGTGCGCAGCGGTGTGGGCGTGGGCCTGCTGGCGGAAATGGCGGTCAGCGCCGCAGACCACGATCTGCGTGCCTGGGTGGCGCCGGAGCCCATCGCTGAGTGCATCGCGTGGGCGGTGCTGCCGCGCGACCGCGTGCTGCGCGATTACGCGCTGGAACTGGTGCATGTACTGGCACCGCAGGTGGATCCACGCGATCTGCGCAGAGTGCTGGATGGCAACCAGGAGCCGGCATGGCCCGTGCCGCCGACCTGGGAGTCGCTGACCCAGACCATCACCTCGTAGCGCGGGACTTTGCCCCGCCGCGCAGTCGTCCCCAGCCAGGCATGACGGCTGCGGCGCTGCCGGACACATAGCGACACATGCCGATACGCGGCCCGGTCCCCCTGCACGGGAAGGGTTCCACCCGCTGACACGGCGGCCGTTCAGGGCGGTAAACGCTTGGCACATACGGCCTTCGCACGCCTACCCCTACACTCGCCGGTCATGCAGAAGGCGGGAACTTTCATGTTGGGACGTATCGCAGCGGGTTCAGTCATCGGACTGGCCCTGGTTCTGGCCGGTTGCAAGGGTGAAGCGGAGGCCGAGCGCCGTCAAACCGCCGATGTGCCGGTAACTGCGCAGGTCGTGCAGCCGACCGCGTGGAGCGATACGTTGCAGGCCCTGGGCACGGCCAAGGCACATGAATCGGTCACCATCACCGCCAAAGTCAGCGAGATCATCGAACAGGTGCATTTCGACAGCGGCCAGCAGGTCAGGGCCGGTGCGCCGCTGGTGACGCTGCGCGGGCAGGCCCAGCAGGCCGCGCTCAGCCAGGCGCAGGCCACGTTCGCCGAAGCCGACCAGCTTTACCGCCGGCAGCGCGAACTGGCGCAGCAGCGGCTGGTGGCCAGCGCTACCCTGGATACCCAGAAGGCGATCCGTGATTCGGCCGAAGCACGGGTGGCGGAAATGCAGTCGGACATCGGCGACCGCAACGTGCGCGCGCCGTTCGCCGGTGTGCTGGGCATCCGCCAGGTCAGCCCCGGCTCACTGGTCACGCCGACCACGCCCATCGCCACCCTCGACGACATCGAGCGCATGCACGTGGACTTCCAGGTGCCGGAAGCGGAGCTGTCCTCACTGGCCAACGGCAACAAGGTGGAAGCCACCAGCGTGGCCTGGCCCGGGCGCACCTTCGAAGGCGAAGTGACCACCATCGATGCCCGCGTGGACCCCGGCACGCGTGCGGTCACCGTACGCGCCGATTTTCCCAATGGCGACCACGCCCTGCGGCCGGGCATGCTGCTGGACGTGCGCATCTACCGCCCGGAGCGTCAGGCGCTGGTGGTACCGGAAATCGCCGTGGTGCAGGTGGGCCGCGACACGTTCCTGTACCGCCTGAAGCAGGACAGCACGGTGGAGCGCGTGGACGTGGTGACCGGCGCCCGCCGTGCCGGCGTGGTGGAACTCAAGAAGGGCATCCAGGCCGGTGAGCGCATCATCGTCGAGGGTACCGGCAAGCTGCGCCAGGGCTTGAAGGTCGATGCCCGCATGATGGAACCGGTGCAAGCGCCGGAGCCGGAAACCCTGCCGGCACCGCCCAGCGTGCCTGATGCACCGGCGGGTACGGCGGTTCCGGTCGAGGGCCGCGGCGGATGAAGCTCTCCAACGTCTCCATCCAGCGGCCGGTGTTCGCCGTGGTGATGAGCCTGCTGCTCATCGTGCTGGGCGTCATGTCGTTCACCCGCCTGACCCTGCGCGAACTGCCGGCGATCGACCCGCCGATCGTTTCGGTCTCGGTGGACTATACCGGCGCCTCGGCGGCGGTCATCGAAAGCCGCATTACCCAGGTGCTGGAAGATGCATTGGCCGGCATCGAAGGCATCGACACCATCAACGCGCGCAGTTCCAACGGGCGCGCGCAGGTCAGCATCGAGTTCACCTCCAACCGCGATATCGAGGCGGCCGCCAATGACGTGCGCGATGCCGTCAGCCGCGTCGCCGACCGCATGCCCGAAGAAGCACGGCCGCCGGAGATCGCCAAGGTCGAAAGCGATGCCGATCCGATCATCTGGTTCAACATGGCGTCGTCCACGATGGACACGCTGGAGCTGAGCGACTACGCCGACCGTTACGTGGTGGATCGTTTCTCCAGCCTGGATGGCGTGGCCCAGGTGCGTATCGGCGGCCGCCAGCGCTATGCCATGCGCATCTGGCTGGACCGCGATCAGCTGGCCGCGCGTGGTCTCACCACCGGCGATGTGGAAACCGCCCTGCGCAACGAGAACGTGGAACTGCCGGCCGGACGCATCGAATCGGCCGACCGTGATTTCACGCTGCGGGTGGAGCGCAACTACGTCAAGCCGGAAGACTTCGCCACCATCCCGCTTGGCAAGGGCAGCGATGGCTACGTGGTGCGCATGGGCGACGTGGCCAGGATCGAACTGGCTTCGGCCGAACGCCGCGCGTACTACCGCAGCAACGGCGAGCCCGGGGTCGGCCTGGGCATCGTCAAGACCTCCACCGCCAACGCCCTGGACGTGGCGCGCACCGCACGCGCGGAAGCCGAGCGCGTGGCGCAGACACTGCCCGAAGGCACGCAGATCTTCGTGGCGTTCGACAACACCACCTTCATCGAAGCGGCGGTGGACCGCGTCTATGCCACGCTGGTGGAAGCCATGCTGCTGGTGCTGGCGGTGATCTGGCTGTTCCTGGGCAGTTTCCGCGCCGCCTTGATCCCGGCGGTCACCGTGCCGGTGTGCCTGGTGGCGGCGTTCATCGCGCTGTACGCGTTCGATTTCTCCATCAACCTGCTGACCCTGCTTGCCCTGGTGCTGTGCATCGGGCTGGTGGTGGACGATGCCATCGTGGTGGTGGAGAACGTGCAACGCCGCATCGATCTTGGCGAACCGCCGCTGGTGGCATCCAAGCGCGGTACCGCGCAGGTCGCGTTCGCGGTGATCGCCACCACGGCGGTGCTGGTGGCGGTGTTCCTGCCGGTGGGTTTCCTGGAAGGCAACACCGGCCGGCTGTTCCGTGAACTGGCGGTGGCGCTGGCCGCCGCTGTCGCGTTGTCGGCCTTCGTCGCTCTTACGTTGACGCCGATGATGGCCTCGAAGCTGCTCAAGCCGCACACCGGCCAGGCACCGCGTGGCCTGCATGGTTTCATCAACCGCCGGCTGGAAGCACTGTCGGGCGGCTACGGACGCGTGCTTGAACGCCACGTGGACCGTACCTGGATCTATTTGCTGGTGATGGTCGCGGCCTTGCTGGCCAGCTGGCTGCTGATGCGGCACCTGCCCTCGGAACTGGCGCCGGCCGAAGATCGTGGCTCTTTCCAGATCATGATCGATGGCCCCGAAGGCGCCGGTTACGATTACACCGTGCAGCAGGTGCAGCAGGTGGAGGCGATGCTGGCCCCGCACGTGGGGGAGGACAAGACCATCGCCCGTGCCAATCCGCGCGTTCCCGGTGGCTGGGGAGCCAGCGAGGAAATGCATACCGGACGCGTGAGCGTGTTCCTGCAACCCTGGCGACAGCGCAGCGAAAGCACGCCGGAGGTAGCCAACGAACTGCAGGGGGAGCTGAACACCATACGCGGCGTACGTGTGCGTACCCAAGTCGGTGGCGGCCTGGTGCGCAGTGGCGGCCAGCCCTTCCAGATTGTCCTTGGCGGCCCGGAATACGCGGAAATCGCCCAGTGGCGCGATCGCTTCCTGTTGCGCATGGCCGATAATCCCGGGCTGGTGGGCGCCGATTCGGACTACAAGGAAACCCGGCCGCAGATGCGCGTGAACATCGACCGCCAGCGTGCGGCGGACCTGGGTGTGTCGGTCACCGCGATCGGCTCGGCGCTGGAAACCATGATGGGGTCGCGTCGCGTCACCACGTTCGTGGACAACGGCGAAGAGTACGACGTACTGGTGCAGGCAGGGCGCGAGGGTCGCGCCACGCCGGCCGATCTGGCCGCCATCCGCGTGCGCGCCACCTCCGGCGAGCTGGTGCCGCTGTCCAACCTGGTCACCCTGAGCGAAGTGGCCGAAGCGGGCACCCTTAACCGTTTCAACCGTCTGCGTTCGATCACCATCAACGCCGGACTGGCGCCCGGTTATCCGCTGGGCGAAGCCATCGCGTGGGCGCAGGAGGTGGCCCGCGAAGAGCTGCCGCAGCACGCCCAGATCAACTGGAAGGGCGAATCGCGCGAGTATCAGAGTTCCGGCAGCGCGGTGCTGCTGACCTTCGCGATGGCGCTGCTGGTGGTGTACCTCGTGCTTGCCGCGCAGTTTGAAAGCTTCATCCATCCGCTCACCATCATGCTCACCGTGCCGCTGGGCGTGCTCGGCGCGCTGGTCGGCCTGTGGGTGAGCGGGGGGTCGGTAAACCTGTTCAGCCAGATCGGCATCGTCATGCTGGTCGGACTGGCGGCCAAGAACGGCATCCTGATCGTGGAGTTCGCCAACCAGCTGCGCGACGAAGGACGTAGTGTCCGCGAAGCCATCATCGAATCGTCGCAGGTGCGCCTGCGCCCGATCCTGATGACCTCGATCGCGACCGTGGTCGGCGCGATTCCGCTGGTGGTCGCCGGTGGCCCGGGCTCGGCCAGCCGCGGCACCATCGGCGTGGTGATCATGTTCGGCGTCACCCTGTCCACGTTCCTGTCGCTGTTCGTGGTGCCGGCCTTCTATGCGCGGCTGGCCCCCTATACGCGTTCGCCGGAAACCGTGGCACGCGAGCTGGAGCAGCAGGAGCGGGATACCCCGTCGGTGGGTGGGCATGCCTGAGTCGGCCATCCGTCTGCGCGGCGAAGGGTTCGTGCTGCGCCCCTGGCGTCCGGAGGATCTGGACTCGCTGGTGAAGCACGCCAACGACGAGCGGGTGTCGCGCGGACTGCGGGACCGGTTCCCTTTCCCTTATACCCGGGCTGATGGTGAAGCCTTCCTGGACGGCAGGGTGCTCAACCCTGCCGGTATCAGCCTGGCCATCGAGCGGGATGGCCAGCCGTGCGGGGGCATTGGCCTGCAGCAGGGCGTGGGCGAACGTGCGTGCGGCGCGGAACTGGGCTACTGGCTGGGTCACGCATTCTGGGGGCAGGGGCTGATGACGCGTGTGGTCGGGCTGTTCGCGCCCTGGGCCATGGATCATCGTGAACTGTATCGGCTGCAGGCCACCGTTGCGGATTTCAATGTCGGCTCGGCGCGGGTGCTGGAGAAGAACGGCTTCGTGCACGAGGGCGTGGAACGCTGCGCCATCTTCAAGCGTGGCGAGCTGCACGACCTGCTGCGCTATGCGCGCGTGCGGACCTCCCTGCCGCGCTGAAGTCGCCGGGCGGCAGCGCGATGCTGCCGGGTCGCAACAATACCGGTAGATGATGCCGATACGGGTGGGTGATGCCGATATGGTGGGTGACGACCGTTGGTCGTCACCGCCTCACCGGTCACGCAAGGCATCGCTGGTCACGACCAACGGTCGTGACCCACCGGACAGTCGTGACCCACCGGACAGGTCGTGACCCACCGCAGGGACCTGACTCACCGCTCGGGCATGACCCGCCCGATGGGACATGACGCATCGATGATTGCTGAACGCAAGCCAATCGTGGCCGGACCCTACCTTGGAGGGCCGCGATCAGCGAGAATCGGACCGGTTCCCTTCAGCCGACGGGACGTCCATATTTTCCGCCGACTGGAGAGAGCGCGTGGAAGCAACCGTACATTTCATCAACAGCATCATCTGGAGCAAGGCGCTGATCTTCATGTGCCTGGGCGCCGGCCTGTTCTTCAGCGTCCGCACCCGCTTCATGCAGATCCGCGGGTTCTTCGAGATGTGCCGTCTTACCGTAGCGGGTGAAAAGTCCGATGCGGGCGTCTCGTCGTTCCAGGCACTGGCCATGTCCATGGCCGGGCGCATGGGCATCGGCAACATCGCCGGTGTCGCCACCGCCATCGCCTTTGGTGGTCCTGGCGCCATCTTCTGGATGTGGGTGATGGGCTTTCTCGGCGCCTCCACCTCCTACATCGAATGCACCCTGGCGCAGATCTACAAGACCAAGGACGCCGAAGGCCGCTACCGTGGCGGGCCGGCGTATTACATCGAAAAGGCCATGGGCCTGAAGTGGTACGCGCTGGCCTTCGCGCTGGCCACGATCATCGCCGCCGGCTTCCTTATGCCGGGCGTGCAGGCCAACGCCATCGCTGACAGCATCATCAATTCCTGCCGTGGCACGGCGCTGTGCGGCCCGCTGGACGGCCAGGCCTTCGGCATGGAATCGGTGCAGGCGCTGAAGCTGGCGATTGGTATCGTGGTCGCGCTGCTGCTGGGCGTGGTGATCTTCGGCGGCGTCAAGCGCATCGCCACCTTCGCCGAGATCGTGGTGCCGTTCATGGCTGCCGGCTTCATCATCATGGCCATCGTGATCATGATCCTCAACGCCGAACGCGTACCGGAGATGTTTGGCATCATCTTCGACAGCGCCTTCGGTACCCATGCAGCGTTCGGCGCAATGATGGGCCTGGCGGTGGAATGGGGCGTCAAGCGTGGCATCTACGCCAACGAAGCAGGCCAGGGCACCGGGCCGCACGCCGCGGCGGCGTCGGAAGTCTCGCACCCGGCCAAACAGGGTTACGTACAGGCCTTCGCAGTCTATTTCGACACCATGATGGTGTGCACCGCCACCGCCTTCCTGATTCTGGCGGCAGGTACCTACAACGTCTATTCGCCGGTTGCCGGTGCCGAACCGGTGTTCATGGGCCTGGCCGGCATCCCTGAAGGTGCGGGGTACGCGCAGGCCGCCGTTGAAAGCGTGCTGCCGGGCTGGGGCGCGGCCTTCGTGGCCGTCGCGATCTTCTTCTTCGCGTTCACCACCATCATGGCCTACTACTACATGGCCGAAACCAATCTCAGCTACATCAATCACAACGCCAAGCGCCCGCTGACGGTGCTGCTGCTGCGTCTGGGCATCATCGGCATGGTGGTGTTCGGCGCCTTCCATAATGCGCAGATGGCGTGGGCGCTGGGCGACATCGGCGTCGGCCTGATGGCATGGTTGAACATCGTTGCCATCCTGATCGTGCAGAAGCCGGCGATGCTGGCCCTGCGCGATTACGAACGGCAGAAGAAGCTGGGCCTGGACCCGACCTTCGATCCGGTTGCGCTGGGTATCAAGAATGCCGATTTCTGGCAGAAGAAACAGGAAGCGGCGTAAGTGAGCAATCCCTGGAACACCCGTCGTCCCTCCGCGCGGCCTCCGCGCGCCACCCCGCTGCCGCGTGCGGAAGCACCGGCAGCGGGCCGCAACCATGGCGATGAGCTGCGCCTGTTCGGTGTCAACGCCGTGCTGGCCGCCTTCAACCAGCGCCCGCAGGCACTGCGCAAGCTGTACCTGCTGGAAGCCCTGATTCCGCGCATGCAGCCGCTGTTGAAGTGGTGTGTGGCCAACCGCGTGGGTTACCGGGTGGTGGAGGACGGCGATCTCAACAAGCTGTCCGGCACCACCCACCACGAAGGTGTGGTGGCCGATGTTCAGCGTGCGCCGGTGCTGGCCCTGGACGAGTGGTTGCGGCAGCTGGCCGACGGCCCGGCGCTGGCGCTGTGGCTGGATGGCATTGGCAATCCGCACAACCTCGGTGCCATTCTTCGTTCGGCGGCGCATTTCGGCGTGGCCGGCCTGCTGTTGCCGGCAGACAGCACGCTGGGCATTTCCGGTGCGGCGGCACGGGTCGCCGAAGGCGGCGCCGAAGCCGTGCCGCTGGTCCGCCTGCCGGACGCACCGCGGGCCATCGCGCAGCTGCGTGATGCCGGTTTCGGCCTGGCCGCGACCCTGGTGGACGGCGGCGAAAACGTGTTCGCCGCGTCGCTGCCGGAACGGCTGGTGTATGTGATGGGTGCCGAAGGCGAGGGCATGGATCGCAGACTGGCCACGCAGTGCGACCAGCAGGTGTCGATTCCCGGCAGCGGTGCGGTGGAAAGCCTGAATGTCGCTTCGGCTACAGCCGTGCTGCTTGCACAATGGGCTCGTCTGGGAAGTTCCTGACCCCGAGCTCCATGATTTACCGATAACACGCGTCGTCCCGCGGGATGACAGTAGGCCAACCCCTTTGCGG
>JAAIGF010314406.1_pt1 | contig 16449 bp, 13 predicted proteins | sample 6487441 | NCBI WGS metagenome assembly JAAIGF01 (sample SAMN13974129, study PRJNA590717) | phyllosphere metagenome | biome: pepper field; feature: multiple bacterial spot infested pepper fields; material: pepper leaves; isolation source: leaves from pepper fields | host: Capsicum annuum ... | reverse complement strand
TCCTGCCCGGCGACAACGTGTCGATCACCGTCAAGCTGATCGCCCCCATCGCCATGGAAGAAGGCCTGCGCTTCGCCATCCGTGAAGGCGGTCGTACCGTCGGCGCCGGCGTCGTCGCCACCATCCTGGCATAAATCCAGGGTCGACTGTTGTAGCAAAGTTCCGGATCAGGCCAATCTTTTCCGGAACTCTCGCCTCAAGGGCGAAAAAAGTTGTAAACTTGCGGGCTGCTGTAAAGCCAAGCAGCAATGTGAAAGCGGCCAAGCTGCTTTCACAGCAATAGGGGTATAGCTCAATTGGCAGAGCGTCGGTCTCCAAAACCGAAGGTTGTAGGTTCGATTCCTACTGCCCCTGCCAGAATCTTCCCGGTGCTTGCGGCGCCGCCCGCGGGCAGGCCCGACGCGGTCGCCGGACACCCTCCTAGTCACCGCGCCCACTCAGGCAGCGGGCCCGGACGAATAGATGTCGAATCCTAACGTCGAAACCGTGACAAGCGCCGCCGACCGTATCAAGGTTGGCTTGGCGCTCGCCTGCGTGGTCGCAGGCCTCGCGGGCTTCTACGCCCTCGCGAACAGCGCAATGATCACCCGCGTGGGTGTGTTGCTGCTGGGCTTCGCACTGGCCATCGTGATCGCTGCCATCAGCGAACCGGGCCGTCGTTTTCTGTCGTTCGGCCGTGAGTCGTACCACGAAACCCGCAAGGTGGTGTGGCCGACCCGCAAGGAAACCGTCACCACCACTGCTGCCGTGTTCGCATTCGCGGTCGTGATGGCACTGTTCCTCTGGGTCACCGACTCGTTGATCGAGTGGGTGTTGTATTCCCTGATCCTCGGCTGGAAATAAGCATGAGCAAGCGTTGGTACGTCGTCCATGTCTACTCGGGCATGGAAAAGAGCGTCCAGAAGGCGCTCACCGAGCGCCTGGAGCGCGCCGAACTGCAACATGCATTCGGACGCATTCTGGTTCCCACCGAAGAAGTGGTCGAAGTCAAGGGTGGGCAGAAGTCCATCACCGAACGTCGTTTCTTCCCGGGCTACGTCCTGGTCGAGATGGAACTGACGGACGAAACCTGGCATCTGGTCAAGAGCACGAACAAGGTCACCGGCTTCATCGGTGGCTCGGGCAACCGCCCCACCCCCATCTCCGAGAAAGAAGTCGAGAAGATTCTTTCGCAGATGGAAGAAGGCGTGGAGAAGCCCCGCCCCAAGATCCTCTTCGAAGTGGGCGAAATGGTCCGCGTCAAGGAAGGTCCGTTCACCGATTTCAACGGCAACGTGGAAGACGTGAACTACGAAAAGAGCAAGCTGCGCGTCTCGGTCACCATCTTCGGTCGTTCGACCCCGGTGGAACTGGACTTCAGCCAGGTCGAAAAGGCCTGAAGACAGCTCTTTCGGTTCAGGGGCCTGTCGTGCCGCCGAGCATCACCCTCCGGGTGCATTGATCGCCGCACAGACCCTGATTCCGAACCCCCGCGACACGGACCGTCCCAGACGGTCCGTATTGCGTAGAACGAAGCATTCGACAGACCCCCATTCGCGAACGGGATCCGGCAGCCGCCCCCGTTCCTGGACCGCACCCCCGGGTGTATGTCCGCCGGCATCGCAAGATGCCACTTTGGCTGCAAACCCCGGGGAGCGCCGCACGTCGCGGTGCGACAGAACCCGCAAGGAGCAAACATGGCGAAGAAAATCGTCGGCTTCATCAAGCTGCAAGTGCCAGCTGGTAAGGCCAACCCGTCCCCCCCGATTGGCCCGGCCCTGGGTCAACGCGGCCTGAACATCATGGAATTCTGCAAGGCGTTCAACGCCCGCACCCAAGGCATGGAGCCTGGTCTGCCGATTCCCGTGGTGATCACCGCTTTTGCCGACAAGAGCTTCACCTTCGTGATGAAGTCGCCCCCGGCGACCATCCTCATCAAGAAGGCAGCCGGCATTCAGAAGGGTTCGCCCAAGCCGCATAGCGACAAGGTCGGCTCGCTGACCCGCGCTCAAGTCGAAGAAATCGTCAAGACCAAGCAAGCTGATCTGACCGCCGCGGACCTCGACGCCGCCGTGCGCACGATCGCCGGCAGCGCCCGCAGCATGGGCATCACGGTGGAGGGTCTGTAATGGCCAAGCAATCCAAGCGTCTCGCCGCCCTGCGCGCGAAGATCGATCGCACCAAGCTGTACCCGATCGCTGAAGCCCTGACCCTGGTCAAGGAAACCGCCAATGCCAAGTTCGACGAGTCGATCGACGTCGCCGTGCAACTGGGCATCGACGCCAAGAAGTCGGACCAGCTGGTTCGTGGTTCGGTCGTGCTGCCCGCCGGTACCGGCAAGTCGGTTCGCGTCGCCGTGTTCGCCCAAGGCGACAAGGCTGAAGCCGCGAAGGCCGCTGGCGCCGACATCGTCGGCATGGAAGACCTGGCTGACCAGATCAAGGCTGGCCAAATGGACTTCGACATCGTGATCGCCTCGCCCGACACCATGCGTGTCGTCGGCGCCCTGGGCCAGATCCTGGGCCCGCGCGGCCTGATGCCGAACCCGAAGGTCGGCACCGTGACCCCGGACGTCGCCACGGCCGTGAAGAACGCCAAGGCTGGTCAGGTCCAGTACCGTACCGACAAGGCTGGCATCATCCACGCCACCATCGGCCGTGCTTCGTTCAACGTCGAACAGCTGCAGTCCAACCTGCTGGCGCTGGTCGACGCCCTGAACAAGGCTCGTCCCGCAACTGCCAAGGGCGTGTACCTGCGCAAGCTGGCCGTGTCGTCGACGATGGGCGGTGGTGTCCGCGTCGAACAGGCTTCGGTCACCGCAGCTGCTGCTCAGTAATACCCGGGGCGACTAGGCGCCCCTCACTTCCTGGCGCCAAGCCGGGCCAGGAAGTTGCAACAAATGTTGTCCCCTACTTTGGGCTGCGCCGTGCAGCCGGATGGCTTCTCCGGAAGTCTTCCCAAGCCGGCGCTGCTGTCAAAGACCGCTGGAGATACCCCGGGAACGTCTGTGCCGTGCACTGGTACAGATTCACTTCCAGGCCGTCTTAATCCCGGCAACCCCCGCTCCGCGCTCCGAGTCCTCATGATCGGCAAGCCGGGCGACGGGTCCGAATCCAGCGCAGACGGCGGTCCCAGGAAGATTTCTTTATCCGAAGATCTCTACCAGGTCGCCGCGTTCGGTTGACGTTTTGGGCGTTTCGCCTGAAACGTCTCTAGATGGAGTGTTCAAACCGTGAGTCTCAATCGTCAAGAGAAGTCGGCGGTCATCGAGGAAGTCTCGGCAGAAGTCGCCAAGGCCCAATCGATCATCGTCGCGGAGTACCGGGGTCTGGACGTCGCCTCTGTCACCGTACTGCGCAAAAAAGCGCGTGAATCGGGCGTTTACCTGCGTGTTCTGAAGAACTCGCTGGCGCGCCGTGCTATCGCCGGCACCTCTTTCGAGAGCGTGTCGGACCAGCTGACCGGTCCGCTGATCTACGGTATCAGCGCTGACCCCGTGTCGGCCGCGAAGGTCATGTCGGACTTCGCCAAGACCAACGACAAGCTCGTACTGAAGGCCGGCGCCCTGCCGGGCGGCCTGCTCAATGTCGAAGGCGTCAAGGCCCTGGCCTCCCTGCCCTCGCGCGAAGAGCTGCTCGCAAAGCTGCTCGGCACGATGCAAGCCCCGATCGCAACGTTTGCTCGTACGCTCAACGAAGTGCCCACGAAGTTCGTGCGCGGCCTGGCGGCCGTCCGCGATCAGAAGGCGGAAACGGCTGCCTAAGCCTTTCCCTTCGTTCGACAAAGCGATACCCAACACCTGGCATTAAAGAAAATCTGGAGTTCTACAAATGGCACTGTCCAAAGCTGAAATCATCGACGCCATCGCTGGCCTGACCGTTCTCGAACTGTCGGAACTGATCAAGGATCTGGAAGAAAAGTTCGGCGTGTCGGCTGCTGCCGCTGCTGTCGCCGTGGCCGCTCCGGCCGCTGGTGGCGCTGCTGCCGCTGCTGAAGAGCAGACCGAATTCAACGTGATCCTGGTCGAAGCCGGCGCCAACAAGGTCAACGTCATCAAGGCCGTGCGCGAACTGACGGGCCTGGGCCTGAAGGAAGCCAAGGATCTGGTCGACGGCGCACCGAAGGCTGTCAAGGAAGGCGTGGCCAAGGCTGACGCCGAAGCCGCCAAGAAGAAGCTGGAAGAAGCCGGCGCCAAGGCTGAACTGAAGTAATTTCGGCCTAGCAAACGCCCGGGGGTCGAAGAATCGACCGCCGGGTTTTTGCGTTTCTGAAACCGGTGTTTTTTCACCGGCTTTCAGAAACCGTACGATGCAGTTTGTGGCAGTTTGTAACAGACGTGCTTACAAGAAAGTTGAACCGTGTCGAGTTCCCCACGGAGAGCTTTGCCCGATCAACTGCGAGTTCGATGCGTTTTTGCTCGCTGCCCGACTGAGCCTGACCTGTCAGGCCATGCGTTCGCCTTGTGCGATACGCGCGACGGATTTCCGGTGCGCAGGGGGGACTCACCCCACCGCCTGCGGACCCGAAATCCGTGCCGGAATCTACCGGATCGTCCGGCCCGCCCGGAATGCGCATTGCGCGCGTTCCGTCTCGAAGAAGTCGTATTTTGGGCTGCTGCCCGCAGCCCGCGCAACCTGAGTCGGAGTGCTCATGCCCTACTCGTTCACCGAAAAGAAGCGCATCCGCAAGAGCTTCGCCAAGCGTGAGGACGTTCAAGACGTTCCTTTCCTGCTGGCGACGCAGCTTGCCTCTTATCTCACCTTCCTGCAAGCGGATACCTCTCCGCTGCAACGTGGCAGCGAGGGCCTGCAAGCTGCCTTCAATTCGATCTTCCCCATCGTCAGCCACAACCAGATGGCCCGCCTGGAATTCGTCAGCTATGTGCTGGGCGAGCCGGCGTTCGACGTCAAGGAATGCCAGCAGCGCGGCCTGACCTTCGCCTCGCCCCTGCGCGCCAAGGTGCGCCTGGTGCTGCTCGACCGTGAAGCCAGCAAGCCCACGGTCAAGGAAGTGAAGGAGCAGGAAGTCTACATGGGCGAGATTCCGCTCATGACCACGACCGGCTCGTTCGTGATCAACGGCACGGAACGCGTGATCGTGTCGCAGCTGCACCGCTCGCCGGGCGTGTTCTTCGAGCACGACCGCGGCAAGACCCACAGCTCCGGCAAGTTGCTGTTCTCGGCCCGCGTGATTCCCTACCGCGGCTCGTGGCTGGACTTCGAGTTCGACCCCAAGGACATCCTGTTCTTCCGTGTCGACCGCCGCCGCAAGATGCCCGTGACGATCCTGCTCAAGGCCATCGGCATGACGCCCGAGAGCATCCTCGCGCACTTCTTCGACTTCGACGGCTTCGAGCTGCAGAGCGATGGTGCGCTGATGGACTTCGTGCCGGATCGCTGGAAGGGCGAAATCGCGCGCTTCGACATCAACGACAAGTCCGGCGCGACCATCGTCGCCAAGGACAAGCGCATCAACGCCAAGAACATTCGTGACCTGGTCAACGCCGACACGAAGCGTATCTCGGTGCCCGAAGACTTCCTGCTGGGCCGTGCGCTGGCCAAGAACGCGATCGACCCCGACACGGGCGAAGTCGTGGCCAACGCCAACGACGAGATCACCGAACCGCTGCTGACTCGCCTGCGCGAGGCCGGCGTGCGCGAGATCCAGACGCTGTACACCAACGACCTGGACCGCGGCCCGTACATCTCGCAGACCCTGCGCACCGACGAAAGCACCGACCAGACCGCTGCCCGCGTGGCGATCTATCGCATGATGCGCCCGGGCGAGCCCCCGACCGAGGACGCCGTCGAAGCACTGTTCCAGCGCCTGTTCTTCAGCGAAGAGACCTACGATCTGTCGCGCGTGGGCCGCATGAAGGTCAACAGCCGTCTGGGTCAGGGCACCGACATCACCGGCCCGATGACCTTGAACAACGAGGACATCCTCGAGACGATCAAGGTGCTGGTCGAGCTGCGCAACGGTCGCGGCGAGATCGACGACATCGATCACCTGGGCAACCGCCGCGTGCGTTGCGTGGGCGAACTCGCCGAGAACCAGTTCCGTGCCGGTCTGGTGCGCGTCGAGCGCGCCGTCAAGGAACGTCTGGGTCAGGCCGAAGCCGAAAACCTGATGCCGCACGACCTGATCAACTCCAAGCCGATCTCGGCTGCCATCAAGGAGTTCTTCGGTTCGAGCCAGCTGTCGCAGTTCATGGACCAGACCAACCCGCTGTCGGAAATCACGCACAAGCGTCGCGTTTCCGCACTGGGCCCGGGCGGTCTGACCCGCGAGCGCGCAGGCTTCGAAGTCCGCGACGTTCACCCGACCCACTACGGCCGCGTGTGCCCCATCGAAACGCCTGAAGGCCCGAACATCGGCCTGATCAACTCGATGGCACTGTATGCGCGCCTGAACGAGTACGGCTTCCTGGAAACGCCTTATCGCAAGGTCGCCGACGGCGTCGTGAGCGACGAGATCCAGTACCTGTCGGCCATCGAAGAAGGCACCTTCATCATCGCGCAGGCAAACGCCACGCTCGACAACGAAGGCCGCTTCAGCGACGAACTGGTGGCTTGCCGCCAGGCCGGCGAAACGCTGCTGACCGCACCGGGCAACGTCAACTACATGGACGTGGCACCGTCGCAGATCGTGTCGGTCGCCGCCTCGCTGATTCCGTTCCTGGAACACGATGACGCGAACCGTGCACTGATGGGCGCCAACATGCAGCGCCAGGCCGTTCCCTGCCTGCGCCCCGAGAAGCCCGTGGTCGGTACCGGCATCGAACGTACCGTCGCGGTCGACTCGGGCACCACCGTGCAGGCACTGCGTGGCGGCATCGTCGACTTCGTCGACGCCGACCGTGTCGTGATCCGCGTCAACGACGACGAGAACGTCGCCGGTGAAGTGGGTGTCGACATCTACAACCTGATCAAGTACACGCGTTCGAACCAGAACACGAACATCAATCAGCGTCCCATCGTGGCTCGCGGCGACCTGGTCGCCAAGGGCGACGTGCTGGCCGACGGCGCCTCGACCGATCTGGGCGAGCTCGCGCTGGGCCAGAACATGCTGATCGCGTTCATGCCCTGGAACGGCTACAACTACGAAGACTCGATCCTGATCTCGGAACGTGTCGTCGCCGATGACCGCTACACCTCGATCCACATCGAGGAACTGACGGTCGTCGCCCGTGACACCAAGCTGGGCTCGGAAGAAATCACGCGCGACATCAGCAACCTGTCGGAAGGCCAACTGGGCCGTCTGGACGAAGCCGGCATCGTGTACATCGGCGCCGAAGTCGAAGCCGGTGACGTGCTGGTCGGCAAGGTCACGCCCAAGGGCGAGACCCAGCTGACCCCGGAAGAAAAGCTGCTGCGTGCGATCTTCGGCGAGAAGGCGTCCGACGTGAAGGACACCTCGCTGCGCGTGCCCTCGGGCATGGTCGGCACCGTCATCGACGTGCAGGTGTTCACGCGTGAAGGCATCGTGCGCGACAAGCGTGCGCAGTCGATCATCGACGACGAACTCAAGCGCTATCGCCAGGACCTGAACGATCAGCTGCGTATCGTCGAGAACGACACCTTCGATCGTATCGAGAAGACCCTGGTCAACAAGACCGTCAATGGCGGCCCGAAGAAGCTGGCCAAGGGCGCGACCCTGACCGCCGAATACCTGGCTGACCTGGACCGCTGGCAGTGGTTCGACATCCGTCTGGCCGACGAAGGCGGCGCAAGCGCGCTGGAGCAGGCCAAGGAGTCGATCGAAGCCAAGCGCCACCAGTTCGACCTGGCCTTCGAAGAGAAGCGCAAGAAGCTGACGCAGGGCGACGAGCTGCCCCCGGGCGTGCTGAAGATGGTCAAGGTCTACCTGGCCGTCAAGCGTCGCCTGCAGCCTGGCGACAAGATGGCAGGCCGTCACGGCAACAAGGGCGTCGTGTCCAAGATCACCCCGATCGAAGACATGCCGCACATGGCCGACGGTACCCCGGCCGACATCGTTCTGAACCCGCTGGGCGTGCCCTCGCGGATGAACGTCGGTCAGGTGCTGGAAGTTCACCTGGGTTGGGCTGCCAAGGGTCTGGGCCTGCGTATCGCCGACATGCTCCGTGACGAGCAGAAGGTCGAGATCGCCAAGGTTCGCGACTTCCTGGGCAAGGTCTACAACACCACCGGTTCGCCGGCCCGCCTGGAAGAACTGAGCGACGACGAGATCCTGGAACTGGCGAGCAACCTGAAGAACGGTGTGCCGTTCGCCACCCCGGTGTTCGACGGCGCGTCGGAAGAAGAGATCCGCAAGGTGCTGGATCTGGCCTACCCCGACGAGCTGGCCGAGAAGCTCAAGCTGCACAACTCGAAGACGCAGGCCTATCTGTTCGATGGCCGCACCGGCGAGCAGTTCGAGCGTCCCGTCACGATCGGCTACATGCACTACCTGAAGCTGCATCACCTGGTCGACGACAAGATGCACGCCCGTTCGACCGGCCCGTACTCGCTCGTGACCCAGCAGCCGCTGGGCGGCAAGGCGCAGTTCGGCGGCCAGCGCTTCGGGGAAATGGAAGTGTGGGCACTGGAAGCGTACGGCGCGTCGTACACCCTGCAGGAAATGCTGACCGTGAAGTCCGATGACGTGAATGGCCGTACCAAGGTGTACGAGAACATCGTCAAGGGCGACCACGTGATCGACGCCGGCATGCCCGAGTCGTTCAACGTGCTGGTCAAGGAAATCCGGTCGCTCGGTATCGACATGGATCTCGAACGGAACTGATCGGATAACGGAATTTAGGAGTCGCCATGAAAGCCTTATTGGATCTGTTCAGGCAAGTTACGCAGGACGAGCAGTTCGATGCGATCCGCATCGGCATTGCCTCGCCCGAGAAGATCCGTTCGTGGTCGTTCGGTGAAGTCAAGAAGCCCGAGACCATCAACTACCGGACCTTCAAGCCCGAGCGCGACGGCTTGTTCTGCGCCAAGATCTTCGGTCCCATCAAGGACTACGAGTGCTTGTGCGGCAAGTACAAGCGCCTGAAGCATCGCGGCGTGATCTGCGAGAAGTGCGGCGTGGAAGTCACGCTGGCCAAGGTGCGCCGCGAGCGCATGGGCCACATCGAGCTGGCCAGCCCGGTCGCGCACATCTGGTTCCTGAAGTCGCTGCCGTCGCGTCTGGGCATGGTCCTGGACATGACGCTGCGCGACATCGAACGCGTCCTGTACTTCGAAGCCTATTGCGTCATCGAAGCCGGCATGACCCCGCTCAAGCGCGGCCAGATCATGTCGGAAGACGATTTCCTCGCGAAGACCGAGGAATACGGCGATGACTTCCGTGCCGTCATGGGCGCGGAAGCCGTGCGCGAACTGCTGCGCTCGATCGACATCGACCGCGAAGTCGAGAAGCTGCGTGGCGAACTGCAGGCCACCAGCTCGGACGCCAAGATCAAGAAGCTGTCCAAGCGCCTGAAGGTGCTGGAAGGCTTCCAGAAGTCGGGCATCAAGCCGGACTGGATGATCATGGAAGTGCTGCCGGTGCTGCCGCCGGAACTGCGTCCGCTGGTGCCGCTGGACGGCGGTCGTTTCGCGACCTCCGACCTGAACGACCTGTATCGCCGCGTCATCAACCGGAACAACCGTCTGAAGCGCCTGCTCGAGCTCAAGGCACCTGAAATCATCGTGCGCAACGAAAAGCGCATGCTGCAGGAAGCCGTGGACTCGCTGCTGGACAACGGCCGTCGCGGCAAGGCGATGACCGGCGCCAACAAGCGTCCGCTCAAGTCGCTGGCCGACATGATCAAGGGCAAGGGCGGTCGTTTCCGTCAGAACCTGCTGGGCAAGCGCGTCGACTACTCGGGCCGTTCGGTCATCGTGGTGGGTCCGCAGTTGAAGCTGCATCAGTGCGGCCTGCCCAAGCTGATGGCCCTGGAACTGTTCAAGCCGTTCATCTTCAATCGTCTGGAGATGATGGGCCTGGCCACGACCATCAAGGCAGCCAAGAAGCTGGTGGAAACGCAGGAACCGGTGGTGTGGGACATCCTCGAAGAGGTGATCCGCGAGCACCCGGTGATGCTCAACCGCGCACCGACGCTGCACCGCCTGGGCATCCAGGCGTTCGAGCCGACGCTGATCGAAGGCAAGGCCATCCAGCTGCACCCGCTCGTCTGCTCGGCATTCAACGCCGACTTCGACGGCGACCAGATGGCTGTCCACGTCCCGCTGTCGCTGGAAGCGCAGCTGGAAGCCCGCACCCTGATGCTGGCCTCGAACAACGTGCTGTTCCCCGCCAACGGCGAACCGTCGATCGTGCCGTCGCAGGACATCGTGCTGGGCCTGTACTACGCCTCGCGCGAGCGCATCAACGGCAAGGGTGAAGGCGCGCACTTCGTCGACGTGTCGGAAGTGCTGCGTGCGTACGAGAACAAGGAAGTCGAGCTGCAGACGCGCATCACCGTGCGTCTGACCGAATGGGAACGTGGCGAGGGCGACGAGTTCGTGCCCCAGCTGCGTCGCTTCGAGACGACCGTCGGCCGCGCCATCCTGTCGGAAATCCTGCCCAAGGGCCTGCCCTTCTCGTCGCTGAACAAGGCGCTCAAGAAGAAGGAAATCTCGCGCCTGATCAACCAGTCGTTCCGTCGCTGCGGCCTGCGTGCCACGGTGATCTTCGCTGACCAGCTGATGCAGTCGGGCTTCCGCCTGGCCACGCGCGGCGGTATCTCGATCTGCATGGACGACATGCTGATCCCGGACGCGAAGGTCGGCATCCTGGACGAAGCCAGCCGCGAAGTGAAGGAAATCGACAAGCAGTACTCGTCGGGTCTGGTCACGGCTCAGGAACGCTACAACAACGTGGTGGACATCTGGGGCAAGGCAGGCGACCGCGTCGGCAAGGCCATGATGGAAGAGCTGGCCACCGAGCCGGTCAACGACCGTCACGGCAACGCCACGCGCCAGGAATCGTTCAACTCGATCTACATGATGGCCGACTCGGGCGCCCGCGGTTCGGCAGCCCAGATCCGCCAGCTGGCCGGCATGCGCGGCCTGATGGCCAAGCCTGACGGCTCCATCATCGAGACCCCCATCACGGCAAACTTCCGTGAAGGTCTGAACGTGCTGCAGTACTTCATCTCGACCCACGGCGCACGTAAGGGCCTGGCCGACACGGCACTGAAGACGGCGAACTCGGGCTACCTGACCCGCCGTCTGGTGGACGTGACGCAGGATCTGGTGATCACCGAGGACAACTGCGGTACCAGCCAGGGCTTCTTCATGAAGGCGCTGGTCGAAGGCGGTGAAGTCATCGAACCGCTGCGCGACCGCATCCTGGGTCGTGTCGTGGCCCAGACCATCGTCAACCCGGACACGCAGGAAACCCTGTTCGACGCCGGCACGCTGATGGACGAAGACGCCGTCGACAACATCGAGCGCTTCGGCATCGATGAAGTCAAGGTCCGCAGCCCGCTGAGCTGCGAAACCCGTCACGGCCTGTGCGCCAAGTGCTACGGCCGCGACCTGGGTCGTGGCTCGCTGGTCAACGTCGGCGAAGCAGTGGGCGTGATCGCTGCACAGTCGATCGGTGAACCGGGCACGCAGCTGACGATGCGTACCTTCCACATCGGCGGTGCCGCATCGCGTAACGCGCTGGCCTCGGCAGTGGAGACCAAGTCGAACGGTACCGTGCGCTTCACCAGCGGCATGCGTTACGTCACGAACCGCAAGGGCGAGCAGATCGCGATCTCGCGCTCGGGCGAAATCATCGTGGTCGACGACAGCGGCCGCGAACGCGAGCGCCACAAGGTGCCGTACGGCGCGACCCTGCTGCAGGGCGACGGCGCGCAGGTCAAGGCTGGCACGCAGTTGGCCACCTGGGACCCGCTGACCCGTCCGATCATCACCGAGTACGCCGGTACGATCCGCTTCGAGAACGTCGAAGAGGGCGTGACGGTGGCCAAGCAGGTCGACGACGTGACCGGCCTGTCCACGCTCGTGGCGATCACCCCGAAGACGCGCGGCACCGGCAAGATCGCCATGCGTCCGCAGGTCAAGCTGATCAACGAGAACAACGAGGAAGTGAAGATCGCCGGCACCGACCATGCCGTGAACATCTCGTTCCCGGTTGGCGCGCTGATCACCGTGCGTGACACGCAGGAAGTGGGTGTGGGTGAGGTGCTGGCCCGTATCCCGCAGGAATCGCAGAAGACCCGCGACATTACCGGGGGTCTGCCGCGTGTGGCCGAGCTGTTCGAAGCCCGTTCGCCCAAGGATGCCGGCATGCTCGCCGACGTCACCGGCACGGTCTCGTTCGGCAAGGACACCAAGGGCAAGCAGCGTCTGGTCATCACCGACCTGGACGGTGTCAGCCACGAGTTCCTGATTCCGAAGGAAAAGCAGGTCCTGGTGCACGACGGCCAGGTGGTGAACAAGGGCGAAATGATCGTCGACGGCCCGGCCGACCCGCACGACATCCTGCGTCTGCAGGGTATCGAGAAGCTGGCGACCTACATCGTCGACGAAGTGCAGGACGTCTACCGTCTGCAGGGCGTGAAGATCAACGACAAGCACATCGAGGTGATCGTTCGCCAGATGCTGCGTCGCGTGACCATCGCCGACAACGGCGAGACCACGTTCATCCCGGGTGAACAGGTCGAGCGCGCTGAACTGCTGAACGCAAACGACCGCGCCGCGGCAGAAGACAAGCGTCCGGCCACGTACGAAAACGTGCTGCTGGGTATCACGAAGGCCTCGCTGTCGACCGACTCGTTCATCTCGGCTGCTTCGTTCCAGGAAACCACTCGGGTCCTGACCGAAGCCGCCATCATGGGCAAGCGCGACGACCTGCGCGGCTTGAAGGAAAACGTGATCGTCGGCCGTCTGATCCCGGCCGGTACCGGCATGGCCTATCACGACGCTCGCAAGGAGAAGGAAGCCGCCGAAGCCGCCGAACGTGGCGCGGTGTTCGAAGAGTTCTCCGCAGAGCCGGGCGTGGAAAGCCTGTTCGTGTCGACGCTGGACGAGCAGGAGCCGGCACCGGCCCCCGCCTCGACCGACGGCAACGACAACCAGGGCTGACCGCCTTGAAGGCGTGGCCAGGACGGCACGCCTTTCCGTCGCAAGATGAACCGCCCGGCTGATGCCGGGCGGTTTTTTTTGCCGCCAGGCCGCCCCAAGGCAAAAGCGCCTCCCCGAGGGGTGACAAGCCGATCGACGCAGCGCTGGAGACCACTTTTCGTCTGCCTTCAAAGCGCGTGCAACGCTTGCGAGAGTAAGCTGACACTTCACGCATGCCGCCAGGAGCTGTCTTGACCACCCTGTACGACTTCACCCCGAAGGACATCGACGGCCACCCTCACCCGCTCAGCGACTATCGTGGCCAGGTCGTGCTGATCGTCAACGTCGCCTCGCGCTGCGGCTTCACGCCCCAATACGCAGCGCTGGAAGCCATGTACCAGCGCTACCGCAAGGAAGGCTTCACCATCCTGGCCTTCCCCTGCAATCAGTTCGGTGAACAAGAGCCCGGCACCGATGCCGACATCGCCCGCTTCTGCCACCTGACCTACGACATCAGCTTCCCGCTGTTTGCCAAGGTCGACGTCAACGGCGTCGGCGCGATCCCGCTCTACACCTGGCTGCGCAACGAAAAGCGAGGCTTCCTGGGCACCACCCGCATCAAGTGGAACTTCACCAAGTTCCTGGTCGGACGGGACGGCCGGGTGCTGGGACGGCATGGCACCTGGCGACGCCCGGAGGCCATCACGCACCACGTCGAAGCGGCCCTCACCAAGCCTTCCTGACGAGCGGTTAGTAGAAACCCCTTGTATATCTACCTATAGATAGATAGAATTACTTCACTGACGCAGCCTTTGATGACTGCGTCGATCACCAAAACGCCTTCGGGCTTTTTTATTTGATCCCTTATCTACCTACTAGTAGATAAACAAACGAATCGGAATCCATCATGAAGAACCTGCTGACCGCTCTCGCTATCTCTGTTGCTGCCATGGGTGCTGCCCACGCTGGTGAAATCGGCTACGTGCACAACCCGGCTGACAATCCCGCAGCACAAGCAACTGCCTCGCGCGCCGACGTTCAACGTGACCTCGCCGCCCACCGTGCCGAAGTCCAGGCATTCAACGGTGAAATCGATCCCACCATCGACAACATCCATCTCGGCCGCGCCACCCGCGCTCAGGTCCAGCAAGATCTGTACGCACAGTCGCGCCAGGGTGACGATTCGAACGTCGAATTCGTCAACGGCTGAGTGGCATATCCGGCAGCGCTGGCCGCTGCCGGAACATGCTGTCATGGCTTTGTACGCGCAAACGGGTAACATCTCGTCATGACCACACCGGCCACCACTCGCGACCAGATCCTGTGCCACGCCCAGAAGCTCATCCGCATGCGCGGGTGCAACGGCTTCAGCTACCGTGATCTGGCCGAGCACGTCGGTGTGAAGACGTCTTCGATCCACTACTACTTCCCCTGCAAGGACGACCTGCTGTACGAGGCGATCTGCGCCTATCGTGAGCATGCGCGAGCCATGCGCCAGTCCATCGACGAGTCGCTGCAGGCCGATGTGAAGCTGGAACGCTTCATCGACATCGTGGGGAAGTTGACCGAGGAAGGCGAGCTTTGCCTGTGCGGCGCCATGGCTGCCGACGTGGCATCGGTGCCGGACCGGGTGTCGCATGAAGTGCAGATGTTCGTGCAGGACAACGAAGTCTGGCTGACCAAGGTGCTGGCCGAGGGCGGCGAGCAGGGCAGCCTGCGCAAGCACGACGATGTTGCCGCGGCAGGTCGGGCGCTGTTTGCCACGATCCAGGGCAGCGGACTGGTCTGCCGCCTGTTCAAGACCACCGACCGGCTCTACGACGCCATCGACGTCTTGCGCGTCACGCCGCGCCGTACGCATGCAGCCGCCTGAACGTCACCGTTCACGCAGAAACCGTCCTTCGGGACGGTTTTTTTTTGCCGACGGGCCGCCCCAAGGCAAAAGCGCTCCCTCGGGGGGGGGGGACAGCAAGCCGAAGGCGCGGCGTGAGGGCATTTTTCGTCCCTCCTCGCGACGGAATGCACGGATACGCGTGCCTGTCACGAACACGGCTTAATCAGGCGTTTGACTGCGCCCTCTTTTCCCTACAATGCCGTTTTTCCTCCCCGCCTTTCCTGCACTGAGGCTCCATGACTGCTGCCGCTCCTTCGCCCAATCCGCTGGCCATCGTCGGCCTGGCTTTCATCGAGTACACCAGCACCGAGCCTGATGCGCTCGAACGCGCGCTGGTGCCGCTGGGGTTCATGGCGGGGGCCGCTTCAAGCGATGCGGTGCGCGTATACCGCCAGGGCGACGTCGAGCTGCGGGTCGATGCGCGGCCTGGCAGCGTCGGCCAGCAACACGCCGAGCGCTTCGGTGCAGGCATCTGCGGCATCGGGCTGCGTGTCGAGAACGCACAGACCGCCTGGGACTACGTGCAGGCACATGGTGGCACCGCGATCGACAATGCCGTGCGGGCCCATGCCGGACCGGCGCTGCGCAGCCTGGGCGACATCGCTGTCTATCTGGTCGACGAAGCGCCCGCTGCCCTGGCACCGGCGCCTTATCTGCAGGGCATCGATCACCTCACCTGCCATGTGGCGGCAGGCGCAGTCGACGCCCAGGCGGCCTTGTTCACGAAGGTGCTGGGCTTCGTCGCGCGCGCCGTGCCGGACGCCACGGCCGAGGCGGGGCGCGCCCCGTCGGTGGTGTTGGTGTCGCCCTGCGGCGGCCTGCACATTGCGCTAGTGGAAGACACCCAGGACGCCTCGCAGGACGACGCCCCCGATGCGCGCGGCGGCAACACCGTGGGCCACCTGACCTTTGCCAGCACCGATCTGTACGCCACCGTGGAAGGCCTGCGCATGCGCGGCGTCACCTTCCTCGACACGCCGCAGACCTACTACGACCTGGTGGACTTCCGTCTGCCCGGCCACGGCGAAGACGTGGATCGCCTGGCACGCACCGGCATCCTGCTCGACGGGTCGAGCAACGGCGGGCTGCTGCTGCAGATCTTCACGGCGACGGTGCTGGAGCCGCTGTTCTTCGAAATCGTCCAGCGCAAGGGCAGCGACGGTTTCGGCCAGGGCAATCTGGCGGCGCTGTTCGAATCGATCGAACTCGAACAGCAACGCGGCGGGCGCTGAGCCCGCCTCCTCAGGGCGTCACGCGATGCCGTGTGCCTTGAGCAACGGCAGTTGCAGGCGCTCGAAGTCCTGCAGGCGTTGACGCAGTTCCGCCAGGTTCTCTTCCGGCGTCTGCAGGACGGCGTCGCCCTTGCGCAGCCGCTGGCCGGCGGCTTCCACCGCGCGCCAGGCGAACTGGGCCAGATCGGGCTGGCCTTCGATACGGCCCAGCAGGAACAGCTTGGCCATGCGGTCGATGTTGATGCCGCCGCCCGTCACTGACGACGCCAGCACCGACACGCTCTCGTGATGTTGGGCGTGGCGCATCAGCGCC
>JAAIGF010144005.1_pt1 | contig 16502 bp, 15 predicted proteins | sample 6487441 | NCBI WGS metagenome assembly JAAIGF01 (sample SAMN13974129, study PRJNA590717) | phyllosphere metagenome | biome: pepper field; feature: multiple bacterial spot infested pepper fields; material: pepper leaves; isolation source: leaves from pepper fields | host: Capsicum annuum ... | reverse complement strand
GGCTCGCCTGTTCTCGCGGTTCGACGCGACCGACCTGAACGCGGCGAAGCACTACTCGGGGCGCATCGCCTACGGCAACGCCAAGCTCGCCGACATCCTGTTCACGCGCGAACTGCAGACCCGCTTCGGCGATCAGGGCATCTTGGCGGCCGCCTTCCACCCCGGCGTCGTCGCGACGCAGTTCGCCGCGAACGTGCCCGGTCCGCTCCGATGGGTCTACCACAACCCGCTCGCGCGGCGGCTGCTCACCACGACCGACGAGGGCGGCGCGCGCCTGGTCTTCCTCGCCGACGGAGTCCCGAATCGCGATTGGGTGCCCGGCGCGTACTACGAGAACGACCGCCCGACCCGGTCGCACCGCAACGCGACCGACCCCGATCTCGCCCGCGAGCTCTGGGATCGCAGCGCCGAGATGGTCGCCCTCGCCGGCTGACCTGCCGGCGCCGAGCACGCACCGTCGCGCCGAGCACGCACCGCACACCGTGCACTGTCGCCGGGATGGTGCGTGCTCGGCGGGAGATGCGCAAGGGGGTCGGGCGGGGCGTGCGGGGGCACGTACCGTGGGGGCGAACGGGAGGACGACATGGTCGACAAGCGCAACGAGCCCCACGGACCCGAGCAGATGCCGGACCGCCACCCCCGGCCCGATCCCACCGATCTGACTAATCAGGCCAGCTTCCGACACGGATCGGCCTCGCGGTGGCTCGTGCCCGCGGGCGTCCTGGCCGCGGTAGCGATCGTCCTCTACGTGCTGGCGTTCCAGCTGCAGACGGCGCTGCCCGCCATCGGCATCCTCATCGCCGTGATCGGCTGGGCGATGATGGTCGTCGCCGCCCGGTCATCGGCCGACGCGCCCGTGCGCAACCGGCGCCTGGCTCTCGCGATGGCGATCCTCGCCGTCGGCATCCTCGCGATCTTCATCCTGATCTACATCACCGAGACCCTCTAGCCCGGCCCTGCTCTCGCCGAGAACGCACCTCCGCTCCGAGCACGCACCATGCAGCGAGCGTGCTCGCGTCGCGGGTGCGTTCTCGGCGGCATCCGCACCACGCCTAGACCCCGCCGTCGCGCGACGCAAGCACCCTCGCCGTTCCGGGCGCGACACCTAGCGTGGTCGCATGGCGACGGCAGACGCAGCATCTGATCCTCGAGTGACACGACGGCACCCCGTGCATCACCGGGTCGTGGTGGTGGGCGGCGGCAACGGCGGCGTCTCGGCCGCAGCCCGACTGCAACGGCAGGGTGTCGATGACATCGCGCTGATCGAGCCGAAGAGCACCCACGAGTACCAGCCGCTGTTCTCGGACGTCGCCGGCGGCACCGCGCGCATCAGCGAGACGGTTCGGCCGCAGGGCAGTGTCATCCCCGACGGTGTCCGATGGATCCAGGATGCCGTGACCTCGGTCGATCCGCACCGGTCGACGGTGCGCCTGGCCTCGGGCGGAGAGGTCGGCTACGACCATCTCGTGCTGAGCCCCGGGATGCAGAAGGACTGGGCGAGCGTCCCGGGTCTGGCCGAATCGATCGGCACGGGCGACGTGACCACCCACTACGAGGGCGATCTCGCGGCCCGCACTTCGTTGCGCCTGCGCGACCTCCGGCGAGGCACCGTCGTCTTCACGCAGCCCGCGGGTCCCGCCTCGTGCGCGGGCGCCTCGCAGAAGCCGATGTACCAGGCGTGCGACTACTGGCAGCGCACGGGTGTGCTCGACGACATCCGGGTCGTCCTCGTCGTGCCGGAGACCACCGTGTTCGGCATCCCGGCCTTCGATCGCGAGATCCAGCGGGCGATCGACCGTTACGGCATCGAGCTGCGCACCGAGAGCGCGTTGATCGAGCTGGATGCCGCGGCGTCCGAGGTCGTGATCGCCTCGCCCTCCGGCATCGAACGCATCCGGTTCGATCTCGTCAACGTCGTGCCGCCGCAGTCGGCTCCCGACTGGATCCGGGAGTCCGGGCTGGCAGCAGCCGGCGACGCCGACGGGTTCGTCGACGTCGACCCCGAGACGCTGCGCCACACTCGCTTCGGCAACGTGTGGGCCATCGGCGACGCCGCCGGGACGACGAACTCGAAGAGCGGGGGAGCGCTTCGCAAGCAGACCATGGTGCTCGCGAAGAACCTCGCGGCCGTCGCCGGAGGAGGCGAGCCCCGCGCGCGGTACGACGGCTACGGCGTGTGCCCGATGACGGTGTCGCGGTCGAGTGTCGTGTGGGCCGAGTTCGGTCCGTCCGGCGAGCTCATGCCGACGATCCCGTTCTTCCGGCGGATGTATCGCGAGAGCGCGCTGTCGTGGTTCTTCGACCGGCGCGTGCTGCCGTGGGTGTACTGGAACCTCATCCTCACCGGGAGGGTGTGACGCCGGCGGCATCCTCGCGGTCGACGTCGCCGCCCGTGCCGCGCGGACGCTCGGCCGTCAGCCGCACGCGCGCCACGAGGATGCCGGCGATCAGCGCACCGACCCCGCCCACGGCCATGTCGCCGATCGTGTCGTCGTAGGTCACGAGGATGGAGTCGACGAAGGCCTTCCCGACCCACTCCACGATCTCCCAGAGCGCCGCGAAGGCGAGACCGAACGCCGTCGTGACGATGAGGCCGGTACGCCGCCGGAAGCCCGCAGCGCCGGGGAGCGGCACGATCCCGACGCGAGCCGCCGCGATGTAGGCGAGGGCCGCGAGCACGCCCGTGCACACGAGGTGCACCGGGATGTCCCACGACGGGACGCTGCGGTACAGATCGACGACGTTGCTCCACGCAGCGATGAGCACCGTGACGCCGCACGCGATGTCGAACGAGGGGCGGACCCCGACGAAACGCGGTGCGACGAGCGCGGGAAGCGCGAAGGCGAGGATGCCGGCATCCGTGAGCTCGAACCACAGTGCGGCGACGACGATGCTGAGCAGCCCGCAGAGCCGCACCGCGTCCGCGACCACGGCGCTCATCGTTCGAGGCGGGCGGAGGAAGTTCTCGATCATGACGGGGCGGCTCATGAGGCATCCTCTCCCAACCGGAGGAGCACATGCACGCCGAGGTGGTCGGACGGCGCCGCGCCGTCGATCGTCCGGGTGTCGATCGCGGCGCGGGTGACGCGGGTGCCCCGGTCGACGGCGATCCAGTCGATCGGCCCCTTGCGGACGCGCGGCGGGTGGTAGCCGCCGTAGGTGTCCCAGAGCGCAGTCGTGCGCATCTCGGCGGCGTGCCACGCGTCGACCAGGTCTCCGCTGAGGAGCGCCGCCACCGGCGCCGAGCCGGGCCCGGCGTTCAGATCGCCCATGACGACGACCGGACCCGGCGTCTTTGCGGCGAGGTCGTGCAGCAGCCAGGCCGAGCGCAGGCGCGATCGCGCCGAGAAGACGTCGAGGTGCGTGTTGAACACGGTCAGCACGCTGCCCGTGACGCGATCGAGGAACGAAGCCCGGACGACGACCCGGGGCACCGGATTGCCCCATGATGCCGATCCGGCGACGGCGGGCGTCTCCGACAGTGCGAGCTGAGCGTGGCCGGTCAGTTCGAGACGCTCGGTGTTGAAGAAGATCGGGCATCCCTCGCCGCGGCCGTCGGCGTTCCGGCCATGACCGACGAAGCGGTAGGACGTGCCGAGCGAGGCGCGCACGAGGTCGGCCTGGTCGGGCATCGCCTCCTGCGTGCCGAGGATCGCGGGCGGGTCGGCGTGCAGCACGGTGGCCAGTCGCCGACCGCGCACCGTCCAGCGGTCATTCGGCGGCCACGTCGGACCGTCGATGCGTCGGCGGATGTTCCAGGTCGCGACGTGAAGGTCGTGCGGATGCATCTCGCCGGGGTCGAAGAGGCGGGCGACGGTGCTCCCGCGCGATACGCGCGTCATCGTCGAGCCTCCGCGGCGCGGGTCATGCGGCGGCGTCTGGTGCGCCGCAGTCGGCGGGCGACGCGGCGGTGCGGCAGCTCGTCGGGCCAGTGCGCGACGACGGTGTGGAAGCCGCGGGCGACCCGGGTACGGAAGGCGCGCCCGTCGTCGAAGGGCCGCATCGAGATCCCCATGTCGGCGCGTCGCGAGTACGCGATGCGGTGCCGTCCGCCCAGGTGGAACGCCAGGTCGAAGTCGTCATGCACCTCGGCGTCGCCGCGGTGCACCTCTGTACTGACGCTCCGCCACGCGGTGCGCCGGAAGGCGAGGTTGGAGCCGAACAGCGGCAGGTGGCCGAGCGCGGCGAACCCCAGCAGCGCGTAGAGACCGAGGTAGGTCGCCGCGAGGGGGCGGCGCAGCATCCGCGGTCCGTCGATGAAACGGGCGCCTCCCGTGAGCACGGCGACATCGGGGCGGCGGGCGAAGTCGCGGCAGAGGCCGGCGATCCAGGTGGGCGACGGCAGCGAGTCGGCGTCCAGGCGCAGCACGAGATCGCCGAGCGCGTGGTCGTAGCCCGTCGCCGCGGCGGCGGGGATGCCGGCGGCGGCGCATTCGACGACGCGGGCACCGGCGGCGCGGGCGACGTCGGCGGAATCATCGCGCGAGCCGTTGTCGACGACGACGATCTCGTCGGGTAGGTCGGACTGCTCGGCGAGAGCGCGCAGACACCGCCGCAGCATCACGGCGTCGTCCTTCACCGGGATCACGACCGAGACGGTCGGACGGTGCAGCGGGGGCCGGGCTTCGCGTGTCATCAGACCTCACGCTACGGCTGCCGGGGGAGCGCCGGCAGCGGCTTGACAGTGCTGCGCCGCCTCGTCAATGACATGCTGGGGGTATGCCTCAGCAGAGCGACCTCCTCGCCGTCCTCGTCGATGCCGACAACGTCTCGCCATCGCGGATCGGCGGTGTGCTCGCCGAGATCGCGACCTACGGCACCGCCTCGGTCAAGCGCGTCTACGGCGACTGGACCAAGTCGCAGTTGCGCGGGTGGAAGGATGCCGCGAGCGAGCACGTCATCCAGCCGATGCAGCAGTTCGACAACACGACCGGCAAGAATGCGACCGACAGCGCGCTGATCATCGATGCGATGGACCTGCTGTACACGCGCCGGTTCCAGGGGTTCTGCATCGTCTCGAGCGACAGCGACTTCACGCGTCTGGCCTCGCGCATCCGCGAGGAAGGGGTCACCGTCTACGGCTTCGGTGAGCGGAAGACTCCCGAGGCCTTCCGCAACGCGTGCGATCAGTTCACCTACCTCGAGGTGCTCGGTGTCGTCGACGAGCCGGATGCCGCACGCTCGACCACCGCGGAGCGCTGGACGTCTGCGGCGTTGCGCGGCGACGCGCGCCTCGTGGCCCTGCTGCGCAGCGCCGCCGAGACCGCCTCCGCCGACGACGGCTGGTCCGATCTCGGCACGGTGGGTCAGCTCATGCGCAAGCAGCAGCCCGACTTCGACCCCCGCAACTGGGGCTACGCGAAGCTGTCGGATCTCGTGCGAGCGGTGGGGCTGTTCACGATCGAGTCGAAGCCGGGCGGGATGTCGCTGCGCCCGAAGACCGCGGGGGGCTCGAAGGGCTCGGACGACACCGCTGCCGACGCGTCCGCGAAGGGCCGAGGCGATGCGGAACCGGGACGCTCGAGGCGCAAGCCGTCGCGTGCCAAGAGCGCAGGCTCGGAGTCCGAGTCGTTCGCGCAGGCGACACCGACCGCGCCGGAGGCGCCGACCGGGCCGGAGGACGGTGCGGACTCCCGCGTCGAGACCTCGCGGGCGACCGCTCCGTCGGAGAGCGCGAGCGGGTCGACATCCCGCGGCCGTCGTCCGATGATCGAGCAGCTGACGCTGGGCGCAGCTCTGGATGCCGCGCTCGACGCGGTCTCGTCGGCCGCGCGGGGCAACGCCGCGTCGTCGTCGTCGGAAGATTCCGATGCTGTAGGCGCCGGCGGGGGAGCGGTCGACCCCGCGCCGATGCCTGCCGCGACGGAGCGCACGACACCCGACGAGGCGACCGGCTCGGTGGATGCCGCCCCGGCCGAGGACGAGGCGGTGTCCGACGGCGGAGCGGCGAAGAGGCGGACAGCCGCGAAGAAGACCACCGCGAAGGCTGATGCGAAGACCCCCGCGAAGGCTCCCGCGGCGAAGACCCGGGCCCCCCGGACGACGACCTCTCGCGCCGCGGCGAAGCCTGCGGCCGAAGACGCCGATCCGACGGAGCCGAGCGTCCGCGCGGCATCCGTGTCCGGCCCGGACGACGGTGCCGCTCCGACGACGGTCGAGACGGAGACCGAGACCGAGGCCGAGACGCCCGCGCGACCGCAGCGCGCGTCGCGCAGCCGAGCAACCGCACCGAAGACCGCCTCGGACGACGCCGACTCCGAGGCTCCTGCCCGGCCGAAGCGCGCGTCGCGCAGCCGGAAGGCCGCGGCTGAGCCCGCGAGCGAGCCGACGGTCGACCCCGCTGTCGAGCCCGTCGCGGAGCCCGCGACGAAGACCACTGATCGGAATGCCGCCGAGCCCGCCGTCGAGGCGCCGGCCGACGCCGTTTCGGCTCCGGCTTCAGCTGCGGCATCCGCGCCCGCCAAGCGGGCTCCCCGCCGGGCATCCCGGCCCGGCTCGTCAGCGAGCTGATCGCGGGGCGGCGCCCGGTCAGCCGCGTCCGCGGCGCAACGCCGAGACGAGCGCACGACGTCGGCGCCGCGCGACCGGAACGACGGGCACCGGCTGCGTGACCACCGCGTCGACGACCATCGATCCGCTCGCGGGGCCCACGACCGGTACCGGCGTCGTCGCTGCGGTGATGTGATCCGCGCGGGCGACGGGCATGCCCGCGAGTTCGCGCCGGGCCCGCAGGTAAGCGGGGATCAGGATGACGGTTGCGCCGAGCCACGCGAGGGGATTGCTCCAGGCCACTCCCGCGAACCCGAGCAGCGCGCCGAGCACGACGGCGGCTCCGGCGCGCATGAACAGCTCGACGATCCCGGTGATGGTCGGCACGAGGGTGTGCCCGAGCCCCTGCAGGGCCCCGCGAAGGACGAACAGGACGCCGAGGGCGCTGTAGGTCGCCCCGTTGATGATCAGCATGAGCGCGGCGAGGGAGACGACCTCATCCGAGCCGTCGCCGACGAACAGGCGCACGAGCGAGGCCCCCGAGGTGATCAGCACCACGCCGAGAGCGACGGCGCCGATCACTGCCATCCATGTCGCCTGCGCGACGCCTTGGCGGATGCGGTCGGGACGGCCGCCGCCGTAGTTCTGCGCGACGAACATCGAGACGGCGAGTCCGAGCGACTGCAGCAGAGCGACCGCGATGCCGTCGACGCGGGAGGCGGTCGTGTAGGCGGCGACGGCGTCGGCACCGAGCTCGTTGAGACGGACCTGCACCGCGAGCGTGCCGATCGCGATGATCGACGCCTGGAATCCCATCGGCAGCCCGAGTCGCAGGTGCAGGGCGAGATCGGTACGCGTGATGCGCCAGTCGGAGCGCCGCATGCGCAGAACGGGGATGCGCCGGCGGATGTAATCGAGGCACAGCACCACCGAGAGCGCCTGCGACACCACCGTCGCGAGGGCGGCCCCGCCGACCCCCCACCCGAGCGGTCCGACCATCAGCACCACGAGCACGACGTTGAAGACGCACGCGACCGTCAGGAAGATCAGCGGGGTGCGTGAGTCGCCGATCGCGCGGATGATGGCGGCGAGATAGTTGAAGAACATCGTCGCCCCGGCACCCAGGAAGCTGACGACCGCGAACATCGTCGCGTCGTCGAGCAGTTCCGGGGGCGTCTGCAGCAGCTGAAGCAGCGGGCGCGAGAGGAACGGCGCCACGACGGTGAGCGCGACGCTCGTGATGGCGGTCAGCGTGGCACCGGCCGCGACCGAGCGGCGCACTGCGGCGTGGTCGCCGGCGCCGAAGGCCTGCGCCGTGGGGATCGCGAACCCCGAGGTCAGTCCCCACGCGAAGCCGATGAGGAGGAAGAGCATCGAGCCGGTGGCGCCGACCGCAGCGAGTGCGTCGACGCCGAGCCAGCGGCCCACCACGACCGCGTCGACGATGTGGTACATCTGCTGCACCACGTTGCCGATCAGAAGGGGCACCGAGAACGCGAGGATGACGCGCCAGGGGCTGCCGGTGGTGAGGTTGCGGGACATCGCGGTGGCCTTCGAGAAGATGCGGGCACGACAACGGCGGCGCCGGAGCGCCGCCGTCGGTCAGTCTATCGAATCGATTCGAGATGTGCCACGGGCTATCCCGCATGCGCACGCGCGGCGTCAGCGGGCCGAGCCCTTCCGCGGTTTGAGGAACGCGCCGTCCTCCTGCTTCTCGCGTTTGGCGGCGCGTTTTTCCTTGAGTGACAATTGCGGCGCCTTTTTGTCGCCGCGTGAGCGTGGTGTTTTGGTCGACATAAGAACTCGCTTCCCCTTGTGGCTGGCGTGTGACTCCCGACCATAGCCCGGAAAATAAAGAAGTCAAATCGACCGTCGTGGGCGTTTTACAGTGACTTGCTTTTTTGTGCGCACTGGCTATGGTGGGTGGTCAATGCCCCGTCATCTCGCCCCTGCGGGCTCGAGATCGGGGCTTTTCGTGCACCACAAAAAGCAGAACGGAAGAAAAATGGAAAAGACGGCCGAAGCGGCGTCGAGCGACGTCCGGACGCGCCTGGAAGCGCTCCTCGCGGAACGCCGCGAGCTGCTGGCGGATATCGAGCCGCGTGCCGTTCCCTCGGTAGACCCGGTGGCCTATCAGGCCGCCGCATCGCACCGCGCGACGATCACGCTGATCAGCGAGGCGCTCGACCGCGTCCGTGCGGGCTCGTACGGTCAGTGCGTCGGATGCGGTCGTGCGATCGCGCCCGCACGCCTGGAAGCGGTCCCCTACGCTCCCGCGTGCATCGAGTGCCAGAGCCGGGCCGAGACGGCCTGAGGCCGCTCACGCGCTCGGCAGCGCGACCCGGACGAGCAGGCCGCCGCCTTCGCGCGCCGTGATGCGCAGATCGCCGCGGTGGCTGCGGACGATGGTCGCGACGATGGTCAGGCCGAGACCGACGCCGCGGTCGGATGCCGGGCGGGTGCGGTCGCCCGCCCGGACGAACGGCTCCGTCAGCGTCGAGACGCGAGCGGGATCGAGGTGGGGCCCGGTGTTCGCTATCTCGAGCAGCGCCCACCCGTCCGGCGCCGTGCGCGTCCGCACCGCGACCTCGCCGCCGTCGGAGAGGTTGTGGACCATCGCGTTGGTGACGAGGTTCGATACGAGCTGCCCGAGCAGGGCCGCGTTGCCGTGGGCGACCGCCGGCCCCGGCTCCACCCGGATGGTCGGCGACGGCCGGTGCGTCGCCGGGGCGCCGGGGGTTCGCGCGTCCGCGGCGACGCGTTCCGTCACGGCGGCGAGGTCGACCGGCTCGAAGGCCAGGCCGGTGCGGCCGGCGCGTGCCAGGTCGAGCAGTGCCTCCGTCGTCGCGATCGCCCGCTCGTTCGTCTCGGCGATCCTGCTCAGGACGAGGTCGACGTCGCGCTCCTCCGGATCGGCTCGCGCGACCTCGACGATCGTCCGGATGACGGCGTGCGGGGTGCGCAGCTCGTGCGACGCGTTCGCCGCGAACCGCGATTCCTCCGCGACCGCTCTCTCGATCCGGTCGAGCATGTCGTCGAAGGCATCGGCGAGGTCGGTGAGCTCGTTCCGTCGTCCGCGCAGCGCGATCCGGCGGTGAAGCGTTCCCGCATCTGCCAGGCCGACGACCTCGGTGATCCGCCCGAGCGGGGCGAGCATCCACCCCGAGAGGAACCATCCGCCGACGAGGCCGACGACGACGAGCGCCGCGAGGGCCCACCAGGCGTACTTCACGAAGACGTCGGTGAGGTCACCGCGACCCGGTGCCCACCCGCCCGTCGACTGACTGAACAGGTCGCCGCTCGGCACGAACCGCAGGGCCAGCAAGCCGACGCCGAAGAGCACCGCGCCGGCGACGACGAGGAACCCGGCGTAGCTGAGGGTGAGCGAGACCCGTAAGGAGAGCCCTCGGCGACGGACGATCACGGCGCGGGGTCCGACATCCGGTATCCGACGCCGGGAACGGTCTCGATGACCCAGGGCTCGCCGAGCCGTTTGCGCAGCGTCGAGATCGTGATGCGGACCGCGTTCGTGAACGGGTCGGCGTTCTCGTCCCACGCCCGTTCGAGCAGCGTCTCGGCACTGATGACGCCGCCGGCGGCGCCGACGAGAACCTCGAGCACGGCGAACTGCTTCCGCGTCAGCGCGACGTATCTTCCGTCGCGGTAGACCTCGCGCCGAAAGGGATCGAGTCGCACGCCGCCGAACTCGCGGACCGGGGGAGCGGAGCTGGGCGAACGTCGAGCCAGCGCGCGCAGCCGCAGCACGAGCTCGCGCATCGCGAACGGCTTGGTCAGGTAGTCGTCGGCGCCGGATTCGAAGCCCGACGCCTTGTCGTCCAGCCGGTCGGCCGCCGTCAGCATGAGGATGCGGGGAGCCAGGGGGCGCTGCGAGAGGAGGCGGGCGATCTCGTCGCCGTTCGGGCCGGGGATGTCACGGTCGAGCACGACGACGTCGTACCCGGTGATGGCCAGCTGCTCGAGTGCGATGTCGCCGTCGGCGGCGAGGTCGGCGGAGATGGCCTCGAGGCGCAGCCCGTCGCGGATCGCCTCGGCGAGGAAGAGCTCGTCCTCGACGATCAGCACACGCATGGCCTCAGGATAGGCGGGCGCAGGTATCGCGGGCGTATGAGGAATCGGCGACACCGGTGCAACATCCGCTCTCGTCCACTGGGAGCATGAGCACTTCCTCCGCCCCGGTTCCGACCCGCCCGCTCGCGCTGCCGACGACCGAGCCCGGACGGCGGGTGACGTTCGTGCCGCCGCGCCCGCGAGCGCGGACATCCCGTCGTGTGCGCCGCCGCCGTCTCGCGCTCGGTGTGGTCGCGGTCGCGGGTGCGGTCGCCCTCGGCGCGTCCGCCATCGGTGCGCTCGCCGGTGCGTCGGGCGTGCAGCTGCCCCCGATGCCGCCGGTGTTCCCGGGGCCGGCGTTCTCGCCGTCGGCGGACGACGGGTTCATCGAGGATGGCGTGCAGGTGAGCCTGTGGGACGACGACCTTCCGGCGATCTCGCGACTCGACCCGGAGCTGCTCGCGGCGATGCGGGCCGCCGAGGCGCGTGCCGCGGACGAGGGCATCCGCCTCGGTGTGACGAGCGGATGGCGCAGCGCGGCGTATCAGCAGTGGCTCCTCGACGACCGCATCGCGTCGGTGGGGGAGGAGACCGCGCGCGCCTACGTCGCCACCCCCGAGCAGTCGCGCCACGTCAGCGGGGACGCCATCGACATCGGGCCGGTCGACGCGCAGTACTGGCTCATCTCGTACGGCTCGGAGTTCGGCATCTGTCAGACCTACGGCAACGAGCCCTGGCATTTCGAACTGGCCACCGCGCCGGGCGCGGAGTGCCCGCCGATGCGCACCGATGCCAACGGCTGAGCCGCGGGTGCGACGGCGGGTGCGCCTACGATCGACGGAGGCCCCCAACGATCCAGGAGTCACCGTGTCCGCCGTCACCGCCGCCGCCCGCTCCCACGCCGCCGACCTCGCCGACTTCGTCGCGTCGTCGCCGTCGAGTTTCCACGCCGCCGCCGAGGTGGCCCGTCGCCTCGTCGCCGCGGGCTTCACCGCGCTGGCCGAGGACGAGCGCTGGCCCGATCAGCCGGGCGGGCGCTATCTCGTGGTGCGCGACGGCGCCGTGCTCGCGTGGATCGTGCCGGAAGCGGCGACGGCGGTGACGCCCGTCCGGGTGTTCGGCGCGCACAGCGACTCGCCGGCGTTCAAACTCAAGCCCCGTCCCACCACCGGGCGTCTCGGCTGGCTGCAGGCCGGTGTCGAGGTCTACGGCGGGCCGCTGCTCAACTCGTGGCTCGATCGCGAACTGCGCCTGGCCGGGCGCCTCGTGCTCGACGACGGCACCTCGGTGCTCACCGCGACGGGGCCGCTGCTCCGCCTTCCCCAGCTCGCGATCCACCTCGACCGCGAGGCGAACGATCATCTCGCGCTCGACAAGCAGACGCAGACCCAGCCGGTCTGGGGACTCGGGTCCGCCGAGTCCGCCGACCTGCTGGGAGAGCTCGCCCGAGAGGCGGGCGTGGACGCCGCCCGCATCCGCGGCTACGACGTCGTGACCGCCGATGCCGCCCGAGGCTCGGTGTTCGGCGCGGGCGACGTCTTCTTCGCCTCGGGACGGCTCGACGACCTCGCCTCCGTCCATGCCGGAGTCGTCGCCCTGGAGCGAGCCGCCGAAGGCTTCGACGCCGGGCACATCGCGATGCTCGCCGTCTTCGACCACGAAGAGGTCGGTTCGGCCACCCGCTCGGGTGCTGCCGGTCCCTTCCTCGCCGACGTCATCGAGCGCATCCAGCTCGGCCTCGGGGCCGATCGCGAAGAGGGGATGCGCGCGATGGCGGCATCCTGGTGCGTCTCGAGCGACGTCGGCCACTCGGTGCACCCGAACTACGCCCACAAGCACGACCCCGTCGTCCTGCCGGTGCTGGGATCGGGGCCGATCCTGAAGATCAACGCCAACCAGCGGTACGCGACCGACGGCGTCGGAGCGGCCGCATGGAACGGCTGGTGCGAGGCGGCGGGCGTCGCCAGCCAGGAGTTCGTGTCGAACAACGGCGTGCCCTGCGGGTCGACCATCGGGCCGATCACCGCCACGCGGCTCGGCATCCGCACCGTCGACGTCGGAATCCCGATCCTCTCGATGCACTCGGCGCGCGAGCTCGCGGGGGTCTCCGACCTGCATGACATCTCACTCGTCGCCGAGGAGCTGTTCCGCCGGTAGGATCGAGGAGTCCGCGGCGCCGGCCCGGATGAAGCGATGCAACTACCTGCTGACGGAGCAAGGCGGCACGTGAGAACGAGCTGACTGCTCGGAGGCATGTATGACGTCGAATGATCGTTCCCTGATCCATCACACGGGCTGGGCGCTCTTCCCGATCGCCTTCATCGCCCGGCTTCCTTTCGCGATGATGGTCGTGGGCGTCCTCACCCTCGTCGTCTCCGCGACCGGCTCGGTCGGGCTCGGCGGGCTCACCTCGGCCGCCGTCGGCATCGGCGTCGTCATCGCCGGTCCGGTCATCGGCGACGCCGTCGACCGGTTCGGGCAGCGACGGGTGCTCGTTCCGCTCGGGATCCTCAACGGCATCCTGCTCGGGATCTTCCCCGTCGTCGTCACGGCCGGATCAGCCGACCCGCTCATCCTGACCGCCGCGGCGGCCATCGGACTGAGCGCTCCGCAGGCCGCGGCCATGTCGCGCAGTCGGCTGATGGGCATCATCCGGGCGCGACTCGACGCCGAGCATCGACCGCGGACGCTCTCGCGCGTGATGTCGTACGAATCGGCGGCCGACGAGACGGCCTTCGTCATCGGTCCGTTCCTCGTCGGCATCCTCGCGGCCGTCGTCGCCCCCTGGGCCCCGATCGCGATCGCCGCAGCCCTCAGCCTCGTCTTCGTCACCGCCTTCGCCCTTCACCCCAGCGGGCAGATCGCGGCGACGGCCCTCGACTCCGGCGAGAGCGAGGAGCGGGCGCCGATCTCCCAGGTGCTGCGCGGACGCATCCTCGTGCTGGTCGCGGCCACGTTCGGCGTGGGGCTCTTCTTCGGCTCGACACTGACCTCGCTCACCGCGTTCGCGCAGACCGCGGGCGACGACGTCGAGGCAGGACTCCTGTACGGGCTGATGGGGATCGGCTCGGCGGCCCTCGCTCTCGCGGTCGTGCTCCTGCCCTCGCGGTTCGCGCTGCGCCGCCGCTGGCTCGTCTTCGCAGCCGTCCTCGCGGTCTCGGCCGGCGGTTACGCCGCCTCGGACTCGCTCGGGGCGGTCATCGTGATGCTGCTGCTGATGGGGCTCGGGGTCGGGCCGACCCTCGTGACGCTGTTCAGCATCGCGGGGCACCGCAGCCCCGTCGGCCGGTCGGCGACGACGATGACGCTCCTCGGATCGGCGCTGACGCTGGCGCAGGCGCTCGCGTCGGCCGTGACGGGCGCCATCGCCGAGGCCGGCGAGGTGCGGCTCGCCATGCTGCTGCCGACGATCGCGGCGGTGCTCGTGCTCGCGTTCGGTGTCGTCAACCTCGCCATCGAGCGGCGCGAACGCGCGGGCGATGGTGCCGGAACGCCGCGCGGAGTCCGCTCCGCCCCGTCGCTCGTCAGCCGCTGATCAGCGCTCCGGCGGCCGCACCGACGCCGGCTCCCAGCGCCACGACCACCCAGGCGGGGCAGCGCCAGAGCGTCAGCAGCCCGAAGCAGACCAGAGCGAGTGCGAACTGGTCGACCCGGGTGATCGACGTCGTGAAGACCGGGTCGTAAAGGGCGGCGCCGAGGATGCCGACTACTGCGGCACTCGCTCCCCGGACCACGCCACGCGCCCACGACCGGCGCCGCAGGACAGCCCAGACGGGCAGCGTTCCGAGGAGCAGCAGGAAGCCGGGCAGGAAGATGGCGACGAGCGCGATCGTGGCCCCGGCCACGCCTCCCGGGCCGACGCTCGCGAGCGCTCCGAGATAGGCGGCGAAGGCGAAAAGCGGTCCCGGCAGCGCCTGCGCGGCGCCGTAGCCGGCGAGGAACGTCTCGGCGTCGACCCAGCCTGGCCCGACGACGGCGCTCTCGAGGAGGGGGAGGACGACATGGCCGCCGCCGAAGACGAGCGCGCCGGAGCGCAGGAAAGCGTCGAACAACGCGATCGAGCCGTCTCCCGTGATCCGGGCGGCGATCGGGCTCACGACGAGGAGCGCGACCAGGATCACGAGCGCAGCGATCCCGACGCGGGTGCCCGCGCTCGGAAGCGCGTCGTCCCCGCCGGCGTCATCCGAGTCGGAGGACCTCTCGCTGAGCCACAGAACCCCCGCGAGTGCGCCGAGGGCGATCGCCCCGAGCTGCGCGACGGGCCCGCCCACCAGCGCGACCCCGACGGCCGCCGCGATCGCTATCGTCCCGCGGGGCCGGTCGGGCGCGAGGCTGCGCGCCATGCCCCAGACGGCGTGCGCGACGACGGCGACCGCGACCACCTTGAGCCCGTCGATGACTCCGGTCGCGACGGGGCCGGTCACGGCCCCGATGCCGCTCGCCGCCCAGACCATGAGCGCGGCGGAGGGCAGCGTGAATGCGGCGAAGGCCGCGACGGCGCCCGAGAGTCCCGCGCGGCGCAGGCCGATCGCGAAGCCCACCTGGCTCGACGCGGGTCCGGGCAGGAACTGGCACAGGGCCACGATTTCGCCGTAACTCCGATCGCCGATCCAGCGCCGCCGGGTCACGAACTCGTCGCGGAAGTACCCGAGGTGCGCGATCGGGCCGCCGAAGGACGTCAGCCCGAGGCGGAGGAACACCGCGAACACGGCGGCGAGATTCGACACGCGTCCAGCGCACCACCGATCCGTGAACATGCGGTGAACGCCACGCGCGATTAGCACACCGAGATGACGCAGCGTGTCACCGCGCGGACACCTCGCGGGACGGGAGCGTTCACTTCGTGCTCGCGCACGGCCCCTACCGTCGGCGGCATCCCTCTTGCACCGAAGGTGGCTTGTCATGCCCGCTGAGCGCCCACGCGCCCGTTTTCTCACCATCGCGACGACGGCGACGCTCGCCGCGGGAGCCCTCTCGCTCGCGCTCGCAGCGCCCGCGCTCGCGGCTCCCACCGCTCTCGTGCCGACAGCGGCCGACGCGGCATCCGGCTCGCTCGTCGTGACCGAGATCGCCCCCGACAACGTCGGCGTCGACGACTACGAGTTCTTCGAGGTCCACAACCGCGGTGCCGCCGACGTCGACCTGGCGGCTGCGGACGTCTCGTTCGCGTACACGTATGTCGACGGTGCCGACCGCTCCCGCGACGTTCCGCTCGCCGTGGCCGACCCGGTCGTGATCCCCGCCGGGGGGACCGTCGTGTTCTGGCTCAGCTACACCGCGGGGAGCGTCGACTCCTTCGCCCGCTCGATCGACGAGTTCCGCGCGCACTGGGGCGCCGATGCCGGCACCACCGTCGTGCGCGTGACGGGGCAGGCCGGAATGGCCAACGGCGCGCCGCGCGGCATCCGCATCCTGCAGAACGACGGGATCGTGGGCTGGTCGACCTACGGCCGCACGGCGGCCGCCGCCGGACAGTCGGCGCACTTCCGTCTGCCCGCTGAGCGCGTCGACGGCGGCACGGACATCCTCGCCGAGCCGGCTGCGGCGACGCCCGGCGTCGTCGCGCCCGAAGCCGTCACCCCGCCCGCGGGAGAGGAGCCGGGGGGACAGCCGGGGTTCGACCCGAAGCCCGACCCGAGCGTCGTCACCGCACCGCTGCAGATCACCGAGCTGCTGCCCGACTCGGCCAACGTCGCGGGCTCCGACGCCTTCGAGTTCATCGAGGTCTACAACGCCTCGAGTGATCCGATCGACTTCTCCGACTACACGATCGATTACCTCTACCCCGTCGAGGGCTCGTCGAGCGTCTGGCCGGCCGTTCCCGGTGACGTCGTGATCCCGGCCGGCGAGACGCTCGTGCTGTGGATCAAGAACGGCGCCAACGACGCCCTGACCGCCGCCGACTTCAACGACCACTTCGGCTCGCGGCTCGTCGCGGGGGAGAG
>JAAIGF010052962.1_pt1 | contig 16530 bp, 15 predicted proteins | sample 6487441 | NCBI WGS metagenome assembly JAAIGF01 (sample SAMN13974129, study PRJNA590717) | phyllosphere metagenome | biome: pepper field; feature: multiple bacterial spot infested pepper fields; material: pepper leaves; isolation source: leaves from pepper fields | host: Capsicum annuum ... | reverse complement strand
TGTCGATCTCCTACAGCATCATCAACAAGCACCACGGCCGCATCGACCTGGACAGCACACCCGGCGTCGGCTCGCGCTTCCGCGTGGTGCTGCCGATCAAGCAGCCGCGCTGATCGGGCTTCTGTAGAGTCGAGCCGTGCTCGACTGCTTTTTGCCGTAGTCGAGCATGGCTCGACTCTACAGGTGGGTCACCGCAGCGGCGAGCGATCCTCGCCCGTGTCCACCGCTTCCACCGCCGTCGGCCCGGCATTGCTGCGCCGCTGTTCCTCGTACGTGCGGAACGCCTGGTGGATGTGCTTGCGCAGCTCATCGTCGTTCCAGGGCTTGGTCAGGAAGCGGTAGATCGCGCCGCGGTTGATCGCATCGGTCACCGTGTTCAGATCGGTATAGCCGGACAGCACCAGGCGGATCGTGTCCGGGTACAGCATCTTCACCCGGCCCAGGAACTCGGTGCCGCTCATGTCGCTCATGCGCTGGTCGGACAGGATCACCTGCACGTCGTTGATCGCCAGCAGGTCGAACGCATCGCGCACGTTGCCGGCGGCCAGGATGCGGTAGCCATCGCGACGGAACAGGCGCACCAGCGAGCGCAGCACGTTCTCCTCGTCGTCCAGCAGCAGCAGGGTGCGGTCCGGGCGGGTTTCGGCGAAAGCTTCCGGGCGCAGGTAGCGGCGGCGCAGGGTCATGCCGGCGGCATCGGCCGACATCGGCTCGCCAAACAGGTAGCCCTGGAACACGTCGCAGTCGTTGCGACGCAGGAAGCCCAGCTGTGCCTGCGATTCCACCCCGTTGGCAATCACCGTCATGCCCAGCTGGTGGCCCATGGCGATGATCGCGCGCGCGATGGCGGCCTCGCGGTTGCCGGCCGGCGCGCTCTTGATGAAACTGCGGTCGATCTTCAGCTTGTCCACCGGGTAGCGCACCAGCGCGCTCAGGCTGGAATCGCCGGTGCCGAAGTTGTCCAGGCTCAGGCTGATGCCTTCGTTGCGCAGGTTGGCCAGGGTCTCGTGGACGAAGTTGACGTTGTTGGTCAGCGCGCTTTCGTTGATCTCCAGCGTCAGCATCTGCGCCGGCACGCCCGCCGCCTGGATCAGTCCCATCACCTCGGCGAAGAAGTTCGGACGCAGCAGCTGCAGGGTCGACACGTTCACCGCGATGGTGAAGTCATCGAAGCCCTGGTCGCGCCACAGCCGCGCCTGCTTCAACGCGCCTTCCAGCACCCAGGTGCCGATCTGCACGATGATGCCCAGGCGTTCGGCGGTGCGCATGAAGCGCTCCGGCACCAGCATGCCCAGGGTCGGTGACTGCCAGCGCAGCAGCGCCTCCATGCCCACCACGTGGCCGTCGCGGGCGCTGACCAGCGGCTGGTAGCGCAGCTTCAGTTCGCCATTGGGGATCGCATCGACGATCTGGCGGGCGATGATGCTCTCGCTGTGCGCGCTCGGCGGGGTGTCCACCGCGTGGATGCGCACCGCATTGCCGCCTTCGCGGGCGGCCTGGTACAGCGCATCTTCGGCGTGGTCGAGCAGGCGCGAGGCGTTGCTGGCGTGCTCCGGGCACAGGCTCACGCCCAGCTTGCCGGTCATGAACAGCGTGTACGGCAGCACCGACAGCGGCAGCTCCATCTGCTGGCGGATCTCTTCGGCGAAGTCTTCCGGCAGCGGCAGGTCGGCGGTGCGCGGCACGGCCAGCAGGAATTCATCGCTGCCGTGGCGCCACAGCTTGCCGCGACCGCGCAGGTAGGACTGCAGGCGCTGCGCGACCAGCACCAGGGCCTGGTCGCCGACTTCGGCACTCATGTTTTCGTTGACCGATGCGAAGTGGTCGATATCCACGTGCATCAGCATCAGCGGGGTGCCGCCGGAGGCGGCTTCGGTGACCATGGCCTGCAGCTCGGGGTTGCCGGCGCCCAACCGATCGGGGGCGTCGTCGATGCTGACAGGGGGCATGTTGGGGTTCCACATGGCTCAGTGTTCCGGGGAATCAGCGGCGCTCGCAGTGACCGCCTGGTAAGGAAGATGGACGTCGACAAGCGTACCGGCGCCATGCGCCGACTCGATGCGGACGTTGCCGCCGACGCTCTGCGCACGTTCGCGCATCACGATCAGGCCCAGGCCGCGCGGGCCGTCCGGGTCGAAACCCTCGCCGTCATCGCGGATCAGCAGGTGCAGGCCGCGCTGGTCGACATCGCGCAGCTGCAGCTGCACCTGGCTGGCACGGGCGTGGCGCAGCACGTTGGTCAGGCTTTCCTGGGCGATGCGGAAACAGGCCTGTTCGATGCTGTTGTCCGGGCGCGAGGGCAGGGTGTCGATCTCGGCCAGCAGCTCCACCGGCGAGGAACGGAACAGCACCCGTGCCTGCCAGCTCAGTGCCGCCTCAAGGCCGAGTGCATCCAGCTGCGGCGGGCGCAGCAGGGTGGAAATGTCGCGCAGCTTGGCCACCGTGCTGTCGGCCAGGCTGACGATCTGCGCCAGATCTTCGCTGCGGCGTCGTGCGTCTGCCTCATCCTGCGCGGCGTAGGCGGAAAGCTTGATGGCGGTGATGGCCTGGCCGATGTCATCGTGCAGGTCGCGCGAGATGGCGCGGCGCTCGTCCTCCTGAAGCGAGAACAGACGGCCGGCCATGGCCTGCAGTTCGCGGTTGCTGGTTTCCAGCGCGGTGCGCGTGCGTTCGGATTCGCTCAGGTCACGCACGATCAGCAGCTTGCAGTCGCGGCCGCCGTAGCGCACTTCGCCCACCGCCAGGCCGGCGTGGAAGCGGCGGCCATCGGCGCGCTGCATCACCACCACGCTGTTATGCCCGGGGCTGTGCTGCGGCTGGCCGGCACGCAGCTGCAGGCGCACCCGGTCCAGTTCCGCCGGGTCCACCAGTGCATCCAGCGGCTCGCCCAGCAGGGTCTGGCTGCCATAGCCGAACAGGGCCGCGGCCCAGGCGTTGGCGTACAGCACGTGCTCGTCGGACAGGATCACCACGCCGTCGGGGAGCACCCGCACCAGCTCGCGGAACTGCTCCTCGCGCTCACGCAGCAGGCGTCGCGACTGCTCGCGCTCGGTCACGTCCTGCAGGGTGCCGAGCACCCGCTCGCGGCCGGCCTCGTCCGTGCCACAGGCCGCGCGCAGGTGCACCATCAGGGTACGGCCATCCATCGACAGCACGGGCAGCAGCACATCCACCTGCAGCCTGGGGTCGGTGCACAGTTCGGCCAACAGCTGCTCGGTCTGCGCGGCCGTGGTCGGGTCGGCCGGCACCAGCAGTTCATCGAAGCGATGCCAGCGCCGCGCCTCGGGCGGGCGGCGGCCCAGCAGGCGGTAAACCTGGTTGGAGTAGCGGCCGAGGCCACTGGCTGGGTCCAGCTCCCAAGCACCGATGCGGGCCAGTTCGTGTGCCTCTTCCACGCGGGCCAAGGCCTGGTCGCGACGCAGCTGGGCCAGGTCCTCGGCGGTGCGGTCGATGGCGATCAGCAGGCGGGCGTTGTGGCCGTCGTAGTCGATCGCGTTCGAGCGCAGCTCCATCTGCCGGCGGCTGCCATCGCGCAGCTGCAGCGGGGTGCGCAGCACGCAGATCTGCTCGGGCGCCTCGCGGATCGCCTCCAGCTTGTTCTGCAGGATCAGCCTGTCGCCGGGGGGCCACAGCACGTCGATGGTCTGCTCCAGCAGCGCGTCGCGCTCCCAGCCGAAGGCCAGGCAGGCGGCCGGGTTGGCGTCGAGGATGGCCAGGCTGTCCAGGTCGTAGACCAGGATCGGCCCGGGGTTGCCCTCGAACATCTGCCGCAGGCGCAGCTCCGAGCCCTGCAGGCGCGCATGGGTGCGCAGCACGTGCTCGGCCAACGGGCGCAGCAGCAGGTACAGCAGGCCGGCGCTGGCAAAGGCGAAGAAGGCGTCCTTCACGGTCTGCCAGAACGCCAGCTGCCGCGGGTCCGATATCAGTGCCGCCATGGCGCCATCGGTGGCGATCATCCAGGCCAGCGCCAGCATCAGATAGGTCAGCACCACCCGACGGCGGTCACGACCCAGCGCCTTCGCCATCTGCGGGTCGGGAGCGGGGGCGGTGCCGGTCGGTTCTGCGGGCATGGACAGGGCAGGGGGAGGGGGCGCCAGCCATATTAACGCGCGACCGCGTCCAGGCACTCAATTATCCGCCGGAGGCGCCGTTAACCACTGCGTGCCCCGCTGTCGGGCGCGCCATTCCGGAGCAACATCGCGTGGACCAAGGGATCATCGCCAGCCTGCTGCAGCACCCGCTTGCCTCGGCGCTGGTCATCGTCGACCGTGGCGGCCGTCCGCTTGCAGCCAACCCGGCCGCGCGCGAACACGGCCTGCCGGCGACGGTGGCCGCCTACGCGCCGATGCTGGAGGACCTGCGCCTGCTGGCGGCCGACGGTGGCATCGTCGCCTGCACCCTGCCGGGCGGCCCACGCGGCCACTACGACGGCTACCTGCGCGCCGTGCACGATGGCAGTGGCAACCTGCTGGCCTTCACCCTCAGCGTGCCCGAGCCGGTGCCGGTCGATGCCGGCGGCCGTTGGGAGCTGGCGCTGGAAAGCGCTGGCCACAGCCTGTGGGACTGGGATATTCCCAGCGACCGGGTGGTACGGACGCCTTCGCTGGTGGACGAGACCGCCAACAACATCATGTCCCGCGTCCACGGCGATGACCTGGCCGACATGCGTGCGGCGCTGGACGAGCACCTGCGCGGCCACAGCGAACAGTACAGCGCCCAGTTCCGCTTCCGCCAGGAGGATGGCCAGTGGCGCTGGGTGCTCGACCGCGGTCGCGTGGTTGCGCGTACCGCCGACGGACAGCCGCTGCGCATGGTCGGCACCCATACCGACATCGAGCAGCAGAAGCAGCTGGAAGCGCTGCTGCAGGAACAGCAGCTGCACCTGAGCGAGGCCCAGCGCATCGCCAGCATGGGCAGCTGGTCGTTCGACCCCACCAACCACCGGTTCTGGTGGTCGCCCGAGCTGCGCTCGCTGTTGGCCCTGGCGCCCGGCGAAGTGCACGGCCAGCGGCGCTGGCTGAAGCAGCTGCATCCGCGCTCGCGCGGCGCGCTGCGTGCGGCCTGGCGCCGGCTGTGGCGCGACGGTCGTGCGGCCAACCTGGAACTGGAACTGACCCGCGGCAGCGAGCCGTCCCAGCACCTGCGCCTGTGGATGCAGCCGCTGCTGGACATGGATGGCCATCCCAAGCGTCTGCTGGGCCAGGTGCAGAACATCACCGAGCAGCACCAGACCGATGCACTCATCCGCTGGCGCACCGAACTGCTGAACCGTGTCTCCGCACTGGGCCGCATCGGTGGCTGCGAGATCGAAGTCAGCACCCGGCACATGCAGTGGACCGAGGAGTGCTACCGCATCCACGGCCTGCGCAAGGAGCCGATCACCCTGGAACAGGCGCTGGCGCTGTACACTGAGGATTCGCGCGCGAACTTCGAGGCTGCGCTGCTGCGTATCGCCGGTGGTGGCCTGCCCGAACAGCTGGACCTGTGCTTCTACCGCCAGTCCGGCCTGCGCGTGTGGGTGCAGGTGTTGATTGAACTGGATCGCCGCGACGGCCTGCCGCCGCGCTTTGTGGTCCTGTTCCGTGACATCACCCGCGAGCGCGAGGCCAATGAGCGCATCGAGCTGCTGGCCCACTACGACCTGCTGACCGGCCTGCCCAACCGCGTGCTGCTGGGCGAGCAGACCGCCGAGGCCATCGAGGAGGCCCGCGACCGCGGCACCTCGCTGGCGATGCTGTTCATCGATCTTGATGGCTTCAAGAACATCAACGACAGCTTCGGCCACGCCACCGGCGATGCGCTGCTGAAGGCCGCAGCCACCCGCCTGCACCAGAACCTGCGCAACAACGATCTGTTCGGCCGCTTCAGCGGCGACGAATTCATCGTGGTGCTGCGCGACCTGGCCGAGCCGGAGGATGCCGGCCACGTGGCACGCAAGCTGATCGGGTCGCTGGCCGAGCCGCTGCGCCGTGGCGACACCACCCTGAAGGTCGGCGCCAGCGTGGGCATCGCCATGCTCGGCGACAGCCAGACCGATTTCGACTCCCTGCTGCGTGCTGCCGACGCGGCGATGTACGCGGCCAAGGAAGCCGGGCGCAACACGTATCAGTACTACAGCCAGGACGCCCTGGCGCGCATCCAGCGCCGGCTGGAGATCGAGCACGACCTGCACGGTGCCATCGAGCGTGAGGAATTCAGCCTGGCCTACCAGCCGCTGCTGCATGCCCACCACGGTGAGCCGCCGGCGATCGAAGCGCTGCTGCGCTGGCATCGTCCCGGCGTCGGCTACTGCAGTCCGGCAGAGTTTATTCCCATTGCCGAGAAGTGCGGCGAGATCGTCCGCATCGGCGACTGGGTGCTGTCCGAAGCCTGCCGCCAGGCGGCGGCGTGGGATCGTGCCGGCCTGCGTTTCGAGCGCATCGCGGTGAACGTCTCGGCCGTGCAGCTGCGTGACCGCGGGTTCGCCGAGCGTGTGATCGAAATCTGCCACGCCCATGGCTGGCCACCGCAGCGGCTGGAGCTGGAACTGACCGAATCGGCGCTGATCCGTGACACCGACATCCTGCGCCACTGTTTCGACGTGCTGGAACGGCACGGCGTGCCGCTGGCGGTGGACGACTTCGGCACCGGCTTCTCCAACCTGCATTACCTCAACCGCTTCCCGGTGGGGCGCCTGAAGATCGACCGCAGTTTCGTGCAGGGCATGCTGCACGACACGGGCACGGCCGAAGTCACCCAGGCCATCGTCCACCTGGGCCACGCGCTGGGCATGAAGGTGGTGGCCGAGGGCGTGGAAACGCACCAGGAAGAAGACATGCTGCGCCGGCAGGGCTGCGACGAGATCCAAGGTTACCTGTACTCACGCCCGCTCAGCCCGCGCGACCTGGCGCTGTGGCTGCGCCAGCAGCACGCCACCCCGGAAGTCGCCCTGGCCCGGTGACGGTCGCGCCGGGCCATGCCCGGCGGCACTGATCTGTGCCTGGTGGGTGCCGACCGTTGGTCGGCACTGATGCCCGCGCTCGCGACCATCCACGCATGGCGTGGATCTACTGCCGGGCTTTGCCCTGGTGGGTGCCGACCTTGTAACGGTAGCGCCGGGCCATGCCCGGCGGCTCTGGTCTGTGCCCTTGGTGGGTGCCGACCGTTGGTCGGCACTGATGCCTGCACTCGCAAGCATCCACGCATGGCGTGGATCTACTGGTCGATGAACCGTCGTGGGAATTCCGACCGCAGCCGTGCCCGCGCTGCCTCAACCACGTTGGCATAGCGCCGCCGCTGGATGCGATAGCCCATGTAGAAAATCAGCGGGCACACCAGCATCGGCCATGCCATCGGGCGCACCAGCATGATCGGTACCACCAGCAGGGTCAGGAGCAGCGCGAACCAGCTGCATCGACCGGTCACGCGCACCTCGCGCCGCCGCGTGTTGACCACGATCAGGCCGCGCATCAACCCGAAATAGCGCCCTTGGAAGGACGGTTCGAAGCTCTCACGGAAGGCCACGCTGCCGTCGGGCAGGGCATGGAATGCCAGGCGCAGCCATTTTTCGATGGGAAGATCGTGGTCCAGTCGGGCCAGCGACACCTGGCTGACTTCAACCGGCGAAGCCACGACACGCTGATTGAACAGAACGATGCCGGTGCGAAAGAAAAACGGCGCCCAGAACAACAGCAGCAGGACTTCGATCAGCAACAAAGCGATCAGGGCGATGGCCATCGGTCTTCCATGAACGGGACCGGCGCATCATGCCATGGGCGACAGCCCCATCCACGCATGGCGTGGATCTACAGCGAATTGCCATCCAGCCCAAGATCCCAGGCCATCCCAAGCAGCTCACCTGCAGGTGCCGACGGGGCAGGGCGGGCATCGGCCAGCTGCCTCAGCTCCTCGATCTCCTCGCGTGCGACCGCCTCCAGCTGCTGCAGCTGTTCGCGCACGCTGGGGTTGCGCGGGCGTTCGGTGGGGTCGATCGGGGGCAGGGCGCGGATCAGGGTCATGGTGCGCGGGTCGGGGACATCCAACGGCAGGTTACAGGCAAAGGCCCCGGAATGACCGGGGCCTTGCGGGCTGCCGGAGCAGGCAGCGGACATCAGGATCAGAACAGCTCGACCGTGCCGGCGCCCATGTTCTGCTGGGCCACCGGCTTGTGCGGCGGGCGCTCCCACTCGCTGCGCAGTTCGCGCAGGCGGCTGCCGGTGCGCTGCAGGGCGGTGGCGATCTCTTCGTCGAACACGCCGCCGTTACGGTGCAGCAGTTCCTGCAGGGCCACGGCTTCGCGGTTGATCGCGGTCAGGCGGTCCAGATGGGTGTGCACGCCGCCCAGGGCCTGGGTGGCGATGTCTTCGAACTGCAGGGCGCGCACGGCCTCGACCACGCTGCCGTCGATCGAACGGGCGCACTCGGACACTTCGCGCATGCCATCGCCCAGCGAGGCATTGATCTGCGCCACGTTGTCCAGCATCGCCGCTGCCTCTTGGCGTGCTTCGCGGGAACGGTCCATGTCACGCGAGGCCATGTGCGAGACGGTCTCGCGCACCTTGGCGATGGCGTCCTTGGAGCTGTGGGCCAGCTTGCGGATCTGTTCGTTGAAGGTGGTCGAGCGCTCGGACAGGTTGCGCACTTCGTCGGCCACCACTGCGAAGCCACGACCGGCTTCGCCGGCACGGGCCGCTTCGATGGCCGCGTTCAGCGCCAGCAGGTTGGTCTGGTCGGCAATCGACTTGACGTCTTCCAGCAGGGCGAAGATGCCGTCCAGGTGCTGGGCCATCTGGTCGATGTGCTGCACGGTGGTGCTGCTCTGGCCGCTCACCTGTTCCAGCGCTTCCACCAGCTGTTCCATGCGGTGGTTGGCGTGCTGGGCGAAGCGGGCGACGTCCAGGCCGGCGTTGCCTTCGTCACCGGCGCGGTCGACGATGCGCGACAGGGCCTGGCTCTGCTGGCGCGACTTGCGGTTCATCGCATCAAAGCTGCCGCCCAGGCTGGACACGGCCTGGCGGATCAGGTCACGGGCGCGTTCGACTTCACCACGCGAACCTTCGATTTCGTTGCCGACGAAGTTGCGCAGTTCGGTCAGCAGCTGGTCCTGCTCACGCAGGACGCGGGCATGTTCCGGGGAACGCTGCGCCTGGGCGCGGGTGGTCCACCACGCAAAGCCCAGCCAGCTCAGCGTCATCGTGGTCAGGATCGCCCAACGCAGGGCGGCCGGCCATTCGAAGCCGATGGCGAAGGGGAGCAGCAGGGTCAAGGCCAGGGGGGCGGCCAGACGGATGAAAATGCGTGAGTACATGGACGTTCTCGGGAGGTGCACGGAGGATGTATCGGCCGTACCCCCTTTCTCTTTAACGTCGATGTGGCTTCTGGATGCGCCGGATTTCCGACGCCTTGCCGCATCTGGGGTCAGAGCCCTTTCCGTACCGGAAAGGGATCCGACCCCAGGCCCTCAGGCCAGCTGCCGGTCCACGGCTTCGGTCATCGCCTTGCGGCTGAGCAGGAAGTCCCAGTAGCTGCCGCCCAGCTGCCGCCAGAGCACGGCCGCACGTACGGCGGCCAGCAGCAGCGCGCGGATCTCGGCCACCACCCCGGCCTGGCCCAGGTAGTGCGGGTTGCCCTGCACCATGACGCGCGGCTTGAGGTGGCTGATGGTGTCGGCATACAGGTCGCCCAGGCTGGCCAGCACGTCCGGGTGGCCGCTGTCGCCCAGCTCGGCGGCCTGGCGCTGGGCACGCTCGATGCCCGAGGCGACCTTGTTCACGGTGGCGCCGTCCTGCACGAACCGCCGCTCCAGCTGCAGCACCGACAGCGCCAGCTTGGGCAGGATCGGGTCCTGGCCCTGGTTGCGGAAGTAGTTGTGCAGCAGGCGCAGGCCGGATTTCAGCGCGTCGCGGTCACCGAAGACCTCCTGCGGGGAGGCGGCATCGATGCGGAACACGCTGTCCACCGCGGTACGTACCGCCGCGGCGTCGGAATGGCCGGTATCGGCGATACGGCGTACCTGCTGCAGGGCCTGGGCAATGCCGGCCAGGGCCAGGACGCGGTCGTCGACAGTGAAACTCATGCAGCGATTACCTCAAAAGGAGAAGGGGTGGTGCGCAGGCGCTGTTCCAGCGGCGCATCGGTGGCGGCGATGACCGCGCCGCCCAGGCAGACGTCGCCGTCATACAGCACCAGCGACTGGCCCGGGGTCACGGCGCGCTGCGGGCGGGCGAAGGTCACCTGCACGCTGCCATCGTCCAGCACCTCGACCGTACACGGCTCGTCCGGCTGCCGGTAGCGGGTCTGTGCCGTGCACTCGAAGCGGCGGGCCGGCGGGGCCCCGGCAATCCAGTGCGCGGTTTCCGAGCGCAGGCGGTCGGACAGCATCCACTTGCTGTCCCGGTCCTGGTCCACGTACAGCACGTTGCTGGCCACGTCCTTGCCGACCACGTACCACGGCGCCGCCGGGCGGCCGCGCACGCCGCCGATGTTCAGGCCCTCGCGCTGGCCCAGGGTGAAATAGAACACGCCCGGGTGCTCGGCGATGACGCTGCCGTCGGCCGGGTCGAGGATCTGGCCGGTCTTCGCCGGCAGGTAGCGGCCGAGGAACTCGCGGAAGTCACGCTCGCCGATGAAGCAGATGCCGGTCGAATCCTTCTTGGCATGGGTCGGCAGGCTGACGTCACGGGCGATCCGGCGCAGGTCGCTCTTTTCCAGGTCGCCAATCGGGAACAGGGTGGCGGCCAGCTGTTCCTGCCCCAGCTGGTGCAGGAAGTAGCTCTGGTCCTTGGATCGGTCGGCGCCGCGCAGCAACAGCCACTGCTGGCCGCGCTGGGCGACCCGCGCGTAGTGGCCGGTGGCGATGCGCTCGGCCCCCAGCTCGCGGGCGGCGTCCAGGAAATGCTTGAACTTCACTTCGCGGTTGCACAGCACGTCCGGGTTGGGCGTGCGGCCGGCGGCGTACTCGGCCAGGAAGTGCTCGAACACGCCCTGCCAGTACTCGCTGGAAAAATCGCGGAAGTGGAACGGGATGCCGAGCAGGCCGCAGACGGCCACCGCGTCGCGGCGGTCATCCTCGGCACGGCAGTCGCCGCTGCCATCGTCGGCCCAGTTCTGCATGAACAGGCCGGCCACGGCCTCGCCCTGCTGCACCAGGCGCCAGGCGGCCACGGACGAATCCACGCCGCCAGACACGCCGACCATCACCCGAGGGCTGCTCATGCGACCTCCTGGACCAGGGAAAGCGGATGGCGCTGGCCGGCCAGGTAGTCGGCCACCACCTGCCAGACCAGCGGGCTGCGCAGGCGCGGCCCGGCGGCCTGCAGCTCGGCCGGGTCCATCCACAGCGCCCGGTCGATGCCGGTATCCAGCGGCTGCTCTGGGTCGTGCGACAGCGGGCGCGCGGCGTAGCAGAAGCGCAGGAACGCCGTGCCGTCAGGCGCGGTCCACTGGTAGCAGCCGATGAAGGCGGTCAGTTCCACCGTCCAGCCGGTCTCCTCGCGCGTTTCGCGCAGGGCGGCGGCAGCCAGGCTCTCGCCCGGTTCCAGGTGGCCGGCGGGTTGGTTCAGCACCTGCCGCCCCTCGATGGTTTCTTCCACCAGCAACACGCGGCCACCGTCGACCACGACCGTGGCGACGGTGGCATGCGGTGCCCAGCGTGGGTCCTGCACAGCGTTCAACTCAGAGGTCGTCCTTCTTGGTCAGCTCCAGCTCCATCGCATCGGCGGTACGGATGGCCGCATCGATGGCGTCGCTGAGCTGGTCGGTGGTGGCATCGGCGTCGATCTTCACCACGAACATGGCGGTCTTGTCCTGCTTCACCCAGCCGCCCATCTTGGCGTCCTGGGAGTCTTCCAGCATGCGGTTGGCCACGGCTTCGGGGAACTGCGCGGTCTTGGACACATAGCCCGGCGACCAGATCTCACGGATGTTGTGGCTGCCGAAGTCCTCCACGGCCGAACGCACGTAGACGATCTGGGTGCGATCGCCTTCCACGTCGAACACCATCTGGTAATCGCCGTCCTCGTCCACCTCGTAGGTGTAGCCCAGCTTTTCCAGGTGGCGGGCGATGGCGGCGTCGGCCTTGCTGCTCTCTGCGGCGGTCGCGGCACCGGCACTGCCGGCGGCGGCCAGGGCGAACAGCAGGGCAGGCAGAAGGGTCCTTTTCATGAAAATCCTGTGAAACGTGGGGGACAGGCGTTGATTGTGACGGCGGCCGTGCGTGCCGTCCATTCCGCGGCGGGCCGACGCAGGACCGTCGCACCCTCTATAATGTCCAGATGCCCCGCGAGTCTTCCCCCGAATCCCATCACGATCACGGTATTGCCGTGGAGCCCGCGCGCCCGGAAGTGGCGCCGCCGCCGTTCTACCAGGTCATGATCCTCAACGACGACTACACCCCGATGGATTTCGTGGTGGACGTCCTGCAGCAGTTCTTCAGCATGGACCTGGACAAGGCCACGCAGGTGATGCTGCACGTCCATACCCGCGGCCGCGGTGTCTGCGGGGTCTTCACCCGCGAAGTGGCCGAGACCAAGGTCGCCCAGGTCAACGAGTACTCGCGCATGAACCAGCATCCGCTGCTGTGCACGATGGAAAAGGCCTGACCCCGGCGCATCGCCGGTAATCCGCACTGTTCCAGCCATGGCCGTTCTCTGGCCCCGTCTGCGTGCTCACGTTCAATCCGCCTGCCTTGCCCGCAAAGAACCCGGGCGGGGCGCGTTGCGGGTCATCACGTGGCAATCGCTGGTGGCTCGGGCAGGGTTCGCCAAAGCTCCGGCGGGCGCCCCGGGCGTGAACGATGATCAAGCAATCCGCACTGCTAACGCCATCTGAACGCAGCAATCCGCTAGGGTGATGGAAATCGCGTAGTCAGGCCGCATATTGTCCCCATCTGCCGCCGGAGTAATCCATGTTCAGCAAAGACCTCGAACACACCATCGGCCAGTGCTACAAGCGTGCCCGTGAGGCCCGGCATGAATTCATGACGGTCGAACACCTGCTGCTGGCACTGCTCGACAACCCGTCTGCCCAGGCCGTGCTCAAGGCCTGCGGTGCCGACGCCGAACGCCTGCGCCAGGAGCTGGAGCAGGCCATCGAGGCCTCCGTGTCCCGCCTGGCCGAAGACGACGGCCGCGATACCCAGCCGACCCTGGGCTTCCAGCGCGTGCTGCAGCGGGCCGTGTACCACGTGCAGTCCTCGGGCAAGAAGGAGGTCACCGGCGCCAACGTGCTGGTGGCCATCTTCGGCGAAAAGGACTCCCACGCCGTCTATTACCTCAACCAGCAGGATGTCACCCGGCTGGACGTGGTCAATTACCTGTCCCATGGCATCGCCAAGCTGGGCGAGGAGGGCGAGCAGCCGTCTTCCCCCGAGGGCGAGGGCCGCATGGAGGGTGGGGACGGTGAGCCCAAGGGCGATGCCCTGACCGAATTCGCCAGCAACCTCAACGAACAGGCCCGGGCCGGTCGCATCGACCCGCTGGTTGGGCGCGCCGACGAGATCGAGCGGACCATTCAGGTCCTGTGCCGCCGCCGCAAGAACAACCCGCTGTACGTGGGTGAGGCCGGCGTGGGCAAGACCGCCATTGCCGAGGGCCTGGCCCGCCGCATCGTCGAAGGCTCCGTGCCGGATGTGCTGGCCGATGCCGTCATCTACTCGCTTGACCTGGGCGCCCTGGTGGCTGGCACCAAGTACCGCGGCGATTTCGAGAAGCGCCTGAAGGGCGTGCTGACCGCGCTGAAGAAGGTGCCCAACGCGGTGCTGTTCATCGACGAGATCCACACCATCATCGGTGCCGGTTCGGCGTCGGGCGGCACCATGGACGCCTCCAACCTGATCAAGCCGGCCCTGGCGTCGGGCGAGCTGCGCTGCATCGGCTCGACCACCTTCCAGGAATACCGGGGCATCTTCGAGAAGGACCGTGCCTTGGCACGGCGCTTTCAGAAAATCGACATCGTCGAACCCACCGTAGGTGAGACCTACGAGATCCTGCAGGGCCTGAAGAGCAAGTACGAGGCCCATCATGGCGTGACCTATTCGGACGAGGCGCTGCAGGCTGCGGTGGACCTGTCGGTGAAGCACATTGCCGACCGCCTGCTGCCCGACAAGGCCATCGATGTCATCGATGAGGCCGGCGCACGCCAGCGCCTGCTGCCCGAAGGTGAGCGCAAAGAGCTGATCGACATCGAGGAAGTCGAAGCGATCATCGCCAAGATGGCGCGGATCCCGGCCAAGCAGGTCACTGCCAGCGACAAGGACGTGCTGCAGCACCTGGAGCGCAACCTGAAGATGGTGATCTTCGGTCAGGACCCGGCCATCGGCACCCTGGCCTCGGCCATCAAGCTGGCCCGCTCAGGCCTGGGCAACCCGGACAAGCCGATCGGCAACTTCCTGTTCGCCGGCCCCACCGGCGTGGGCAAGACCGAGGTGACCAAGCAGCTGGCGCTGCAGTTGGGCATCGAGCTGGTCCGCTTCGACATGTCCGAGTACATGGAGCCGCATTCGATCAGCCGCCTGATCGGCGCGCCCCCGGGCTACGTCGGCTTCGATCAGGGCGGCCTGCTGACCGAGAAAATCGTCAAGACGCCGCACTGCGTGCTGCTGCTGGATGAAATCGAGAAGGCTCACCCGGATATCTTCAACATCCTGTTGCAGGTGATGGACCGCGGCGTGCTGACCGATACCAACGGCCGCGAAGCCAACTTTAAGAACGTGGTGCTGGTGATGACCACCAATGCCGGTGCGGCCCAGGCCTCGCGGCGTTCGATCGGCTTCACCAAGCAGGACCATGCCACCGACGCGATGGAGACCATCCGCCGCAGCTTCACGCCGGAATTCCGCAACCGCCTCGACGCGGTGGTGCAGTTCCAGCCGCTGGGCTTCGAGCACATCCTGCGCGTGGTCGACAAGTTCCTGATCGAGCTGGAAATGCTGCTGCAGGAAAAGCACGTCAGCCTGTCGGCCACCCCGACCGCGCGCGACTGGCTGGCCCACCACGGCTTCGACCCGCTGATGGGTGCCCGCCCGATGGCGCGCATGATCCAGGACAAGATCAAGCGTCCGCTGGCCGACGAACTGCTGTTCGGCAAGCTGGTCGATGGCGGTCGCGTCAGCATCGACGTGCGCGACGACGAGCTGGTTGTCGAGAGCCACGCCGAACCGGAGCGCCTGCTGCCGGCAACGGTGGAGTAAGGGCGTGGGTTGATGGATGTTGCAGGACAAGGGCGGCTTCGGCCGCCCTTGTTGTATCTGCTTGTCGCGCACGGCCTTGCATGTGCAGGTGATCAAGGCAAACGTCTGCCGTACAGCGATACGGAAGTCATCTTGTATCGCGTAACGATACGGGATACAGTCTTGATTCTGAGTTTCCGACACAAGGGCCTCGAGCGGCTCTACACCACCGGTTCGACCCGGGGTGTTCGCCAGAGCCACGCTGGCAGGCTGTTGTTGATTCTTTCAATCCTTGATGCCGCTTCCGGGCCTCAGGATCTTGTGATGCCAGGCCTGCGGCTGCATGGGCTCAGGGGCGCCTTGAAAGGTCATTGGTCCGTGTGGGTCAACGGGAATTGGCGGATCACGTTTCAATTCGTCGGTGGCGATGTCGAGTTACTGGACTATCAGGACTATCACTGAGAACCGCATGATCCATCACCATCCCCATCCTGGCGAAACGCTGAAGGCCATGGTGTTTGACCCGGCCTCGCTATCCGTCACTGAGGCTGCCGACCGCTTGGCGATGTCGCGCGTGGCGCTTTCCCGCGTCATCAACGGTAGGGCGGGCATAAGTCCGGACCTCGCCATCCGCCTGGAAATGGCGGGCGTGAGTACGGCTGTGTTCTGGATGGGGTTGCAGTCGAATTACGATCTCTGGCTTGCGCGGCAGCGCGAGCAGCCGACAGTGCAGTCGCTTCTCGCCGCGCGCGAAGGCTGACATCTGCACCACCGGTTTCAACAAGGGCGGCTTCGGCCGCCCTTGTTGTATCTGCCATCAACGGCTGCGTTGGCGTGCCTTCTGCTTGAAGGCCGTCGCATCGATCGGCTCGACGCTGGCAACGGCGCAGTAACCGCCGTCGGTGCGCAGTTCGGTGCGCCCGGCGCCGCAGACCTGGCCCTGCTCGCCATCAGTCACGAACGTCAGCTTGCGCGAGTAGCCGGCCTTGCTGCAGTCATCCTTGAAGTGCACGAGGTAATGGTCCTGGCCATTGCGCAGCAGGATGTTGCGTGATGCGCCGGCGCGCACCAGTTGAAGGTCGCTGCCCAGCTGGATGCAGTCTTCGGTTCCGGCAGAAGGTACATCCGCGGCATGCGCGGGCATCGCCAGCAGGGTGCCGGCAGACAGGGCCAGGGAGGTGAGCAGGGTATGCATGTTCATGGCGGGGCAGGGGATGGCGATCCGGACTGGATCGGGTACCACTTTGCCGCCACCGATGCGAATGCGAATCTGCCTCAAGGCGGCCTGACCGATGCCACGGTGTGTTCGGTCAGGGTGACCTCCGGCAGGGCCGGATTGCAGGCATGACAAAAGGCCAGCAAGCGAGGCTGGCCTTGTCAGGATG
>JAAIGF010051585.1_pt1 | contig 16544 bp, 11 predicted proteins | sample 6487441 | NCBI WGS metagenome assembly JAAIGF01 (sample SAMN13974129, study PRJNA590717) | phyllosphere metagenome | biome: pepper field; feature: multiple bacterial spot infested pepper fields; material: pepper leaves; isolation source: leaves from pepper fields | host: Capsicum annuum ... | reverse complement strand
CACCCACCATGCTGGTCGCAATTTCGGCGAAGGCTTCTGCCTTTTAAACGATCAAGCAATCGCAGCAGCTTATCTTATTGAGCAAAAGCTGGCCGAGCGTGTGCTCGTGATCGATCTGGATGTGCATCAAGGAAATGGCACTGCGCATATTTTTGCAGGTAATCAGCAGGTCTTCACCTTTAGTATGCACGGCGAGAAGAATTTTCCATTTGTTAAAGAACGCTCCCATATGGATGTCGGCCTTCCCGATGGAATAGAAGATGAAGCATACATCAGCTTATTGCAGGAACAGCTCGCGCAGGCATTCGATCGCGCCGCGCCAGATTTTGTTTTTTATCAGGCCGGTGTGGATATTTTAGCTACCGATAAATTGGGCAAGCTAAAGCTTACAGAAGATGGTTGCAAGCGGCGTGATGAGTTAGTTTTTAACAGCTGCTTTAAGGCTAATGTGCCGGTGCAGGTGAGCATGGGCGGTGGTTATTCCACCCATATCAAAGATATTGTAAACGCGCATGTAAATACTTACCGGACCGCAATAGATGTGTTTGGTTTTTAGGGAGTGGTGAGTATTTAGTAGTTAGTAGTTAGTACTTAGTAGGGGGTATTGCGTAGTGAGTATTGGGTAGTGCGTAGTGAGTATTTAGTAGTGCGTAGTGAGTATTGCGTAGTGAGTATCGGGTAGTGCGTATGGAGTAGGCTCATGCCGTTGGGTTGACTTTTTACTTTTTACTTTTTACTTTTTAATTTTGACTTTTTAATTTTAACATATTTATGTTTTTCCACCAGGACGCAACGTTTGATCATTTATCTATACATCGTGTGGGCAATAAGGCGCAGGATGAATTTTATGTTTTATCCGATCAGCCTATTGATTTGGCGCAGGATGAGGTATTGCCAGATTTGTTGATGCAATATTTTATGAAGCCTTTCGCCAAGGCCAATGAGGTGTATCGCTTTTATCATCCCAACGATGATCTGCAACTCAATGAGGTGTATTATTTTGCGAAGCAATTTTTTGACGAGAAGATCGCTTTTCATGATATGTCGCAGCAGCTTGCCAAGCATTTGTATGCTGTTTCTGAGCATCCGAAGATTAAGGGTGGCGAGCTGTATGTAGTGGCACTCAATAACGTACAAATGGAAGGAGAGGATCATCGTGCTATCGGTATCTTTAAGTCGGAGAATAAAGAGGCTTACCTTAAAGTATATCCAAATGGAGAAGGTTTTGATGTCGATTATGAGCAAGAAGCAATCAATATTAACAAACTGGACAAAGGTGTAGTCATTGTGGCTGCTGATGAAGAGGAGGGTTATAAAGTGTTGGTCGTCGATCAAACCAATCAATCAGAAGCGGTGTATTGGAAAGATGATTTTTTAAAAATCAGAACACGCAACGATAATTACCAGCAGACGGGTAACCTCATGAAAGTGTACAAAAACTTTGTAAACGATAAGCTGGATGAGGTGTTTACGCTGGAAAGCGCAGATAAAATTGATCTCCTGAATCGCTCGATGAATTATTTCAAGACCAAAGAAGCGTTTGATCAGGCTGAATTTGAGGAGGAAGTGATCGCTAATCCACAAGCGGCCAGTTTGTTCAAAGAATATCAGCAGGGCTTTGAACAAGAGTTTGATACACCTTTCCAGTCTAATTTTGATATCGCTTCTCCCGCCGTTAAGAAAATGGCTTCCTCGTATAAATCGGTGGTGAAGCTGGATAAAAATTTCCATATCTATATCCACGGCAAGCGCGATTATTTAGAAACCGGTTTTGATGAAGAGCGTGGTCTAAACTACTACAAGCTTTATTTTGAAAACGAGACACAATCCTAGCACCGCGCTTCAGCGGCGTATCAAGCGACAATATGTGTTGATCGCCGTGACGCTACTCGTGTTGTTGTTGATCCATGCGGCAAAGCAATCGCCAGCATGGGTAGAGCAGTATTACAGTCGCCTCTTTTATCCGGCTTTTTCCTACCTGCCCAAGCTATTGGTCGGCTGGGTGCCATTTAGTGTGGGCGATGTATTTTATTTTTTGCTGCTGCTTGCTTTGTCGCTGCCCATCGTCCATGCGTTGGTCAAACTGTTTAAAAAGCAGTGGTTGCCGGCTTGGTTTCGTTTCTTGCAATTTGTGACCGTTTGTTTAGTTTCCTACGCGTATTTTTATGTAAGCTGGGGCTTAAATTATTACCGTATCCCGTTGCAGCAACAGCTGCAATTACAGGTAGACAGCATCGATCAGGCAACTTATTTTGATGTATTGGATCGTTACATCGTAAAAGTGAATACATTGCGTAACAGCCTGGATACGCAAGCGATTGATCGTGCGCAGGTGGAGCAGGATATTGAAGCGCTGATGAAGCGTAACGAAGCGTTGTTGCCGATGCTTTCGCGCACCCAAGTGCATGCAAAACGCCCCATATCCAGCACGCTCGTTTCTTACGTAGGCGTCACGGGTTATCTCAATCCATTTACGCAGGAAGTACAGGTTAATGCTATAGCGCCGGGTACGGGTTATCCATTTACTGTAGCACACGAATTGGCGCATCAAATGGGCATCGGTTTTGAAGATGAATGTAATTTTACGGCATTTGTGGTGCTGCACGATCATCCTAACAAGCGCTATCAATATGCCGCGTATTACGAAACGGTAGATTATTTGTTGCAGTCGCTTTATATGCAGGATGAACAGCGCTTTCGCCGCTATGTAGAAAAACTTTCTCCGGCAGTGAAAAGCGATTATGCCGCCGATCGTTTATTTTGGCAGCGTTATCGCGGACCGGTGGATCGTTTGATGGGCATGTTTTATGGTAATTATTTAAAACACAACAATCAACCCGAAGGCGTGGCGCGCTACTCGTTAATGGCTCGTTTGGTAGTCGCCTGGGATAAAAAGAATAACGAACAGCAATAACGGGTAAAAAGGACGTGGCCACATTGAAAAGCCACGTCCTTTTTACTTAAATATTCATTTTGGCGCGCACCACCTTCACAAGAAAGATGTAGGCGAGTACAGCGCCTATGGCGGCCATACCGACACCGATTAGTGACGGGTAATTGTACGCAAAACCTAAACTAATTGGGATGGCACCCAGGTAAGCGCCCAATGTATTTCCGATATTAAAACTGGCCTGGCCTGCTGCGGCTGCAAATGTTTCGGCGCCTTTAGCATTGTTGATCAGCATCATTTGTAAGGGCGATCCGATCGAAAACGATATCATCCCCGTGATAAAAGCCATCGGATAGGCCGACGCGGTGATGTGTGCCGTAAAGAAAACGATTACTAAACAAATCGACATCGCCGAAAAGCTAAGGATAGCCGCTTTGGATGGCGAAATAGTATCAGAAAGTTTACCGCCGATAATATTACCGAAAAACATACCAAGGCCGATAAGCACCATGATGAGTGGCACCCGATCTGGATCTAGCTTGGAAACTTCGGTCACGAGCGGTGCGATATAAGAAATCCACGCAAAAAGACCACCCGTTCCGATAGCAATAACAGCCACCATCAACCAGGCATCCCAGCGCGCAAAGTAGCCGATCTGCTTCATGATTTTGTTATCCTTATTGGCTTCGATCTTTGACATCCAGAAGTAAATGGCAAGAAAGGTTACTAAGCCCAGCACACTGATAACGCCGTATGTAATGCGCCACGAGAAATGGTGCCCTACGTATGTGCCCAGCGGCACACCGGCGAGGTTGGCGATGGTCATTCCGGTAAACATCATGGAAATTGCTTGTGCTTCTTTTCCCGGTTTAGCCAATCTGGCAGCCACGACTGATCCGACGCCAAAAAACGCGCCATGCGGAAGTCCGGCGATAAAACGAGATGTCAATAGAAGAAACTTATCTGGTGCGATCGCGAAAATTCCGTTGAAAATGAAAAACAGCAACATCAAAAATAACAGTACGCGTTGCGGCGAATAGTTAGAAGTAAAGGCTACCAGTGTTGGTGCGCCCACAACAACGCCTAGTGCGTAGAGCGCGATTAAATTGCTGGCCGTTGGAATGTCCATCTCTAAATCTCTGGCGATATCCGGAAGGATGCCCATCATGGTAAATTCCGTCATACCGATGGCTAATCCTCCAAGAGCTAAGGCAATGAGTGCTTTGTTCATGTATACTATAAATGAGAGGGCAAAGGTAAACTTTATTGGCTAATGCGACTAATTAATTTTTTGTGAATAGCAATACATTCGTTATAATTTTTAAACGTATTTTTTATGATAGTTTATGCATTTAAATGCGGCTATTTTTTAACTTTATGACAATTTATTTAGAAACCCAAGGTTATATTTTATGTGTAATAAAAGATCGGCATTCATTTTCTGCGTTTTATGTGTGCTAACGGCGGCTATTTCCTGTAAACAACCCGTCGAACAAAAAGAAAAAACTTCATCCGTGCCGGAAAAGCTTGTGCTGACCGAAGAAAATGCTAAAGCCATCTTCGCTTTGCCTACGCACTGTTTATCGGTTGAATATCCCAACAAGATGGGCGAAGTATTGGGCAGTGCTGCCGATCTGAAAACACCAAAAGCTTTGCGTCCTATATTTTACGGATGTTTTGACTGGCACTCATCTGTACACGGTTACTGGTCGATTGTGCGTTTATTGAAGATGTATCCGCAGTTTGACAGCGATGGAAGCGTGCGCGCGCAATTGAAATCGCATATTACGAAAGAAAATCTTGCCGTAGAAATGGCGTTTTTTAACGATAAAAACAACCTGAATTTTGAGCGTACCTATGGCTGGGCCTGGCTCCTAAAGTTGCAGCAAGAGCTGTTATCCTGGAACGATCCCGACGCGAAAGCATGGGCTGCTACCTTGCAACCTTTGGCAAACTTACTGTCAGAACGTACGCAAGCTTACCTTTCCAAATTGGTCTATCCCATCCGTACGGGCCAGCATGAAAACACAGCCTTTAGTTTGACATTGATGTACGAGTATGCTGAAGCTGTCGGTGAACAAGCCTTACTAAACGCGATCAAAACCAATAGCTTGCGTTTATTTGAAAATGACAAAAATTGCGATTTGGCTTATGAGCCTAGCGGATCTGATTTTCTGTCGCCTTGTTTAGAAGAGGCCTACCTCATGAGCAAGATATTTGCGAAAGACGAATACAAAACCTGGCTGTTAAATTTTATGCCTGTTTTGTTTGAAGATAAGGTGGAGATCTTGAAACCGGGCATTGTGAGCGATCGTACAGATGGCAAACTTGTGCATCTTGACGGGTTAAACTTTAGTCGGGCAAATTGCTTATACGGTATTGGTCGTGTTATTCCAGAACTGCAGCCTACGTTGATTCCGTTAGCTAACGAGCATATTGAGTTTTCGCTCAAAAATATCTCCAACGACGATTATATGGGAAGCCATTGGTTAGGAACATTTGCCTTGCTGGCGCTGTCTAACCAATAGCTAAAGTAAAAGAGAAAAGAGGAATTTATTAGTTTCTTAAGGGTACGAGGCTGTTATTTTCCAGTCGTACTTTAACGATTTGAATCACACTGAAGCCATCTTCTTTGGAAATAATGGGGGAGAGATCAATGCCTTTTTTCGCCAGTGCCTTTAATATGGCGTTGCGAAACGTGGAGCGCGATGTTCCCCAGCCTCTGTTTTCTACAATGTCATTGTTGAACGTGATCAACTCTGGAATAGAATAGCGGCTAAATTGCTCCTGAAGGTGCGATGAAAGTTGAATAGCTGTTGACATACAATTTAAAATTAAAATGTTTAACCATAAATTGTATCCAGAAATCCTTGGGGTCTTAAAACAGCTATTTGCGCTGTTCTATTTTGGTGTTTTACCCGTATTATTTTACCACCGTGGTGCCTGCACTCGGTTGGTATTGCAACTGCAATTCTGAATACTCTACAAAGTTAGTAGACTTTTTTGTAACTGCAAATATTTTAGAAAATAAAATTGTTTCGATGTACAAATATATATTCACGCTAAGTCTTTTCCTGCTTTTTGTTAGCGGTAGCGTATACGGTCAGTCCCAGAAAAATGATAGCGATAAAAATAACCGCGCGTTTGCTGCTGCTGTACAAAAACGTTATAAGGTGTCTAAAGCGATGCGAAAAGCGCGGCTATATGGACAGGTCGTAGTGGGATTTACGGTAGATACGCTTGGCCAGATGGTCGATTTCAAGATCGTGGAAGATTTAGGCTTTGGCACAGCGGAGGAGTTTATCCGGGTGTTAAAGTTGTATCAGGAAGCAGGACCTCGCTGGAGTCCGGGTATTGCTGGCGACAAAAAAGTGGCAGTGCCCTTCACCATGCCGATGACGATTGACACAAGATGACAAAAGATCGTGTAAGGCTGTCATCCTGTCGCTAATATACACTTTGGAATATTCCTTGTTGGTTGTCTTTCTGATTATTTATCGCTAAAAACTAAAGTATATATGCAAGAAAAAGGTAGTATTTCGATTCACACGGAAAATATTTTTCCGGTTATCAAAAAGTTCCTCTATTCGGATAATGAAATTTTTTTACGGGAGTTGGTTTCTAACGCCGTAGATGCTTCGCAAAAAATCAAGCGTCTTTCTTCATTAGGACAATTTCAGGGTGATTTGGGCGATTTAACGGTCGATGTAAAATTTGATGAAGCGGCAAAAACGATTACGATTTCTGATCGTGGTATCGGGATGACAGCAGATGAAATCAAGAAATACATCAACCAGATTGCTTTCTCCGGAGCTACCGAGTTTATGGAGAAATTCAAGGAAGCTAATGATGCCAATGAGATTATCGGCCGTTTTGGTTTGGGTTTCTACTCGGCATTTATGGTGGCAGATCGTGTGGAGATTGAATCTTTATCTTACCAGGAGGGTGCTGCGCCTGCACACTGGACCTGTGATGGTAGCACGTCTTACGAGATTACAGATGGCACACGTAGCGAGCGTGGTACCGATATCATTTTGCATGTCAACGAGGAGTCGGCTGAATTTTTAAGTCAAGCTCGCCTAAGCGAAATACTAAACAAATATGCGCGCTTCCTGCCTGTTCCGGTTCGTTTTGGTACAAAATCAGAGTCGCATCCGGATGGCGAAGACGAAGAAGGCAAGCCAAAATATACCTCGTTAGAGGTGGATAACATCATCAATAACACCAACCCGGCGTGGACAAAGGCACCTTCGGAATTAACGGATGAAGATTACTTGGCATTTTATCGCGAGCTGTATCCACATTCCATGGATGAACCGCTTTTCTGGATTCACCTGAACGTAGATTATCCATTTAATTTGACGGGTATCTTGTACTTCCCGAAAGTGAAAAATGAGATGGAAATCCAGCGTAACAAAATTCAGTTATATTCCCGTCAGGTATTTATTACAGACGAGGTAAAAGACATTGTTCCTGAATTTTTGATGTTGTTGCAAGGGGTCATCGACTCGCCGGATATTCCGTTGAACGTTTCTCGCTCATTCTTGCAGGCGGATGGTAACGTGAAGAAAATTAACAACTACATCACGAAAAAGGTTGCCGATAAGCTGAATGAGATCTATAAGGCCGATCGTAAAAACTTTGAAGCGAAGTGGAACGATATCGCGCTTTTCATTAAGTATGGTATGCTAAGTGATGAAAAATTTGCAGAGAAAGCCAACGAGTTTTGCTTGTTGAAAAATACAGCAGGCGAGAGCTTCACGCTGAAAGAATACTACGAGAAAGTTAAAGATATTCAGGTAGATAAAGATGGTAACATCGTGTATCTGTACAGTAGCGATGTCGCGCAGCAAGATGGTTTTATTGGCTCAGCAAAAGCAAAAGGATATGATGTGTTGGTGCTTGACGGACCGTTGGATACGCACTTTACCAGCTACCTGGAGCAAAAAGGTGGTGAAAAGGTTCAAGCTAAACGCGTGGATGCCGATGTGGTTGATAAACTGATCGCGAAAGACGAGCAACAGACGTTAAATCTAAGCGAAGACGAGTCTAAAAAAGCAACGGATATTTTCGAAAAAGCTATTTCAAGAGCGGATATGAAAGTCGAAGTCGATGCTTTACAGGCTGAAGATTTACCGGTGTCTGTTACTTTAGACGAGTTTATGCGCCGAATGAAAGATATGGCCAAGACTGGTGGTGGTATGGGTTTTTATGGCACTTTACCAGATAACTATAAAGTTACTGTTAATGGTAATCACCCGCTTGTGAAGCGCATCATTGAAAGCGATGAAGAAGAAGGTTCACGCTTGGCCAAGCAGGCATTTGATTTGGCATTATTGTCGAGAGGCTTATTGACTGGCGCTGACTTAACTTCATTTGTCAAACGCAGTGTAGAAATGATTTAATAAGAATCTGCTAACAAGCTATCACAAATCCGCTTACGGTTTTGTTAACATAAAAAAGCTGCGCTGCAGCTTTGCACTGCCCCCAAAAAGTGAAGTACTTTCTGGGGGCTTTTTTATGCTGCAGAAAAATGACAAACAGGTTTAACCAGCCAACAAGCGGGATGGGCATCCATAAGCGGGGCGGGCCGAACTACGGTTTAGCGGCCCAGCAGTTCTTTTTTAAACGCCGTTGGTGTTTGGCCAAATTGCTTTTTAAATGCTGCAGCAAAGTAGGTAGCCGATGAAAAGCCGGCCTTATCGGCTATTTCATTGATCGGAAGTCCGTCGAGGATTAAAAATTTGGCTTTTTTTAAACGACGTTGCACGATATATTCATTCATGCTGCATTTCAGCAGCATTTTCGCCTTTCTGTATAATTGCACGCGCGATATCTTGAGCGCGTCGGCTATATCTTCCACAGTAAGCGTTTGGTCGCTAAGGCGCTCTTCTACCAGCAGCTCCAGGTGCTGTAAAAATCGTTTGTCTTGTTCGGTCAGGCTACCGTCAATGATGTCGACGGTATGATCCTTGTCGAGTAAGCTGGCGTAGTGCGCTTTCAGCTGCTGGCGTGAGCGAAGCAGGTTTTCAATCACAGCTTCCAGGTGCGCCACCTGAAAAGGTTTGGGTAGGTAAGCGTCGGCCATAGCTTGCAAGCCTTCCAGTCTTGTTTCGGCCGTGTCCAGTGCGCTCAACAATACGAAAGGTACCCGTGCGGAGGAAACATTGTTTTTCATGTCTTTTAATAAATCCATTCCGCTGCCATCCGGCAGCATAATGTCGCAGATAATCAGGTCAGGAAAATTGTTTGCCAGCTTTTGTTTGGCTTCACCAAGGCTTTTTGCCAATATCAGGTTGTATTTGTCTGCAAAGATTTGTTGTAAAAGCTGCCGGATATCGTCGTGATCGTCAATAATCATCAAACTAGCGGCCTGGTGCGAACGAAAGAGGCGTCGTTGCTCGTCGTCCGTATTTAACGCTGGTAAAGCCGATGTTAGTCGCGCATCCTGCGTAGTGATCTTGTGCGATATCGGTGTTTTTTCGTTCGTTTTTGCACGTTCGTCCGCACTCAAATGTTGATCTCCTGTGGGCAATCTTAGCGTAAACGACGAGCCTGCATGTTGCTTACTGCTTACGGTTACCTGGCCGTGGTGCAACTCGACAATTTCTTTTACGTAGGCCAGGCCGATACCCGAGCCGGCCGGATGCGGCGTTGCCTGATAAAATTCTTCAAAAATATGGTCAATATCGCTGGCCGCGATACCAATGCCATCGTCCAGCACGCGCAGGTATACAAAATCGCCAAAGGTATTTTCTTCGATCAGTACCGTTATTTTTCCTTGCGAACGGGTGAACTTGAATGCATTGGAAAGTAAGTTTGCCAACGCCTGTTCCATCAGATAAGGATCTATCCAGAGCTCGCGCACGCTGCTGTTATTGGTAAACGAAAGCGATATCCGTTGCTGCTGTGCCAATGGCTTGAAACTGGCTAATACCTGTTGTACAAAGCTGTTGATGGGCACCGCCGAAGCGCTTAGTTGGCGTTTTATGCTTTCGCGCCGGTGTATATCTACAAAATCGTGAACCAGCTGTTGTAATTTTACTGCATTTCTGCTCATCCGCTGCAATTGTTCGCGCGCGTCGCTGGATAGGTTTTTTTCTGCGTTCAACAGTTCTAGCGGTGCTAATATCAGGGTTAACGGCGTTTTAAACTCGTGCGACACCTGCGTGAAAAATTTGCGCTTCGCTTCTGAGGTCTCTTGCAACTGTTCGTTCATGTATAAAATCTGCGCTTGCTGCGCTCGAATCTCTGCATTTTGCGTTTCCAGGTCTTTGTTCTTTTTCCAGTTACTGCGGATAAGGAAAATCAATATCCCCCCAAATACTACCGCGAGTGCCAGGCTTCCGACCAGGATATTTAAACGCGTTTGCTGACTTTGATAAATCTTTTGCTGCTCGGCAATCAAGGCTTGCCGCTTGTCAATATCCAGTTGTTGCTCCTGTATTTTGGCCGATTGTAAGATCATCAGTTCGGCATTTTCCTTATCGATAACCGCGGTTTGTAAAATATTATCGCGTACATACGGCTTTTTCTCCAAAATAGCTATAGCCGTGCGTATCGCTTCGGCACCGCCAGTAGGGTACAGCAGCGAAGCGAAAAGCTGACCTTCCTGAATCTGTTGCAGTCCGTTAGCCGGACCGGCTAACGCATCGACACCGATTATTTTTTGATGCACAAATCCATTTTCGCGCAGCGCTTGCTGAATGCCCATCGCCATCTGGTCGTTAAAAGCCAATATAAGATCGAGCTTAGCGAGCGCGGGCGCTTTTTTCTGTGCCAAGCTGTAGGCGGTTTCCTTCGTCCAGTCGCCGTTCAGGCCTAACGCAAGTGTAATTCCTGCGGCGGTGTCTAAAACCTGTTGCAAGCCTGTTTGCCGTTCGATAGCCGCCGACGAGCCTGCTAAACCACGCATTGTGCCGATGCGTCCACGACCATGCAATATATGCTGCATGTATTGCCCCGCTAGCCGGCCGATAGCGATGTTATCAGCGCCTACGTAGGCGTTGTAAAGTCCTGAAGACGTTTTACGATCGGTCACCACGATTGGTATATTCGCTTGAAACAAGGAGTCGATCATGGGGGTGAGCGGGGCGGCTTCGTTTGGCGAAACAATCAAAAGGTCTATTTGATGATCGTTTACCAGGCCGCGTAGTTGCGCAATTTGCTGTTGGCTATTGCCTGCCGCATCACGATACAATAAGGTTACTTCGGGGTAGAATGATAGTTCGCGTTTCATCTCTTCGAGCATGGTGGCTCGCCAGGCATCGTCTCCAATACATTGCGAGAACGCGATGACATAGTGTTTGCTTTCCTTTCGGTTGCTGCAAGCAGCGAAGAGGAAGAAAATTAAGAAGCAACAAACCGTTTGTATTTTTAGCATGGTTTCCCGTTGTTGGACATGGCAATATACGGATTTGCCGTTTTAGGTGAAAATGATGCATCCTTGGTGTACCAAAGACACTATTTTGCTTACGGAAGTTTATGAAACAGGATCGACATTTTTTGTAAAATTATATATAATGACTGATTTTGAGCTTTGCCTAAATTGTTGTAAATTAATTTTTTATCTATTAATTGTGCTTGTTACAATTTTTATACTTTTTACCAACTGCGCTTACGGCAGGTTATAAACGCAATGTTAAATTTGAATCAATCAATTATTTGGGAAGTACGATGAATAAAAATTCAGTTTTAGCCTGGTCCTTTGTTGTAGCCTTGGGCGGCTTTTTATTTGGCTTTGATACGGCCGTTATTTCAGGCGCGGAAAAAGCCGTGCAGGTTTTTTGGTCATTGAGCGAATTTGAACACGGGTTGACTATGGCGATAGCTTTGATCGGTACCGTTTTTGGTGCCGCGCTGGGCGCTTATCCTTCCGATCGGTTCGGTCGTAAGAATACCCTGTTTTTCGTGGCCAGTCTTTATTTCTTTTCCGCGATCGGTACAGCGCTGGCGCAAGATTGGAGCATGTTTATTTTGTTTCGTTTTCTGGGCGGAATAGGTGTTGGTGTTTCTTCGGTTACGGCACCTATCTACATTTCGGAAATTTCGCCCGCCAAATCACGCGGTAAATTGGTTGGTTTATTTCAGTTTAATGTAGTCTTGGGTATTTTAGTAGCCTATCTTTCCAATTATTTTATCGGTCAGCTCGATGGCGAATCCTGGCGTTGGATGTTGGGTGTGCAGGCATTTCCTGCTTTGCTATTTTTTGTTTTGATCTTTTTTGTTCCGGAAAGCCCGCGTTGGCTACTGTTGCATAAAGGCAAGCGTGCAGAGGCCGAGCAGATTATGAAAAAGATTAGCGGAGAGAGTTATTTATCTGATATCCAGCAAATCGTGCAGGCGAAAGAGCAAACACCTGGCGAAGGACGCTTATTTGTAAAAGAAAATCGGGTACCTATTATGCTGGCGGTACTTTTTGCCGTATTTAATCAGGTTTCCGGAATCAACGCCATTATCTACTACGCGCCGCGTGTTTTCGAGATGGCTGGTTTAGGTGCACAAAGTTCGTTGTTATCTTCTGTCGGTATCGGTCTGGTCAATTTTACATTTACCTTGATCGCCATCAATTTTATCGATAAAGTTGGTCGCCGTACTTTAATGTTGATAGGTTCGCTGGGGCTGATCGTTTCCTTGTCGCTGGTGTCTTACGCTTTCTTTGCAGGTCATACTGAAGGTTTTTCGGTAACGCTTTACCTGATGTTATACATTGCTTTTTTTGCGTTTTCGCAGGGAGCCGTCATTTGGGTGTTTATTTCTGAAATTTTCCCGAATGATGTTCGCGCCAAAGGACAGACGCTCGGTAGCCTTACGCATTGGGTAATGGCAGCCATCATTACGTTTTGTTTTCCTGCACTGACCGAATTGCTCGGCGGCGGCGTCACGTTTTTGATCTTTGCCGTCTTTATGCTGCTGCAACTTTTATATGTCTGGAAATTAATGCCAGAAACGAAAGGTCGGTCGTTAGAAGAGAAAATGGATTAGTATATAGTACTTAGTAGTTAGTACTTAGTACTTAGTAGTTAGTACATAGTAGTTAGTGCTTGGTAGTTAGTAGTTAGTAGTTAGTAGTTAGTACATAGTAATTAGTATTTAGTACATAGGAGGTAGTACTTACAATTGCGCAATGCACAGCAAAAAATGCCTATAGTGAGTTGAAATTTAATGGGCGCTATAAAGGTCTAAATACTACATACTACCTACTAAAAAAATGCCTATAGTGAGTCGAAATTTAATGGGCGCTGTACAGGTCTACATACTACATACTAAATACTAAAAATTGCATATAGTGAGTCGAAAATGGGCGCTATAAAGGTCTAAATACTACATACTACCTACTAAATACTAAAAAATTGCCTATAGTGAGTCGAAATTTAATGGGCGCTATACGGGTCTAAATACTACATACTACCTACTAAATACTACAAAAATGCATATTGATTTAAAATTATACAGATCTAAGTACTATCATCTAAGTACTTAATACTAAAAATGATATGAAAAATGAAAATTTAGGGATACGGGCTGTTTGTTTTGGCGAGGTTTTGTGGGATAATTTGCCTACGGGGCGGAAATTAGGTGGTGCGCCGCTCAACGTGGCTTATCATTTAAATAAGCTGGGTGTTTTTACCGAGATATTGTCGCGGGTGGGTTCGGATGATGCTGGTCGGGATTTGCGGGATTTATGTGTCGAATTGGGAGTACCGACCACACTCATACAATGGGATAAGGCGAATGCGACATCTACGGTGGAGGTGCATATCGATGAGAAGCGTGATGTGACGTATGAAATTGTTTTCCCGGTGGCCTGGGATTTTATTGAGGCAGACGAACGGGAGATTTCGGCTGTTGCACAGGCTGATTTTTTTGTGTTTGGCAGCCTTTCTACACGTCATACACCAAGCTATGCTTCCTTGCAGCGCCTGCTTGGCGTAGCGCAGTATAAGGTGCTGGATGTAAACTTACGTGCGCCATTTTACACCAAGGAGCGTATTTTAGACTTAATCGCTGCGGCAGATCTTGTGAAGATGAATGCCGAGGAACTGGCTTTTGTTTCCGAATGGATGGAGCTGCCGAGTTCGCTAACCGACCGGGAGAAAGTCGCCATGCTGATGCAGCGCTACGCCGTGCCGGAGGTATTGGTTACTTACGGAGCAGATGGAGCGGTTTATCATGCGCAGGCGGGTGGTTTCAGCTACCATTTCCCAGCATGGAAAGTCGAGGTGCAAGATACGATCGGTAGTGGCGATTCCTTTTTGGCAGCCTTTCTTTCGTTACGTTGTCAACAAGAGCGCGAGGTTAGTCCAGAAGAAATATTGGCCTTTGCGGCTACCTTGAGCGGTTTCGTAACGCAAAGCAATGGCGCTTGTCCGGTTTACGACGCCAGCACGATCAACCGCTTTCAGTGGCTGAACTTTTTAGGAAAAATCGGTTAACGTCTTGCAGGAGTTTAGTTAAACGACTTATAATCGCGATACAGCGTAATATATAATGATAAACCTACCACGATGAAAAAAATCTTAATCGTCCTTTGCAGCTTGTTTAGCTTCTTTGCTAGCGAGGCGCAAAGCACATTTTCTACGCCCTTTAAAGCGGAAAAACGATTTTTGCAGATACCCATTAAAAATGGTGCTGCAAACAGTACGATAACTGTATCGGTAAATAATGAAAAAGTTCGCTGGTTTACGGCGGAGCTCGCCGAGGGAAAGGCCGATTGGTTTGCTTACCTCGATATTGCTGCTTGGAAAGGGCAGGAGTTGACGATAAGCGTGGACGGTTATTCGGCAAACGGACAAGCTTTTAAACCCGTTGCGCAAGCCGATGTGGCGAGCAATCCGGCCGATTATCAGGAGCCGCGTCGGGCACAGTTTCATTTTTCGCCACGTTACGGCTGGATCAACGATCCAAACGGTTTGGTATATTATCAGGGAGAATATCATTTATTCTTTCAACATAATCCATATGGGGTTAATTGGGGAAATATGCATTGGGGCCATGCTGTTTCGAAAGATTTAATCAAATGGGAAGAATTGGGTGAGGCGCTTTATCCAGACGACTACGGTACGATGTTTAGCGGTGGCGCGGTTGTCGATCTTCACAACCGTTCGGGTTTGGGCACAACGGCGCATCCGCCGATGGTTTTATATTATACGGCTGCCGAGAAATCGTGGATGCAAGGACTGGCATACAGCACAGATGGACGTTCATTTAAGAAGTTGGAGCAGCCCATTTTGCCAAAAGTTACCGATGGCAACCGTGATCCCAAAGTGATTTGGTATGAACCCGGGCAACATTGGGTAATGGTGCTTTATGTGACGGAGAAAGAGGAGCAGCACAGTATGCATTTCTTTACGTCTACGGACATGAAATCCTGGACTTTTACCAGTAAGCTGAATGGCGGTAAAGGGGGCGATCGCTATCTTTTTGAATGTCCGGAGTTTTACGAGCTTCCGGTCATTGGTGGAAACACGGGCGAGAAAAAATGGGTGCTTACCGGCGCCAATAGTCAGTATGCCATTGGCACTTTTGATGGCAAGACGTTTCATCCGGAAGAAGAGCGCATGTTTAGTCAGCAAGGAAGAGATTATTATGCGGCACAAACGTTTAGTAACGTGCCTGGCGGGCAACGCATCGAAATAGGCTGGTGGCGCACGCATACGAATCAAGGCGCTAGTTCCTTTAATCAATCGATGAGCATTCCTATGCAGCTGTCGTTGAAAAAGACGCCCCGCGGCATTCGACTTATTCGGCAACCTATTGCGGCGCTGGCTTCCTTGCGAACCGGGGAAACATCGCTTGTAAACAAAAGCTTGTCTGCACAAGCAGCTAACCCCTTGGCTGCTTTTCATGCGGAACTGGCGGAGTTGCAGTTGCAAATTAAGCCAAACACGGCTAAAACCATTGAGATAAAGGTGCGCGGTCTGGCGATTCAATATCAGGTGGCTGATGAAGAGTTAGTCATTGACAATGTGCGCACGCATGTGCCGCTGCTGCACGGCGAACTGCAATTTACCATCTATGTCGATCGAACGGGAATAGAACTCTTTGCAAACGACGGCGAAGTATTTATGCCGATCAATCACAACCTGGATCCAACTAATCTTGCTTATGGCATAAGCTGCACTGGCGGTACAGCTACTTTGCAAGCCGGTAAGCTGTATACGCTTCAAGGCATTTGGTAATTGGCTTTGCCTGTTTTGAAACTGCTTAGATGTTTCAAGCGCTCGCCGCGCTATATCGCCGGTTCTTTACAAACCGCTACACGTATTTCCCTGCATGGCCAGCTGCCTGTAGGGAAATTTTTGTTTTTGTGAAGGCTGTTATTTTCCGTTTAGGCTTGCGTAATTCTGTTTACATGATGCTTAGGAGGTTGATTTAATAGCTTTTTTAGACATTCTGCCGTTTGGGCTGGCGCTAGCGATGTGCGTTTTGAAAAATTATCTTATTCAGAATGAACTTATTCGCCTGTAGCATCATGTTTTTTGTTTAAATTATTTGGAGCATATGGAGATTTGTTCTACTTTTGTGTCATCAAATCACGGTAGGTATAGCTCAGTTGGTTAGAGCACTAGATTGTGGTTCTAGGGGTCGTGGGTTCGAGCCCCATTACTTACCCAGAAAATAGAGGTCCAAAAGGCCTCTATTTTTGTTTTAT
>JAAIGF010318756.1_pt1 | contig 16572 bp, 16 predicted proteins | sample 6487441 | NCBI WGS metagenome assembly JAAIGF01 (sample SAMN13974129, study PRJNA590717) | phyllosphere metagenome | biome: pepper field; feature: multiple bacterial spot infested pepper fields; material: pepper leaves; isolation source: leaves from pepper fields | host: Capsicum annuum ... | reverse complement strand
GGCCACGCTCGGACAGCTCGCGGATCGCCCGGTAGATCATCTGATGGTCGCGGCGGTAGAAGTCGACCTCGGTGAGCTGGTCGTTGACGCGATCGAAGGCGTCCGGAGCCAGCATCAGCCCGCCCAGCACCGCCTGTTCGGCCTCCACCGAATGCGGCGGCACGCGCAGCTGGTCGATACGCGATTCATCGCGGTCGAAGCGCTCTCTTCGGTCGGAACGGTAGCCGGGACGGGCGGACATGGAGCGATGTTTCCTGGGAGATAGGGCACGAGTGTAGGCATGTGCCGCTTGCGGCCGCCATGGACAAGCCTGTGGATAAACCGTGGAGAAACCGGGGATATCCGCCAGTGCCTGACCCGCATGGCGCAGCGGCATCGCATGACCTGCGACAGGCGCTCCTGCAGAGCCTGTCACAGTCATTATCGCAGATCGCGCCGCGCGGCCAGCGACGCGCCGTACGCGGTGTTCAGCCGCCCTTGCCGTGGCGCGCCACCAGAGCAAGGAAACGGTCTACATGATCCTGCAGGAATTTCCGCGTGCCATCGTTTCCAATGCTGCCGTCTTCGCCGATCAGGCCATCCTTGTAGTGGATGAACGCTTCCGGCTGGCCGAGCACCTGCATGTCCAGGTAGGCAAGCACGTTGCGCAGATGCTGCTGCGCCATCGCCGTACCGATCACCCCGATGGAGGCCCCAATCACCGCAGCGGGTTTGCCGGCGAAGGCACTGTCGCCATGAGGGCGCGAGCCGATGTCGATGGCGTTCTTCAGCACCCCCGGAATCGAGCGGTTGTACTCGGGCGTCACGAACAGCACAGCGTCGGCTTTACGTATCTGTTCTTTCAGGCGCGTCCCCTGCGGCGGATACGCCTGGTCGAAATCCTGGTTGTACAAAGGCAGGTCGCCGATTTCGATGTAATCGAAGCGCGCCTTGCCAGCCGCGAGCCTTTCCAGCGCGCCGGCCAGCCGGCGGTTGATCGATTCCTTGCGCAGGCTGCCGACCAGGACAGCGATGGTGGGTTCGGCCATGGGGCGTGCTCCTCGTGGTATGGGGAAACACAGGCTAGTGATGCGCGCCTTCGATGATGGTGAAGGGCACGCTCCGAAGACTCAGTGCTCCGCCGAGGGCTGTACATTACGGCGCACCTGCCGCCAGTGGGCCTGCCAGGCCTGGAACATCAACACGTTCCACAGGTGGGTATGCCACTTGCGCTGGCCGGCCTGGAACGCCTTCCACAGGGGCTGCACGGCGGCCGCCGACAACACGCCTTCGCGCTCCAGACGCGCCGGGTCCAGAAGCTCTTCCGCCCAAGGCCGCAGATCGCCACGCAGCCAGTCGGTCACCGGCGCGCCGAAGCCGCGCTTGGGCCGGTGCACCATTGAATGCGGCACATACCGCCCCAGCACGCGCTTGAGCAGCACCTTGCTGACATCGTCGCCGCGTTTGAACGCCAGTGGCAGGGACCACGCGAATTCGGCCACCCGCCAGTCCAGCAGCGGTGCCCGCGCTTCCAGGCCCACCGCCATGGAAGTACGGTCCACCTTGCACAGCAGGTCATCCGGCAGATAGCTCATGAAATCGGCCAGCATCATCGCGTCAGCCGGCGTGCCCGCGCCGTGCAGTGGATCGGCAAGATCATAGAAGCTCCCGGCCAGCCGTGCGCCCGGCACCGCCGCCAGCGGATCGCGCCAGCGCGAAATGCGGTTGCGGTACACATCACCGATGCCCCGCGCACCCGCCTCGGCCAGCAGCGCGGCCACCCCGCCGGTCCGCGATGACTCCCCCTGGCCGCCCGCATGCCCGCCCAGCCAGCGGCGCAGCGGCGCCGGTACCCGGCCCAGCATCTGCCAGTTGCGCAGCGCGCGCACATAGCGCGTATAGCCGAAGAACAGCTCGTCGCCACCGTCGCCGGACAACGCCACGGTCACCCCATGGCGCGCCAGCTGCGCCACCAGCGCGGTTGGCACCTGCGAGGCATCGGCAAAAGGCTCGTCGAACATCGCCGGCAGGCTGGGCACCACCGCCAATGCATCGGCGCCACTGACATACAGCTCGGTGTGATCGCAGCCCAGATGAGCGGCCAGTTCCCTGGCCAGCGGCGCCTCATCGTGGTGCGAACCGCTGAAGCCGATGCTGAAGCTGTGCACCGGCGTGCTGCTCTGCGCCTGCATCAACGCGGCGACCAGCGAGGAATCGGTTCCGCCGGAAAGGAACACACCCACCGGCACGTCCGCGACCATGCGCAGCCCCACCGCGTCCTGGAGCAGAGCATCCAGCTGCTGTCCGGCATCCTCGATGCTTCCCTGGAACGGCGCGGCCAGCGCCGCCTGCATGCGCGCACGGGCATCCCAGAAGGGTCGCTGCGCCTGCTCCGGTCGGTGTGCGGAAGGTCCGGCGGCCACCGCGGCGGCATCCAGCCGCAGCACCCGTCCCGGCATCATCTTGAAACAGCGCTGGTGGATGGTGTGCGGGGCGGGAATGTAATCCAGCCGCAGCAGCAACGTCAGGGCATCGTGGTCGACACCGTTGTCGAAGTCCGGATGCTGCCACAGCGCCTTCAGTTCCGATCCGAACACCAGTGTCTGGCCGGCCCAGCCGTAGTACAGCGGCTTCTTGCCGACCCGGTCGCGCACCAGCCACAGGCAGCGGTCATGACGGTCCCACAGCGCGATGGCGAACATGCCATTGCAGCGCTGCAGGGTGTCCTCCAGTCCCCACTGCAGGATGGCCGCCAGCAGCACTTCGGTATCCGAATGGCCCTGGAACACATGACCCAACGGCTCCAGGCTGGCACGCAGCTGCGCGAAGTTGTAGATCTCGCCGTTGTAGGCCAGCACATAGCGGCCATCGGCAGACGCCATCGGCTGATGGCCCAGCGGCGACAGGTCGAGGATGCTCAGCCGCCGATGCGCCAGCGCGATACCGGCTGTCTCATCCGCCCACACACCGCGGTCGTCGGGACCGCGATGCAGCAGGGCATCGCCCATCCTGCCCGCCAGCGCCTGCAGCGCCCCGTGGGCCAGCGAAGGCTCCGGCAACAACATTCCCGCCAATCCACACATGCATCCGTTTCCTGCGCCAGAACCGTGCGGCGCTACCTCGGCATTGTGCCCGGAAAGCTTGCCGGTGGTGCGGCAACGACAGCCGGGCGACGCAGCATCACGCGCCCGGCAGCGCGCGGTGCGCACGCCACTGCGCGCGCGTCTGTCCCCATATCTCCATCGGTCTGCCCGCATGGGGGGGCGGCAGCTCGTCCATGCGCAGCAGCGTGCTGCCGAGCTTGCGCGCTACCGCCCTGGAGTTGGCGTTGTCCGGTGCGATGCTGTGGATGACCTCGTCCCAGCCCAGCTGGTCGAATGCCCAGTCGATGGCTGCTGTGGCCGCTTCCGGCGCATAGCCGCGCGCCCATCGCGAGCGGTGGATGCTCCAGCCGACTTCGGTACCGGGCCAGCCCAGCGGCTGCCACGGGCCCAACCGCCCGATCCACTCGCCACTGGATCTTTCGATGACGCTGAACATCGAGAACCCGAACAGCTGCCACGCGCCGGCCAGTGCGCAGAAGCTGCGCCATGCCACGGAAGGCGGCTGCACACCGCCCAGATGGGCCATGGTGTCCGCGTCCGCACAGAAGGCCAGGAACGCGTCCAGGTCTTCGCGGCGCGGCGGACGCAGCAGCAGGCGATCAGTTTCGATGCGGAGGTCGAGGATGCTCATGCGGCCCATTCCATCGGTCTCGTGGAGCCGGGCTCTGGCCGGCTCTGGCCCAACGCGCAGCGGGGCAGAGCCCCGCTCTACGTGGCGCGGTCCCGTACGATGCGGACGGCGCGCGTTACTGGCGGTTGCTGGCCTGGTCTGCAGCCGCGGCTGTCTGCGTGACCAGCTGGCCATCCACCACCGGCAGGCGATCGCTGGCCGGCTTCTCGTTCATGCGGATGGTCTTCTCGGCACCATCGTAGCGGTAGGTGACGTCGTAGCCCTTGACCACTTCGTTGCTACCCATGGCGATGCGGTTGCCCGGCTTGCTGTCCATACGCATGGTGCCGGTGGTGCCATCCTCGTTGCGGTAGGTGACGTTGTACCCCGTGACACGGCTGGATTCGGACGTGGTGGTCTCGGTGTGGCACTGGCGTTCGGTGCGGTTGACCACACGGCCACCGACGTGGCGCTTGTCGACCGTGTTGCCCACCACGCCACCGGCAACGGCACCCGCGGCCGTGGCCACCTTCCGACCGTTGCCGCCGCCGATCTGGTTGCCGATCAGGCCGCCGATCACTGCACCGGCCACCGTGCCACCGACATTGCCGTCGCGCTCGGGGAGACGTTCCTGCACCACCACGTCCTGGCAGACCTCATGCGGCGTCTGCGTGCTGGATGTCTGCCGTACCGCTTCGGTGCCGATGACGGTCGCGTAGGCCTTCTCCTTCTGCGTGATCGGATCCACGCGCAGCACATCGGCATATTCCAGCCCGCGGCGGGCGTCAAGGTCCAGCGCACCGCTGCGCGCACCGTCATCGGCAAGCGCACTTTCCGCAGCCGGCGTTGCGTCATTGGCGCCCAGATAACCCGGAGCCTTGTCATCGCTCTTCATGAAAGCGGCCGTTGCGATGCCGCCGACCAGCAGCGCACCCGCAGCGACGAGGACAGTAGTAGTAGTGGATTTCATGAACCGGCTCCCTGCGGGTCACCCGCAACTGTTGACGAAGCGGATTGCAGCATGCATTTCCTGAACAAACTCTCCACGCGGTGTTCGCAGATGTTCTCCCATTCAGGAAATAGCCATGGCAGGCACATGGTAGCGTCTGCACAGGTAGATACCAGAGGTCGAGATTCCATGGGCAATCCGATGCTGCTTCCGCTGATCGGCTGGGCGCGCAGGCTGCGTTATCCCACCCTGTTCAAGCTCACTGCCGCGCTGTTCGCCATCACGCTGGTGGTGCCGGACCCCGTTCCGTTCGTGGATGAACTGCTGTTCGGCCTGGGCACGCTGCTGCTGGCCAACGTGAAGGCCCGCCCGCGCTCCGGCCGGCGGCTGGAACCGCGTTGAGCGCGTTGTTCGACAGCCACTGCCACCTGGACGCCGACGAATTCGACAGGGATCGCGCCGCAGTGGTCGCACGTGCTCACGTGGCGGGAGTAACGGCCCAGGTCGTTCCCGCCGTCACCGCGGCGAGCTGGCCGAAGCTGCGTGATGTCTGCCAGCAGGCGCCCGGGCTGTTCCCGGCGTATGGACTGCACCCGGTCTTCCTGGACGAACATCGTGAACAGGACCTGGTCACCCTGCGCGAATGGATTCAACGGGAACAGCCGTGCGCCATTGGCGAATGCGGACTGGATTTCTTCATTGAAGGCATGGACCGCGAACGCCAGCAGTTCTTTTTCAACGCCCAGTTGGAGCTGGCGCGAGAGTATTCGCTTCCGGTGATCGTGCACGCCCGGCGCGCGGTGGATGCGGTGATCGCTGCCATCCGCGCGGTCGGCGGCCTGCGCGGCGTGGTGCACAGCTTTTCCGGCAGCCCGGAGCAGGCCACGCAGCTGTACCGCCACGGCTTCCTGCTGGGTATCGGCGGGCCGGTCACCTACGACCGTGCCAGGCGCCTGCATCGTCTGGTACGTGACATGCCGCTGGACCGCCTGCTGCTGGAAACCGATGCGCCGGACCAGCCGGATGCCGGCATCCGCGGCCAGCGCAACGAGCCGGGACGGCTGCGCGACATCGCCGCCTGCATCGCGCGGCTGCGCGGCATCGACGTGGATGAACTGGCCACTGCCACCAGCGCCAACGCGCGGGCCCTGTTCAACGTGCACCACGGCCATGCCACGGAAGATTGACCGGAAAGGCGCCGATCAGGAACCTGGCACGTCCTTCTTCTGGGCCAGAAGCATTTCCAGGGCCTTGGCGACCGCCGCGAACGCGAAGGCTCCGGTGATGTGGGTGGCCGCCCCCAGGCCCGCACCACAATCCAGCTTCAGCGCCGCATCTTCACCCAACTGCGGACGGATGCCGCAGACGCTGCCGTCGGCCTGCGGGTAGCGCACGTTTTCCAGCGAATAGACTGCCGGCACGCCAAAGTAGCGCTTGGCGTTCTTCGGAAAATTGAACTCGCTGCGCAGCTTCCTGCGGATCAGCGCGAGCATGGCATCGTGCTCGGTGCGCGACACATCACGCACGCGGACCAGGGTCGGGTCGGTGCGGCCGCCGGCCGCGCCCACGGTCAGCAGCGGCAGCTTGCGGCGCCGGCACCAGGCGATGGTTTCCACCTTCACCCGGAAGCTGTCGCAGGCATCGATGACCAGATCAAAGCCGCGATCCAGCAGCTGCCCCATGTTTGCCGGAGTCAGGAAGACCTCGAGGGCGTCCGCTTCGAGGTACGGATTGATCGCACGGCAGCGTTCGGCCATCGCCACCGCCTTGTTGCGGCCGTACTGCCCTTCAAGCGCCGGCAGCTGGCGATTGGTGTTGGACACGCAGATGTCGTCGGCGTCAATCAGGGTCAGGTGGCCCACCGCCGAGCGCGCCAGCGCCTCCACCACCCAGGAGCCAACGCCACCCATCCCTACCACCGCCACCCGGCGCGCCTGCAGTATTTCCAGCGCACCGCGCCCATACAGCCGTTCAACGCCGGCAAAACGCGCTTTGACCTGTTCGTTCATCACGGCATTTTACGCTTGCCGGCGGCGATTCCCCAGCGGCCGCCTGCGCTGCGTCTACCCGCAACCGCCGACACCACGGGCCGCATTCGACCCGATATCGCCGCGTATTCAGCGTGCAGCGGGGAAGCAGCGACAAGGTTGGCGCTTCGTTCACGCTGAAAGCGGGAGGATTCAGCCACACGCGCACCAGACGCAACCTTTCAATTCTGGCCAGGAGAAAACCACCATGAAGATCCAGCTCATCGCCGCCAGTGCCATCGCCACCCTCGCCCTGGCCGGTTGCGCCACCTCGCCAGGCTACAGCGGCGGCGGTTACAACAATGGCTACGGCAGCAGCAGCGGCAACTACAACACCAGTCGTTGCGCCGATTGCGGCATCGTGACCCGGATCAACACCGTGGCCTCCGGCCGCACCGCCCCCAGCGCCACCGGCGCCGTGCTGGGTGGCATCGTCGGCGCGGTTGCCGGCCATGAAATCTCCGATCACACCGGCGGCAGCCGCGGCAACAAGAACATCGCCGCCGCCGCGGGTGCGGTGGGTGGTGCCTTGGCCGGCAACCAGATCCAGAAGAACGTGACCAGCGACACCTACGATATTTCGGTGCGCATGGATGATGGCCGCACCATCGTGGTCAATCAGCGCGACCTCGGCGGTATCCGCGAGAACACCTACGTCCGTGTCGTCAACGGCAAGGTAGTGCTGCGCTGAGGCCTGCCTGGCGCTGCCTTTCCAGCTGCGCAGAATGCAGAGGGCCCGCTTGCGCGGGCCCTCTGCATGTCGGGCGATACCCGGCCTTACTGCGGCTCGACAGCGTCGGCCTGCAGGCCCTTCTGGCCGTTGACTACGGTAAAGGTAACCTTCTGGCCTTCCTTCAGGCTCTTGAAACCCTGCGCCTGGATGGCGCGGAAGTGCACGAACACGTCCTCGCCGTTCTCACGGCTGATGAAGCCGAAGCCCTTGGCATCGTTGAACCACTTCACGGTTCCGCTTTCACGCTCAGACATCTTTCCTACTCCCTGACTCTCTTGTTTTTTGGATACGCCTGGACGGGCGGCTGACAAGCAAGGGGAAGCGAGGTGCAGCGATGCAGCGGATCCGGAAGATCAACCTCATCAGGCCACGATTCACGGTGACCTTGCCAAGCTCAGCGGAGTCAACTTAACCTGAGCAAAACGAAAAAGCAACGTCTGATTTTCACATCTGTCAAGCCCAAAACCTCATACCATACGCTCGCGAATGGACCTCTCATTCATCTTGTACCTGCTAGCAGTTCTCAGTGTGCTGATCGGCATTGCCGGCATCGCGCTGCCAGCCCTTCCTGGCCTGCCACTGGTGTTCATCGGCCTGCTGCTCGCCGCCTGGGCAGACGGTTTCGCCCATGTCGGCTGGCCTACCCTGCTGGTGCTGGGCCTGTTGACCGGACTGTCGCTGGTGGCCGATGTGCTGGCCACGGTGGTGGGCGCCAGGCGGGTGGGAGCCAGCCGGAAGGCCCTGTGGGGCACCTTCGTGGGCAGCGTGGCCGGCATGTTCTTCATGCCGCTGGGACTACTGCTCGGCCCACTGGCCGGCGCGCTGGTCGGCGAATACTGGCACGGGCGCCAACTGGGCCGGTCCACCCGGGTGGGCCTGGCGACGTGGATGGGCCTGCTGCTGGGGCTTGCGTTGAAACTGGCGCTGCTGGTCGCGATGCTGGGGCTGTTCGCCTTCGCGTGGTTCTTCTAGCGCTTCCCGGCATACCGTCTGCCACAGTGGTTTCACGCGGCGCTGCTGGTCGCCGCCGGCGCCAGCGGCCACACTGTGGCGAATTTTCTTCCTGCCCGTGCAAGGTTGCGCACCGATGATCCCTTCCGTCCTCCCCCTTCGTACCCCACTGGCCTTGGCGTTGGCGCTGTGCAGCGCGCCGCTGGCCGCACAGGAATTCGTCGCGCCGACGGCCACCACGCCCGGGGCCTGCGCCGCCATCACCACCGATGCCGCGCGCCTGGCCTGCTATGACCAGCTGTTCGGACCAAACGTGGCCACCACCGCACAGGCCGACGCGGCCGCAGAAGCCGCTGTCGAGGCGCGCCGCGAACAGCGCCAGGAGGTACGTGTAAGCCAGGGCGAAGAGAAGCTGCGCGCACGGGTGGGCGACCTGTTCCGTCCGCAACCGCATGATTCGGCGCTGGCCAACGCCGGGCGCGGCTCGCTGCTGGACAGCCGCTGGGAACTGGCCGAAGACTCCAAGCTGGGCCCCTTCCAGCTGCGCGCCTACAAGCCGGTGTACCTGCTGCCCGCCTTCTGGACCAGCGACAAGAACCAGACACCGCAGTCGCCCAATCCTGCCAATACCGTCACCACGCCGCAGGCGCTGGACAGCACCGAGCTGAAGTTCCAGCTCAGCTTCAAAACCAAGATTGCCGAGAACGTGCTGGGCGACAACGGCGACATCTGGGCTGGCTATACGCAGAGCTCGCGCTGGCAGGCCTATAACGCCGAAAACTCGCGGCCCTTCCGGGAAACCAACTACGAACCGGAAGTGATGGCCGTATTCCGCAACGGTTACTCCATTGGCGGCTGGCGCGGGCGCATGACCACCATCGGCGTCAACCACCAGTCCAACGGCCGCTCCGACCCCTTCTCGCGCAGCTGGAACCGTGTCATCGCCAGCATCGGCCTGGACCGCGAGAACTGGGCGCTGGTGCTGCGGCCCTGGTACCGCATTCCCGAATCGCGCAGCGACGACAACAACCCGGACATCGACGACTACATGGGCCGTGGCGACGCCACCCTGGTGTGGAACCGCAACGGCCATGAAGTCTCACTGATGGCCCGCCATTCGCTGCGCGGCGGCGACCGCTCCCACGGTGCGCTGCAGCTGGACTATGGCTTTCCGATCAGCAACCTGCTGCGCGGTCACCTGCAGGTGTTCGATGGCTACGGAGAAAGCATGATCGATTACAACCACAAGGCCACCTACGTGGGCGTGGGCGTGTCGCTGCTGGAGTGGTTCTGATGGGCGTGACCATCTGGCACAACCCGTCGTGCAGCAATTCGCGTGGTGCGCTTACCCTGATCCGCGATGCGGGGTTTGAACCGACGATCGTCGATTACCTGGCCGATGCTCCCGATGAAACCGCCCTGCGCGAGGTGCTGCACACGGCGGGCCTGCGGGCACGCGAACTGGTGCGTGACAAGGAGCCGCTGTTCGCCGAACTGGAACTGGCCGACGCCGATGACGGTGCGCTGGTGGCGGCCATGGCCACGCATCCGCGGCTGATCAACCGCCCGGTGGTGATCACCGGCAAGGGCACGCGTCTGTGCCGTCCGCCGGAACGGGTGCTGGAGATCCTCTGAGCCGTCGGGCGCGGTCACGGAATCGGACCGGGGTTGGCCTGATGCGGTGACGACCAACGGTCGTCACCCACCAAGCCTGAAGCATCCACCAGAAGCCCTGAAGCATCCGCCAAGGATGCCTCACCCACCGGGGCTGCATCATCCACCGGGGGTGCAGCCCCCGCCGGGGCGTCGTGTCCTCAGGCGACGACCACCGGAATGCCGGCGATGCGTGCCTGCCATTCGCGCGGCCCGGTGGTATGCACCGATTCGCCGGTGGAATCCACTGCCACCGTGACCGGCATGTCCTGCACGGTGAACTCGTAGATGGCCTCCATGCCGAGGTCGGCGAAACCGACCACGCGCGCTGCCTTGATGGCCTTGGAAACAAGATACGCCGACCCGCCCACCGCCATCAGGTAGGCCGATCCGTTGTCGCGGATCGCCTCGATGGCCGCGGGGCCACGCTCGGCCTTGCCGACCATGCCCAGCAGTCCGGTCTGCTCCAGCACCTGGCGGGTGAACTTGTCCATGCGCGTGGCGGTGGTCGGGCCGGCCGGCCCCACCACCTCATCACGCACTGGATCCACCGGACCCACGTAGTAGATGAAACGGCCCTTGAGGTCCACCGGCAGCGGCTCACCCTTGTTGAGCATGTCGACCATGCGCTTGTGGGCGGCATCGCGGCCGGTCAACAGCTTGCCGTTGAGCAGCAGCGTCTGGCCTGGCTTCCAGCTGGCCACGTCTTCGGGCGTGACGGTATCCAGGTCCACGCGGGTGCCGTTGGAGGCGTCGTAGGTGATCTGTGGCCAGTCTTCCAGGGAAGGCGGATCCAGCATCACCGGGCCGCTGCCATCCAGCGTGAAATGCGCATGCCGGGTGGCCGCGCAGTTCGGGATCATCGCCACCGGCAGGTTGGCGGCATGGGTCGGGAAATCCTTGACCTTGATGTCGAGCACCGTGGTCAGGCCACCCAGACCCTGCGCGCCGATACCCAGTGCGTTGACCTTTTCGTACAGCTCCAGGCGCAGTTCTTCGGCACGGTTGGAGGCCCCGCGCGCCTTCAGTTCGTTGATGTCGATCGGCTCCATCAGCGATTCCTTGGCCAGCAGCATCGCCTTTTCGGCGGTACCACCAATACCGATGCCCAGCATGCCCGGCGGGCACCAGCCCGCGCCCATGGTCGGCACGGTCTTCAGCACCCAGTCGACGATGCAATCGGACGGGTTGAGCATGGCGAACTTGCTCTTGGCTTCGGAACCGCCGCCCTTGGCCGCCACGATGACATCGACCTTGTTGCCCGGCACCACCTTGACGTTGACCACGCCCGGAGTGTTGTCCCGGGTATTGATGCGCTTTCCGGCAGGGTCGGCCAGCACCGAGGCGCGCAGCTTGTTGTCCGGATGGTTGTAGGCACGGCGGACGCCTTCGTTGGCCATGTCCTCCACGCCCATGGTGGCATCGTCCCAGCGCACGTCCATGCCGATTTCCAGGAACACGGTCACGATGCCGGTATCCTGGCAGATCGGCCGGTGACCTTCGGCGCACATGCGCGAGTTGATCAGGATCTGCGCCATCGCTTCCTTCGCCGCCGGCGATTCCTCGCGCTCGTAGGCGGCGGCGAGGCTCTTGATGTAATCGACCGGGTGGTAGTACGAGATGTACTGCAGTGCGTCGGCGACAGACTGGATGAAATCTTCCTGCTTGATCGATGTCACGGCTTGCTCGCTTGCTTGGGGCTGGCGGGGGTAATCCGGCCATTTTACCCCGTCCGCGCCGGGTGGGTTCTGCCCGGTGTCCGTACGCTCTCCGGAACCCCTTCGGCATCGGTCCGTCACCCGCCATTGCACGGCGGACATTGCACAATGCAGGCATGCCAGACACCCCCTCTTCCGCACGCCCCAGCCTGCGCCAGCGTTTCAGCGCGATGCGCAACCTGCCCCCGTTCCTGCGCCAGGTGTGGCAGACCAGTCCCCTGCTGGCCAGCGCCAGCCTCGGCCTGCGCCTGATCCGGGCGCTGCTGCCGGTGGCGATGCTGTACGTCGGCAAGCTGATCATCGACGCTGCCATCCAGCTCAGCCAGCACGATGCCGGGTTTCCGCCCTTCGGCCAGGCCCTGGCCAGTGGCCTGCTCAACCCGCTGCTGGCGCTGCTGGCGCTGGAATTCGGCCTGGCGATCGCCTCGGACCTGATCGGCCGGGTGGTCAGCTATGCCGATTCACTGCTGTCCGAGCTGTTCACCAACGCTACCAGCGTGCGCCTGATGGAACATGCCGCGTCGCTGGACCTGGAGGACTTCGAGGATCCGGAGCTGCAGGACAGGCTGGACCGTGCACGCCGACAGACGATGGGGCGCATGAACCTGATGAGCCAGCTGTTCGGCCAGGTGCAGGATGCCGTCACCGTGGCCAGTCTGGCGGTCGGCCTGCTGGTCTACGCGCCTTGGCTGATCGTGCTGCTGGCGCTGGCGCTGGTGCCGGCCTTCATCGGCGAGTCGCATTTCAATGCCGCCGGCTACAGCCTCAACTTCCAGTGGACGCCCGAACGTCGCCAGCTGGATTATCTGCGCCAGGTGGGCGCCAGCGTGGAAACCGCCAAGGAGGTGAAGATATTCAACCTCCACCGCTTCCTCATTGAACGCTACAAGCTGCTGGCCGATCGCTTCTTCCAGGCCAACCGCGCCCTGGCGCGCAAGCGCGCGTTCTGGGGCACGCTGCTGGCCGCGCTGGGTACCCTGGGTTACTACACCGCGTATGCGTACATCGCGTGGCGGACCGTGCGGGGCGATTTCACCATCGGCGACCTGACGTTCCTGGCCGGCAGCTTCCTGCGCCTGCGCCAGTTGCTGGAAGGCCTGTTGATCGGCTTTTCGCAGGTGGCCAGCCAGGCGTTGTACCTGGACGACCTGTTTTCCTTCTTCCAGATCGAGCCGGAAATCCACACCCGCCCCGATGCCGTGCCGGTACCGCGCCCGATCACGCGTGGCTTCGTCTTCGAGAATGTCGGTTTCCGCTATCCTGATGCGGAAAAATGGGCCGTACGCCATCTGGATTTCGAACTACGGGCCGGTGAAGTGCTGGCGCTGGTGGGGGAAAACGGTGCAGGCAAGACAACGCTGGTGAAACTGCTGGCGCGCCTGTACGACCCGGACGAGGGCCGGATCCTGCTCGATGGGCGCGACCTGCGCGATTACGATCTGGACGACCTGCGCGCGAACATGGGCGTGATCTTCCAGGATTTCGTGCGTTACAACCTGACCGCTGGCGAGAACATCGGCGTCGGCCAGGTCGATGCCATCGACGATCATCCGCGCATCCGTGACGCTGCACGCCGCGGCATGGCCGAAGAGGTGATCGAAAGCCTGCCCGGTGGCTACCAGCAGGTGATCGGGCGCCGCTTCAAGCATGGCGTTGACCTGTCCGGCGGCCAGTGGCAGAAGATCGCCATTGCCCGCGCCTACATGCGCCATGCCCAGGTGATGATCCTGGACGAGCCCACCGCCGCACTGGACGCGCGTGCCGAGTTCGAAGTGTTCCAGCGCTTCCGCGAACTCTCCGAACAGCGCACCGCGGTGCTGATCTCGCACCGGTTTTCATCGGTACGCATGGCCGACCGCATCCTGGTGCTGGCCGACGGGCGCATCGAAGCCAGCGGCAGCCACAGCGAACTGATGGCACAGGGCGGGCGCTACGCCGAACTGTTCGAGCTGCAGGCCGCCGGCTACCGCTGAAAAAGGGGGACGGAGGCGGTTAATTGCAGATAACTCCCTCCGTCCCCCTCTCCAATGAGAACTCATCTCATCTAGGGTAGAATGGCCGGTGACGACTCCAACGAATCCCCCGCCCCATGTCCTCTGCTTTCGGCGCCGAGACGGTGCTTGAGGTCCGCCACTGGACCGATGCCTACTTCAGCTTCACGCTCACCCGCGACAGCGGCTTCCGCTTCGAGAACGGCCAGTTCGTGATGATCGGCCTGGAAACCGAGGCCCGGCCACTGCTGCGCGCGTATTCCATTGCCAGTGCGAACTGGGAAGAGAATCTGGAATTCTTCAGCATCAAGGTGCAGGACGGGCCACTGACCTCGCGCCTGCAACACATCAAGCCGGGCGACAAGGTCCTGGTCGGCAAGAAGCCCACCGGCACGCTGCTGATCAGCGACCTGCATCCCGGCAGGCACCTGTACCTGCTGGGTACCGGCACCGGCCTGGCGCCGTGGCTTTCGGTGATCAAGGACCCGGAAACCTACGAGCGCTTCGACAAGGTGATCCTCACCCACGGTGTGCGTTATGAAAAGGACCTGGCGTACCGCGACTATTTCGAGAAGGAACTGCGCGAGCACGAGTTCCTCGGCGACATGATCGGCGACAAGCTGCTGTACTACCCGGCGGTCACCCGCGAGCCGTTTGCCAACCAGGGGCGCCTGACCTCGCTGCTGGAAAGCGGCGAGATGCAGCGCACCCTGGGCCTTTCCGAACTGAGCCCGGAAAATGACCGCGCGATGATCTGCGGCAGCCCGCAGATGCTGGCCGACCTGCGCACCGTGCTGGACGCCCGCGGTTTCCAGGTCTCCCCGCGCATCGGCCAGCCGGGCCACTACGTCTTCGAACGCGCTTTCGTCGAGAAGTAAGCGCATGATGGCGCGGGCTGGATGCAAGGGGGGAAGGAATGCGCCGCCGCGTCCCGGCGAGATGCCGCGCGGTGGCGGCGCGCTCTGAACAAGGCCACGGAGCGGACCACATCGCCCAGGACTCAATCCCCTCCGTGCCCGTTTTCGATATGCCGGCAGAGCTCGACGGGAGTCGTCGTCGGTGCGAACCGCAGCACGGCCTGGCCGTCGCGGCCGACCAGGAATTTCGTGAAATTCCACTTTATTCCGGCGGTGCCGAGCAGGCCACGCTTGCGGGTGGACAGCCATTGCCATAACGGATCAGCGGTCGGTCCATTGACATCGATCCGGGTGGACAGCGGGAAGGTCACCGGATAATCCAGCGAGCAGAACGAGCGGATCTGTGCGGCGTCGCCCGGCTCCTGCGCGCCGAACTGGTTGCACGGGAAGCCGATCACCACCAGGCCCTGGTCACGGTACTGCTGCCACAAGCGCTCCAGCCCGGTGTACTGCGGCGTGAAGCCACACCGGCTGGCCACGTTGACCAGCAGCAGGCGCTGCCCGCGATACCGCGACAGCGAGTAGCGCTCGCCTTCGAGCGAAGTGACGTCGAAATCGAAAACGTTGGGCATCAGGCTCGCGGCTGCAGGAGGCAAGCCCGCAGCCTGCGCGCCCATGCCTTTCGACACAAGCCCCACCACTGAACGGCAGGTTACCCTCGGGAACTTGATATTCGTGGAGAACCTGCCTTGACCACCCGCCTTGCCCTTGCCGTGGCCGTGACCCTCGGCCTTGCCCTGCCCGCCTACTCGGCCGTCGCCGCCACCCCGGCCGCCGATGCGACCGCGCAGCAGGCCAACCCGTTCTTCGCCGACAGCCCGCTGCCGCTGCATTTCCCGCAGTTCGACAGGATCAAGGACAGCGATTTCGCGCCGGCCTTCGATGCCGGCATGGCACAGCAGCTGAAGGAAGTGGACGCCATCGCCAACAACAAGGCGAAGCCCACCTTCGAGAACACCCTCATCGCACTGGAAAAGAGCGGCGAGGTGCTGGACCGGGCCACCACCGTGTTCTTCGCGCTGGTCGGGGCGGATACCAACGATACGCGCAAGAAGCTGCAGGCCGATTATTCGGCCCGCTTCGCCGCGCACAGCGATGCCATTGCGCTGAACGGCAAGCTGTTCGCCCGCATCCAGGCGCTGTATGACAGCCGCGACACCCTGGGCCTGGATGCCGAAGGCGTGCGCCTGGTCGAGAAGTACTACGAGAACTACGTGCGTGCCGGTGCCAAGCTGTCCGAAGCGGACAAGGCCAAACTGAAGGAAATGAACGCCGAGCTGGCCAACCTGGGCACCAGGTTCAGCCAGAACGTGCTGGCCGAAGTGAACGCATCGGCGATCACGGTGGATGACGTCAAGGAACTGGACGGCCTGTCGCAGGAGCAGATTTCCGCCGCCGCCGAGGCCGCCAAGGCCCGTGGCCTGGACGGCAAGTACGTGATCACCCTGCTCAACACCACCGGCCAGCCGCCGCTGACCAACCTGGCCAACCGCGCGCTGCGTCAGAAGATCCACGAGGCCTCCGTCACCCGTGGCAGCCGCGGCGGTGAGTACGACAACACCGCGCTGGTCGCACGCATCATGAAGCTGCGTGCGGACAAGGCGCGCCTGATGGGCTTCGACAACTTCGCCGCCTACAACCTGACCAACCAGACCGCCAAGACGCCGGAGGCGGTCAACGCCATGCTGGGCCAGCTGGCACCGGCTGCGGTCGCCAATGCCAAGCGCGAAGCGGCCGACCTGCAGGCGATGATCGACAAGGAACAGAAGGCCGCCGGCAAGCCGACCTTCAAGCTGGAAGCCTGGGACTGGGCGTACTACAGCGAGAAGGTGCGCCAGGCCAAATACAACTTCGACGAATCGCAGCTCAAGCCGTATTTCGAAATGAAGAACGTGCTGGAGAACGGCGTGTTCCATGCCGCCGGCCTGGAGTTCGGCCTG
>JAAIGF010333718.1_pt1 | contig 16578 bp, 13 predicted proteins | sample 6487441 | NCBI WGS metagenome assembly JAAIGF01 (sample SAMN13974129, study PRJNA590717) | phyllosphere metagenome | biome: pepper field; feature: multiple bacterial spot infested pepper fields; material: pepper leaves; isolation source: leaves from pepper fields | host: Capsicum annuum ... | reverse complement strand
CCTGCCCCGGGGCCACGCCGCGCAGGCGGGTTTCCTCGAAGTAGCCATCGATGCGGAACGAGCCGGTATCCAGCAGCGCCAGCACCGGCTTGCCGGCCGCCACGTAGTCACCCACGCGCATGGTGCGGTCGTTGACCCGGCCATCGGCCGGCGCGTGCACTTCGGTGCGGGCCAGGTTGAGCTCGGCCAGGTCTACCGCGGCCTGCGCGGTGGCCAGTGCGGCCTGCGCGGCCTGCAGCCTGGCGCGGCGCACTTCGGCATCCTCGGCGGCCACCAGGTCCTGCAGGCTGCGGTCGCGGCCGATCTCCCGGCGCAGCTGCGCCACCGACGCCTGGCGCTCGGCGAGGCTGGCCCTGGCCTGTTCCAGCGCGATGCGATAGCGCGCGCGGTCGACCACGAACAGCACATCGCCCTTCTTCACCGCCTGGTTGTCGGCCACGTTCACCGATTCCACCAGGCCGGACACGTCCGGGGCCACCTGCACCACGTCGGCGCCGACATGGGCGTCACGGGTCCACGGCTCATCCATGTAGTAGACCCACAGCTGGTGCAGCACCAGCAGGGCCACGATCACCGCTGCGCTGGTCAGCAGTATGGGAAGGGTCTTCTTCACGATCTTGTTCACGATTGCATCCAACGCAGAAGATGGAACAGCAGGCCAAGCACGATCCCGTACAGCGCCAGGTTGAACAGCGCCGGGTGCCAGATATGGCGATAGGCACCGGCACGCTGCAGCAGCGCGTGCAGGCCGCTGTTGATCAGGTAGGCCAGCAGCATCAACCCGAGCAGGGTCGGGACGAACACTCCGTGGAGACTGAATTCACCGGGCATCGGAAGGGGCAGGGGCGAGATGGGGGAGGGGAGGGGCAACAAAACAACGGCAACGGGCAAAAGCCGCTGGCGTGTGCACGGCAGCGGTGGTGTTCGGGGGCAGCGGTCTTACGTGATGCGGTCGGAAGCCTCAGCCAACAGGCGCCATGCTTTCAGCACGGCCTGCAGTTCATCCATGGAAAGTTCGCCGAACACGTCCTGGCGCAGGCCGATCAGTTGTGCTTCCAGCTCGCGCACCAGCGCCTGTCCCTGCTCGGTCAGCCACAGCAGGTTGGCGCGGCGGTCGCTGGCATCGCTTTCGCGGCGAACCAGTTCGCTGGCGCACAGCTTGTCCAGCAGGCGTACCAGCGACGGGCCTTCCATGCCCAACTGCTGGGCCAGCGCCACCTGGCGGATGCCACCGCCGGAGCGGCCGATCATCAGCAGGGGCATGGTGCAGGCCGTGGAGATGCCGTAGCTGCCGAGCCGGCTGTCGGCCAGCCGCTGCCACTGCCGCCCTGCATAGAGCAGGCCGGAGCTGAGCTGCATCTGCAGCCGGGTACGTTCGTCGAGGGGTCGGTCCATAAGAGATCGATAGGATACTACTAATTTCAAAACTATCAATATATCCGTTGTCGCGTGGGCAGACCGCAGGGGTGGAAGGGGACGGCCCCCCCCGCCGTCGGGTACGATGCTCGCCCCCTACCGGGCGCAGTACGCAATGAGCAAGCACGACAAGAATTCCGACGCCCCGCAGGGCAAAGTCAGCCGCGACCAGGCCGAAGAGGCCGTGCGCACCCTGTTGCGCTGGGCGGGCGAAGATCCGGCCCGTGAAGGCCTGCTGGACACCCCGCGGCGTGTCGCCGAAGCCTATGGCGACTGGTTCAGCGGCTATCGGGAAGATCCGCGCGCCTATCTGGAACGCACCTTCGAGGAAGTGGCCGGTTACGACGAACTGATCGTCCTGCGCGACATCGAGTATGAAAGCCATTGCGAGCACCACATGGCGCCGATCATCGGGCGCGTCCACGTCGGTTACCTGCCCGACGGCAAGGTGGTCGGCATCAGCAAGCTGGCACGTGTTGTTGAGGCCTACGCCCGGCGCTTCCAGGTCCAGGAAAAGATGACCGCGCAGATCGCCCAGTGCATCCAGGATGTCCTGCAGCCGATCGGCGTGGGCGTGGTCGTGGAAGGTGCCCATGAGTGCATGACCACGCGTGGCATCCACAAGCGTGGCGTCAGCATGGTTACTTCCAAGATGCTTGGCAGCTTCCGCGAGGATGCGCGCACCCGCGCCGAATTCCTGCGCTTCATCGAAGTCGGCGGCAAGCGCTGAGCGTGTCGCCCGCCCGCCGCCCCGCTGTGCGGGCGGCCCTGGGCCACGCCTTTCCGGACTTTCCTGCCGCATGAAACATCGCGAACGCATCATTCGTTATCGCCACCTGCGCGAACAGCCACAGTGGAAGCTGCTCGCCGCCGCCAACGCACCGGAGATCATCGGCCTGCTGCAGGGCCTGCTGATGGAAGGCGAACGCACCCTGCCGTCAGCTACCCTGCATGAACGCCTGCAGCGTGTGCTGGACCAGCTCAATGGCGAGGAGCTTTCCCGCGAGCTGCCGCGCACCGCGCAGGCCTATGTCGCCCACTGGCTGTCGCAGGGCTGGCTGGAACGCCGCCTGCCCGAAGGCGCCGACCAGGAACAGTACGAACTGTCCACCCAGGCCCTGCAGGCGATCCGCTTCGCCGACAGCCTGGAACAGAATCGCATGGCTGCAACCGAGAGCCGGCTGGCGCTGGTCATCGAACAGCTCTCGCAGCTGGCGGCGCAGACCGAATCCGATCCGGATGCCCGGCTGTCGGCCCTGCGCGACGAGCGCGACCGTATCGACGCGGAGATCGCACGCGTTGCCGAAGGCCGCGTGGTGGCGCTGGATGGCAAGCGCGCGCTGGAGCGTGCCCGTCAGATCATCGGTCTGGCCGACGAGCTCACCGAGGATTTCCGACGCGTCCGCGACGATTTCGAGCGCCTCAACCGCGACTTCCGCGAGCGCATCATCGACGATGAAGGCGAACGCGGCGATGTGCTGTCGCAGTTGTTCGAAGGCGTGGATGTCATCGGTGAGAGCGACGCGGGTCGCAGCTTCCAGGCCTTCTGGCGGTTGCTCAACGATGCCGAGCAGAGCGCGCAGCTTGATGCGGCGCTGGAAACGGTCCTCGCGCGTGGCTTCGCGCGGCGGCTGGGCCGCAACGAGCGTGCCTTCCTGCGCGGCTTCACCGCCACCATGCTCGACCGCGGCGGCCAGGTCCACGACGTCCTCCAGCACTTCGCGCGCAGCCTGCGTGGCTTCGTGCAGAGCCGTGGCTACCTTGAACAGCGTCGCCTCAACCAGCTGCTCAAGCAGGCACAGGCCGAAGCGCTGGCACTGCGCGATGATTTCGCTGCACAGCGGCCGATCGGTCGCGACCTGCAGCTCACCACCAGCCGCCTGCGCTCGTGGTCGCAATGGAAACTGCACGATCCACGCAGCCTGCAGGTCGATGGCAGCGTTCACCGCAACGACGCCGCCAGCATCAGCCTGGAAAGCGTCGGCGACCTGGTCGCTTCGTCGGAGATCGATTTCCGCACCCTGCGCCGTGACCTGCACGATCTGCTGGGCATCCAGCCCAGGCTCAGCATCGCCCAGGCGCTCGAACAGCGCGAGGCATCGCAGGGGCTGGGCAGCGTCATCGGCTATCTGTCGCTGGGCACGCGCCACGGCACTGTCATCGCCGGCGAACAGGAAACCGCCCGCTGGCGCGGCGGCGACGGGCGCTGGCGAAATGCCCGCATACCACTGGTCTGGTTCACCCAGGAGAAACGCCATGAACTGGCATGAAGACCCCTTGGATACCTCCGGCGCCATCGAGGGCGACGACGAGGCGTTGCACGACGACGAACCGGTCGTGGTCACCGCGTTGCCGCGCAGGCATGCAGACGAACTTTTCATCGGCGATACCGGCAGGTTGCCGCTGGATGCCCGGCGCGCGCTGTGCCAGCTGCTGATCGGCCCGAGCATCGACCAGCAGCGCCACGCCCGGTTGTGGCCGGCGCTGGTCCGCAGCGAAAGCGCTATCCGCTCCGCGTTGTCCGAATTGTTCCTGGAGCTTGTGCTGGACCGCGACAGCGGCGTGGCATTCACCCGTCAGGCCGACACTGCCGAGCTGGAAACGCCGGTGCTGCTGCGTACCTCGCCGCTGACCTTCATCGACTCGGTGCTGCTGCTGTACCTGCGCCAGCAGCTGGCCGAAGCCGACGCACGCGGTACCCGCGCGGTGGTCGCCGACGCCGAAATGGCCGAAGCGCTGGCCATCTACGAAAAGAATCTGTCCACCGATCGCGCCGGCTTCAACCGCCGTGTCGCGGCGGCCGTGCAGAAGATGAAGGACACCCACATCCTGGCCCGCTTGGGCGGACAGGAAGACCGCCATGAAGTATCCCCGGCGCTGAAGCTGCTGTTCTCTGCCGAAGACGTGGCCGCGCTGTCGTCCGTCTACCGGCAGCTGCGCGAAACCCCGGCCGCCGAAGCCTGATCCAACGGAACCCTGCATGGCTCTTTCCAAGCAAACCCCCACATTGTTCAACGACGGCCTGCCGGATCCGCGGCTGCAGCAGTTCCGCATGCGCCGCCTGCAGGTGCACAACTGGGGCACCTTCAACGGCCTTACCGAAGTTCCCATCGCCGAACGCGGCTTCCTGTTCGTCGGCCGCTCAGGGTCGGGCAAGTCCACCCTGCTCGATGCGATGTCCGCGCTGCTGGTGCCGCCGGCCATCGTCGACTTCAACGCGGCTGCCCGTGAAGCCGAACGCAGTGGCCGCGACCGCAACCTGGTGTCGTATGTGCGCGGCGCGTGGGCGGACCAGCAGGACAGCGGCACCGGCGAAATCGCCACCCAGTACCTGCGCAAGGGCGCCACGTGGACGGCACTGGTGCTGGAATACCGCAACGGCGAAGGCCGCGTGGTCAGCCTGGTGCGGCTGTTCTGGATCACCGGCAACGGCACCGCCGCCGCCGATGTGCGCCGCCATTACCTCATTGCCGAACGCCCCTTCGACATTGCAAAGGACCTGGGCGGCTTCGACCTGGACCTGCGCCGGCTCAAGCAGAAACTGGGCGACGTCCATCATTTCGACAGCTTCGCCGGCTACGCCGAGCGCTTCCGGCACCTGCTGGGAATCGACAACGAGATGGCCCTGCGCCTGCTGCACAAGACGCAGTCGGCCAAGAATCTCGGCGATCTCAACGTCTTCCTGCGTGATTTCATGCTGGACGTACCGAAGACCTTCGATGCGGCCGAACGCCTGGTCAACGATTTCGCCGAGCTCGACGGTGCGCACCAGGCCGTGGTCACCGCACGCCGGCAGGTGGAGACGCTGGCGCCCGCGCGCGAGCACTTCAACGAACTGAAGGCGATGAACGCCCGACGCGCCGACGATGAAACGCTCAAGCTCGGCATCGACAGCTTCCGCGAATCGCGTCGCCAGCAGCTGCTGGAAGCGCGCCTGCATGAACTGGACGTGCGCGACCGTGGCCTGCTGGGTGAGGAGACCCAGCGCCGGGCGGCCCTGGACAACCACCAGGAACGGCTGGCCGAACTGGAACTGCAGCGCCGCCAGCAGGGCGGAGAGCGCATCGAGGAACTGGAGCGCGAGCAGGGGCGGGCAGAAGGCGAACGCGACCGCCGCCAGGCCAAGCGCGAACAGGCGCGCCAGGCGGCCGGGCAGCTACAGGCGGTACTGCCGGACAGCGCCCATGGCTTCGCCGAGCTGGTCGACCGCGCGCAGGGCGAACTGCACGACCGCCAGCGCGCATCGGCGGCGCTGGATGAAGCCATCAGCGAGCGCTTGGGTGGCCGGCGCGACGACGAACGCCGCTTCGGTGAAGTCCGTGCCGAGCTGGAGGCGCTGGAGCGCAACCCGTCCAGCATTCCCGCTCCGCTGCAGAAACTGCGGGCCCGGCTGGCCGGGGAAACCGGGGTGCCGGAAGCCGCGCTGCCCTTCGTCGGCGAGCTGATCCAGGTCCGCCAGGACGAGATCGGCTGGCAGGGGGCGATCGAGCGGGTGCTGTCCGGCTTCGCGCAGTCGCTGCTGGTGGATGACCGCCACTACAACGACGTCGCCGAATGGGTCAACCGCACCCACCTGGGCATGCGTTTCACGTATTACCGCGTCCGCCGCAACGACGAAGCGTTCGCGCGCGATCCTTCCGCGCGCTCGCTGCTGCACAAGCTGGAACTGCGCGACAGTTCATTCGAGCCGTGGCTGCGCCGCGAACTCGGCAAGCGCTTCGATTACGAATGCGTCGATGCCCGCCAGCTGCGCAACGTCGACCGTGGCATCACCCGGGAGGGCCAGGTCAAGCATCCTGGCGACCGTTTCGAAAAGGACGACCGGACGGCAGTGAACGACCGCCGCCGCTGGCTGCTGGGCTTCAACAACCGCGACAAGCTGTCGCTGTTCCAGAAGGAAGCACAAGAGCTGGCACAGCGCATTGCCGGCTGCGACGAGGATATCGCCCGCCTGCGCGCGCAGCGCGAGCGCGACAACGAGCGGCGCCTGGCCTGCAATCAGCTGGTGAACCTGGCCTGGGATGAAATCGACGTGGCCGCGCCCCTGCAGCGTCTGGCCGACATCGAGGCCAACCTGCGCGCGCTGCGCGAGGGCAATGCCGACCTGGCACGGCTGGCCACGCAGATCGACGCTACCCGCGCGGATATCGAACAGGCGCGCCGTACCTACGAGGACACCCGCGTCGAGCGCGGCCAGCTGGTTCGGGAACGCGACCGCTTGGACAAGGACCGCCAGAAGAGCCGCGCGCTGGTGCTGCCGGCATTGGGCGCCACCCAGGAAGCCGGTCTGCAGCAGCGCCTGGAAGCCCTGGGTCCGTTGAGCCTGGAGACGCTGGAAGCGCACATGCGCCATATCAGCAACACGCTCAACGAGCAGCTGTCCTCGTCGCAGCAGGACCTCAACCGTATCGAGAACCAGCTGCTGGGCTGCTTCCGCCGCTTCGTGCAGCAGTGGCCGGAAGAGTCCGGCGACTTCACTGTTTCGGTGGCCTCGGCCGATGATTTCCTGGCCCGCCTGCAGCGCCTGGAACGCGATGGCCTGCCGCAGCATGAAGAACGCTTCTTCGACCTGCTGCAGAACCAGAGCAAGAACAACCTGCTGGCCCTGCAGCGGCACAGCGCCGAGGCGCGCAAGTCCATCGGCCAGCGCCTGGAAGAGGTCAATGCCAGCCTGGAGCAGGTGCCGTTCAACCGCGGCACCCTGCTGACGATCGAACTCAGCGACCGGCGCCTGCCGGAAGTGCTGGAATTCCACCAGCAACTGCGCGACGTGCTCTCGCACCACCAGACCGAGGCACGCGATGTCGCCGAGGCGCAGTTCGCCGTGCTGCGGACGCTGGTCGCGCGCCTGGGCTCGCAGGAAGGTGAAGACAAGCGCTGGCGCGAACATGTACTGGACGTACGCCTGCACGTGGAGTTCATCGGCGTGGAGCTGGATGCGGCCACGCGCCAGCAGGTGGAGATCTACCGCAGTGGCGCCGGCAAGTCCGGAGGCCAGCGGCAGAAACTGGCCACCACCTGCCTGGCCGCCGCCCTGCGCTACCAGCTGGGCGGCGTGGACAGCCAGCTGCCCAGCTACGCCGCGGTGGTGCTCGACGAAGCGTTCGACAAGGCCGACAACGAGTTCACCGCACTGGCGATGAACATCTTCGACAACTTCGGCTTCCAGATGGTGGTGGCCACGCCGCTGAAGTCCGTGATGACGCTGGAGCCGTTCATCGGCGGCGCCTGCTTCGTGGAGATCAGTGGCCGCCACGATTCCGGCGTGCTGCTGATCGAGTATGACGAGGAAGCCAGGCGCCTCAAGCTGCCGGAACGCAGCCGATCGTAGCGCCGGGTTCTGCCCGGTGGCCTTCGCATGACCGGGCCGGGCGTGGTTCTACCCGGCCCGCCGGCTTCGTGCTATCACTTCGCACATGAACGCTGCGACGATGCTCATGCCGGCCGACGCGCTGGCGCGCCTGCGGCGCAAGTGGCCGCGCCTGCGCAGCGACGCGCTGCTGGGCACGGCGTGCTGGCCCGAGCGGATTGCGCTGCAGCCGCCCACCCAGAAGCAGGCGGACCTGCGCTGGAAGCACTTCGGCGACTGGATACAGGCGTGGCAGGCCCAGGCCCATGTTGAAACACGGCCGGTGACCTGGTCATCGCTGGGTGCCCAGGATCTGCCCACGCATTGGGTGCTGCACGATGCCGATGTGGTGGCGGCCGCCCTCGGCGAGCAGCAACGCTGGCGGCGCGCGCAGCACGCGCTGCAGTCCTTCATCGGCCTGTGGCCGGATCATCCGGCACTGCACCAGCGTCTGGCAGGGCGATTCTTCGATGTCCTGGCCGATACCGGAGCGGCCGAACTGCAGCGCATACAGCGTGTGCTGCAGTGGCTTCACCAGCATCCGCACAGTGGCCTGTACCCGCGGCAGATTCCCGTTGCCGGCATCGACAGCAAATGGCTGCAAGGACATCACCGGCTGCTCGGCGATGCACTGCTGGCGCTGGGCGCCGCGCCGGGCACGCGTTTCGAACAGCGCGCCGGGTTGCGACGTGCGCCGGAAACGGTGCGCTTCCGTCTGCTGGATGCTGCGTTGTCGTCGCATTTCGGTGGCCTGACCGACATCGTAACGCCGGTGCATGAGTTCCAGCGGCTGCGGTTGCCGGTACACCAGGTGCTGATGATGGAAAACCTGCAGACCGGCCTGGCCTGCGGGGAACTGCCGGGTACGCTGCTGCTGATGGCCAAGGGCTACGCAGTGGAGTTCGCGCGGTCCACACCCTGGCTGCATGAACTGCCGGTGCACTACTGGGGCGACATTGACACCCACGGGCTGGTCATCCTGCACAAGCTGCGTGCCCATCTCCCGCACGTACGTTCATTGCTGATGGATCAGGCCACCCTGTTGTCGTGTCCGCAGGACCGCTGGGGAACCGAGCCTCGCATGCATCGCGCCGGAAGGCTGGCCAACCTGACCGCAGCCGAGCAGGCGCTGTACACCCAGCTACGCGGCGGTGCGTTCGGCCCAGCGGTACGGCTGGAACAGGAACGCATCGACTGGGCATACGCTTGGGCCCGGGTACGGACGCAGCTGGCCGCCGGCTAGCCGACGAACGTGTCCCAGCCCATCCGCGCGATCAACACCACCACCAGGGCCACGAAGAACTTCCGGATCAGCGGCGTGCCACCGCGCAGCGCCAGCCGCGTGCCCACCACCGAACCGACGATGTTGGCCAGCGCCATCGGCACTGCGAACAACAGCAGCACGTTGCCCGTCGGCACGAAGAACGACAACGCGGCGACGTTCGTCGACAGATTGACCACCTTCGACGCCGCCGATGCACGCAGGAAGTCCAGTCCGAAGAAACGGATGAACAGGAAGATCAGGAAACTGCCGGTGCCCGGTCCGAAGAAGCCGTCGTAGAAGCCGATCGCCGCACCGATGAGCAGTGCCACGGTCAGCTCGCGCCGGCCGATCTCGCGTGGCCGGTGCAGCGCCCCGAAGTCCTTCTTCCACAACGTGTAGACCAGCATCGCCACCAGCAGCACCAGCACCAGCGGACGCACCGCATCCTTGGGCAGCAGGCTGACCGCCGTCGCGCCGGCGAAGGAGAACACGAACGCCGTCGCCGCCGCGAACAGCACCGGCGTCCAGGGAAAACGCACATTGCGTGCGTAGCGCCAGGCCGCTGCCGCCGTACCGAAGGAGGAACTGAATTTGTTGGTACCAAACAGCAACGCCGGCGCGTGCTGCGGCAGCACCGTGAACAGCCCGGGCAGCTGTACCAGGCCACCCCCGCCGACTGCTGCATCGACCACGCCGGCAATGAAGGCGATGGCCACCAGCCACCAGAGTTCGGGGGGAACCAGTTCCAGCACGTACAACTACCTGCATGAGGGGGCGACAGCATACGCCTGAACCACCGGAGATCTTCGTTGCGCCCGACAGCTCTCCTGCGTGTCATGCGAAGATGACAGCATGAGCAAAGCCGCTGAACACTGTCCCTGCGGCCTGGATGCGCCGTATGACGCCTGCTGCGGGCGCTACCATGCCGGCGAACAGGCACCGGATGCCGTCTCCCTGATGCGTTCCCGCTACACCGCCTACGTGCTGCGGCTGGCCGATTACCTGCTGGCCAGCTGGCATCCGGACACGCGCCCGCGGGAGCTGTCTCTGGAAGAGCCCGCCACGCAGCGTACCCGGTGGCTGGGCCTGACAGTCCATGAGTACCATCAGCAGGAGGATCATGCGGATGTGCGATTTACCGCGCGCTACCGCATCGGTGGCGGCAGCGCGGTGAAGATGACCGAGCACAGCCGCTTTGAAAGAATTCACGGTCGCTGGCTCTATCGGGACGCACGCTGATGGCGCGGTGCTTTCCCGCATGCCGCACTGCAACCTTCGCCGCACACCGCCATGACATTGCCCTCACCGCTGCTGCAGGAAGCTCGGTGCGGTGAACCGCCACCTCGCCACGCCTGTCTCTTCGCTTCGTCATGCCCAGCTGGCTGACCACTTCGCCCATGTGAGAGGGCGCAGCGTCGCACTTGTGGCACCGCTCAGCGCCGAAGACGCGATGGTGCAGAGCATGCCCGATGCCAGCCCCACCAAATGGCACCTGGCCCATACCACCTGGTTCTTCGAACGCTTCGTACTGGGCGCGTGTGCCGGTTACCAGCCGCTCGAACCTGAGTGGCATTTCCTGTTCAACAGCTATTACCAGACCGTTGGTCCGGCGCATGAGCGTGCACAACGCGGCCTGCTTTCACGCCCCAGCCTGGACCAGGTGCACGCCTACCGCGCACGCATCGATGCGCAGGTGCTCGCCCTGCTGCGCGATGCGGTACTGGACGAAGAAACCCTGGACCATCTGCAGCTCGGCCTGCAGCACGAGCAGCAGCACCAGGAGCTGCTGCTTACCGATATCAAGCACGCCTTGTGGAGCAACCCGCTGCAGCCCGCCTATCGCGACGACCTGGCAGTTCCCCTGTCGATGGCCGACCAGCCGTTGCAGTGGGTCGAGAGTGGCGAACGCATCGCCTGGATCGGCGCGCCGCCGTGGCCGCAGAATCCTGCGTTCGCCTACGACAACGAATCGCCACGCCATCGGGTGCTGGTGCCGGCCCACGCACTTGCCAGCCGCGCGGTGAGCAACGCCGAGTTCGCCCGTTTCATCGCCGATGGCGGCTACCGCCAGGTGCAACTGTGGATGAGCGAAGGCTGGGCGCTGGGCCAGGCACACAACTGGCAGCATCCCTTGTACTGGGATGATGCCGGCGAACGGGAATTCACCCTCGGCGGCTGGCGGACGCTGGATCCCGACGCACCGGTCTGCCATATCAGCTATTACGAAGCCGATGCCTACGCCCGCTGGGCCGGTGCCCGGTTGCCTACCGAGTTCGAATGGGAGGCCGCCGCCAGCCTGCGCACGGATGCCGGGGATCCGGCCGGACACTTCGCCGACGATGACCGGCTGCATCCGGCGGCTGCCACTGACGACGATGCCCTGCAACAGCTGCACGGGGATGTCTGGGAATGGACCAGCAGCGCCTACGGAGCATATCCCGGCTTCCATCCATTTCCCGGCAGCCTGGGCGAATACAACGGCAAGTTCATGAGCGGACAATGGATACTGCGTGGCGGCAGCTGCGTAACACCGCGTGGCCACGTCCGTGCTACCTACCGCAACTTTTTCGATCCTTCCGCACGCTGGCAGTTTTCCGGCGTGCGCCTCGCACGGGATATTGCATGAGCACCGTAGACGCGGCGCGGCAGGCGCTGACCGACCTGACACCCGGCCGTGAACGCGTGCTGGCCGATACGCTCCGCGGGCTGTCCAGCCAACCCAGGCGTCTGTCCTCCAAGTACTTCTACGATGCCGCCGGCTCGGCACTGTTCGAGCAGATCACGCAGACGCCGGAGTATTACCCGACCCGCACCGAACGGGCGCTGCTGTGCAGCTGCCTGCCGCAGATCGCCGAAGTTGTCGGGCCGCGGGTGCATGTGGTGGAACTGGGCAGCGGCAGCGGGCGCAAGACCGCTTTGCTGCTGGAAGCACTGCACGATCCGGTGGCCTATACCCCCATCGAGATCTCCCGTGCGGCCCTGTTGGCCAGCATCGACCGCCTGGCGCCGGCCCTGCCGGAGGTGGAAATGCTGCCGGTGTGTGCCGATTTCACCCAGCCGGTGGAACTGCCACAGCCCGCGCGCGAGCCCGCACGCCGGCTGATGTTCTTCCCCGGTTCCACCCTGGGAAACTTCGAACACGACGATGCCGTCGCGCTGCTGCGCGCCATGCGCCAGACCATGGGCAGCGACGGCATGGCGCTGGTCGGCATCGATCTGCACAAGGACACCGCAACGCTGGAATCGGCCTACAACGACGCTTCCGGTGTGACCGCCGCCTTCACTCTCAACCTGCTGCAGCGCCTGAACCACGAAATCGGCAGCGATTTCGACCTGCGCGCGTTCCATCATCGGGCGCGCTACAGTGTGCCGCGGCTGCGCATCGAGACCGATCTGGTCAGCGACCGCGAACAATCAGTCACGGTGGATGGCCAGCGCTTCCACTTCGCGGCCGGCGAGGCCATCCGCGTGGAGTACAGTCACAAGTACACCGAGGCAAGTTTCCAGCAGCTGCTCGATGCCGCCGGCCTGCAGATCGCTGCACGCTGGGACAGCACCGACCCCGATCCTGCTTTCGGCCTGCGTCTGCTGCGCGCCATCCGATGATGCCGTGCTCCGTTCCGCCGCCACCGGCACCCGTTGGCCCCTGGGTGGCGCTACCATTGCCATGACCACGGCAATGCGAAGCACACCATGCCCCTCCTGACCTCGGTCGGCCTGGCCCTTGCGCTCGCGGCGCAGGCGACGCCGGCCAACGTGTCGGCGCCGGATCCGGCGTTCGCCAGCTGCATGGCCCGCCTGCAGGCGACCGCGGCCACGCAGGGCATTCCAGGCGGACGCTTCCAGGCGCTCACCGCCGGCCTGCAGTCCGACCCGAGCGTGTTGCCGCTGCTGGATGCGCAGCCGGAGTTCACCACGCCGATCTGGGATTACCTGGCGGCGCTGGTCGACGAGCAGCGTGTGGACGATGGCCGTGCCATGCTGGAACAGCACCGCGCGCTGTTGCAGCAGATATCACGCGAGTACGGCGTGGACGCCGCGACCATCGTGGCGGTATGGGGCGTGGAAAGCGATTACGGGCGCGTGTTCGGCAAGCGACCGCTGCTGCAGTCGCTGGCCACGCTGTCCTGTGCGGGTCGACGGCAGGCCTTTTTCCGCAGCGAGCTGTTGGCCCTGCTCAGGCTCATCGACCAGGGTGACCTGCAGGCAGCGGGGCTGACCGGCTCGTGGGCTGGAGCCTTCGGGCATACCCAGTTCATGCCCAGCACCTATGCGCGCATCGCCGTGGATGGCGATGGCGACGGGCGCCGCGATCTGGTCGGCAGCATTCCCGACGCGCTGGCGTCTACTGCCAACTACCTCAAACGCGCCGGATGGCGCACCGGTGAACCCTGGGGCATGGAAGTACGCTTGCCGCCGGCATTCAACGCCGCCCTGGCCGGTCGCACCCAGCGCAGGCCGCTGACCGAATGGCGCGCACTGGGCGTGACCACGCCGGAAGGGGGCGGCGTCGCGCCCGCAGGCCTGCAGGACGATGCACGGGCCGCCCTGCTGCTGCCCGCAGGCAAGACGGGTCCGGCACTGCTGGTCTTCCGAAACTACGATGCCATCTACAGCTACAACGCCGCCGAGAGCTATGCGCTGGCCATTGCCACACTGGCCGACCGCCTGCGCGGCGGCAGTGGGCTAGCCACACCGTGGCCTACCGACGATCCCGGCCTGGGCCGGCGCGACCGCCGCGAACTGCAGGCACTGCTGGCGGCGCGCGGGCACGATATCGGTGCGGTCGACGGCATGATAGGCACCGCCAGCCGGCGTGCCATCCAGGCCGAGCAGCAGCGTCTGGGCTGGGCCAACGCCGATGGTCGTGCAGGGCGGCGCATCCTGGTCGCGCTGAGGTCCACACCGCCGGCACCGGCACCGGCACCGACACCGACGCGCTTCGCCCTTCCTTCCAACTACAGCACGCTGGCGCACTCCCCAGCCGTGCGGAGCACTTCCAGCATGCAACAGATACAGGGCGTGACCAGCGGAAAATTCGAAGGGCTTGATGCCTGGCTGGTGGAGACGCCACAGGCCACCGCGGCCATCAGCGTGTTCGGTGGCCAACTGCTGTCCTTCGTGCCCAAGGGCGGCCAGGATGTGATGTGGCTGTCGCCGCGCCGCGCCGCGTTGCCCACGCCCATCCGCGGTGGCAGCCCGGTGTGCTGGCCGTATTTCGGACGTCAGGGCCAGGGTTCCGACGTGCCTTCGCACGGCTTCGTGCGCACGCTGCCTTGGGAACTGAAACAGGCACGCAGGCGTGGGGACGGCAGCATTGAACTGACCCTGGCGCCTCCGGTACTGGCCGATCTCACGCTGCGCCTGCAGATGGTGGTGGTGGTCGGCAGCACCCTTCAGCAGCAGCTGGTGACCGAAAACACCGGCAGCCAGCCTGCCAGCATCACCCAGGCCCTGCACAACTACTTCCGGGTGGGCGATGCCAGCCAGGTGGACGTGGATGGCGTGGACGGGCTGGACTACCTGGACAAGTACGAGGATTACGCCGGTCCACGTCGACAGCAGGGACCCTGGAACCTGCGCGATCCGCGTGACCCGGGACGCAGCGACCGCATCTATACCGGTGCCGGCGGCCGTTACGTGCTGCGTGATCCGGTGCTCCGGCGCCGCATCACCCTCGAAACCACCGGCAGCCAGTCATTGGTGGCATGGAATCCCGGGGCGGACGCCGCCGCGAAGATGGCCGATGTAGGCGACGGCTGGCGGGATTACGTCTGTCTGGAAGCCGCCAACGCCGGGCCGGACGTGATCACCCTTCCCGCAGGTGGCCGGCACGTGTTGCAGCAGACCCTCTCCGTGCAGCCGCTCTGATCGGCACGACCGCGGAGGTCGATGACTGTTACGGCCCGGTGGGTGACGACCGTTGGTCGTCACGCTCCTCGCCGCAGCACCAGCAGGCATACCGCCCCGGCCACAATCCCCCAGAACGCCGATCCGATGCCAGCCAGCGACACGCCGGACGCCGTCACCAGGAACGTCACCAGTGCCGCCTCGCGGTCGCGTTCCACCGCCAATGCACTGGCCAGGCTGTTGCCGATGGTGCCGAACAGCGCGATACCGGCCACGCACGCGATGAGCTCGCCGGGGAACGCGGCGAACAGCGTGGCGACCGTTGCCCCGAACAGCCCCACCAGCAGATAGAAACCACCGGCCGCGATGGCCGCCCCGTAGCGCCGTGCAGGATCCTCGTGCGCTTCTCTGCCCATGCAGATTGCCGCAGTGATCGCCGCCAGGTTCATGGCGAATGCCCCGAACGGCGCAAGCACCATGTTGACCACGCCGATCCATCCAATCACCGGAGACACCGGCACCTCGTAGCCCGATGCGCGGATGACCGCCACGCCCGGGATATTCTGCGAAGCCATGGTCACCACCAGCAGGGGCAGGGCGACGCCCACCACGGCGGGCCATGACAGCCGCGGACTGATCCAGACCGGGGTTGCGAGCTGCAGGTGCAGATCCTGCACCTGCAGCGAACCCTGCACCGATGCGATGCCGATGCCGACGAGCAATGTGGCGATCACTGCGTGGCGCGGCAACCAGCGCCGGAATACCAGCCACGTGGCCAGCATCGCCACGGCCATGCCCGGCCGGGTGTCCATCGACACGAACACATCCAGTCCGAAGCGCAGCAGTACGCCGGCCAGCATGCCGGCGGCCAGTGCCATCGGGACGCGTTGCATCAGTCGGGCGAAGAGCCCGGAGAAGCCCAGTATTGTCCCCAGCATGGCGGCCAGCAGGAAAGCACCGGTCGCTTCGGCCAGGTTCACCCCGCCGGCGCTGACAACCAGCATCGCCGCGCCCGGCGTGGACCAGGGCGTCACTACGGGCACGCGATAGCGCAGCGACAACCCGATGCAGGTGATTCCCATGCCCAGCCCAAGCGCCCACATCCACGAAGCGGTCTGCTGCGGATTGGCACCCACGGCCTGCGCAGCCTGGAACACGATCACTGCTGAACTGGCAAAGCCCACCAGCACGGTGATGAAACCGGCTGCCAACGCAGGCAGGGAGAAATCGCGCCACCATGTGCGTCGAACGACTGCTTCCATCGCTGCTGCTCCGAACAAGAACGCTGCAATAGATACCCGCCGCGCGGTCATGCACGCAACGCGTGCATGACCGCGCGCCGAAGCCGACAGCCACCCAGTGCCATGCGCGTTGCCTGGCACGTCATGAAACTGAAAAAAGATGTTGACGTATCCCGTGGGACCTCTACAATTCGCTCCCTCGCTGCAACGCAACGCTTTCTTCGGGAAGCAGAGCGGAAACAGCACGCCACCACCGCCGGACGATGTCATCGAACGAAGGTGTTGACGGACTGGAAAAGTCCGGCATAATAGGCGGCTCGCAACGACGAAAGGCTCTCGGGCCAGACGCCGAAGCAGCATCGGCAACAACGTCCACTTCGGTGAGACGGCCTTGAAAAAAGGTGTTGACGAAGCGGAAAAGCCGGCTATAATGGGCGGCTCGCTACAACGGAAACGTT
>JAAIGF010229222.1_pt1 | contig 16595 bp, 11 predicted proteins | sample 6487441 | NCBI WGS metagenome assembly JAAIGF01 (sample SAMN13974129, study PRJNA590717) | phyllosphere metagenome | biome: pepper field; feature: multiple bacterial spot infested pepper fields; material: pepper leaves; isolation source: leaves from pepper fields | host: Capsicum annuum ... | reverse complement strand
TACGCCTTGAACTCACCACCGAAACGCTCGGCACCGATCTTGGTCAGCGCAGCGGTCAACGTGGTCTTGCCATGGTCAACGTGACCGATGGTGCCGACGTTCACGTGCGGCTTGGTGCGCTCGAATTTAGCTTTTGCCATGACTAACTACCTCTAATTGAAAAATTTGTGAGAAGCGGCTGAGCGAACTCAGCCCTTCTTGGTGACGGCGTCGGCGATGTTGGCCGGTGCCTCTTCGTAGTGGTCGAACTCCATCGAGAACGTCGCACGGCCCTGGCTCATCGAGCGCAGCGAAGTGGCGTAACCGAACATTTCACCCAACGGGATCATCGCGTTGATGATCTTGCCCGACGGGCTGTCGTCCTGACCCTGCAACACGCCACGACGGCGGCTCACGTCGCCCATCACGTCACCCAGGTAATCCTCCGGGCTGACGATTTCGACCTTCATGATCGGCTCCAGCAACACCGGGCTGGCTTTCGCGAAGCCCTGCTTGAACGCCATCGATGCAGCCAGCTTGAACGCCATTTCCGAGGAGTCGACGTCATGGTACGAGCCGAACACCAGCTTGACCTTCACGCCCACCACCGGGAAGCCGGCGATCGGACCACTGGTGATCGTTTCGCGCAGACCCTTTTCGACCGAGGGGATGAATTCCTTCGGAATGATGCCGCCGGTGATGTCGTTGATGAAGAGGAAATCGTCCTTGACGTTCTCGCTCTTGCGCTCTTCCTCGGTCATCGGCGACAGCTCGATCACGACGTGACCGTACTGACCCTTACCACCGGACTGCTTGGCGTGCTTATAGTCAGACTTGACGTCGGACTTGCGGATCGTTTCGCGGTAGGCCACCTGCGGCTTGCCGACGTTCGCCTCGACATTGAACTCGCGACGCATGCGGTCGACGATGATGTCCAGGTGCAACTCGCCCATGCCCGAGATGATGGTCTGGCCGGATTCTTCGTCGGTCTTGACGCGGAACGAGGGATCTTCCTGCGCCAGACGGCCCAGGGCCATGCCCATCTTTTCCTGGTCCGACTTGGTCTTCGGCTCCACCGCCATCGAGATCACCGGCTCCGGGAACACCATGCGCTCCAGGGTGATGATCTTGTCCTGCGCACACAGCGTGTCGCCGGTGGTGACATCCTTCAGACCCACGGCAGCGGCGATGTCGCCCGCACGCACTTCCTTGATCTCTTCGCGATTGTTGGAGTGCATCTGCAGGATGCGGCCCACGCGCTCCTTCTTCGACTTGACCGGGTTGTAGACCTGGTCGCCGGAGTTCAGCGTGCCCGAATAGACACGGAAGAACGTCAGCGAGCCCACGAACGGGTCGGTCATGATCTTGAACGCCAACGCCGAGAACGGCGCGGTATCGGTGGCAGCGCGCGTGTCTTCCTTCTCGTCTTCGTCGATACCCTGCACCGGCGGACGGTCAGCCGGCGACGGCAGCAGGTGCACGACGCCGTCGAGCATGGCCTGCACGCCCTTGTTCTTGAACGCCGAGCCGCAGAACACCGGCACGATCTCCACCTTCAAGGTGCGCTCGCGCAGACCCGACAGGATCTCCTGTTCGCTCAGGTCGCCCTCGTTGAGGTACTTGTCCATGAGGTCTTCGCTGGCTTCTGCAGCCGCTTCGACCATGAACGAGCGTGCCTCGGTCGCGACATCGACCAGGTCGGCCGGAATATCGCGGTATTCGAAGGTGGTGCCCTGCGATGCGGTATCCCAATGGATCGCCTTCATCTTCAGCAGGTCGACCACGCCCTCAAAGCCGTCTTCGGCGCCGATCGGCACCTGCATCGGCACGGCGTACGCACCCAGACGGGCCTTCAGCTGCTCAACGACCTTGTCGAAGTTGGCACCGGTACGGTCCATCTTGTTGACGAAGGCCATGCGCGGCACGGAATACTTGTTGGCCTGGCGCCACACGGTCTCGGACTGCGGCTGCACGCCACCGACGGCGCACAGCACGAACACCGCACCGTCGAGCACGCGCAAGGAGCGCTCCACTTCGATGGTGAAGTCAACGTGCCCGGGGGTGTCGATGATGTTGAAGCGGTGCTGCGGCATGGACTTGTCCATACCCGACCAGAACGCGGTGGTCGCAGCGGAGGTGATGGTGATACCACGCTCCTGCTCCTGCTCCATCCAGTCCATCACTGCAGCGCCGTCATGGACTTCGCCGATCTTGTGACTCACACCGGTGTAGAACAGGATGCGTTCGGAAGTGGTGGTCTTGCCGGCATCGATGTGGGCCATGATGCCGAAGTTGCGGTAACGCTCGATAGGGGTGGTGCGGGCCACGGGGAGCCTCTCAATTTCTTGGATTTCGGATGGCCGAACGCCGCCTTTCGGCGGCCTTCGGATTGGATGCGACGCAACAAGCGTCGCAAACAGCACTCATATGGTGCTGAAGGGCCCCGTTACCAAGGCCCCCGAGGTCACCAGCGGTAATGTGCGAACGCCTTGTTCGCCTCCGCCATACGGTGGGTCTCTTCGCGCTTCTTGATCGCGCCGCCGCGGCTTTCCGAGGCGTCCAACAGTTCTGCAGCCAGCTTACGCGGCATGGTGTTCTCGCCACGCTTGCGCGCGGAATCGATCAACCAGCGCATTGCCAGCGCCATGCGACGGGAGGAACGCACTTCGACGGGCACCTGATAGGTAGCACCACCGACGCGACGCGATTTAACTTCGACAGCCGGGGCCACGTTGTCCAGTGCCTTCTGCACCAGTTCGATGGCATTCGGATTCTTTTCGCCAATGACGTCCATTGCGCCATAGACAATTTTCTCAGCAACCGACTTCTTGCCACTCTGCATCACCATATTGATGAAGCGGGCAATGGTTTCGCTGCCATGCTTTGGATCTGGCAGGACGGTGCGCTGCGGAGTAGAACCTTTACGGGACATTTGAGTATTTCCTTAGCTCTTCGGGCGCTTGGCGCCGTACTTGGAACGGCCTTGACGACGCTTGGCGACGCCGGCGGCGTCCAGCGAACCACGGACGGTGTGATAACGCACACCGGGAAGATCCTTGACGCGGCCACCGCGAATCAGGACAACGGAGTGCTCCTGCAGGTTGTGGCCTTCACCACCGATGTAGCTGATGACCTCTTCCTGGTTGGTCAGGCGCACCTTGGCGACTTTACGCAGGGCCGAGTTCGGCTTCTTCGGGGTAGTGGTGTAGACGCGTGTGCAGACGCCACGGCGCTGCGGACACTTGTCCAGTGCCGGAGAGGCACTCTTGTAGGTGGTCGCTTGCCGAGGCTTGCGGACCAGCTGATTGATCGTCGTCATCAGTTGATTCTTCTGATTGATAGGCCGAGACGGCCTGCACGAAAACAAAGGCAGGCCGAGACCGGCCCACCGAGACAGAGAAGTATAGCTGGCAGGATGAAACTCCGTCAACTTCACGGAATCTGAACCTGCTGGCCCATCCAAGGCCGGAAAACGGAGGGCCTCCTGCCCTCCTTTTCGCCTGGCTTACGGCGGTCTTACGACCGCCGTCGGAGCGCTTACTCCTCGTCCGCGCCAGCGTCGGCCACTGCAGCGACCGGTTCGGCGGCTGCCGGCTTGCCCGACAGCGTTTCCATTTCCGAGTCGGTCAGACCCGAGGCCTTGCGACGTCCGGCGTGATACGCCAGACCCGTACCGGCCGGGATCAGGCGACCCACGATCACGTTTTCCTTCAGACCGCGCAGGTTGTCGCGGGTACCGCGGACGGCCGCCTCGGTCAGCACGCGGGTGGTTTCCTGGAACGATGCCGCCGAGATGAACGACTCGGTGGCCAGCGACGCCTTGGTGATACCCAGCAACACCGGATCGTACTTGGCCGGCAGTTCGTTGCGCTTGACCAGGCGGGCATTTTCCTCGATGACGCGCTGGCGCTCGACCTGCTCGCCGTTGAGGAACTTGCTGTTGCCCTGGTCAACGATCTCGACCTTACGCAACATCTGGCGCGTGATCACCTCGATGTGCTTGTCGTTGATCTTCACGCCCTGCAGGCGGTACACGTCCTGGATTTCCTTGACCAGGTATGCGGCCAGCGGTTCGACACCCAGCAGGCGCAGGATGTCTTGCGGACTCGGCTCGCCGTCCACCACGGTCTCGCCCTTGGTCACGTGTTCGCCTTCGAACACGATGATCTGGCGGTACTTGGGAATCAGCTCTTCGTGTTCCGAACCATCGGTGTCCTTGATGATCAGGCGCTGCTTGCCCTTGGTGTCCTTACCGAAGCTGATGATGCCCGAGCGTTCGGCCAGGATCGCCGGATCCTTCGGCTTGCGTGCTTCGAACAAGTCCGCAACGCGCGGCAGACCACCGGTGATGTCGCGGGTCTTGGACGCTTCCTGCGGGATCTTGGCCACCACGTCGCCCACGCCGACGGCAGCGCCGTCCTGCAGGTTGACGATGGAGCGCGGCGGCAGCAGGTACTGGGCCGGCAGATCCGTGTTCGGAATCGTCAGGTCGTTACCCTTGGCATCGACGATGCGCACGATCGGGCGCAGTTCCTTGGCCTGTGCACCGCGACGCTTCGGGTCGGTGATTTCACGCGACGCCAAACCGGTCAGCTCGTCGGTCTTCTCGATCACGGTGACGCCGTCGACGAAGTCGATGAAGCGGATGAAACCGGCCACTTCCGACACGATCGGGTGGTTATGCGGATCCCAGTTGGCAACGCTCTGCCCGGCCTTGACCGCATCGCCGTCTTTGGCGGTGATGGTCGCGCCGTACGGCAGCTTGTAACGCTCGCGTTCGCGGCCATGGCCATCGAGCACGGACAGTTCGCCAGAACGCGAGACCGCAACCAGCGAACCGCTGGCATGCGCCACCGACTTGAGGTTGTTGAACTTCACCGAACCGGTGGTCTTGACGGTGATGTTGTCCACCGCAGCCGCACGCGATGCCGCACCACCGATGTGGAACGTACGCATGGTCAGCTGGGTACCCGGCTCGCCGATCGACTGCGCGGCGATGACGCCGACCGCTTCGCCGATGTTGACCTGGTGACCACGTGCGAGGTCGCGGCCGTAGCAGCGTGCGCACACGCCGAACGAGGATTCGCAGCTGATGGTCGAACGCACCTTCACCGACTGCACGCTGGCGTCTTCGAGCTTGGCCACCCAGGCTTCGTCGAGCAGCGTGTTGCGGGTGACGATCGGCTCTTCGTCGTTGCCCGGCAGGTACACGTCCTCGGCCACCACGCGGCCCAGCACGCGCTCGCGCAACGGCTCCACCACGTCGCCGCCTTCCACGATCGGGGTCATGATCAACCCTTCGGTGGTGCCGCAATCGATTTCGGTGATCACCACGTCCTGCGCCACGTCGACCAGGCGGCGGGTCAGGTAACCGGAGTTCGCCGTCTTCAGCGCGGTATCGGCCAGACCCTTACGGGCACCGTGGGTGGAGTTGAAGTACTCCTGCACGTTCAGACCTTCGCGGAAGTTCGCCTTGATGGGCGTCTCGATGATCGAGCCGTCCGGACGCGCCATCAGGCCGCGCATGCCGGCCAGCTGACGGATCTGCGCCTGGCTACCACGGGCACCGGAGTCGGCCATGATGTACAGCGAGTTCATCGACTTCTGGTCGATGGTCTCGCCCTTGGCGTTCTCGACCTTTTCGGTACCGATGGTGTCCATCATCGCCTTGGCGATGCGCTCGCTGGTACGCGACCAGATGTCCACGACCTTGTTGTAGCGCTCGCCGGCGGTGACCAGGCCCGACTGGTACTGCTCCTGGATTTCCAGCACTTCGGCTTCGGCCTCGGTGAGGATGCCCTTCTTCTCGTCGGGGATCAGCATGTCGTCGATACCGATCGACACGCCGGCGCGGGTTGCGTAGGCGTAGCCGGTGTACATCAGCTTGTCGGCGAACACGACGGTGTCCTTCAAGCCCAGCAGACGGTAGCTGGAGTTGATCAGACGCGAGATGTTCTTCTTGGTCATCTCGGTGTTGGCCAGCTGGAACGGTAGGCCTTCAGGCAGGATTTCGCTCAGCAGCGCACGGCCGACCGTGGTGTCCACGATCGAGGTACCGCTGCTGCGCTTGCCGCCGGCTTCCACATCCACCTGGGTGATGCGCACCTTGACCTTGGCGTGCAGTTCGACCACGCGGTTGTCGTAGGCGCGCTTCACTTCGCTGGTGTTGGCGAACACCATGCCCTCGCCCTTCTTGTTCTCCAGGGCGCGGCTCATGTAGTACAGGCCCAACACCACGTCCTGCGACGGCACGATGATCGGCTCGCCGTTGGCCGGCGACAGGATGTTGTTGGTGGACATCATCAACGCACGCGCTTCCAGCTGGGCTTCCAGCGAGAGCGGCACGTGGACGGCCATCTGGTCACCGTCGAAGTCGGCGTTGAAGGCAGTACACACCAGCGGATGCAGCTGGATGGCCTTGCCTTCGATCAACACCGGTTCGAACGCCTGGATGCCCAGACGGTGCAGGGTCGGCGCACGGTTCAGCAGCACCGGATGCTCGCGAATCACTTCTTCCAGGATGTCCCAGACTTCGGCTTCTTCGCGCTCGACCAGCTTCTTGGCGGCCTTGATGGTGGTGGCCAGGCCACGACGCTGCAGCTTGGCGAACACGAACGGCTTGAACAGCTCGAGCGCCATTTTCTTCGGCAGACCGCACTGATGCAGCTTGAGGTACGGACCGACGGTGATGACCGAACGACCGGAATAGTCCACGCGCTTGCCGAGCAGGTTCTGACGGAACCGGCCCTGCTTGCCCTTGATCATGTCGGCCAGCGACTTCAGCGGACGCTTGTTGGTACCGGTGATGGCACGACCACGGCGGCCGTTGTCCAGCAGCGCATCGACCGATTCCTGCAACATGCGCTTCTCGTTGCGCACGATGATGTCCGGCGCATTGAGCTCCAGCAGGCGACGCAGACGGTTGTTGCGGTTGATCACGCGGCGGTACAGATCGTTCAGATCCGAGGTCGCGAAGCGGCCGCCATCTAGCGGCACCAGCGGACGCAGGTCCGGCGGCAGCACCGGCAACACGGTCATGACCATCCACTCCGGACGGTTGCCCGATTCCAGGAAGGCCTCGATCAGCTTGATGCGCTTGGTCAGACGCTTGAGCTTGGTTTCCGAACCGGTGCTGGCGATTTCTTCGCGCAGGCGGGTCATTTCCGACTGCAGGTCGATCGTGCGCAGCAGCTCGTACACCGCCTCGGCGCCCATGGCGGCGTCGAAGTCGTCGTTGTACTCCTGGCGTGCGGTCAGGTACTGCTCTTCGGTCAGCAGCTGGCGGCGCTCGAGCGGGGTCAGGCCCGGCTCGGTGACGACATAGGCTTCGAAGTACAGCACGCGCTCGATGTCACGCAGGGTCATGTCCAGCATCAGGCCGATGCGCGACGGCAGCGACTTGAGGAACCAGATGTGTGCGACCGGCGAGGCCAGGTCGATGTGACCCATGCGCTCGCGGCGTACCTTGGCCAGCGTGACTTCGGTGCCGCACTTTTCGCAGACCACGCCACGGTGCTTCATGCGCTTGTACTTGCCGCACAGGCACTCGTAGTCCTTGATCGGTCCAAAGATGGCGGCGCAGAACAGGCCGTCACGCTCGGGCTTGAAGGTCCGGTAGTTGATGGTTTCGGGCTTCTTCACTTCGCCGTAGGACCACGAACGGATCAGGTCCGGCGACGCCAGCGCGATCTTGATCGCGTCGAAATCCAGCGTCTGGCGCTGCTGATTGAAGAGGTTGAGCAGGTCTTTCATTTGATATCTCCGGGTCGGAGGAATTTCGTATCTGAGATGAAACCGAGGGCGTTACGTTCCGGATCCCGGCAGCGCATTGCGGCGCCGGGACCCGTCTCGATCACTCTTCCAGTTCCATGTTGATCGCCAGCGAGCGGATTTCCTTCACCAACACGTTGAAGGATTCCGGCATGCCCGCGACCATCTCGTGCTCACCATCGACGATGTTCTTGTACATCTGGTTGCGGCCCTGCACGTCGTCGGACTTCACCGTCAGCATTTCCTGCAGGGTGTATGCCGCGCCGTAGGCTTCCAGCGCCCAGACTTCCATCTCACCGAAGCGCTGACCACCGAACTGCGCCTTGCCGCCCAGCGGCTGCTGGGTCACGAGCGAGTACGGGCCAGTCGAGCGCGCATGCATCTTGTCGTCGACCAAGTGGTTCAACTTCAGGTAGTGCATGTAGCCGACCGTGGTCTTGCGATCGAACGCTTCGCCAGTGCGACCGTCGTACAGCTGGGTCTGTCCGCTCTGCGGCAGGTCGGCCAGTTCCAGCATGCGCTTGATTTCCGCTTCGCTGGCGCCGTCGAACACCGGGGTCGCCATCGGCACGCCGTCGATCAGGTTCTTGCCCAGGTTGAGCAATTCCTCATCGCTGAACTGCGACAGGTCCACGCGCTGTGCATTGATCGCGTTGTCGTGGTTGTAGATGTCGTTGAGGAACTTGCGCAGCTCGCTGACGGCGGCCTGGGCTTCCAGCATGCGCTGGATCTTGCGACCCAGGCCCTTGGCGGCCCAACCCAGATGCACTTCCAGAATCTGGCCGATGTTCATACGCGACGGCACGCCGAGCGGGTTCAACACGATGTCGACCGACTCGCCGGTGGCCATGTACGGCATGTCTTCCACGGGCACCACGTTGGAGACCACACCCTTGTTGCCGTGGCGGCCTGCCATCTTGTCGCCCGGCTGGATACGGCGCTTCACGGCCAGGAACACCTTGACCATCTTCAGCACGCCCGGTGCGAGGTCGTCGCCCTGAGTGATCTTGCCGCGCTTGTCGGCAAAACGTGCTTCGAATTCCTTCTCGTGCGCCTGGATCTGCTTCTGCGCACGCTCGATGGCGTCGGCAGCGTCTTCGTCCTTCATGCGCAGCTGGAACCAATCGGACTTCTTCAGCCCGTCCAGGTACGCGTCGGTGACGGTGTCGCCCTTCTTCAGGTTGGCGCCGCCGTTGGCGACCTTACCCACGATCTGCGAGCGCAGACGTGCGTAGATGGCCGCTTCCAGGATGCGGAACTGGTCGTCGAAGTCCTTCTTGACCCGCTTGATCTCGTTTTCCTCGATCTGGCGGGCGCGCTTGTCCTTCTCGATGCCGTCGCGGGTGAAGACCTGCACGTCGATGACGGTGCCGTCCATGCCCGGGGGCACGCGCAGCGAGCTGTCCTTCACGTCGGACGCCTTTTCGCCGAAGATCGCACGCAGCAGCTTTTCTTCCGGGGTCAGCTGGCTCTCGCCCTTCGGCGTGACCTTGCCGACCATGATGTCGCCGGCGCGCACTTCCGCACCGATGTACACCACGCCGCTTTCGTCCAGACGGTTCAAGGCCTGCTCGGACACGTTCGGGATGTCGGCGGAAATTTCCTCCGGCCCCAGCTTGGTGTCGCGCGCAACGCAGGTCAGTTCCTCGATGTGGATCGTGGTGTAACGATCCTCTTCCACCACGCGCTCGGAGAGCAGGATGGAGTCTTCGAAGTTGTAGCCGTTCCAAGGCATGAAGGCGATCAGCATGTTCTGGCCCAGCGCCAGTTCACCGATGTCGGTGGACGGGCCGTCGGCCAGCACGTCGCCGCGCGCGATCACGTCGCCCACATTCACCAGCGGGCGCTGGTTGATGCAGGTGTTCTGATTGGAGCGAGTGTACTTGATCAGGTTGTAGATATCCACGCCGGCATCGGTGCCGCCGCCGATTTCTGCCTCGTTGACCTTGACCACGATGCGGGCTGCGTCGATCTGCTCGATCACGCCACCACGCAGCGCATTGACGGTCACACCCGAGTCGCGCGCAACCGCACGCTCGATGCCGGTACCGACCAGCGGCTTCTGCGAACGCAGCGTCGGCACGGCCTGGCGCTGCATGTTGGCGCCCATCAGTGCGCGGTTGGCGTCGTCGTGCTCCAGGAACGGCACCAGCGCCGCTGCGACCGACACGGTCTGCATCGGCGAGACGTCCATGAAATGCACTTCGGACGGCGGCTTCAACAGCGATTCGCCCTGGAACCGGCACGGCACGAACTGCTCGGTGAGCATGTTCTTGGCATCGGTCAGCGCGTTCGCCTGAGCGATCACGTACTCGTTTTCTTCGATCGCCGACAGGTATTCGACGTCGTCGGAGACCTTGCCGTCCAGCACCTTACGGTACGGCGTCTCGAGGAAGCCGTACTGGTTGGTGCGGGCGAACACGGCCAGCGAGTTGATCAGGCCGATGTTCGGGCCTTCCGGCGTTTCGATGGTGCAGACGCGGCCGTAATGGGTCGGGTGCACGTCGCGCACTTCGAAACCGGCGCGTTCGCGGGTCAGGCCGCCCGGACCCAGCGCGGAGACGCGACGCTTGTGCGTCACTTCCGACAGCGGATTGTTCTGGTCCATGAACTGCGACAGCTGCGAGGAGCCGAAGAATTCCTTGATCGCAGCAGCCACCGGCTTGGCATTGATCAGTTCCTGGGGGGTCAGGCCTTCGGACTCGGCCATCGACAGGCGTTCCTTGACCGCGCGCTCGACGCGGACCAGGCCCACGCGGAACACGTTCTCGGCCATTTCGCCGACCGAACGCACGCGACGGTTGCCCAGGTGATCGATGTCATCGACCACGCCGCGACCGTTGCGGATTTCGGTGAGCACCTTGATCACTTCCAGGATGTCGGAGGTGTCGGCGTGCTCGGCGACCAGGCGCTTGGATTCTTCGTCGTTACGCTCGGCAAAATACTTCTTGTCGTACAGCACCGACTCGCCCAGCACGTCCTTGCGGCCGACGCGACGGTTGAACTTCATGCGGCCGACCGTGGACAGGTCGTAGCGCTCGAAGGTGAAGAACAGGTTGTGGAACAGGTTCTGCGCCGCTTCCTTGGTCGGCGGCTCGCCCGGACGCATCATGCGGTAGATTTCGACCAGCGCTTCCAGCTGCGTCTTGGTCGGGTCGATGCGCAAGGTGTTGGACAGGTACGGACCACGATCCAGATCGTTCACCCACAGGGTGCCGACCGCGTCGACGCCGGCCTTGCGGAAGGCAGCCAGCTGGTCTTCGTTGATCTCGTCGTTGGCATTGGCCAGCAGTTCGCCGGTGGAGCCATCGACCACGTCGTGCGACAGGATGCGACCGACCAGGTAGTCGTCCGGCACGGCCAGCGCGGCAACGCCGGCAGCTTCCAGTTGCTTGACGTGGCGCGCAGTGATGCGCTTGCCCGCTTCCACGATGACCTTGTCGCCGTCGGCCAGGTCGAAGTTCAGCGTTTCACCACGCAGGCGCTCCGGCACCAGCTCCAGCTGGACGCCCTCGTCCGGGTTGATGTGGAAGGTGTTGATCTCGAAGAACTCGGCCAGCATTTCTTCGTTGCTGTAGCCAAGCGCACGCAGCAGGATCGACACCGGCAGCTTGCGGCGACGGTCGATACGGGTGAACAGCGCATCCTTCGGGTCGAACTCGAAGTCCAACCACGAGCCACGGTAAGGAATGATGCGGGCGCTGTACAGCAGCTTGCCCGAGCTGTGGGTCTTGCCACGATCGTGGTCGAAGAACACGCCCGGCGAGCGATGCAGCTGCGAAACGATCACGCGCTCGGTGCCGTTGACGATGAAGGTACCGTTGCCGGTCATCAGCGGAATTTCGCCGAGATAGACCTCCTGCTCCTTCACGTACTTGATCGCCTTGGTCGACGACTCGCGGTCGTAGATCACCAGGCGCACGGTCACGCGCAGCGGCGCGCCATAGCTCATGCCGCGCTGACGGCATTCACGCTCGTCAAACACCGGCTGACCCAACTTGTAACCGACATACTCCAGCGCAGCGTTGCCGCTGTAGCTGGAAATCGGGAACACCGACTTCAATGCCGCGTGCAGACCGAGGTCCTTACGCTTGTTCGGCTCCACGTCTTCCTGCAGGAATTCGCGATAGGAATCCACCTGGATGGCAAGCAGGAACGGCACTTCGAGGATCGAGCGCTGCTTACCGAAGTCCTTGCGGATACGCTTTTTTTCGGTGAACGAATAAGACGTCATGAGGTCTTCACCCTAGGCTGCGGGGGCCACATCGCGGCGGCCCTGAAATAACAAAATTGTCAGTTGGAAGTCGCTGGTATTGCCGGCACCAGCACGCCTTCTCCCGCTACTTCCAACTACCAACTCGGTGAGGCCGGGATCGGGAATCGAGAAATGGGAATCGGATGATCGCGCGATGCTGCACTGCGATTGTCCAATCCCGATTCCCCTCCGAAACGGCCAAAGGCCGGGAGCTTTACGCTCCCAGCCTTCAGTGCATCACCATGAAACGCTGGCGATGCAAGGTGCTGCTTACTTGATTTCGACAGTCGCGCCAGCTTCGGTCAGTTCCTTCTTGATCTTCTCGGCTTCGTCCTTCGAAGCGCCTTCCTTCAGCATGCCACCGGCTTCGGTCAGATCCTTGGCTTCCTTCAGACCCAGGCCGGTCACGGCGCGCACGGCCTTAATGACGCCAACCTTGTTGGCGCCACAGTTGGTCAGCACCACGTTGAACTCGGTCTGCTCTTCAACCACGGCGGCCGGGCCAGCTGCAGCAGCAGCGACCGGGGCAGCGGCGGAGACGCCGAACTTTTCTTCGATGGCCTTGACCAGCTCCATCACTTCCATCAGGGACTTCTCGGCGATGGCGTCGACGATCTGTTCGTTGGTAAGGGACATTGTGATTACCTTTAAATGATTTTCTGGATTGGGGTTCTAGCGAACGCTAGGACATCAAGCTTCGGCAGTCTCGGCAACCGGCGCGGCGGCTTCGTCGCCACCACCCTGCTTGTCGCCAACGGCCTTGACGGCACGGGCGAACATGGCAGCCGGTTCGGACAGCACGCGGGCCAGCATGGCCAGGGCCTGGTCACGGGTCGGCAGCGAGGCCAACACGTCGACGTGACCCGCCGGGAACAGTTCCCCGCCGATGGACACGACCTTGGCCTGCAGCTTGTCGTTGCTCTTGGCAAATTCCTTGATCAGGCGACCGGCTGCGCCGGGCTCCTCCATCGAAAACGCATACAGCAAAGGACCGACCAGCTTGTCAGCAGCGACAGCGAAATCAGTACCTTCAACGGCGCGCGCGGCCAGGGTGTTCTTGACAACTTTCAAGAACACGCCGGTTTCGCGGGCCTGCTTACGCATCGCGGTCATCTGGGAGACCGTGGTGCCAGCGTATTCGGCGGCGATCAGGGAGTGGGCCTTGGCGGCGATGTCTGCCAGCTCGGCGACTACTTCTTGCTTCTGGGACAGATTGAGAGCCATTGCACTCCTCCGTTAAAGCCGGGATTCGGGATTGGTACTTTGGGATCCGTCACAGCGATCACGCCGTTGCCAGATCCCACATGCCGAATCGTCATCCCCGCTTCAAACTACTCCGCTCGCGGCTCCTGCCGGTTGCGGTCCAGGGCAGCCTCCTTCCTGGAAGCCGGGAACATCGACCGATGTTCCTTTGGTGGCCGTTCTAGACCTGGAGTGGACTCGATCCGGGATGTCCCAGACGCGCGTAAACCAGAAAGCTCCAGAAGGGCGACACCATCTACGCCGGCCGGTTCGACACGAACCAATTAAGCGATCCCGCTGCATCGACGGCGACTCCTTGCCAGTGCGAGCATCCGTGCCCGTCGTCGATCTGCGCTGACCGCGCCTGCGGTCTTTGACGGCTACCGCCGGACGTGCCGGCGATCGCCTTCAAAATGTCCGTTACCCCAAAGGAGGGAACGGACTCCCAGCACACGGTGACCCGGGCCGGAAAAACAATGCTGTACTGCCAAATACGTCAGGCGCATGACGCCGGACGCATTCGCTTACTTCAACGACAGGCTCGACTGATCCACCGTCACGCCCGGACCCATGGTCGAGCTGACCGACACCTTCTGCAGGTAGGTACCCTTGGAGGTGGCCGGCTTGGCCTTGACCAGATCGAGCAACAGCGCCTGCAGGTTCGACTTCAGCGCTTCGTCGTCGAAGCTGGCCTTGCCGATCGTGCAGTGGATGATGCCGGCCTTGTCAGTGCGGTAGCGCACCTGGCCCGACTTGGCATTCTTGACCGCTTCGCCCGGATTGGCCGACACGGTGCCGACCTTCGGGTTCGGCATCAAGCCGCGCGGACCCAGCAGGGTGCCCAGCTTACCGACGACGCGCATGGCGTCCGGGGTCGCGATGACCACGTCATAGTTCAGATCGCCGGCCTGCATCTTCTCGGCCAGGTCGTCCATGCCCACCGCCTCGGCGCCCGCAGCCAGGGCTTCGTCGGCCTTGGCGCCTGCCGGTGCGAACACTGCAACGCGCACGCTCTTGCCGGTACCGGCCGGCAGCACGGTGGAACCGCGCACCTGCTGGTCGGACTTCTTGGCGTCCACGCCCAGGCGCACGGCGACGTCGATCGACTCGACGAACTTGGCCTTGGTGGCAGTCTTCAGGATCTTGATTGCGTCTTCGAAGGCATAGGTCTTGCCCGGAACGACAGCGGCCGTGATGGCCTTAACGCGCTTGCTCTGTGCCATGTCTTAGCCCTCCACCGTCAAACCCATGCTGCGGGCAGAACCCGCAATCGTGCGCACCGCCGCTTCCAGCTCGGCTGCCGTCAAATCGGCTTCCTTGACCTTGGCGATTTCTTCCAGCTGCTTGCGCGTCACCTTGCCCACCTTGTCGGTGTTGGGACGCTTCGAGCCGGAGGTCACGCCTGCGGCCTTCTTGAGCAGCACGCTGGCCGGAGTGCTCTTGGTGACGAACGTGAAGGTACGGTCGGAATACGCGGTGATGATCACCGGCGTCGGCAGACCCGGCTCCAGCTTCGACGTCGCGGCGTTGAATGCCTTGCAGAATTCCATGATGTTCAGACCGCGCTGACCCAGTGCAGGGCCGACCGGCGGTGCAGGGTTGGCCTGACCGGCCTTGACCTGCAACTTGATGAAAGCAGTAATCTTCTTAGCCATTTCAATACTCTCCGGGTGCTAGCGCCTGACCTGCAGGCTCCCCATCGGACCGGGATTCACGTGTCCCGGCTTCACGTTGTTGACCACACACGCAGATGGCCGCCATGCGGCAGCCATTGGTTCCAGGCGGTTCGCCAGGACAGCGAGCCGCGCACTATAGCAGCATTTGGGGCGAGCGCCTAGCTGGCGCCCGCAGGGTCAGCCCTTCTCGACCTGACCGAATTCGAGCTCGACCGGCGTGGAGCGGCCGAAGATGAGCACGGCAACCCGCAGCCTGCTCTTTTCGTAATTGACTTCCTCGACAACGCCATTGAAGTCGTTGAACGGACCCTCGGTGACGCGCACCATCTGGCCCGGCTCGAACAACACCTTCGGACGCGGCTTTTCGACGCCATCCTGCACTCGCTGCAGGATCGCATCCGCTTCTTCGTCGCGAATCGGCAGAGGACGGTCGGCGGTACCGCCGATGAAACCCATCACCTTCGAAGTCTCCTTCACCAGGTGCCAGCTTTCGTTGTCGATGCGCGGAATACCGCCCTCTTCATGCGTTTCGATCTGCACCAGCACGTAGCCGGGGAAGAACTTGCGCTCGGACCGACGCTTCTGGCCGGCGCGCATTTCGATGACCTCTTCGGTCGGCACCAGCACGTCGCCGAAACGGTCTTCCATTTCGGCGCGCGCGATACGGTCACGCAATGCCTGCGCAACGGATTTTTCGAAGCCTGAATAGGCGTGAACGACATACCAACGCTTCACTGCTTGATTCTCCTCAACGAGCCAGGAACCACTGCGTGAGCTTCTGTATGACAAAGTCGAAGCCGCCCAACAGCAAACTCAGAATGATTACAACCACAATCACGACCCAGGTGGTGCGGATAGCTTCCTGGCGCGTCGGCCAGACAACCTTACGCAACTCGAACCTGGATTCGGACAGGAATTCGCGGGTCTCCCGGCCCTTGCCGGTACCCAAAAACACAAATGCGCCCGCCACCAACCCAACGATGACAGCCAACGCACGCAACTGCGGCGTCCACGCGCCCAGCTGGGTCGCGCGCTCGGGAGCGGAGAACCAGAACCACACAAAAAGCCCCGCAACCACCAGGGCAGCGGAGACAACGTACTTAACGACATCAGCGCTAGAGGACGCGCTCTTGGAAGGCTCGATTTTGCTATTCATCCGGCTCTAGTTACCGATCTGACCCGAATCGCTGGGCCGGAAAGAGGAGTGGCACGCCAGGAGGGACTCGAACCCCCAACCTGCGGTTTTGGAGACCGCTGCTCTGCCAATTGAGCTACTGGCGTATGTACTCGTTTACCGCAAACCCCAAGACAACGAAGGTGGACCGCGGTTCAGCCGGCCCGCCATTCGTTTGAATCCAGCCGCCCATAGGCAGCTGGATACAGGCACTTACTTGATGATCTTGGCAACCACGCCGGCGCCGACGGTACGACCGCCTTCACGGATGGCGAAGCGCAGACCTTCGTCCATCGCGACCGGGTTGATCAGGGTCACGACCATCTTCACGTTGTCGCCCGGCATCACCATCTCCACGCCTTCCGGCAGCTGGCAGGCGCCAGTGATGTCGGTGGTGCGGAAGTAGAACTGCGGACGGTAGCCCTTGAAGAACGGGGTATGACGGCCACCCTCGTCCTTGGACAGCACGTAGACTTCGGCTTCGAACTCGGTGTGCGGC